>Ga0193721_1000011_pt1 | contig 64669 bp, 68 predicted proteins | sample U2s2metaG_FD_145078 | JGI IMG/M metagenome (GOLD analysis project Ga0193721, IMG submission 145078) | Soil microbial communities from a riparian zone of the East river system, Colorado, United States - U2s2 | ecosystem: Environmental > Terrestrial > Soil > Riparian zone | place: USA: East River...
ACCACGTTCTTTTCTTCTTGAGCATTTGAATATTGCAGATTTGCAAATAACATCGATGTTGATCCCACTGCCGCAATTAAGATTGCTGCCAGGGTGAGTGATGGCATTCTAGAGTTTTTCATTATGAGAGCAAGAAGGAGCCATCGTATTTATCCTTATAGTATATCCATTTATTAAGTGTTAATTGGTGCGTTTACCATTGAGTATCCCCTTCTCACTTTATCCATAGGTTTTTTTTGGCTAAAATGATTAATAATAACGATAATAGCAAAGCATTGATGGAATAGAACCTAATTAATGATACCGAACTTTGAACTAGGGTTACAAAATAGGAACGCTAGCGTTATCAGTCCTGCCGAAACCGATGCGAAATAAATTATTAAAAAAACAATTGGGTCTAAATATCATGCCGATTTTGATTCACAAACAACCATTCACATGTTTGGATAGTCTAATTCCATTTATTGCACTGATTAACAGCGACGTACCTGACAACTAAATGCCAAATTGCTTTTTCATGAACACTTCAAACTCCTTATCAGAATTATTACTTCTAACTTCTAATATTGACTTTGCATCATCTCCTACAATATTTCTAAATTCAGGATTATCAGATTTGATGGCATTGAGAATAACTTGCGCTACATCTTCGGGCGGTATAGCATTTTGATACACTTTTTCAAACGACTCTAACAGTCTCTGAATTCTTTGCCTATAAACAGAACCTTCAGTATTACCAGTTAACTTGATATTTTTCCAAAAATCAGACTTCACGGCTCCCGGCTCTATCAAAACTATTTTTACTCCAAAAGGTTCGATTTCATAACGTAATGATTCAGAAAGGCCTTCTACTGCAAACTTTGACGCATGATAATAAGAATCAAAAGGTATTGCAACTCTACCACCCATTGAAGTAATGTTGACTATTGTTCCTCCGTGTTGTTTTCTCATTATTGGTAAAACTGCTTTAATGACTCTCACCGTGCCAAAGAAGTTTGTTTCCAGCTGTGCTCTCCCATCTTGCGTACTTGATTCCTCAAAAGCTCCTGCCAATGAATATCCTGCGTTATTAACAACAACATCAATTCTGCCGTTATCGTTCATTATCTTTTGGATGGTATCAATTACAGATTTATCATCGTCTACATTCATTTGTAGAACTGTTAATGGTAAATCTTCCTCAGTTGATTTCGAAGTGATGCCAGAAGATTTATCCAAATTTCTCATAGTAGCATAGGTGCGATACCCATTCTTTGCTAATATCAATGATGTTTCTAGGCCAATCCCAGTAGAACTACCTGTCACAACAGCAACTGGCATTTGCTTCTCTTGGTAGCTCATTTTTCAATAATGATTACACACTGACTTTACTTAAAGATATATCAACATGCTGTCTTTAGGCATTAATTGCAATTAAATGAGTGCGGCCTGCTGAAGCATATACACATAAACTATAATTTCATCCGTCGCATGGTAATTCGAATTGCCGGGGTCGATAGGCTGATAGAGATGGAGTTATCCTGATTCTTTCTCGAATATTTGGGCGAAAATAGTGCTAATTCGCTAATACAAATTGCAGGAAGGCATCTTCTGTTGTTCCATTTTTACTAATGATGGGTCTATTAATTGTGTCAAATTTGAATCACTACTCCCTATGTCACAATTAGGTGGCAGTACGGTGAGTTGTTTATGTCATACTAGTTTTGTTTCCAATCTTAATGGGATTGGTTACATTCAAACTTTGAGAATTTGCCAATTCGATCTGTCCTCTTATCTCGCCTGTTGGATGTTTTTCAGTATCCACGCTTACATATGTATCTCCACTTTTCATTGATGCTACAAGATCTAAAATAGATTTACCTTGCATTGGACCGATCAGATCGGAGGCGTTGAAGCTTCCAGTTATAATCATATCAACTTTAGTCATCTGTTCTTTTGCCTGTTTCATAAGGTCGACTATTACCTCTCCATTCTTACCCATCTTCCCCACGTGGATCCCGATTCCATTGGGATGAACAATCCCACTAATGTTTAATTTGTAATTCATGGTTGAACCGTTGGGGTGTTTGAATGTTGCATGACCTATTGCATTTGTACTCACTGGTGGAACCACCTGATCTCCTGACAGCGACGCAATTTTCTTTGCAAATGCAACACCTGAGATCGAAATTACTCCTACTGTTGCTATTGAACTTAATACCAATAGTAACATGAAATATGAGGTCTTATATGATTTCAATAGCTGCACCTAAGATTATTTCAATATAAGTATTACTTATAATAGTTAAGTCGTATGCTCCGTCAATTAAGACAAATTCAAATTTTTCGGCTTTTAATCACATCTTTTTGTAGAAGAACAATCAAGATTGATGACTAATAATCCAGAATTTTGTGGCAAATGTGGTATGAAATAACAACTATGCATATCTTCTATGAGTCTATGGGAGATGTAATTCATATCATTCATATCATTACCATAAGATATAATGATTAAAAAAAAGAGTCTGTAATATAATTGCATCCTTACAGCATGCAGACTCGATTAGTACTTATTGGCTAATGCTTCGCGCTAGGGGTATTTAGAGCTGGCTAATGCTCTCATTCGTTATCCGAGTCGTGATTGTCGTTGTTACCATCCCCATGATCGCAGTTGTTGTTATTATCCCCATGGTCTCCGTCATTGTCTCCTGAGTCAGCATACAGAACGCCACTATTGAAGACTGGAATTGTTACTAAAAGAAAGGCAATTGCAGTACTCCTACGCCAAGCATTTTTGTTGTTTTTGATGACATCGTAAGTGTTGATAATGCATCATTATAATCCATTGATTAACCAAGTAAGTTTACACAGTTAGGCTACAAATAAAACTAAGACAATTGATAAGTCATGACACTGCCTAGCTATATGGTAAAGTAGAAGTGATTTTTTTGAGTGTTGAGATAGTTGCATCGATTGGACCATTGCTTCCTAAAACAAGCAAAGTCTGATTTGCCCCTCCTCCTGCAGTCTGTCTAAGGTCTTTGAATGAATATTGATCGAGGATATTTAGACTATTTTCATTGAATATTTTAGCATGTTTATTGATATCCTTTGTTGGTATCATAATAGCCGACAGAGTATCAAAATTGGATTTCAGTGAATTCTTGCTGATGTCAATACTAGAGTTAGGCTCAGGACCAGTCACGGTTACACTCCCCTTCATGACAAAATTTGGATCATCCTTATTTGCTTTGGTTTCAAAGTAAGTAAACTTACCACTTTGGTTAAAAGGGAGTGCCTTACTTGCAGAATTAAATTTTAAGATAGAATTAAAGATTTCATTCGAGTTTTCATCCTCCAGTATTACCTTGCGCATATGCCCCACATCTCCGGAAAACCAGACAATTTCAGTACCAGGATGGACAACTAAGTTCTGCGGTACATATGGTTGATTAATCAATCTCTGATCCTTTGGCAAGTCTGGAGATTCATGTGCCTCATTTGGAATTAAAATTAGAAAGTTCTTTACATTCTTTGGTACAACCAGCTCTTTATTATTAAAAATATTTGAAGCCAAATTTGAATCCGGAGTCTGACTAAAAGAATAACTAAATGTCGATGCTGTTAATAATATCATCATTGTGGCAAACATGACCGAATATATATATTTCATAATTTTCATGGCACTGGCTAGAAAATAAGTTAACTGGTACAAGTATATAAGTCGATGATTTTGGTTTAGCGGTGAACCGAATATATTGATTGAAATTTCCATAGATCAAGTTACTCTGGCTTATCTACTGTGAATGTCGATTATGTGTTTATGATAGTGATGGTACTGCATTTGCAGACCACAAAATTTACAGCTTATCTTTCCATACTGATTTTTATAGCACTCTTTACAATATTTCTCTTCAAAATGATTGCTGTTTGGTAGTAGTTTTTTTCCTGTCCACAGGAACTGCATATACCTATTTCAAACTCCATGTAATATTTCACCCTTAATAATTTAGATTGAGAGGGCTTTTCTCATACATCCTTTCGAGAGCGAGATTCATGTCGTAGGGAGAGACCAAGATCAATATCTCACAACATCATAATAGTCTTAAAAACTTATGATACAACTGTCTAAATGTTATGAGAACGCATATCAAATAAAATATGCGCCTCGAGTTGATTTATGAACCTACATATTTTATACAAATCATGCAGATGAACCAGCATTTTAATCACTAGTTAATTTTTAGGCATAAATTATTGTTATCTAAAATTATGTCTAGGTATTCCAAAAATTTCTTAATATAGTAACGAATTGCATGCACTATTCTTGAACAATTTTATTTTTCACATAATATTTCAAAATAGTTCGTTTTCAAAATTGCAAATTTGCTTAGATACTTGTATCAAATTACTTAATTAATTAAAATAGTATAGAATTAAAGTAGTGAAAAAAACGAAACTTGTCATACAATCGTTAATAGCCTTTGTATTAGTAATGGCGATAATAAGCAGTTTAAGTTCCTTCTCATCAGTAAATGCTGACAAAGATAAAGACTTATGTTATGATGAAGTTGGTGATGGTCATCTTTGTTTCGAAAAAGAATCAAGATGCGAGAAAGTTCAAAAACATGATGAAATAGCAGAAAGTCCGTGCTATAATCAAGATAAGAATTGAAATTGCTACTGTAGATTGTGATTAACCTGTTGATTAGACTTTTTTGTCACTGCCATGAAGAACAATACCAGAATTGCTAGTGAGGTAGATGGAATAATTATATCTGTAATGGGATTGTCAATCGAAAATATCAGTTCCAGGCTTTCATATATCAAAAAACCACAAAACAGGGAGAATGCCCCAATGGCATATTTCAATTTCTTCATATCACTTTTTGTATATGCAGAAATCGATAATGAAACCAAAATAAGGGAAAATGCAGCACCTGCCGCATAAAGAAGGATCTCCACTAGTTCATCTATTGGAATTTGTTGAATTAGCAAAAATGTAACCTCCATGTTTTACCTATCCTCCATATATGGCGAAAGAAGGTCATCTCAAGAATACACCGCTTATGCATAATTGGTTTTCAAATACCAAAACAATTATCGATCCAAGCATACAACTCATCATCTCTTTGTCTTTGAAATGGTGATATGATCCCGAGCCATGCCTGTGTTTTCATAAAATGTAAGCGATAATTTTGATCCATTATCTGTCACATCCACATTTAAAAAACCATGTAGCAGAAGTTGTTTTACTACGTAAGATGCCTGGCCTGTGAAATTATAAAACTCTGCCCCGCCAGTTCCTACTGTAATAAATATTTGTCCATTTTCAATATTATTATACGATTCAGTATTTTTGTCCGTTATTTTTGGATTGTATTGTTTGATAATATTGTATGAGAGAGGATATGTACGTTGATAATTGTGATTATGAGCCTGGAGTATAAGGTCTACATGGTATTTATCAAATAGTGGATGGTATAAATACTGCAGTTCATCCAAACCAGGATGAGTAGAATTTGAAGAATAAAATGGCCTAAATGAATAAACAATTATCCAATTAATGTTCTTGTTTTTACCTGCTTCCATAAGGTCTCTTTTTATAAATTGATACTGATCTGAGGTATCATTATATGGGATTAGTGTATTTTTTGGTGTTGCCATTGCTATGAAATGAACATTTTTGTAATCAAACGAATAGTAGGGTTTGGTAAGATTAAAATGTTTCAGATATTGGTTATAAGTAATATTACCATGGGAAACGTCATGTTCTCCAAAAGAAATCTTAAAATTGCTAATGTTCTCTAGCGGGGAGATCATATTAAACCAACAATCTGGTTTCTTTTTATATGCAAGATCCCCTAACGCTAATACTACTTCTGGTTTCTTACTCACCATAGCCTCTATAGTTTTTTTCGCCTCATCACCGCAGCCAAAATCTCCAGCAACGGCAAAATTAAACTCATTTAACTTTGAACCAACATCGCTGTTGTCGTACGCATATACATAGCCTAGCAGGCCACATGATGAAAATGAAAACAGGATGATGAAGCACAAAACTACACTGCGGGAAACCGAAAAGTCTTTTGGTAAAGGACTTAGCGTAGTGAGAATCTTAATTATTGATTGATACCAACTCAAAGGACTAGCGTTAACCAGTATTAACACTACCTATATTCAGTAAAAGTAACGGTACTTCTAACTTAATTGGGATAAACCTGAAATACCATTTCATTCAAGGGCAACAGTATGTATATTTGTCAGAATATATACAATGTGATACAAGCATCTAATTAATCCACTCTTGGACCCATCTCTAGACCAGACACTTAGTCGAATGTACCAGATCATTTATCTAAATTGATTCCAAGAAGTTAATAATCATTAATGCAAAGGACAGTACTTGTGATTTTTATTTTTACCAGCCTGACAATCTTTTTAGCCACTATAATCACTAATAGCAGCACAGGTTCAGAATCACCTCAAAAAAAGAATGAAAACACACAGATAGACTACTCGTTCATTAGGAAGTGGGGATCTAATGGTACAGGAGATGGGCAATTCGTAAGGCCACATGATATTGCTTTTGATTCGAAAGGATATGTCTATGTCAGTGATAGGGAATTGGACAACATACAGAAGTTTACTCACAATGGTAAGTTTGTTAAAAATTGGGGATCTAAAGGCACAGGTGATGGACAATTTAACGTTCCATATAGCATAGGCATTGATTCAAAAGATAAAATATACGTTGTAGATAGAGAGAATCATCGTATACAAAAATTTGATGCAAATGGTACATTTATAGCGAAAGGCGGTAACGGCAGAGGTAATTTGGACAATCAGATGAATAGGCCAGAAGACATAGTATTTTCCCCTTTCGGGATATTTGTTACGGATACAGGCAATGACAGAATATTAAAATTTAATAGCAGTTTTATAATAGTCGATAAATGGGGTTCTAAAGGCACAGGTGATGGGCAGTTTATTCATCCACATGCAATAGATGTTGATTCTAAGGGAAAAGTCTATGTAGGCGAATTGAATAAGCCTGGTGTGCAAGTGTTTGGTAATAATGGAACCTTCTTGAAGAGGTGGGGTTCAAATGGAACAGGTGACGGGCAATTATCACTCCCGCAAGAACACATAGCAATCGATTCTCAAGATCGAATCTATATAGTTGATGGAGCCTCAAATCCAAGAGTACAAATTTTTGATACCAATGGACATTTTCTCGACAAAATTGGTTCTCCTTGCAAGATGTCCACTCGAGAAGGCTGTATAGACCCTGACGGACACGGACCATTAAAAAAAGGTGATGGTCAATTCTCAAAGCCTGAACATGTCTCCATTGACTCTCAAGGCAATGTCTATGTAGTGGATAGAGGTAATGCAAGGATTCAGGTATTTGCTCCTATAAACAAGGAGGGAAATACATAGCTTTGGATACAGAATAAAGTTACGATGCTAGATATCTGACATCAGTAGACTATCTCCTCTACAATTCGACTAGTGTAAAATTCTACACTGGTCCCACCGAACTTGTACTAAATTGTTTAATCTACTGGATTCATAGTGTAAATAAAACCCATTCGACCAACCCCATGTTAATCTTTACATTTTATTTAGTCCCAATTCCAAAGATTATACTGGAGTTAAACAAATTACTAGCTGAAAATTTTGACGGTGTTAATAGTGCGTATAATATGTTCAAATATTCAGTAAGAAGTGAATTGACAAGAAAATATTATGAACGAAGGATAAGAAGGTTTTTTGATTCCAAAGTATTTTTATCTGGTCTCTTTTTGTCTATTATCTACTAGGATAACTAAAGCGGGATTCTATCCTGTCGTGCTGTTAGCTACATTTATTTGGTATTATTACCATAAATTAGTACACTTATTACCAATAATAAGGCAATAGCTATTTGTTTCTAAAAAAGAAAAAAAATGTGGGAGTATTTAGTTTCTGGATTTAATTGGAGTCTCCGCCGTCACTGTTACCACTGTCACCACTTTTGCCACTGTCACCACTTTTGCCACTGTCACCACTTTTGCCACTGTCACCACTTTTGCCACTGTCACCACTTTTGCCACTGTCACCACTTTTGCCACTGTCACCACTTTTGCCACTGTCACCACTATCTTTGTTCTTATTGCTATCATCTTTGTTCTTATTGCTATCATCTTTGTTCTTATTGCTATCATCTTTGTTCTTATTGCCATAGTCCTTGTTTTTATTGCCATCATCTTTGTTCTTATTGCCATCATCTTTGTTCTTATTGCCATAGTCCTTGTTTTTATCGCCATTACCATCTTTTCCGTAGCTGGAATCTTCTTCACACTTCTTTACTTCATAGCCAGCTAAGTTATCTCCTCTATCATGAGCATTTTCAAAACATTTTTTTGTATCTTTGTCTGCATCTTGATAAGTGTTTGATTCTTTGAATTTTTTCCAGTTTATATGATCGTCACCTGTATCATAGCCCCCGTTACCAGCATATACCCGAGCGTTACTGCTGGCAATACCAACCATCGCGACAGCAACGATTGTTCCTAGCAATAGTATTGTTTGCATTGATTGATTCTTGTTCATCAAAAAAAGCTCAAAACTAACGTAAATAAATCGATCCTTTGCGAATTTCTTACAATATGATGAGCTTTGTGCAGACATGTATAGCCGATTACCCAAATTTTTTAGATTTTAGTTTATGTTGATTATTTTTCTTCTGATATTATCTGAACTATATAGCTATTTGTATAGAATACTGCATTGATTGATGGGATTATTAAAATTATTGAATCATATGTCTTATCATTTTAGATTCTCTAGTCATATTTTTCAATTAAAAAGCATACAAACATCAACCATATTGTTGTAAGCTAATCCAAAGATAATCCATGATCAACAATTATGGTAGATGGTATTCAGATAAAAATCGCTCAGATACTAATGTGATTTTGATATTTGATTTTGATTCTTATTTGCATAAATTAATCTTCTAATCTTGCATGTTTAAGACTAAATTTGTGTCAAATTTGATTCACAAAGGAACTATTTGGATTCGCTTAGAATAATTACGAATAAAAAAAAACAGAAAAAAGAAAAAAGCCTTCAATTCTGCGATAGCTCAGTACCTTGAAGGCCATAAAGCATATCAAAAACGTTTATCTAATTTTTCATTTAGAAATTTGGATCTTTAAACTGACCTGATTTATTACCATATGACCCAAATTTTGTAATGAAATTACCCTCGCTATCAAACTTGAGAACACGAGGCTGCATACTGCATTCAGGATCTGATTGCGGATCTGTTACATACACATTATCATGTTTATCCATATCTATAAATTATGGATGAAGGACTTTTTGACAGTAGTCAATTGTATAGTAACGGAAACCTTATTATCATATTTAGTATTCTGATTGTAGGAATTTTTGTAATTCTATTAGACGGACAGTTTCCAGTTAAATATGGCGAATCGGTCCCGATTAATCGAACAAATAATAAAGTAGTGATTTTGAACTTTGATGATAATCGCAAGAGCCAATTTACTCAAGCCAAACCCATACTTGATAAGTATGGATTTAAGGCCACATTTTATGTTGTGTGTAATTATTTGGACAATAAAAAGGCATATATGAATTGGACAGAGTTAGAAACGTTATACAAAGAAGGGCACGACGTAGGATCTCATACAATGAATCATGATAATCTAAGTGATTCATCGACAAAGAGCCTCGAATATCAGATAGGAAGATCAAAGGAATGTCTTCAGGAACATGGAATTAACGCAACAAGTTTTGCATATCCGTTTGATAGAGGATGGGACAACAAAACTATAGTAAACATAGTATCCAAGTATTATGAGTTGGCTAGAACGGCGAGCAGTCCTCTTACTTTTCTACACTGCGATGGTTGGAAGGATAAATCGAATCAGAGTGACTGCAGAACATATACCAAAAATGGTAAACTCAATTACGCTAACAAATATTCCATTAGAGGCTGGAGTCACGACTTATCAAGAAAAGTAAATTCATATGATGATCCTGCATTGTATGACAGATTCATCCAGGTAGTAAACAGCCAATCCAATTATAATAAAAACGGAACAATAAAGGCTATTCCGATAATCATATATCACAGAGCAGGCGATCAAGTGGCTAATTACAATACTGAATTGGATTTATTTAAGAAGGAGATGAAATATTTACATGACAGCAATTTTACGGTTTTGACAATGGCTGATCTTGGGTACGATAATAAAAGTAATTATTTATACATAAAATAATCAATCTGAATATTCTATTCATATGAAAAAGGGTATGGCGGCCTTGCATTAAATTAAACCATTATATTATTTGTTGACCATAACTATGCATAAAACCGTAACAACGCTTCGTTCCTGGTGGGCCAACTTGAAGGTAAGTACCATTAGCATCTACCATTGGTCCACCTGTTTTTAATTTATAATTATTAATAGTGATCAGGGTCTTTCTATAATGTTGACCAAATACATGAGATGTTCATGTGGCAATAGAGATGTTATCAGTCCAAAATTTGGTGAGACTGTGGAACGTTTCATGGCTCGAAGACTTTGCCGTATTTGTAATACTAGAGGTAATTGGATGGAGGAAACTGAAGATGAGACACGACTCAACTAGCTCTTCAAATTCCTCAAAGCTCACGAGTTACTGGAAAGAGTGGCGGTCACCGGGAAAATAGTCTTTATATGCAATTCCTCATAGTTATTGCAATACCACTTACGACCAGAAGTAGTGTGAGAATTATTCTTTTATTTTTGGCTCCCATCAGTTTTCTATAACTATCACTTATATAATTTAATAGTTAATTGTTACGATTCAATTATGCGTCTGTAAGACTCAAATATTGTGCGCGAGTTATCCTGACCAAATATTTCACGATTGTTTACCACTCCAAGTAATAGCTAATCATATTATTTCATTTTACTCTAAAAGAAAAGAGCTATCCTATTCCATTTATTCTTAATGAGTCTAAAATTTGTTTAACCGTAGGTAAATAGGTATCAAATTTTGAGCTCTCCACACTGTACTGAAAAACATAAATCTTATTGCCTACTGCCGTCCACGAATGCATTATCTCAAATGAAACAGGGTTTCCCATATTCGGTAATGTTGAGAATACTACCTGGTACCCTGGACGTCCCGCAAGAGTAGTAGGACCTGAACTGGAGATCTTAATTTGGTTTGTTTGATTAAGTGAGGAAAGTGTAACATTAGTAAAGTCCTTGAGAGATACATTTTGTTGATAGCTCATTACACTGATAGTAAATCTCGCTGGAATTGGATCGGAAAGATTTTGTAGTGGAGCATAAAAACCAGCAACCTGAGTATACTCTGGTAGTCCACTAGTTGAGAATGTCCAGTTTGACGGGAACAATAGAAATATTCCATATTGTGGATTCCTATAAGCTATTTGGTCTGAAGATGTACGATTAGTAACATTCGATTCGAGTTGAAAACCATAGTTAGTCCCACTCATATTTGATAACGGTGTATCTATAGCAATAGCAGTTTCTGATTCAATTATCATTAGCAATAAGGCTGCCGTACAAATACAGGTACAAACCATTAAGGATCTTATGCTACTCTTCATACTAAGTATCGAGAAAGAGGCGAGTCCTTTAATTGTTTCCATTAATTTTATGCTAAATCAACCTTCATCCAAGAATTAGCCAATTAACCTCTGAGCTTTCACTGATTACATGGACTTTGAAAGAAAATGAGAACAGTAATTTTAGCGCACATAATTTTAGGCTTTTACTGGATACATTGTATAGAAGATTGAATTAGAAAAAAGTTGTCTAAGATGATAATAAAAACTATTTAAGTTATTTTGATCATATCTATACATTGGAAAGTATAAAATGTGACTATTGTAGAAAACATATCCATTCTTTAAATCCGTTTTTAGATTTGTTTGTCTGCAATACTTGTTATCATAGACTAATATCCCATTTGTTCTATCCAGGAAAAGTTAACGCCTGATAGTTAATGTGACCACTACTTACCACCGATAAAGCTGATCTTATTTGTTACTTCGATGTTTTCCTCTCAATGTTCCATTCTATGTTTTCCTCTCAATGTTCCATTCTATGTTTTCCTCTCAATGTTCCATTCTATGTTTTCCTCTCAATGTTCCATTCTATGTCTAAGAAGCCGCTACTTTGCATGTAACCAGCTTAATTTTCTCTAATTTTTTGGACTATCTTCAAAACCAGTTCTCCTAATTTCTACGCCTAAAAGGTGCTAATACCCACAGTAACGCACATTCTAACAGCATAGCTCAAGTCGTAATATTTATTGTTCACCAATGTTAATCTTCAGGATGACATTAGCAATGTCATTTCCTCTTTCTATTCACTTCTGTCATAATAGGCAAGAAATTCTTTGATAATTCAATTTATAGTTTGTAGTCCAATAAATATAGGAATGAATATTGAACTCGAATTGTGTATCTTTAAGATACAATTGTAAATATTAACGATTGAATATGGCAGAATTAGAATTATCCCTTGCAAAGTATAACAAGAAAAGAGACTTTACCAAAACTCACGAGCCAAAGGGCAAGTTAAACCGTAAGTCTAAAGAGAAGAAATTAAAATCATTCGTTGTTCAAAAACATGATGCCTCAAGATTGCATTATGACTTTAGAATAGAATCTGAATCTGGAGCACTTATTTCGTGGGCGGTGCCCAAAGGACCATCGATGGATCCAAGCTACAAGCGTTTAGCAATTAAGGTAGAAGACCACCCTTTAGATTACTTGAATTTTGAAGGAGTTATTCCTCCTGGTAACTATGGTGCCGGAACGGTAATAGTATGGGATATTGGTACCTACGGAACCAAGGATAGTATCTCAAAACAGCTCCAAAATGGGAAGATCTCATTAAAACTGGAAGGAAAAAAGCTAAGAGGTGGATTCACCTTAATTAGAACGAGAAGTCAAAACCAATGGTTACTAATAAAAGCCAACGATGGCTTCGCCTCAAAGGAAGATTTGACTATTACACATCCCGGCTCTGTACTTCAAGATAATATTTCTTCAATCAAAAAATCAGAATCAAATCATTCAATGAAAGATACTAACAGTTACAGTAATAAAAGAGAGGACTTTTTTTCCAGAGTAGCGCCAATGCTGGCGTCTCCCGTCGATAACGCCTTCAATGATAACGAATGGGTTTTTGAAATTAAATGGGATGGGGTGAGAGCTATTTTATTTAAGGAAAATGACAAAATTAAGTTGCAATCGCGAAGTGGTAACGACATTACAGAAAAATATCCTGAAATAGTAACTTCAGCAAGAGAGTGCATAAAAGGATGTAAATCAACAATAATCGATGGTGAGATTGTGGTTCTTGATGAAAACGGTATTCCCAGCTTTCAGGCTCATCAACGCAGAATGAATGTGGGAAGTAAAAAAGAAATTCTGGTACTTTCATCCGAGATCCCGTGTACCTTCTATGCATTTGATGTTTTGTATCATGAGCATAAAGATTTGAAGAAATTAAGCTATCTTGATCGGAGAAGTATCCTATCCCAAATATTAGGACCAAATGATACCATTAAGATATCTGACTATATTGAAGAAAAAGGAATTGATATCCTTAAACATAGTAAAGAACTTGGTCTGGAAGGAATAATGGCAAAGCGTAAATCGAGTGTATATAGAGAAGAAGTAAGATCAAGAGATTGGTTAAAGATTAAAAATATTAAAACACAAGATTGTGTAGTTATTGGCTATACTAAAGGCATAGGTAATAGAATTAATCTCTTTGGTTCCCTACTATTAGCAGTATATTGCACAAAAGAAAGAAAGTTCAGATTCGTAGGACACACAGGTAGTGGTTTTGATTTCGAGTTACTTAACAAAGTGTATTCAAAGCTACAGGAAATAAGAATCGATTCAATGCCAATTGATCACTTGCCATATATGAATCGACAAACCACATGGGTAAAACCGCTCCTTGTTGCAGAGGTAAAGTTTAACGAGTGGACCAAAGATGGGATAATGCGGACACCAATCTTTTTGAGATTTAGAGAGGACAAGAAACCTATTGAATGCACAATGGAAGGTGATAATCCTACAGAAGAAAATTTAAAGAATAAAATCAAGGAACAGTCACAAAATACAACACAAGCTAAAATCTCAAATCCCAACAAAATTTATTGGCCTAAAACAAGAGACCATACGGAATTCACAAAAAAAGATCTAATCAAATACTACGAGTTGATAAGTCCACTGATTCTCCCGCATTTAAAGGACCGAGCCCTTTCCCTAAGTCGGTACCCCGATGGAATTTACGGAAAAACATTTTTTCACAAGAATTGGAATCAGTCAAAACCAGATTTTGTAATGACTGCCCAAGTTCAGTCCGAGCAAAGAAATGATAATATCAATTATTTAGTCTGTAACAATAGAGAAAGCCTACTTTGGATTGCGAACTTGGGTTGCATAGAAATGCATCCCTGGTATAGCAGGATAAATGAAATCGATAGCTGCAATAGTTCTTCATTATTGTATGAACAGAAGTGTGGTTTGAATTTTCCGGATTTCATAGTTTTTGATCTCGACCCATACATCTATTCTGGAAAGGAAAAAAAAGGACAAGAACCTGAGTACAACCGAGTGGGATTTAGTGCAACGGTAGAAGTTGCACTCGACCTGTATGACCTTTTAAGGGAATTGAAAATAAGTTCGTACGTAAAAACATCAGGAAAGTCAGGTTTACACGTTTACGTTCCTATTATTAATAACTATCCATACGAACAGACGAGAAATTTCTCCGAAATAATTGCAAAGATTATGATCTCGAAATTTCCTAAAAAAGTAACTACTGAATGGAGTACATCAAAAAGAAAAGGAAAAGTATTTTTCGATTATAACCAAAATTCTAGGGGAAAAACCTTAGCATCAGTTTACTCGTTGAGACCGACCGCAGCGGCAACTGTCTCAATGCCTATTAAGTGGAAAAAATTAGATTCGATTCTTCCTATTGACTTTACCATCTCAAGTGTACTACAGCTTGCATTAAAAAATAATGATATATGGGCTGGTGTTCTTACCAAAAAGCAAAATATTAGTGAAATAATATCAAGAGTAGAAGAAATTTAATTTCAGTTAATCCAATTAAATAACTAGGATAATTGTAAACATCGAAGGATTGTACGACGGAAACTAGTTATAGTAACGCTCTTCTGTACATGCCTAATAGAAAGAAGATTAGATTTTAATAATACTAGCAAATTTTGAATTTTTAGAATAAGAAGAACGATCATGATCTTGTATGTAACATGCTGCCAAAATTTCTATAGTTTTATTTAGTATTTTTAAGTGTGTATATCCCAATCGTGGGTATCTTTCTGGAATTCTTCTAGGCCCTTTTTGGTCACGGATACTTTGGTGCCGGTAATATTGATGTAACCTTTTTCCTTGGCATATTCTTTGGTGACAGAAATTTTATCATTCTCGGAAAATCCGTCCTTCAGAATTCCAAAATTAAAAAAATCCATAAAATTGAACTTGGTTGGCAAGTTATACTCTAATGCATTAAGATAATTCTCCCATAGTTCTTCCATAAAATTCCAAATGATAGTTCTTTTATCACTTTCCGAAATTTTAGCCAATGCCAAATCCAGCACTTACACTATTTGCACAATATTACATTTAGTAGTTATTTGAACAAAAAACAAGGCATTCAAATCATTATCATAGTTTCTCGTGTTCTATATTTACTCAAAAAATAATGTTCCAAAGCTATCAAATATTCATAATGTTCTAAAGGCGAATAATTTTACAAATTGCATGTTACGTAACTTGATGCATGAGGATTCAGAAGTCGAAAGTGGATGTGCATTTGTTCCTTAAAATGAGTTTTATGTTTAAAGATTTTGTTGCATGATTGACACTGGAAAAGTGATCTTATATGGACGAAATTAAATGATGAATTTACTCTGACGTGTTAAAGAATGCTATTCCACAGATTTTACAATGAGTTGCAGAACTCATTTTAGATTAGCTTATGAACTTCACATAAACTGACATTAAACCTAAGAGACAGACTCTTTGCTTATTTTCCATTTATCGCGAAAATAGGGTAACACCCTTTTAGAAAATAATCTAATAAATTCTATCTCATCTGGGCTAGTGCTATGTACATAGATTTGTGTAAATCCTGCTCGAAAATATTCTTCGATTGGAGATATTAGATCGTCTATCGAAGTAACTATTATTGTTGATTTCCTCTGTTCATCATCAGATACTTCTTGTTGAGCTTTTTGTTCTAAAATCCTTGGGTTACTTATATTAGTATTAAATGCATCGTCTATTTGCGTAGTGCGCCAGAACTCGCATGCCTTAAAAGCTTTGTCATAATCCTCGGAATAAGAAACCTTTGGTTTTGCTATTTTTTGAAGTGAATCTACATCCTTGTTTACCTCCTTAGCCGCATTATCAAAAATATCAAATACTGCATTGACCTCATCAGGTTTTGAAGTTGTAATTAGACCATCTGTATATTTAGCAGCAGCTTTAATTGCCTGTCGACCAGAGCCTGCCATATATAGGGGGATATTAGTAGAAGGAGGAGTATACAGTTTCGCATTTTTAATTTTAAAATATTTCCCTGTAAATGTTACAAAACCATCCTCATCTATACGATTATCTTCTTTAGCATTATTACAAGATGATCTTTCCGGATCTAGAGTACTCTTCTTATTTCTATTCCATAATTTATTTATGATTTGAATAGCTTCAATTGTTCTTTCAACCCTAATTTCCGCAGATGGCCAATCAAATCCCAAAGGCACTTCATTCATTGCCTCACCCGAACCCACACCAAGTCCAATACGCCCTGGATACAGTACATCCAATGATGCAAACGCTTGTGCAATTATTCCAGGATTATAACGATAGACAGCTGCGGTAACACCTGTTAAAAGTTTCATTTTCTTTGTTCTCTCGGCGACAGCTGAAATCCAGACCCATGTAAAGTTTCCATGTCCATTTGTGTGTGACCAAGGATGAAAATGATCACTTGTGAGGGTTTTTCCAAATCCTCCTTTTTCCGCTTCTTTTACAAAATCAATCAATTGTTGCATTGAATATTGTTCCTGTGATGCCCAATATCCGATTTCTGTCATATTTTATTAAGGCCAATAATATTTATAAACTAATTGCAAATTTACAATCTGAAATCGATAGGCAAGAAGTTAAATCTATAAACATTACCATACAAGGTAATTAGGATTAAATCTAGTATAAAAAATTTTATTAAATTAATAGTACCAAGCTATTGTCAGAAAATTATTATGCTCGATATTGATTTTGTAATAGTTAGCCAACTCCGGTCGGCTCTTCTTTATTCTGATGCTCCAATTTCATATGCTGTTCCTTCTCTTGTTGCGTTGCAAACGTTATGCCGCAAATATGACACTTTAAATCGGGATTTCCGGAGATTTCCTGTGACATTCAGCTACCGTCTCCATTATTCAAACCGCTACAGAACATATATTAAGATGCTACTACATCGCTTAAATTTGTTACTTAAAGCTCTTCGATTATTTTTTTCATAACGACAAACGATCTCTAATATTTTTCTTTCATCGTCTTCCACTGATAATCAGACCTGAATTATATCATATTAGGCACTTCGTAAACCTTATCTTTGACACTAGTACTTTTATTCATTCAAAAGCGTGGACTTGAGAATTCAGATAGTATTGGAAATCATTTTAAATTTTGTTGTGCACAATTAAGTGGTGAAACGCTTTCCGGTTTTGGTTCCGTTCACCGAAAGTACCGAAAACATAATCAACAATGGAAGAGATGCCAAACACGGGGCTGGCAACTCCCTTTTATATGATGTATTTTGCTTGAATCAAAAATAGGAATTACATTTTCTGGACGATTGCAGCAATATCTAGTGTAGAGTTACCAATAATAGTATCAAATTCACTCTTTACTTTGTTGGTTAGATTTTTTACCTCTGGAAGATTTCCAATTTTCTCTATACCCTTCTTCACGCCACCAAAAAATGTGCTCCAGCCCAACCCTACGAGAGCTAAAATAACTAGAACAGCTAATATAAGAACGATCCACCCTATCAATAAAAATTACTTCAGGTGATGTATGCTTTAAACTTTGAGTAGAATGTATTCTAATGTATCATAAATTTGTGAATAATTTAATTTCTGTTGAAATAAAAATTTGTTGATTTAATACGAGATGATACTGAGACGGTCACGGTAATGAATCCTGCAGGATGATAAAAAGAAATAATTTAACTTACGATACCAGTTATAGCTATTGATTGGTTGAAGATTAATGGTAAATATTAGATAAAAATACCTGCCGAGTGGTCCTTTTTACATACTATAGTGGATTCCAGTAATACAATTGCCCGACTCAACTGAATAACATACACAACTATCTCTTAGCATTACATTTTGAAATGATACTGGATAAGATATTCCTGAGGTATCCTTGTTTGGTATCAATGAATTATGAGGAACAAAAGTAATTGATTCAGGATCGTCCTTATCTAAAAATCCAAACATAAGTTGAGATACTTCTACCTTATATTTGATTGAGTAAGGAAAGTTACCCATCTTGTTCCACCACTCAATTCCTGTAAACTGATTTACTCCAACATAATCAAAGTCCATCCCATCAAGAGAAAAATCAAAGGTCTCTGAATGTGTTGTGGCTTGATCTGTGAGAGCATATCTAATTTGTTTATTTCTTTTGTTCATCACGATTATTCTCCTATACGAATGCCCTACGACTGGCAATACTTTCTTGAACCTATACCTGTTAACACCTTGAAATATTGCTTCAAAATAATCTTGATTATCAAACTGACAAATCAGATTCAGTTCAATAGGTATATTGTGAATATTAAATAATTCCAACAAATAGAGCATCCATGATTTATCTGGTATTTGGTTTCCAATATCGGCAGCTATGTTGATTATGTCAGATATAGCAGTCACTCCTGCAGGAAATAATGGAGCGCTTTGTTTCTTATCCAATACACGACAAAAGGAGCCAACCCAATAATGCAATATGTTTAGAATTAAATACCTTATCTAATTAAGATTTACTGTACTATTCATGACAGAATCCAAATATATTCGCATTAATTTAGTATTCTCAAAAGGAACTCTACAGAATATCAGATCAGCAATATGATAAATGATCAAAGAACGAAATTATTACAATCTTATTCATTTGTATTATCAGTGCTGGTCCATGGAAACCATTTTCCAATAATCTTATTCCAATTTAATTTTACTAACAGGTACAATGTTACGATAATTCCAGTCATACTGAGAATTACGGCTATTATGATAGTGGATGGATTGTCCGTATTTGTAAATTCTGAAATAATGCGTTGAACAAATGGTCTACCTAAAAGTACTCCTATCCATACTATGAATTCATTATATAATAACTCGCCAGCAAATACAGCAACAGCAAACTTCCATGGATTGTATCTTGTAAGACCCAGTGTAATGTAGATGATGTTTCCGGAAAATGGCATTATTGTAGCAACAAAAGCTCCTATCCATCCATACTTACTCAGGAGCTTTTGAAGTGACATTGTTCTTCCCTTTGATTTTCTGGCTATGATATTATGTCCAGAATAAGCAAGATAAAATATGATCATCTTTGCTGCAACAGCACCAGCAGTACCAGAAAGGGCTATGAGAAGTGGATCCAAGTTTTTGTTAAATGCCGCTATGAGGGGAACTGGAAAATAGGGGATCGGCAGAAAGAATAGTATACTTATAATAAAGCTTACCAATAAAATTCCGGCATATCCAAAGTAATCGTACAACAAAACCAGCTCATCAAGAGTGACCAAGACAGGTAGACTAAGATCAAATAATATATTATTAAGTATTACAAAAGCCAGAATCATATTTCCAATGTATAATTCAGTAAAGAAGGGTTAGACAACTAGATTTGAATCGAAAAGTAGACACATTTTCAGTTTAAATTGGATTAACCTTTCAAGAACCATGAAAAATTGTATATAGAGCGGATATGCAAAATTAAGTACTGATTTGGAATTTGTTCTTTGACGGAATATCTGAACAATTGTTTGATGAAATACCAAAATCACCGCTTGTCAGATCTCATGTATTACTGAATATTGACAAGTTTGAAATTGGACAGAGTTATGTTACAGCTAAAATACAAAATAGATATGCTGAAAACGTTACGATTAACATACAGGGAGGTCGCCCTGGAATAGAACTTCAAGATAGTCTTTTTAAAATTAAAAATCTTGAAAATCAGGATTCTTTATATTATGCATACATAACTGCAAAATTGATTGAATCAGATAAAATATTTGTGAGAAAGCTTCCTGTTGTTGGTATAAGAGATTGGCTATTAATCTATGAGGATACATTGGTTGAACTCTCAGTAAAAGATGCTTATGACGAATTGGAAATTGTTGTGGTTTAAAAAATCAAAAAATTTTGATACCTGAAAAAGACCAAGTATATAAGATATGTTAAAAAAAAGTAGTTAGTGACCACCACAGCCACAGCCATGTTCGTCTCCATGATTATGAGTATTGGGGTTTTCAGAACATGTTGGGCAAAGTGGATTGTTATTTTCAGACATGAATGTAATTCCACAGGAAGTACACTTTGACTTTTGAACACCTTCCATAACTTGTAAAGTCCGATGACCATAATTAATGTCTTTCTTGGGCAATCTATCTTCACGTTCTCATGACCCATAATATTAATCGTCAATTTGCGTGATAAACAAATGAAAATCTCAAAGCAAGATGAAGCAAAAACAACGTAAGGTTATATTCCATTTAAATTATTTAGAAGTGATTGACACAATTTGTCGTTATTCCTAGATTTAATGAGAATACTACAGAAATAATGTACTTTGAACCAAGGATTGCTAAGATAGTCAAAGGTGAATCTATAACTTGGATTAATCGGGACACTAAAGTGCATAACATGACCTCTGGAGATGGGAACTCCTCATTACCAAGTCCTTTTTTTCAGACTGGTAGTATGTTGCCAGGAGAATCTACGACGGTTAAGATCGATAGTAATCAGCAAAGCATACCATACTATTGTTCGATGCACCCTTCTGAAAGGGGTGTGGTTGGAATATTTCCCACACCGGAAGACCAAATGACAGAATCTGAAAAATCCAAACTTTTAGATGATATCAATTTCTCCATATCTGACAACGCAAATCAAAAAATATTAACTCGGCTTCAGAGACAACTAGATCCAGCAATTATTGAATATCTGAATGACCCTTATGCGACACTAATCCAGAACAGACTAATGACCATTGTATTCTGGGATATAAGTAATTTTTCAAAGTTAACCGAAGTCTTTAAAGATCATCCAGAGCTAATTGCTGTATTTCTTAATGAATATCTCGGTGTCGCAGTCCCGATTATACATGAATATGGCGGGATTGTTGATAAATTCATTGGAGATGGTATACTTGCATATTTTGGATTCAAGGAACGAGATGATGATGGTTCAGTTGGAGCATCCAATTCAATTCTTGCTGCTCTAGAATTGAGGAAGTCATTCCAGATTTTTAAGCAAAACTGGCTAGGTATATGGAAATCGGTTACTAATTTTGATACAAATATAGACGTAAAATGCGGCATTAATACTGGCTCTGTGTTAGTTGGACTCATGGGAAGCGAGGAAAGGGATCAGTTCACTGTAATAGGAACTCATGTGAACTTGGCGAGTAGATTGGAAGGAATAGCCGAAGCTGATCAAATTGTTATATCACAATATTCAAAAGAAAAGGTTCTAGAAAAATTCAATTTAGAAACTATTCAAATAAAAGAAAAAATAAAAGCTTTTGAAGATATTACGGAATATTACATTGTTCAAAGTCAGAACTAAATTTTCTGATGGTTGAGTCGATATCTAGCTGTTTATTAGCATTAAGACAGTTTTACCATTAAATCAGAACATAAATTGGATCCATATAAGGTTGCGACTCTTTCCCTAATGCTTGCCAGAATTGTATATACAATTAATTGGTTTAACATTGCTTCTATCTTCTACCTTATAGCTTCGGACTTTGGAGAAAACATAGCCATGTTAGGAATAATTAGTGCTAGTTTTCTTATAGGAGTGGGTCTGTTTCAAGTACCTGCGGGGGTTATAGCTGCAAAACACGGTGCAAGAAAGATCGCTATTTATGGAATCATGATTGCATCATCTGCAGCATTCGTTACTGGATTGGCTAGTGATACGACACAAATCACTATATTGAGATTCTTAGTCGGCATCGGAATGGCATGTTTCTTTGGACCCAGTGTTATACTAGTTTCAAGATATTTAGGAAAAGAATCTGAAGGCCTAGGAATAGGATTACTAAATTCAGCTCATGCCTTGGGTGGAATTTTGGGATTGTTTGGTTGGGTGATACTAGCCGGAACACTAGGCTGGAGAGCCACGCTAATTTTGAGTGGTGGGTTGGGAATAGCTACGGCCATCATGCTAGGTATTGCATTGATAAAGGATGAGGATGAAATACAGAAAAAATTTAGAATCAAGATATCTCACGTGCTTGAGACTCTATTTAACAAGTCATTGATAATACTTGGATTCACGTTACTCGGATTTCAAGCAGGATCGAGCATGATTTTAACATTTGGTGTATTCTACTTTGTGGATCATCTGAAGATAAATCCACTGGAGGCAGGGCTAATAGGAAGTCTGAGTTTAATAGTTGCTCTTCTTTCATCTCCACTATTTGGAAGAATCTATGATAAAATTGGAAATGCAAAGAAGTTGTTGTTCATATCAGGTATTCTGAGCGCAGTTAGTATGATAGGCTTTGCTACCGACTCGCTATATGTAATAATAATTTCAGTCATCATAACAGGATTTTTCCTATCAGCAGGTTTCGTAATAGTGTACGCGAAAGCAAAGGAAATCAACAAATCTCAGCCCCATTATCAGACTCTTGCTGTAAGTTATGTTAATGGTATCTCATTATTTGGTGTGTTCTGGATCCCAGTTTTATTTTCAATTATCGTCAACCGGTTGGGATATGAAATAGCCTGGTTACTAGGAGGTCTAGCTGTGATTTTACTGGTGCTCCCAGTACTCAAGCTCAAATGAACAATTTATTCTAGTATCAAAATCAATAATTATAAACTATTAGACAATTAGAATAAATTCTCTATGTTCTATCGTTAATATATGTCCGGTTTGAATTAAAAGTTCAAATCATATTCTATGATTAAAAAGGTGGGTATCTGAATGAATTGGAATAAGAAAACAAGAGACTGTAGGAGTATTGTCATATTTATCGTAATTAGTGTATTTATTCTTCCAAGTACACAGCAATCAGTATTTGCAAATCATGGTAAGGAGATTGCTCTCAGTTCAAGCGATTCGCAGTTTATTTTACTTCCAGGCAAGAACGTCCAGCAAGTTAAATTAACTACTACATATTCGGTTTCTGATCCAGCTACAGTCGGTAAACAAATTAGTGGAACCATGAAAATATATACACCCAATGGGACTTTACTCAAAACAACTTCTATTCCAAACGGATTCAAAGTAGATAAAAGTGGTTTTCAGCAATTTGTTACCAGTTTACCAAATAGTACAATTCAATCAATTACCACCATTGTGTTGTTTACAGATTTGAACAAGACTGCTCCATTATCAAATTCCATAACTAACAAATTGGTTCTAAATAAAACACAATAATAGATTTGATTTTATTCCATCGTTCAGTAATAGAACAATAGAATAATTAAATCAAATATCAAGTTAGTGCTTGTCTCAAAAGATCAACTTCAATTTGGAGATAGATTTTTTCTTTTCTATAGAATAGCACACTCGAAAATTAGTAGAACTTAAATAATTTCTTACCGTGAATAAAGCTACACGATGATTACTGCAGAGATCAGTTTGGTTCCAGTCGGTACTGGTTCTGGAACAAGCATGAGTAAAGAAATAGCATTAGCTTTTGATGCAATTAGTGGAATCAAAGACCTCAAAGCAACGCTTACCCCTCTTGGAACTCAAATTCAGTCTAATAATATGGTAGACATTCTAAATGCAATAAATATTGCCCATGAAGCTGTAAAGTCTTCCGGAATCCAGAGGATTATTTCTATTGTGCATATAGACGAAAGATTGGATAAGGAACAAAATCTGGATCAGAAAGTTGATTCTGTCATGAATAGACTGAAGTGAGCAAATTCCCATTATGCTGAAAGATAAAATACTTTACTGAATACAATAATATCGTAAATCAAGTAACATTAATTACATTCATATCACTTGACAGCTGGTTATATTCTTCCTTCGAGAACATTTCTGTTTATATATTGCCTGAAAACTCAGGTAGATATTTTTAGATCATTTACCACTAAAATTTCGATAAAAAGTAAGTGACCGTAGCTATGGAGAATTTATTCCAATTGCCTTGTTACTTGGGTGAGAGCATCTACAAGTACGACTTGATGAACCATATTCTGAAAGCTTGTGGCGACATGTACGATAATCACATATCGCTTCCTCAGCTTCACCCACTACATTCACAAAGCGCCTGTGATAGCTAAGCATATTTTTTGTAAGACAACATAGCATAATACATTTTCTGAAATTATGACTTGTTCAATTCACCAAGTTAATTACTACTGTGAGATATCCTTTTCTACTACCGTTTTTGTTTCTACGAAAGGAGCGTGTATATTTTTTGCTCATGTCTGCACTATAATAATTGTCTATTTTAGGATTTAACTTTGAGATGATTATTGCCTTCTTTATTTATTCTGCTAAATTTTGAAAATTATTAAAGAAAAAAGTCATGTAAATCGAATCAAATTTAAATCCTTAAAAACAAGATAGAAGTTAATGTTCAAACGACTAGGCGCCGCAATTCTTTTAGTTGAGGATTTACAAAAATGTATGTCTTTTTATAGAGATACTCTTGAACTAAAAATAAAGAACCAGTCACCAGATTGGGTTGAATTCCAGAATGAAGGCCAAAGTGCCGTACTAGCATTGCATCCTGCACGCATCAAAAAGAAAGGATCTTCGAATATGTTAGTTGGATTTAATGTAAGTGATCTGGAATCTGTATGTAAAAAGCTCGAAGATAAGCATGTCAAATTCTATAAAAAGATTACCCAAGAATCATTCGGAAAGCATGCAATTATTGAGGATCCCGAAGGTCACCTAATATCCATTGCAGAGATTCCACCGAAGGATGAGTTGGGACAAATCCCATATTATCATGGCTTTGCTCCCGTTGAAGGTCTAATGTGATGTTCGATATTTTACCAATATCTATCTACTAATTTGATAAAGATTTAACCCAAATCAAAAAAATATTTTATTGGCTTAAAACTCTTTTTTGGCTAGATTAACTTCGGTTATCCATTCACATTTGACATTGGCTTTCGTATGATGTTTTTCAACAGATTCTTTATCTGGTGCATCGAGTAGGCAGAAACAAACATCAGCATCTTTGTTGTAGAAAAGATTAACGTGACTAACACCAAATTCATCTCTAGGAAGTGAACATAACTCTTTCAAATGTTGTTCAGCAAATGGAACTTTGTGAACATCTAAAAATACCGGCACAAATCAAATTATTTTCCTCTCTATTATAAATTGATTACCATTTGTATTAAATCAAACAAGTACAAACTCAAACGCCAATTGTAATTTTGTGCAAGGTAGAGTTCTCTACATATCTTTTATATTATAATCAATTCTGTAAATACATGTTAATTGTCACGTAATCGTTCTGCTGATAATGAGATTAATGTAGTGTCTGACTCGATTATCGATTTCACATTCCAAGCAATATCTAAGGCGACAATAGGCATTGACTGCTATCTTACTAGTGATTTTTCTGGCGTTATTGATCCTGAAAAGTTATCACCCAAATTACTTGATCTCAAACATAAAGGATTGAAATTAAGAATGATCTCAGACATAAGTATGAAGGATTCCCCAATCTATAGAGGTTATGTAAACTATTTTGATATAAGACATATAGATCAAATTGCATGTAATATTATACTTATTGATAGAACAGATTTTATGACGTTTCTCACTAATGCGAACAATAAGACAAGGTTATTAGCTGTATCTGATAAGACGTTTGTTTCAGCGCAACAGTTTTTATTTGATTCGTTGTGGAATATTGCGTTACCTTTCAAAGAGAAAATTAAAGAAATTGAATATGGTCGTGGAAAATCATTTACAAAAAATATCTCGAAATCTTTAGAGATACTTAGTATCATTAGAACATCAATCACATCGTCAATAGATGAGATACTGGTTCTATTCTCAGAATATGAAGTTTTGATTCGTTCAAAGAAATTAGGAATACTGAACTTATTACAAGAAGCTACACGGAGCGATATAAAAGTTAGGATAATAGTATATTGTGAAAATAATAATATTAAAGACGAATTAAAAGCCATGTTTATTGAGAATTTTCCTGATATCTCTGTTCAGTATTTACAAAAATCCTTACAAACAAAAATGACAACAATGATATTTGATAGAAGGACATTTCTTGACATTTCTACGGAAATCAATTCTAATGAAAATCTTGAAGGTATAATGGGATCCTGCGTCTATTCCAATAATGAAATAAAGCTCAACTCCCTAATATCCATCTTTGAATTTTTGTGGATTCAATCGGATATTGATAATCAAAAGATAATTAAGGAGGCATATTTCAAACTTTTTAAAGGATTTAATCTTCGAGATGAAACTTACAAGAGGGACTGGACTTTTGAAACTAACAGCCAGAAAAAGTAAATCGACACTAATAACTATTATCTAAATATCTAGTTAATCACAATTCAGTACCTGCATTTCTTATCTTTGATTAGAATCAGTGCTGGAGCCAAAACTAAGTGAATCAATAATAATAAGTCTGTTGTAATTATAATAGTAAGATGAGTGAATTTGCTTTCTTTCGCTTTAAAAGTGCAAACATGTTAACCGAAGACGAGGAACGGGATAAAGAGGAGATGATTAGTCTAACGGAGCAGGTTCTTGATTCAAAAGGCATAGAATGTGATGCTGGAATAGCAAAGATTTCCGAAGATCGATTAAGAGAAATACTAGAAGAAGTGAGAAAGCTACGAAGGAAAAAGAAAAAGAATAAGGAGATATCAGATGATGGTAGTTCGAATCAAGAATATACAGATATTCAAACTGATAATAAGGAGGCTCCGTACGTTAGCTAGATAGTGATTTAGATATGGTTATGGATAACCTCACAAATCGTTGGCTTGCTACCTTAGGTATAGGGGCATTGATTTTTGGACTGGCTTTGGTTGTTTTACGAGTTCCTGTTCGTACTATGATGATTTTCTTTGCAATTGGAATACCCGTGGTTTTTTTGTGGCTATATGCTGATGAAAGAGACCGGAAACAAAAGAAGGAAATTGAAGAGTTAAGCAAAATGCAACAGCAACCTTGTATCTGCTCTGTTTGTAAGCATGAACAAGCAGAGGTATGTATAGATCAAAAGTGTCCTTGTTGTATTATCTTGAAAGGCGATAGTATAATAGGACATTCTATCAACCCACTTCAATAGCGGAAAATAGTAAGCAACCTCCTGAACTAAGGTGGAAAAGAATTTTACTATTGGAATGTTACTATTGAACAATATATATGTATATATCTTCTATGGTGTCGCTATCCGACCAATGTGAAAAAAAGTTTTGAAATCGATAACACTAGTCTTTAACTTAGTAATCATTTGAATTCATTGTATTTGTATAAATTTAAATCAAAAAACGCCAGGGAATTAATCACCAGACTCTAAAATTTCAGGACTATCATTTTCATAAAATTTCTTGGCAATCCAAGTCTATCGATGTCGAATTGCATTTGGAATTCGTCTGACTAATTAATTTAATAATTAAAAATTTTTAGCAATACATAACCTGAATCATTTTGTCATTAAAATTTCAAAATTATATCTTACGTTTACTTCAACAACGTTTACTTCAACAACAAATACTTAAAAATAAATTAAGTTTAAAGTAAGATGTGATATTGTCGAGAGAAGATGACCTGTTTCAAAGGGGATTAATCTTAACAGATGACATAGCAATTGATCCAATTCTTGATTTCAACTTATATCGTAATGCCATAGTCAACATCGTAAAAACCTCTCATCCAAAATTTACTATTGGAATATTTGGCGAGTGGGGAGCTGGAAAGACCACTTTAATAAATTCTGTTGATAACGCGCTTCAAACTGATAAGAGTTTGATCAGAGTAAGGCTCGAAGCATGGCGGTATAAATGGGAACAATTTCCAATAGCTTCACTATTGAAAAGTATAGCATACGCGTTACCGGCTGAGAAACAATTCGAAGATTTAAAAAAGAAGTTAGAAACAAGCGCTATAAATTTTCTTAAAAATACTGCTGACATTCTTACATCTATAATATCAAAGTACGCATCAGAAGAGTATGAAATTTCACAAGAAATGTTTGATACCTTTAAGAAAGAGTTAAATTCAAAAATTCAACTGATTGCAGAATTGGATAGGGACACTGTCTACTTTGATGGTTTTGAAGAAATCAAGAAAGAAATAAAGAATCTACGTCTAGAAAATCCTGCGTTCAGGATTATTGTATATGTTGATGATCTGGATAAATGTTCTCCAAAGAAGGCTCATGAACTATTAGAAGTCATAAGAGTATTTCAAGATGTTGAGGGCTTTATTTATATTATTGGAATAAGTCACGACATCTTAATCAAGCTAGGCAACATTGAAAGTAATGAAAAAAGTAACGAAGGAGAACATTATGTAAAGAATTTGATTCAAGTACCTATAGCTTTACCTAAATGGAGTAATCAGGATACTGTAAAATTGGTGAGAGATTTTATAAAAAAAGGTATGATTCATGATAAATTCAAAGACGTTGTAGATAAGAATATAGAATTAATTTCTGTGGCAATAGATAACAATCCAAGAGAAATCAAAAGATTCTTGAACAACTTTATTGTAGCACATGAAATTTTTTCTGGTAAGAAAAGTTTTGAGAAAAGAGAATTGATTTTTTCTGGTAAGAAAAGTTTTGATGCAAAGGAACTGTTAGTAATACAAGCGATCCATTTACGATGGAAGAAATTTTATAATATATTAGTAAAATCAGATCAATCTTTCTTTAAGGGATTAGACAAATATCTCAAGATGGATGACGAAACACGTTTCAAGAGTCTGGATTTGTACGAAGGAAAAAAAGATGACGATGATATGAAGATATGGAAAGTTTTGCGTGATTTTAAAACAGATTCGGATTTATGGAATTTTTTGGTAAAAAATTCAGATACTATAAGGAACATACGGGATTGGAGTTTGTATAGACTGGCTATAGAAGCTGTTGTTGAACCAACTGCCTTACATAGAAAAACCATAAATTATGAAGCAGTAAGATTACTACAAAGTGGAAAGATCAGTGAATTCAATGATAAGAGGGCGATTGAATTTAAGATCTTATCTCTGCGGGATGCGGATTTGAGGGATGCGGATTTGAGGGATGCGGATTTGAGGGATGCGGATTTGAGGGATGCGGATTTGAGGGATGCGGATTTGAGGGATGCGGATTTGAGGGATGCGGATTTAATGGGTGCTAATTTAAGTAGGAGCGACCTTGATGGTGCGGATTTAATGGGTGCTAATTTAAGTGGTGCAGATTTAATGGGTGCTAATTTAAGTGGTGCTCGACTTGTCGGCACTAATCTTAGTGGTGTTGACCTTGCTGATGCGCGTCTTTGGGGGGCTAATCTAGTAAGCACTCGTCTTTGGGGGGCTAATCTAAGAGATGCTCATTTAGTTGGTGCTAAGCTGCTAGGCGCTAACCTTGGTGGAGCTAGACTTGAAGGCGCTAACCTTGGTGGAGCTAGGCTGGCAGGCGTTGATCTTGGTGGTGCTGATCTTAAGCATACTGAACTAACAAACTCTATTATAATAAATCCTAATTATGAATCGTTAAGCATCGATTCAAGTACAGAATTCAATAATGCCACCATTGATGATCCCCAATTCATTGACTATATAACGCAATATACAAGAAATGTGCCTCAGAAGATAAAGGATAAGAAGAAACTGAGGAGGGAACTGGCTAAAAAAGGTGTTAGCGAAGAAATTATCGAGGATCTTTTAACCATTTCAAAACTTCCTGAAGAATGAAAATGAGGGTAATAACTGAACTCAGTTTTAGTAATTTATGTTTATTATCATCAGATATCCCAAGCAGCTTCGCTAAACATTGTCGAAACTCGCTAATTCTTGTATGTGTAAAATGAATTTAACATTTTATCGATAGTGGGAAGATATTTTGAAAACCTCTCGTTATTTGATTTGTAGGTGATTAGATAGGCCTTGCTGTCTTCCTTAAACCAGACCTGCATTGCCTTTCGCAGATTTTGAGTATTGTCAGTCGCCGTAAAGATAATCATATGTGCCGGATGTCCTAGAAATGTAGTTTCGATAGATTCCAGTACTTGAATGTCGGGATACAAATTCTTGAGGGTACTAAGTTGCGTCTGTGTGATTGAAGCCAGTGTAGTATTTGACCCTATATCTTTAACCATAATACCAATCCCTGCCGGATTCGTATCTAAATTGCTTTCTCTGGGAGCAAGAAACGTAACCGATTTGTCAATATGTTGAGCTCTCTCCCAATCAGGAGGATATTTGATGCTAAATCCAGTAATAAGATCATCATATGTTAAAAATTCTGATTCTGAAGTAATAGGAATTATCGGATTCTCATGGAATGAACCAAACGCCGAGTTGTATTCAACATGATCTATTACCTGAAAAATTGCAAAAACTGTAAGAATTGATAATGCAATTAATATACTGGTTAGATTTATTTTATCGAATAATGATGCCATCTATTTTCTAGTATTGATGATATGTATGGTATTAAATATTCTTAAGCTAGAATATGTGCCATTATTTGAATTAAATAAAAGCGTTGCAAACCGGATCGGATAATATTGTTTCTAAATTATAGTAAATTTGTATATGAATATTATATTATGTGTAAATATCCAGTATACTATTCTATTTTTAATGTTGGGTTACTTAGATTTAAGTCTCTTTACCAGTTCTACCCTGGCATTAATAAGATTAATTTGTTCTTCAAGTAACTTCTTATAGCCTTTCAACAGCTTTTCCTCATCAGCGTAATTTCTCTTTTTAATTTCCGTCATAGTATCTTCAAATCCTTTGACAACATTTTCTACGTTACCTCCAAGAGCTTGGATATCTCGTGCATCCCTCTTTGCTCCTACTGTGAAAGTTTCTTCGGCCTTATCTCTGATTTCCTGCGCTTTCTTGCCGATGGAAAGAATCACATCTTTAAACGAAGCAGTAGCATCCTTTAGACTATTTACAATCAAGTCGTAATCTTCAATCTTTACGTTGGTTTTTGATTTCCTGACTGTTTTTTCTCCATCTATTGATTCAATATTATTGCCAGTTGTTGGAACTTTATCGTCGGATCCTTCATTTTGCGTACTAGAATCTTTGTCTGTAGTGGATTCAGACAATTTGTCACCATTAGTTCCATTTCTTGTGACTTTTTTATTCATAGATTACAAGTACAAATGCAAACCAGATATATAACCGTGAGATTGAGGCATTTTAATCATGATTTTACCTCCAATTGAGCCTCCAAGATTTTTCCGAAACTTGAGACAACGAACTTGACCTATTATGATATTGATTTTTTTAGATCACATAACATCTTCTAGATTTAAATTATCCTTTTGACTAACGGTTTTTTATGTCTGAAGTACAACAGAATACACAGAATACACAAACACAAAGAGATGGACCCCGAGATTCTATATACATAGGTAAGAAACCTCTGATGGCATATGTGACTTCTACACTTATTCAACTAGCAAATCAACCAACAGTTACCATTAAAGCTAGAGGTTTAAGTATCGGAAGAGCAGTCGATGTTTCACAAATAATTCTAAAGAGAATGGAAAATGCAGGGTATACAATAGGTGATGTTAGGATTGGATCGGAAACACTCCAAGCAGAAGATGGCAGAACAAGGAATGTCTCTACAATAGAAATTGAAGTAAAGAAAGCATAGGGAGCTTTCTCCTTACTTTTTGTTAATATATCTCCGTTAAGTATTTGACAATTGGAAAATATTGCAGCGCTTTATCTTGCCCATTTAAATCCAGTAACAAAGGCTCATGAAAAAATAATTTCTCAGTTAGCTGAACATTATCATGTTTATGTTTTTCCAGTAGTTTTTTTGAAAGAAGGAAGAGAAATAAACACAAAAACCTTTCCATTTCCTTATGAATTAAGAAGGAAGATGCTACTAAGCTTGTTTGATGGTCATGATAATATAGATATTTTGCCCAATTACAATTTCGTTTCACCGTTTATTAAATATCTTCCACCAATTCTCTCACCATATTCATGGTCCATGCGAAACGAAATTCTCCGTGATGTTCTGGAAGATCGATTTATTTCGTATACGGGGGACACGGCTGAAAGAATAGCTTTGCGATTCTATAATCTTCATCCAATCAAGGCAAAAAGACTCGAAATATCTTCGTCAAATGTAAAGGAATTATTATACAGAGAAGCTCTTGAGAACCTTGGAAACGACGAATTCAACAAAAATTTGAAAAATGGTTTTGATCACTCAGACCGGTATAACAACAAAAATTATTACAAAGGAGAAGATATTGAAGATGCTTTGAAAGAATCATGGCAAGAAATGGTCCCAAAGACCATCATTAATATCATTTGTGAGAACTGGGTCATTGTGGAAAAATTTGCCCAATCGGTAGACAAAACTATTAAAATATTTGGAATGAAGTTCCCTACAGAAGGTATCCTCAGCTAGATATCCTCAATTCACAAGATTTGAATACTTTTATTATCCAACTATTGACTTGCCAATATGAAGGATAAGGGAGTAGACTTAGTCTGGTTCGATGGACAATATCTGAAATGGGAAGAGGCCAAGGTTCCCATTTTTGTACATGCTCTACATTATGGAACAGCTGTCTTTGAAGGAATACGTGCATATTCTTCTGATGACAATTTATACATATTCAGACTTAAGGAACACATGGAGAGACTCCATAAATCAGCTGATGTTTATTCCTTTACAACAAAATTTTCTGTTGATGAGCTTTGTAATGCCACCGTAGAATTAATTCGAAAAAACGCTATAAAAGAATCGTGCTACATTAGGCCTTTAACATTTGTAGGTCTGCATGGAATAGATCTGAACGTCACCAAGAATTCTCCAACACATACAACCATCATAATTTTTCCCTTTGCAAAATATTTTAAGGGCGATGGCATCTCTGCATGCGTTTCTTCCTGGAGGAGAATTGATGACGAGTCCATACCTACAATGGCAAAGGCCTCTGGAAATTATCTTAATTCTGTTCTAGCAACTCAAGAATGCAGACGAAACGGATATGACGAATCCATCCTCCTTGATAAGAAGGGACGTGTAAGTGAAGCATCTGGAGAAAATCTTTTTGTTGTTAGAAATGGAAAACTTCACACACCGCAGTTATCAGATTCAATATTAGAAGGGATCACAAGAAATACTGCAATAATAATTGCAAAGGAGCTTGGGTATGAAGTTGTCGAACGTCCAATCTCGAGGACAGAATTGTATCTAGCTGAAGAGATATTTCTAACGGGAACTGCTGCTGAAATAATTGCAATTACAAAGATTGATGGAACTGTAGTTGGAAATGGAAAGGAGGGCATGATAACAAAGAGTATAAGGGAAAATTATGAGAGGATTGTAATTGGAAAATCTAAAAAATTCATGGGATGGCTAACACCCACTTGCTAACAAATAAGAACGTTGGAATAAAAATTGCTGTTATTGGAGTAGGCGGCTGGGGAAAGAACCATGTTAGAGTTCTCCACAACATGGGAGTCCTTGAAGCTGTATGTGATCTGTCAGCAGATCGTGCAAAAGAAATAGCAAAAAAATATGATACAAAATTTTATTCATCAATAAAGGATCTTTTTTCCAATGAGAGAGGGTTGAATGCCTGCTTAGTATGTACACCAACTAAATCTCACCTGTCAGTAGTAAGGGACGCAATTCAAAATGGTTGCCATGTATTTGTGGAAAAACCTCTTTCATTTTCATCAAAAGAATGTGAGGAGATGACGGACTTGTCGAAAAAGGCCAAGGTAATATTAACATGTGGATATGTTGAAAGATTCAATCCTGCCGTTCAGGATTTAAAAAAGATAATTCAGAAACAAACATACGGTGATCTCTTAATGATGGAATTTCACAGGGAAAACAGGATGCCCCTACATATTAAGGATGTAGGTGTGATTTATGATACTTCCGTTCACGACATCGATACTGCAATGTTTCTTTTTGGCAAGGGTCCGAAAATGGTCTTTGCTAGAGCGGGCAAAAAATTTCATTTGTTCGAGGATTTTGCAACAATAATGTTAGGATTTGAAGATCAAAAGGTTGCGATAATTGCATCAAATTGGGTGACACCAAAGAAAGTTAGAACATTTTCTGCTGTATGTACTGAGGGTACTGTAAATGGTGATTTTATTACCCAGGAGATAAGAATTGATCATGCTGACGCAACCATTATTCCAAGAAGACAACAGTTTCAAGAACCTCTTGTATTAGAATTACGGAGTTTTATTGAGGTAATAGAAGGAAAGAGGAAACAGCCAGTTGTTACTTCTGAAGAAGCCACAAATGTTACAAAAGTAGCTGAAGCGGCCCTTCTTTCAAGCGAAACAGGTTCACCAATTTATCTGGAATTGAAATGAAATAATAAGATGTGCTAATCAAGAGACAGTTATGAGACGATCAATGCTAGATATCTTAGCGTGTCCTATAGATAAATACTATCCATTAGAATTGTTTGAAATTGATACTACTATTGATACAACTATTAATGAAACTGTGATAAAGGAGGGAGTACTCTTTTGTTCAGAGTGTACAAGGTTTTATCCTATTATTGAAGAAATTCCTGTTATGTTGCCAGACGAACTACGTGAGAAAGAAAAAGATATTGAATTTTTAAAAAAATGGCAAGAAAAAATCCCAAGCAAAATCACAAAAAATGGATTTCCATGGCATTTGTAGTGGGATTTGAGAAATTATGAAGGAATTATAAATTGAATGTAGATATAGGATGACATTAATTATAGGAGAAGACAAATGGAAAGGCACAGTAATAATTTGATAAACTTTGTTTCAGAAACTGCAAAAATAGGAAAGAATGTAAAGATTTGGCATTTCAGCTACATTGGTAACAATACTAAGATAGGAGACAATGTATCTATTGGTTCACTTGTACACGTAGATTATAATGTAAAAATTGGAGACAATACAAGAATTGAAGGTTCTGTTTATATTCCTCCCTTAACAACAATTGGAAAAAATGTATTCATCGGACCCTGTGCGACTTTTACCAATGATCCCTATCCAATGAGCCCAAAAATGATTGGAGTTGTCGTGGAGGACGGGGCAATAATTGGAGGCAGAGCTGTATTTAAGGCTGGGATAACTGTTGGAAAAAACAGCGTAGTAGCAATGGGAGCGGTTGTAACAAAAGATGTACCTCCAAATGCTGTTGTAATGGGTCATCCGGCAACGATAAGATATTCAAGAGAAGACTATGATCTTAAAAAGAAAAATTGGAATAATTAACAAATACTTCCATTACAATAAAAATTAATGAATTTTAACCGACATCATTCAATATTCATAACTTCTACCCAACAATCATTGCAAAAATCTTTATCGTTCACTATTTTTCGTTGAAGATTTACATTTTTTTCATCATATAGTTTGAGACACATTACACAAATAGACATTATTATATTATACGCATTTTTAGCATATTAACATTATGTAACAAATTTATGATATTTGTTTCATTTTCCATTTAATTTTGTGGCATGAAATCTTGAAAATTATTTACTTTATTAATTTATATTTATAAAAAAATAGTAATCATCACTATGGTCCCTAATCTGCCAGAATGGGGAATCGATCCTGTTCCTCCAAAACATAGAATCCTGAGAGGATTTGACTATTTCATTTTGTGGTCGAGTCTTGGCGTTGGTTTATTAGTTTTTTCTGCAGGATCTTTTTTGTCCGAGGCCCCTTTTTATCATGCATTACTTGCAATAATAATAGGCTCGATTACTGGCTCCATACTCTTGTCACTAGCAGGAAAAATAGGAAGCGATCATGCTATTCCATCTATTATTGGAATAAGACCGGCTTTTGGATTGTATGGATCATATCTTGCTGCTATACTAAATATAATACAACTTATTGGCTGGACTACATTTGAGATTTTAATACTTTCAAAGGCTGCTCAACAATTAACAAATATCCACGTTACTTTTGTATGGAATATTATATTTGGAATAATTATCACCCTGCTTGGTATATTTGGACCTTTATTTTTAGTAAAACAGTGGTTATCAAAGTTTGCAATATGGATTGTTTATGCTTCTTCAATAATAATTTTGGTTGTTCTGTTATCTCAAAATCTTCCAAATGCCATATCCACGGCTGGTAAAGATATGTCGTTTTTTGTTGCTCTTGACCTTGTAATTGCCATGCCTATCTCTTGGATGCCACTCGTCTCAGATTACAACAGGTTTGCAAAGACAAGTAGGGCTGCCTTTGTGGGTACTTTAGTTGGATTTTCAATAACAAATATCATTTTTTATCTTGGAGGATTATTATTGGGGCTGGGGGACGTTTCATCAATCATTATTTCAATTCAGGCAATTTTATTCGGATTTATTCTATTGGTTATTATTGTTGATGAGGTAGATAATGCATTTGCAGATATATATTCTGCAGCAATCTCTTCACAAAGTATCTTTCATAATCTAAATCAACGACATCTAATTATTGGATTTTCTATTGTAAGTACTATTCTAAGTATTTTTATATCAATTGAAGGGTATGAACAATTTTTGCTATTGATAGGAGCACTATTTATTCCACTATTTGGAGTCTTGTTGACCGACTATTTTGTAGTTAAGCGTGGTGGATATCAGAATAATATGATGTATGGTGATGGTAACACGCTGATCAAGATAGGATATCCTGCTATCGTTGCGTGGTCTATTGGAGCGGTGTTATATTATCTACTTTCTCAACTTTCGCCGATATATGTATCACAGATACCAACGATAGGTTCCACAATTCCAAGTTTGATAGTCTCCTCGCTACTGTATGTGCTAATTACTAAACTTCTTAAGTTTAAGGTTGCCAAAAATGCGATATAATATTTCATTTACGTAGTTTAGATCTTACATACATTCCTTAAATCTAACTTTCTATAATATTAGTTACTTGTCTAGATGTAATATCCACAAGAATTTTTTTGATGAAAATTGTGATGATTGTAAATTAGAATATTCTGAATTAAAAGGACTCAATCAGCCAAAGACTGAAGATGATCATAGACGGGAAAAAATACCAAATAAATCGAGTAAAATACCCTATAAAGAATTCTCTGAAGAGAGAGCAAAAAAACTTTATGAGGAGTTATTGATACAATTTTTGAGAACAAAATCAATCAACGAAATTGAGGCCGCAAGAAGAGCAAGGAAAATTATTAGAAAGCAGTGTGCAATTAGAGGAATTGAAGTTTGGAATTGGCTGAAAACAAAATAAAACTATTAATGTGATTATATAAAATTGCTAGAATAAGTGTAATTTCTTTATTTTCGATTAATGATTAATAATAATAGTTGACCAATAGATTAAATGATTAATAATATAGCAAATATTTTATTTCTTTAGTAGTTAATTTATCATAATTTCATATGACATTAGAAACGATCATAGATGAATTAAATGGAATAGCTCAACAAGCAGTCTTCTACTTGTTGATGGGTTCATTTGGGTTCTTGAGTATTATCATTGTAAATGGAATAATTAGATCCGGTCGTAAAGACAAAAGAAATATGAATAAATCTTAACCATATGCTTATCGATGATATTAGACCTAACCAGAGAAGTAAGCAATGACACCAAAGTCTTTCCAGGTTCGCCACTACCCAAATTTATTACTTGGACTAAAATGGATGTGCATGATTATGATTCAGAGGTGATCTTTATGAGTACTCATACAGGCACTCATATGGATGCTCCATCTCATTTTGCAAGCGATGCCTCATCAATCGACAAAATATCAGTTAGAAGGTTCATTTCTAATGCTATTCTAATCAAGATAAAGAAAGCATCAAATCAACTAATTAATGCTGATGAAATAGAAGCATCAAATGTCAGGATAATGGAAGGAGATACCATTGTATTTTCCACTCTGTGGGAGAATGAAATAGATAAGGAATATTTTTTTAGTCACAGTCCTGGTCTTGCAGAGGATGCAGCTAAATATTTGATTGATAAGAAAGTAAATGCAGTGTGTATAGATTCACCCAGTATTGATAGGGGTTCGGATAGTAGTTTTGCCGCACACAAATTATTATTATCTAAGGAAATATTGATTGTGGAGAACTTGTGTAATTTGAATAAACTAAACAGTCAATATTTTACATTGATAATGGCACCACTGAAATTATCTGGTGCATCTGGGTCTCCTATTCGAGCCCTTGCTGTTGAGAAGAATTTTTCAGAGAAATAAAAAATAATGTCTAGGTAAACAATATCTTAAATTCGGCATTAAGAAGTGTTGAATACCTTTAATTTACATCGAGTTTTAATACTCCCTAAAACTATAGTGTAGTAGTATGCCAACAGCTTATGTTCTAATAAATTGTGATCTTGGTTCTGAGGAGGAAATATTACAGGAAATTAAAAAGCTCCCGGGGGTAAGTGAAGTAAGTGGAGTATATGGAGTATACGATATTATTGTAAAGATTTCTGCAGATACTATGGATAAGCTTAGGGAAACGATAACATGGCACGTGAGAAGAATAGATAAGGTTAGATCCACACTAACGATGATAGTAATCGAAGGTCAGGCAGCAAAAGATAAAAAGAATCAACCCAACATGTTTTGAATAATTTTAATATTTTTAACAAATGTGGATGCCTCATTTGGGGCATTGAAGAAATGTGGTGATGCTCTCACTGCTTTTTTCTTTCCACCTCCAACAACATCCCTCTCTGCAACAATTATCCCCTTCTCCTGTAGACTAGATACTGTAATCTTTGGACTGACGGAACCTATCGCAAAAGTAACTATTGATGTTCTGAGCTTTTCATCTTCGGGTCCAAAGATTGAAATATTAGGAATCGTTCTTAGCTCCTCGGTTATTTCGTTTGCGATTTTCATATTCATTTTCCTTATTGCGTTTACACTCAAGCGCTGAATGTACTTTAATGAAGATGCTAGACCAGCGATACCCACATAGTTTCTAAAACCTGTTTGAAATTTTTGTGGAGAATCGGTATAAACCAGTTCTTTTTGTTCGGTGATAATTGCAGACTCTCCTCCAATATACTTGGGAGTTAGCAACTCGGCAGATTCTTTTTTGCAATAAAAGATTCCAATACCCGGTGGGCCGCATATCCACTTGAAACCAGGGAAAGCCAGAAAATCGCAGCCTATTTTTTTTACATCTACATTAATTGTACCCACTGACTGGGCAGCGTCAATCGAATATAGCATGTTTTGCCTTTTTGCAATTTCCCCGACTTCTTCAACGGGCATTATTGCACCATTATTATAGAGAACATGACTTAGGGTTATCAGTTTTGTATTCTTTTTTTTTGCAATTTTATCAATTTTGTCAAGATCAAAGAATCCCTGTTTGTTAATCTTAATTTCCTCCAGTTTGACACCATACTTTTTGGAAAGATTTAACCATGGAAAGTAATTAGCATAATGTTCATGAAGACCTCCTCGTGCAATAATTACGTCTGATTTTTTCCACTCAATACCTGACGCCACATAATTTAATCCTTCAGTAGTACTTTGAGTGAAGATTATCTCTTCAGGTTCACAGTTTATGAGTTGACTTAGAATAATTCGAAGCTCTTTCATAAGCGATGTAATATATTCTTGAACAGAGTTCGAGTCAGGTCCTTCGTCTGAGCATCTTACAAGAAAATCAGTAATTGATTTTATTGTAGATAGTGGCATTGGAGCAAATGAACCACTGTTCATATAGATCTTTTTTTTTGTAACTGGAAAATCCTTTCGTATTAAATCGATATCATTTTCCTTTGATTCATCATCATAATCCATTATAACCCCTTTTAATAATTCATTATAATAAAAATCATGATTTCTGAAATACTGGATAACCGTGGATTTAATACTTTAATTTATGATGATACTTTTGCAAAAATATGTCTAATTGCATCAGTTATATCAGAAATTCAGAATCAGTATCATAATGACAATCACGGTAAGATAGTTTATTTGGACCTTGATGCGGCATTTACTTCCTACGTTAAAGCTGGATTGATTCCTTCCATAGAAATACAAAAAGTAGATGATCATATTTACCAATCCAAATCTAGCGCTTTGAAAATATATCTCCCGTCTGAAGATATCTTGGATATTATGATAGTTGATATAATAAAATCAATGAATGAATGTTCCCTAATTATTTTTGATTCTATAAATTCATTTTACAATCTTTTTTATAAAAATATAATACCGAGTTCGAACAACACGCTAAAAATTGGAAGTATAAACCAATTACTTTACTTTGTTCTTATGATGATTTTAAAACATACATCACATTTTAATATCCCTTTTCTGGTAACGAGTATGATTCGTTATAAGGGAAAGGAAGTGATAACAAGTAATAGACTTCTTAGCAAGAAAAGTTCATTGAATTTTCATGTTAAAATTAGAAATCTTAACGATCTTTCAATTACAATTCTCGCACATCCAAAAACAAATCAAAAAAACTTCATAATAAAAGATAAGGTTCTAAGATGGGCTTAACCACCCATTTTAATCTTAATTATGCTGAAACCAACAGTCAATGCAATAATGAGAACTGTAAATCCTCCAATTAAAAAAGACCATTGACTCTTTGATGATGCTGCTTTCCCTGAACTATAAAGCAAATATGCCCCAAACATCCCCATAAATAGTATCATAACAATTACAGTAGTCTCTCCTATAGTCTGTATTGATCTTGATGGAATAATAATTCCTTTTGCTCGCCCGCCTTCTATTATAGAATTTACCAGTCCTGAAGCAAATGCAAAAAATGCGACCAGATAAAGTACGCTAGCAATGGTGATATATTTTGAAGTGCTAGTAAGCATCCAGTTACTAGTATTATGAATAATAATTAAGTTTATCGACTATATAGATGAGCATTAATATTTGAAACTTGAATAACATGTGTCTTGAATGTAATACAAAAGCATGAGTTATTACTAGTTGGAGAATCATACCGAAATTTTGTATCTTCTGTAAAGTCTGAGCATTATCAGACATACGACTAGTACTTGATACAATTCAACTTCGCGGCATAGTTCAAGTTGCTATGATTCCGATTCATAGAGGTTTAACAATGCAAGCTTCAACTGCATCTCGTCCGGGCTCAAGTGCTGGCTTTATATTTAAAATAAGAGATGACTTAAATCATTGATTAACTATTGCAGTGTTCTAAGTATTGGAGTATGGATTATCGTCTTCCGAAGTAGTTGATAATTGCTTTTATTGCACTTTGGGTTGTGATTTATTGCTGTGTTTTCAAATCTTTAACAATGGCGTAAATTGATTTACCTATGAATTGTCATTGGATGACATTATGAGATATGCATTCTATTCTACCAAAGGTTGTGTCAAATTTGGTTTTCGTTCAGAAGTTACTTCTTTTTAGTATCTATGCTGGCCTTCAGTGCTTGGAGTAAATCTTTGGTAGGAGCCATTTCTTTTGGAGCCGATGATACAAACCTCTTTCCCTTGCTCTTCGCATCTATAAGCTTTCTAAGTTCTTGCACATACGTGTCCGAATATTCACCAATGTCAAATTCGTTTTTACGGTACTTTTCAACCAGTAGTTTTCCAAGTGAGATTTCTTGTGCATCAAGTTTTACTTTTTTACCTTCCATTTCTGGAATTTCATCAACAGGTTTGATTTCATCTAAATAGTTTAGGATATGCATGACCAGTCCTCTTTGATATGGTCTTAGGGCTACAAGATTTTCTTTGTCTTTAAGTATTACTTTGCCTATTGCGACCAGATTATTGTCATTTAAGATTTTCACTAAAAGCACATAAGGCTTTTCGTTTCCGCTTTTAGAATCGGTTGCTACATAATAACTATCGTCGATGAAAGTCGGGTCTAGTTCATCATATTCTATAAACTCCTTTATATCGATGGTTCTTGTAGTTTTTAATCTAATTTTCTCAAGTTCTTCCTTTTCAAAGAAAATGTAGTTATTTTTGGTTACTTCATAACCCTTTTTTATCTCAGAATACGGAACTTCTCTTTCTTCTTCAGGGCACCATTTTTTATATCTTATCCTATGTCCATTTTGACATAATTGATTAAAGACAAATTCCCTTTTGTTAGTTGCAGTGTACAATTTGATGGGTATATTTACAAGACCGAATGAAATGCTACCGCGCCAAGAGCTTCTTGCAACCATATACTCTAGTCACCAGCATAGATTATAATAGCTACGTTTAGACCAGCCAATCGATATTACTTTTACCGCCCTAGTCTTCTGTAATTCAAGTTGTCTTCCAGTTATACTTGCAAGGATGAGTTTTATGAGACTAAAAATTCAATTTGAGAATTTTAATATTTTAATATTTTATTGCAGTAATACTAGCAATGGCGAAAGCTATTGCTATGTTTGTCATCGTTATGGCTTTAATAGTTTATTTGCCATTATTAGCAGCATCGAATTCAATACCTGCACATTAATAGATTACAAATATGACATCTAACGGAACAAGTATTGATAAAGTATCCAGGCTATTAGATGTACTGGACAAACACATGAAAGAAAAGGATTGCCAGCATACACCCAGAGAACTTCTTAACGAATATGAATATTAACTTTCTTAACTCACGCTTTAGCGTATAAGCATGTTGAAAAAAGACATGTTTCTAACTTAGGTACTTGAGCCTTCTATATTGAATGGGACGAATGGAGAACTCGATTGGAGGTTTGCAAATCATTTTTCACCCATCTTTTAGGCTAGAATAACTATTTTAAACCAATTGAAGATCTACTTCATAGTAATGTTTTTGTAAAAGATAATTACTTAAATACAGACAATAATAAAGTTAGCATATATGGCCAATTATTGTTTTACAGTTCCTATTCTTCCTGGGGGAATAGAATTAGCAAGAAAATGGAATCAAGAAAATATTGTTGACAATAAAGAACATGATGAAGTTTTTAAGGAAGCAGGAATATCTCGCGAGCAGGTTTGGGTTCAACATTTGCCACAAGGAGATTTTGCTGTGGCAAGCTTTGAAATGGATAATCCTGAAAAATCATTCAAAGTGTTGGCGACTTCAAATAAGCCATGGGCTGTTAAGTTTCGTGAACACTTGAACAAGGCCCATGGAATGGATATTGCTCAGTCCCCTATGCAACTTAACGAAGTAGCAGTCAATTGGAAAGAATAAATAAGTTTTTTTGTTCGTTCTTCCCACACGTCAACTTGTAGCTTAACTACAAAATCTAGAAAGACACTTTTTTGCTCCCCATTTGGCATATAAGCATGTACAAAAACGACAAGATTTCAGACTATCCCGTTTTGTATTAATGATTTTAACGCGTATTTGCATAACCAATTTTATGCAGGACAACCTTCATTTTTGGTTCCACTGTACTAAGTTTTTTTAACAAACTATAATTGTATTTATTGCTGTGTTTTCAAAACTTTAAGAATGCCATAAATTGCTTGACCCATAAAATGTCGTTGAGTGCTATTATCTGCTATTTCTATTTCTAACCTTTATTAATCCGCAGTGGGTGGAGCATAACATTGAGTGGGTGGAAAATAGCAAATGAAAGACAGACAATTATTACAAGTTGGCTCATCGGTATAAGCGCAATTTTGCCAGTATTATATCTGACAGAGCCCAAACCAAATATTGACAAAGAGTGATTCGATTATTACTTTGAAGCAATTGCAGTTATTTTACTAATCCTCTCATTATTCTTGTTCTTATTGTCGGCAACATATCTCCTCAAACCGTTCTATCAGGATGATGAACCCACGAAAGAACAGCTGATACAATCTGCAGTCTACACAAGACGAGTACAAATTCCCGGAGCTTTCATGATATTTTGGGCCATTGGATTTTTGATTCTCATTAAATTAGAGTATTCAATTGCAGTTTTAGCTTATTCCATGGTTGCCTTTGGTGCTCCGATACTGTGGCTGGGCCTTAGAAGAATTGCCAAGATAATATTCTAGTTGGCGCACCTGGATGTCAACACGAATAATCGTGTTTCAATGAGTCATCCACCTCAATAATAATTCTTTATTTATAATAATAGTTTTATCTAGTTTATTATGTACATTCTTTCTATATAATTAGAGAAGATCTGATTGTTAGAAAAGAAACTGAAAAGTATTGAGCCATTTACTTCAAACGCAGAAAAGAATTCAAGATTCTGTATAGGATGTGGAGAACCCGCAACAAAGTTAGTCAAATACAGTACTGAAGGAGCAATAATAGTAGAGAAGTATTGTGATAAATGTGCCAAAGCAATTGAGGATAGTTCGTCAAATTAATGCCAATTAAATTTAGTAACGGATAATTATGTCAGGAAGTACCGGACATAGATTTGAAACAAGATTGCGAGAATTTCTCCTAAAGAACTTAGAATACAGAAATTAACGACTATTTAGATAGACAGTGATTAAGTTTATCGAATAGTTTCCTAATTGACATTGATTTGTCTTTATATTGTATTTCTACTAGATTCCTTGAAATGTTATTTGTAATTCTCTAAAATATTATTTTTATATATTTATCCTCTTCTGTAATGACTATTATTATATTGTCTACCATATTGGTATCGGCCCCTATTAACCCCTCTAGTAAAGCCGAATCTTCTACTTTGACCATTATAATTAAAGGACCTCTGTCTATTGACTCTGTTTCTGCTGACATACAATGGAGGAACTTCGATTCCTATTTCGTCGTTCAGTCTCTTGATTGGTAGTTCTGTACGTTTTAAAATCCTCGAAAAATCTTCATACCTACTACTTGATACTAACGAAATTGCTTTACCACTTCCACCTGCCCGTGCAGTTCTTCCTATTCTATGGAAATAGATCAATGGATCTTCAGGTATATCATAATTGATAATATTTCCCACAGCTGGTACATCTATACCTCTTGCAGCTATATCGGTGGCCACAAGTATATCTTCACTTCCATTCTTGAATCTATGCATTGAATAGTCTCTCTGTCTTTGAGATAAATCTCCATGAATTGTAATTACTCGAAATCCTTGTTTATTTAATTCATCGGCTATCCTCTGAGTTCTTTGTTTTGTAGCAACAAAAACAATACTTTGTTGTCCTTTTTCTCTATTTTTGATAAAATTACAAAGATGCTTAAATTTCTCTCGCTCTTCTACAATTAGATAAGATTGATCAATTGTTTCTAAACTAATTTCAGCTTCATTGAGTCTAATTTGTTCGGGGTCTTTCATATATTCCCTAGATAGTCTTAAAATTTCAACAGGCATCGTTGCGGAAAATAGGCATGTCTGCCTTCTTTCATTTACATAAAAAAGAATGAACTTTATATCATCTATAAATCCCATATCAAGCATTCTATCAGCTTCGTCTAAAACTACATAATTTACATCGTCTAGTTGAATCGTACCTTGCTTTAAATGATCTATTAGTCTGCCAGGTGTTGCCACGATAATTTGTACTCCCCTTCTAAGGTGTTCTTTTTGTATGTTAATGCCCTGTCCTCCATAGATAGCTAAACATCTTGTTCCCATATATTTTGAGAATTTTTTAATTTCAGTTGTGACTTGCATAGCCAATTCTCTTGTTGGAACAATAATTAGAGCTTGGATTGGTCCTTTTGATCTTATTCTATTTATTATGGGGAGAGAGAACGCAGCAGTCTTTCCGGTACCTGTATGTGCTTGTCCTATCACATCTTTACCTTTTAAAATAAGTGGAATACAATATTCTTGGATCGGAAAAGGGTTATCCATTCCAATTTCTTTAATTGCCCTAACTATGGACATATTTAGACCTAATTCTTCAAATGATACCATTTTTAATTCATATCTTGTTTTTGACAAAAGTTACGGAAGATCTGGAAAGGTCGCGTATTTTTTCACTTAACTTACCTGCCGCATCTTAAGTTAAGTTAGTGAGCTTTTATCGGAGATATAAGTGTGATGATATAAAATTCTGATCAAATAATATTGAAATTAATCATTCTCAATTGTCTATTTTTCCCTGCTACTACGGTTTGATTGATCTCGTTTGGACTTGATAATTTAAATTCTACACAAGTGATAATAAAAAATATGATGGAGGATCAGGGTCAAAATCAAGAATTGAGGGAGAAAAAACTACGCGGTTCTGGTGGATATGTGCTTGCCCATATTACAGATGAAGAGCAGAAAAAAGGCAATCTAGGAGGGCCAGAGTTATTTTTGGCAGGTATAGGAAGGCTTCCTTTAGACAGATTTGTCAAGTACCATTGCAACAAATGTGATAAAGACTATGAGGGGTCACCGGATATCAATTTTGAAAATCCCAATGAAGATCTTGGCGAAGGTGTGACACTGTATGAGAAAGGCGAATACAAATGTAATACTTGCAAGAGTATAATTGCGCAGTATAGAAAATTTGATGCTCCAGAAGAATTACAGCAAGAACAAAAATCTAAATCACCCAAATTATCAAATACTCAAGTATCAGATACAAAAGATACTGGTAAAAGTTCCAAAACCACTATCAATCCACCACAATCTCCTGTCATACAAAATGATTTTATTTCAATTCAATGTCTTGTCGGAATGCCTGCATATGACTGGGATGCTATGTTGATCGGTAATGTTCAGGAAATTGGTCTTAAAAGAACTTCTAAGGGCAAAATGGAGATAAATCTCAAGATCCCTAAAAAGAGCAACAATCAAAATGTTGAAGTTGCTTGGAAGAATATTTCAAAAATTGGTGATATAATTTTGCTTGAAAATTCAGAATCTTCAGAATCCAATCAATTAGGTAAATGTTCTTATTGTAGCTATCAAAATGAAAGCGATGCAGAATTTTGTACTGAATGTGGTAAAAAGATTACTAATGAATAGTTAGAGTTAGAATAGAAATCTAAAAATAAAATAATTTTGTTTTAGGTATTTACGCAAGGCCGATTCTTACATCAACTGCGCAGGCTCCTTTTCCCTCTTCCAATACCAATAATGGATTCATATCAAATTCTGTAATTTCAGGAAAATCTGTAACCAGTTGAGATAGTCGCAAGAGGCACTCAACTAATACCTTTAAATCTGATGGTGGTTCTCCCCTTATACCTTTCAATATCTTGTATGTTTTGATTGACTCCACCATTTTCATTGCCTCTTGTTCATAAATAGGGGCCAATCTGAATACCACATCTTTGAGAGCTTCAACATAAATTCCTCCTAGCCCAAACATGATTAAAGGACCGAAGAGCTTGTCGTGTTTTGCACCAAGAATTGTTTCTCTGGCAGATTCTATCATCTGCTGCAGAAGTACTCCTTTAATTTTTGCATCTTTCTTGTAATTCTTTGCATTGGCAATTATTTCATTGAAAGAAAATGAAACTTGTTGCTTATTTTTAAGACCTACTTTTACTCCTCCAGCATCTGATTTGTGGATTATGTCTTCCGACACAATTTTCATAACGACAGGATAACCAATTTCTTCGGCCCTCTTTACACATTCTTCTTCGTTTGTACAAAGATAGCTTTTTGGTCTTGGAAAGCCATATGCGTTCAATACATCGTAACCTTCTTCTTCCAAAAGATGCTTCCTTCCATCATTCCTTACTTTATCAAAAATTTGTTTGACTTTTTCCTTATCAATATTGAATTTCTTAACTTCTGTTTCTTTTCCTATACTCCAAATAGAAAAATCGTACATTGCCTTCAGTGTCCTTATTGCTGGTTCTGCATATGGAAAGTGGGGAATACCTCCATCGGAAAGGATTTGTTTATTTTCTGTTCCTTCTGCAAGACCCATAAGCGCTGCAAGAGAGGTTTTTCCAGAATTAGCAGTAGTCTTGACTATAGTTCTTGCAAGATCATTATAGTCCAGAGTAGCTGACGGAGTACACATTGTAACAATCGATCCCACATTAGGATTTGATACCACTTCATTCAGGACTTTTTCAAATCGATTAAAATCTGCATCTCCCACAATATCAACTGGATTCCTTGCGGATCCGTGAGCAGGTATAACTTTAGCAATTGCTTCTCTTGACGTGGTTATGTCTGCTAGTTTCATTCCATATTTTGAACATGCATCTGTGGATATTATGGCAGGTCCGCCTGCGTTTGATACAATTACCGTACCTTTGTCATTTTTAGGAATTGGTTGCTTTGAAAATGCAGTAGCCAGATCAAAAAGCTCCTGCATTGTATCAACTCTAATTACGCCACTCTGCAAAAATAGTGCATCATATACTTCATCAGCTCCCATCAAAGCCCCTGTGTGAGACATTGCTGCCTTTGCACCTTCTGGTGTTCTTCCAGACTTTATGACAACTATAGGTTTCTCGTATTGCTTGGTTGTTTTCCTGCCAATTTCCATAAATCTTCTGCCATCATGAATATCTTCAAGGTACATTATGATCACTGAAGTCTCAGGATCATGACACAATAATTCTAATACATCATTTTCGTCAACATCTATTTTGTTACCCATACTAATTACCTTTGAGAAACCTATTCCCTGTGCCATAGCATCTTCGACAGTAGCAGCACAAATAGCTCCACTTTGTGACACAAGAGCAATATTCCCATGTTTTGGTGTAATTTTCAAAAAAGTAGAATTCATCATGTTTTGTTTTGATAAACTCATTATACCCAAACAATTTGGACCGATCACCCTAGTACCATATTTCTTACAAATGGCGGCGACTTCCCTTTCAAGAATGGCGCCTTGTTCATCAACTTCTTTGAATCCTGCTGAAACAATAATGGAACCTTGGATTTTTTTCATTCCTACTTCTTCCATGACCTTGGGGACACTCCTGTTTGGAGTGGCCACAATGGCAAGATCTATATCGTCTGGTATGTCAAGGACACTTTTGTATGCCTTCATTCCAGATACATACTCATTAGTAGGGCTAACTGGATAGATTTTCCCTTTATAGCCATTTTTAATGTTGCTAAAAATCGCCCTTCCTATTCCTGGTTTTTCGGAGGCACCTATTACTGCAATTGACCTAGGTGAAAAGAATATGCTATTGTTGTATGTATCACTTTGGGAATTCATACAAAAATAATTTTGTCCACATAGTTATAAATGCAGTGATAACGTTTAATCCCAATATAATCTCTTCATGACTGACCATTAATTACTACAGCAATTTTTAGTACTAATACATCATGTAAATTTCTTTAAAGTTTTAAGTTTTCTTTTGTTTATTTCTATTATTTTCTTTTCTATACATTAGTAAGAAATGCAGTAGGTTGAAAAGTGCAATAGGTTAAGTTACTAATCCAGTATTACACTAATCATGAATAATTCCTTATCAACAATTCATTATGTCCTATACGTTTAGAGGCAACTGCGTTGATGGATCTATTCACAAGAGCTACTTCGGTAAGATGAGAAAAGTCCGAGTAAAGGCTTCTAATTTCCTCCGTATTTGAGTTACTAAGTAATAGCTTACATCCTCTTCTTGTCAGTTCTTTGAATATTATTGCAAGCTCTTTTTGATCCTCAAGAGTAAAACCATTATTGGTGTAACTAGTAAAATTTGCAGTATTACTTACTGGATGGAAAGGTGGATCGAGGTATACAAAATCATCTTTAACTGCCTTTTCAACTAATATTTTCTTATAGTCGATTACTCCCAAATATGATCCAGATTGTCTCAATACTGTATTCATTTTCCTCAAGTTATCGGTATCGCAGATTAGCGGGTTTTTGTATCTTCCAATTGGAACATTAAATAAACCGTTCTTATTCACACGATACAGTCCATTGTAGCATGTTTTGTTTAGTGTTATAAATCGAGCAGCATTCTCTATTTTATTGAGCACTTCTGTTCTATCTCGTAATTGATAGTAGTATCTTTTTGGAGATTTATTGTATTCAGTTTGATGGTATTTTAGAGCTGTAATAAGTTCTTCTACATGGTTTCGTATAACCTTATAAGCGTTAATTAAATCCATATTGATGTCAGAAAGGAATGCGTTCTTTTTATAGGAAGCGATATGAAAGAATACAGCACCTCCACCAAGGAATGGTTCAAAATATCTTGCAAATTTTGATGGCATGAGCCTAATTATTTGAGGTATTAATTGGTTCTTACCTCCCGCCCATTTTACAAAAGGATGACAACCGGGTGTTTGATAGAGAATTCCACACTTCTCCCTTTCTTCAGATTTCATAATCTGACTCCCGACCTTTAAGTGCCAAGTACTTTACATATAAGTATTATAAAATTCAAATCTTCAATTAACTCAATTGCTTAAGTAATTTTTTAGGAGCCTTAGTTGTTTTGCTTATCTTGACCTTATTTCTTGCTTTGGTCATCTGAATGTCGCATTTTATGCATATTTTTCCTATTCTTGTATTTATCATTATATCAGTAAGGGACAGCTGATGACACATCGCACAAGGTGTTAATGATTTATACAGATTCAATTCAATATGACTTAATTTTGTAATACAACTTATGCTATTTATCTGTAAAAAATAATTCTTCTCTATAATATTTAAACAACTTTGTAGCCAGTTCAGACATTTAGTATAAAACATGTAACTGACGTATTATGACTAATAATTACAGTAGTACTACATCATCTTGTTTCTAATATTTCCATTCATTCGATATACCGTTCCACCACGACCGATATGGTTTGGCTTCCTTGCCAATTTCTTCTTTTACTCTAAATTCAATTGAATAAAACATATTCTCCATAGCGTCCGTGCCTCCGTCGGCATAAAGCTCTTTACCAATCGTAGATACTCTTTGTTTTTTCGCTTCGAAATCTGAAGCATCAGGATTCTGTAAACAGTAGGTTAGAACGTCATATAGCTCTTCTTCTAGATATGCATCCATCTTGGCTATTTGCTTGTCATTCAACGTATTATGATCTTGATATAAATTCTTCTAATTTCGACCAATTCGCGTCTACAACCTTTAGATTAAAATCGTATTCCCGCCTTACAATATATTAGGATAAAGTGTCAACCAAAGATTTATGATAATACTTTGATAATATCTTAACGTACGATTTGATGAACTATTGAATGAACCACAATTCCTATATTTGACAACGCTGGGCTGGAAAACGGGCAAAAAGCATAGAATAGAAATATGGTATGTAAAGCGTAACAGAAAATATTACGTAATCTCAGAAGTCGGAGCAAGTGCACATTGGGTTCGAAACATTAGCCATAATCCGAATATTTCATTCAGCGTTAACGGTTTGAATTTTGTTGGTCTCGCACGAATAGTCAATCCAATGAAGGAAACTCGATTAGCTGCAGAGGTTTCAGAGTTAATGAATGTGAAATATAAATGGGACCAAGGACTCATTGTGGAACTCAGACCATTAGATTTTGATGCACGACAGCTTCATTCATAAAGCACTTTATATGATGTCGGTGAACATATAATATTATGTAATGGCATATTCAAGAAGCGATTATGTTACTTGTTCTAGTATCCATTCCTTAAACTTGCTAATTGCAAATTCTTCGGATTGTTTTATGAACGTGGGATCTTTTAGATTCCATTGATCTTGTGGAATAGAATCAAAAAATTCTTGCATAAATAAAGTAAATCTAAAACGCAGGTTTCTTGGGTTTTCGCTTAGATCATAACGCTTTAGAATATTAGCTATTTTTCCAAATGAGGTATCATAGTCTCTTTTAAATGGTGTTATTTTTAGAGTGTCGTACAGAATTGAAGTTACAGAGTCCAGGTCTTTCTTAATAGTGATCAATGCTTGCATAATACTACAATTTATAATACTTTATGGTTTGTTTTCCAAATATTTTATGAAAAGAATATTACACCTTACAACCTAATAGTATAAGCTATGTTCCCACTAGGTGTAAAGAACTAACATATAGATACGAGGCCTGAAAATGCTGCTTATGTAATAATCCCCAAAAATGTTCTCGTAAACCTTTTCTTGGCTATTTCGAAGGCCTTTTCACCTTTGGCTGAAAGACCGTAGGTTATAGTTTTGCCTTCCTTCTCTTCACTCAGAAAACCCAAATCTTTTAGACTCTTAAGAGCTGGGTAAATTGTTCCGGGACTTGGTTTTTCCCCTCTTCTTTTTGCGAGTTCATTAGCTATTTCTTGTCCATGCATTGGTTTTTTTGAGAGTAAAAAGAGAATTAAAAATCCCAACAGTCCTCTCATATCGCAACATTCACCACCGAGTTCTCGCATACATATCATATTGGATGTCCGATATATATAAATACATCCTTTTACTATATATCGTATGACCGATAATGGAATACATGGAGGTGATTGAATGGGGTACGGATGCTGTGGAATAGGAGTTGACCGAGTAAGAAACTTCCTGACCAAGGAGGAAAGGATTTCGTTGCTGAAGGAATACAGTGATGGTCTTGAGAAGGAGGTCAAAGGAATAAAGGAGAGGATCAAAGAATTGGAAGAAAAGTAATCCTTTCTTTCTTTCTTTTTCTTAACTAACTTGCTTTTTCATGAGTTTGGTTATCATTTTGATACTGTTTATTTGTTTTATATTTAATTCAAAATCTTGTTTGAATAGACATGAAGAAAGTGCAAGAATTGATTATTTAATTTTATTTCCCCAGTTTAACAAATTTCGAGTAAAGTGCGGATAGGGGATTCGAACCCATTGGATATAATCGTGGGCTCATGATTGTTGCTGATTAACTCCTTTAGTCATAATTTCAGATCTAATTGAGGCCAAGGATTGGTCAATTTGATATACGGCTAGTTTGTCTCTTCCAACTACCTCGAACTTTTGAAGAATGGTTTCAAATAATGTTTCTTCTTCTATTTGTTCGCTTACAAACCATTGTAAGAAAGAGTATGTAGCACGATCTTTTTCACTTTCAGCAACCTCTACTAAATTATTAATGAGTTTTGTAACTGTCTGTTCACTTTTTAGACCAGCTTGGAATGTAGATTCTAGTGAATCGAATTTGCCTTGAGGCTTTTCTGTTGCTGGAATTATGGCGTCTGCTCCACTATTATTAAGATAATGGATGAACTTTAACATATGTGTATTCTCCTCATTAGCTTGCTCAAAAAAGAATGCTGCACTTCCATCATATCCAGTTCTTTCACACCATGAACCAATAGCAACGTATGCATGGGTAGCTGATGCCTCATAAGCAATTTGATCATTAATTGCCTTCGCGATTTTTGATGAAATTCTCATAGTAAAACTCTTAATATGTCTTATATATCTACATTTTTGGAATTGAGTTTTTTTAATATGGGTAACTCAGAAACGTAGTTTGGAATTACGATATATTTGAATTCATTCTTAAGCTGAAATGATAAGACTGGATCAACATTCGATTTTTTCTTTTTCAGTCATCTTTTATAAAATTCATCTTTCGCATTTTTTTCAGTTTCATTGACACCCCATAAAAACTCTACATAATGCTGTGCGAATATAGTTACAAGAAATTTGAATAGGTCTTCTGTTTTTTTAAATCCATATTTTTCCTTTAATTTGTTGATGTTTTCTTCATCCTTTGAACTTAATTTTATACGAAGTTCGCTCATTTTTTATTCTCTTATTAGGTTATGTATTTTTAATAATCCTTGCTAATAGCTTTTCGTTCGCATGATTATTATTGACTTTTCATATCGGACATTTTTAGAAATTCCAGCTTTTGAATCGTCAATTAGAAGGCACCAAACTAGAATGGAACGAATGACAAACACTTTCCAAGTTTGATTTAAAAAATTAATTTTGTTTTGTCATTTACGGGTTAGTTTGAGTGTATTTCACCAAATTAAAATCCGCAACTCAGATATTATCACATTTAGGGATTAGAATGTCACTTCAACATAGACTTTATAGCATACCGTGACGCAAATATATGTACGATTCAGGGAATTGTGGTCCTTGGTAATAGTTGAGGTGTGGCGTTAGACGCCTACTAACAATAGAATTGTTAGTATCGTAGATGACGAGATAGATATAACTCAGCTTTTTCATGATGCTTTGTGTGGAAATATTGATGATATTACAGTTGTTTCATTCAATGAGCCAGTGATGGCTTTAGAACATTTCACCGATAATAAAGACAATTACGCCCTTGTCATTAGTGACCTCAGAATGCCAAATCTCAATGGTTTGGAGTTACTAAAGAAGGTAAAAAAACTTAATCCTAACGTTAGAACTATACTACTAAGTGCTTATGAAGTCGATAACGATGTGGTTTTTCAGAAATATATGAAAGAAGATATTATAGATTCTTTTATGGACAAACCGGTTACCATAAGTGATTTGTGTCAAAGAGTAAGGGATGAATTTCAAGTTTATCAATTAGCGTCCTATGTAAAATAAAGTTATGCTTGTCATACTAAGTTTAAACTATAGATTTATTCAGCTAATCTATGAAAACTTATGAGGGCTGGAACGTTCTATTGCAATCGTTGTAAATTAAAATTTCAATTAATAGGAATTTCTACCGTAAAAAATCCAAGATTTTGTCCCTTCTGTGGTAAAGATACATTACAAAAAGATAATATAATTTTTGGATAAGCATTGTTACTGAAAGGCTTATTTTCCTAAATTAAAAATAGGTATCAAACAATATTAGAGTAGGTGTTGCTTCCAGCTAGGGATTGCTTGGTATTTTGCTTCACACTTTGAATCGAATCACTAATGGTAAGTCCAAGTTTGTCAAAAATTTGACGGGCCTCATTGGTATCAGGAATATTCTTTATTCTGAAATATTCGCCATCATAAAATATTGCAAAAAGCCCTGAGATTGCAGCTCCTGCTATTATTGGTTTAATTTTTGACGATGTGCATTCATAGACTATATTCTTCAGAGCATCTATTCCTTGCCTTTGCTTTCTCCTGTTGAGTACTATTCTGCCAATGTCGAGAAATCTTGTACTATCAATTTTTCTTTCTTGTAAAACATCCTTCACTAGATTTAGCTTTTCAATCAACGGCTTTCCCGGAAGTTTGATTGCACGAGTGCAGTCGCAGGCTTCACATTCCATAGTGCATTTATCTCTAAACCGCGCATCCTTTACTTCCAGAATTATATCAAAATACTCCCTTAGTGTTGGTGATTCCATTGCCATTGGGTACAAACCTCCTTCAAGACAATAACAAACCTCTACAAAATGAACTATGTCCATATCATCTATAGTTGCTCCCCTCAAAGCAGCATGCATTCCTTCATAGAATACTTGCCCTTTAGCTAAATTGCCTGACCTGATAGAATTGGCAAGCTTTTCTCTTGCTTGTGAGTTTAACTTGCATTTGACATAGTATCTCATTCGAAGAACAAAGATAATATAGATTCAAACTTCTAATAAAGCTACAGTTCTTCAAGTTAATAAATTAATTACAACAATCTAAACCTGGTTTTCTAGGGCGCAGTTAGGACGTCTGCTATTCAAATATTTCTTCCTACAAGAATAGCAAAAGCCTCTTCCTTTAGCATCAACATCAAGCAAGGACGTGCTAAAATACATGACACATTGTGAATTCTTACAATGGTCAAAACCAAAAACATGTCCTAATTCATGTATAGCTTCTTTAACCAACCTTTGATAAAATAACGACGAATTTGGCTTTAAGCCATAGAATTCCTGCCTTAGCCTAGAGAGATACACTGCGGCTACTCTTCCTCTATAAAATGCTTCACCAAATACAAAATCAAACCCGTCCGAATATGCGTCTATATCAACTATACCAAGTATCCTTGTTGCCTTATTGGGCCTGAATTTGTTAAGCAATTCTAGTATCTTGAATGAATTCCATTGATTTCTATGTTTATTAACTGAAGATTGAAAGTTGGTGGCTGTCTTTAAATCAATGTGTACATCTAAAGTTAATTTGATATCTTCAAATTCTTTTGAAATATCATTCCCTAATTTATCAAGAATATTATAATCAAGGTCTGCCTGTATAGACCATAGGATTAGGTGCACTTACCTATGGTAACAAAACTTCCATTCTTAAACCGTTCGTTTTGCTTGTTACTATTTTGAAGATCCATTTAAATCCATGCAATCCAATGGGAATTTGTTATTGAAACAAAACAATTTATCAAGTCGTTAACTTTCACATTCTTTAAGTTCACTAGGAGTGTGCGGGCAATCTTTTTCCTTCATATGTTTATCCAGTACATCTAGTAGTTTGGATACTTTATCGATACTTGTTCGGTTTTTTGTCATATTTGTATTTATGTACAATAAACTTGTTAAAGGTTTGAAGTTTGTTTAAAGAGTTACTAAATCTCCTGAATCTCCAAAGGACAGGAATGGGACGCGAGAACTGTAAAATTTTATTCATTAGACCCTATTGTCTTGTTGCATTCAATTGAGAAACAAATATGTTATAATGAAAGAAATTCTAGAGTAAGTAAAAAATGTCTTATGAGTTTGTAATTAAGAAAAGGCCGAAAGATTCGGAGGCAATTATATTTTCAGGGAAACAAGAAATAGCTAAAATAAAAAAACATGAAGGCTTTAGTTTTAAGCTCATACGATACAAAGACAAGCAAGAGTGGGTGCTTAGTAATATCGTAGACGGTCAGCGTCGACCATTTTCTTACGCAGTGCGAAAAGCCATAAACAATTCTTCTCGTCATGAAACGGGTGAAATCCATCTAGGTGAAGAGGTTTTTGTTGTTAGGGAACAGTTATTCAAACATAAAGGTAAGTTTTACATGCTGGCAAGTCATCCTGAGGGAAAGTCTTGGATAGATTATGTAAACAGCTCTACTAGGTACATTTCTAGGTTGGATAACTTTCCATATCCGAATCTCTCAGATATTGACCATGGTCACTACACATTACGGCACAAAATAAAGAGATTTCGAGGTACATCCGTAGGTGAAGCATCGGGATTGGGACAGCATGAGGGAGGACACCGCGTACGCCTAGATAAGGAACTAGCTGATATTGGATTATTCATCGCTACAATTTCCTATTTGCTGTATGCTTCAGGTTGAATTAAGTCCCGTTCGATAAAATATGACATGAGTCTAACTTTGGTGTAAGCATTATAAGTCAAGCAGCTTACATTCATTATAGATGGTTGAGCCCAACCGTGTTGGAGAATTTCCTTTTCGTAAAGCCGACCCGGAAAAAAGGAAGACCAATTTTTCAGAAGTTCAACAACCTTACTCTGAGCAAGAGGTAATGAAAGAAGCTGAACGATGCTTGTTATGTGGAACTCCGGTATGCATAGATGCATGCCCTGTTCTTCTCGATGTTCGCGGCATGAACGAGGCTGCTGCGAGGGGCGACTTCAAAACATCATATGAGAGAATCCGGGAGACAAATCCATTACTCGGAGTAACTGCAAGGTGTTGTCCTCAGCTACAAGGATTATGTGAAGACGCATGTGTGTTAAAGTGGTCAGGACAACCAATCGCAATAGGTCTAATTCAAAGATATATAGCGGATTGGGAGAGGAAGCATCGACAACCACCTCCCTCGATTGCTCAAGACACGGGAAAAAAGGTTTCAGTAATAGGCACTGGACCCGCTGGACTTGCAGCATCGGATCTTCTCAGAAGATATGGACATAAGGTAACAATATTCGAATCATCCAATATGGCGGGAGGAACCGCATGGTACGGAGTTCCCGATTATCATTTACCTAAAGAAGTACTGATAGATGAAATTGAGAAGGTTAAATTAATCGGAGTAGATATTAGAACGAACATAACCATAGGAAAGAATATTCCATTATCACAGCTACTTGAGGAAAATGATGCAATTCTAATTACCACTGGGTCTAGAGATACTGTGAATCTTGACGTTCCAGGGAGTAATCTTAAGGGAGTAATTAGCGGTTACGAATTTCTTGAAACGGTTTTCTCAGGAGGGCTGGAAAATTATTTGAGAAAACCAAAGTACGATTTAGGCAATGATATACTAGTGATTGGTGGCGGAGACACCTCTCTTGACTGCGCCAGAACTGCCTTAAGGCTTACTAAAGGTAAAAGTAATGTTACTGTTTTATGCTTACATCCGAAGACCGAATTGCATGTTGACCCAATAATGCTTCAGGAGGCAGACGAAGAGGGAGTAAAATTCGAGTTTCTGGTTCAAGCCAAGTCTTTTCAGGGTGACCGAAAAGGACATGTTACCCACGCAATAATTAATAACGTCCAAATGGTTGCCCCTGATGATTCAGGAAAAAAAAGCCCAGTAGTTATACCTAATAAAGAATTTAAAATGAAATGTTCTACTTTACTGATAGCTATTGGAAGAGGCCCAAATTCCTTTCTGCAAAAGAAAGCTGGAATCAATACTGGTATGCATAATGCAATAGCAATTGCTGATGACTTCAAAACCTCTATGAAGGGGATCTTCGCAGCTGGTGATGTTACCAGTGGGGAAACACTAGTAGTGAAAGCTATGGAAAAGGGACGCGAGGCAGCACAGAGAGTTCACGAATATCTAATGAATTTGGAATCAAGCCATGTGTCATTTTATGAAAGATATTACACGGATATGTCATACGACAGGATGCTGAAAGGACAAGAAGAATTAAGCGGTCCTCCAGATTAAGAGCCCTACTTTTCATCAGATTCAGTTTAAGTCATTTAGCTAGGTTTGTTCACAAGAGCCGGCTTTTCATAAATTTAATCTTGCATTTTATTGTGGGATAAAAGCCTAAGATAAGCGCGGGGAGTGGGATTCGAACCCACGAGTTCTTGCGAACATGGGATTAGCAATCCCACGCCCTACCAGGCTAGGCGACCCCCGCCTAAGTGATGATTTAGATTTTCTGCTATTATATTAATTATGTAGACGTTTCCATATATTCAATAGATTTCAAGAATACATCACAAATTTTTCATTCTTATGCTAAAAGGATTATAAAATAGTCATCGTTTGTTATTATATTACCTTTGAATCTGAGGGAATCCAATGAAATTTTTAGGCGTGCGATAATAAAAACATATTTTGAGGTAGAATTGCTGAAAATAGATTATCATAAATCTAATGTTAGACACCCCCTCATAAAAGATGAAGGGTTCACTGTAGAAGATAAACTGCACCTATACTTTGATATTATAACAGGTAATGATTACCCTGATGGAGATGAGTGGTTTGGTGTTGAATATCTTTTTCCTCATAATATTAAATTACCGGATAATCTAATCGGTCCTGATTATTTTACAACTATTTATATCGCAGATGCCAAACATTTTTGGAGACACAAGGAGCTAGTACGATTCAAATATGGCAAAACAAAGAAACTTGTAGAATCTTTGGAATTTATTAATAAGAAATACAGGGAATTAAGCAAGAGTTTGCATGATTCATCAGTTATAGATCAAGTTACAAAATGATTTATGGCAGATTTTTTGAAGTTTATTTGAGTATGAGTTTGTGTGGAACCAAGCAAAAAATAACTATGACAATTGATTTGATATACGAATCCTTACTATCCCATTAAGATATTTTATTTGATTAATTTTTATATTTTCATCTTGGATATCAGATATTCTAACGTTTATATCATATTTTCTTGAACCACTAGTAAATATCCTTACGCTCTGAGTGTTCGGATCATAATTAGCCTGTATCTCTGATTGATCTACTAGTCCAGGCATTTCGGCAATAATTTCATAAAAATTAGATCCCTTTATGACTTCTGGTTGTGTATGGATAGTCATGTCCTGCATATCAGTCACATTTTGACGATCCGTTCTGGGATATCGTACTTGGGGTGTTACCATTCCATATCTATTTATTACATTTTTAAATACATATCCGGTTAACACTCCTGCAAGAAAACCACCAATATGTGCGGCATAGGCCACTCCACCGGTTTGGTCTATGAAGCCCAATATAACTTGCAATATAAACCAGAATGGGATGTACGCTATGGCAGGTATTCTTACTGTTGTGATAAAAAATGCAGCAACTATAGTAAATATTTTAGCTCTAGGAAACAGTACTAAATATGCTCCCAACACGCCCGAAATTGCTCCTGATGCGCCAATTGCAGGAATTTCTCCACCGCCTACAGATACTGCAACGAAACTATGCGCCAGTGCCGCAGCAATCCCCCATCCAATGTATATGAGAAGATACTTTATACGGCCAAACTTGTCTTCAATATTATCACCAAATATAAAGAGAAATAGCATGTTGCCGATAAGATGAGCTAACCCGCCATGAAGAAACATTGAAGTGATTACTGAAGGTATATCTCCTTCAAGTACTTTGTATGGGATAGCGCCATAATTTTCCAACATTGCATTTGTTGCCGCTGTATTGTGAAAATATCCTGTGATAATCACTTCTACTACAAAGATTATTGCATTTGTGGCAATCAGCAAATAAGTTACGTACGGTCTGCCGTGTATTCTCTGATTGTCATCATAAAGCGGAAACATGTTTATGCTATCAACATGGATTTCATGTACCAAAAAGATTAAACTTTGGCATGTCGCCACCTTTTTCGCTGTGGGCTTTTCTGATATGTCTCTTTAATCGTTCTTTCTCCTCAAATTTCATATCACAATATTTGCAAGACAGGAGCTTAGATTCGTCGTCACTTTTGTCATGCTTTAACCATTTCATAAATAATTTACAGGAATATCCGCTTCATTAAAGTTGTGCTAAACGGTGAACAATTTGGATTATTTGATATTCGGTGGTTCTGTTTTCTAGAATTTAATATCGGGTGTAAGCAAGATAATTCATTACAACGTAAGCAGGATAGGTTTTTAACACCCTTTAAAAAATTTAATTTTACATATTTAATGTCAGAAGTTGGAGAAGTCATTCAGTACAAATGGGGTGTAGCCCATATATTTAGCAGTTATAATAATACTCTAGTTCATATTACAGATATTAGCGGCGCTGAAACAATCGCCTTTAGTTCTGGTGGAAGACATGTAACAGCTGACAGGTATGAATCATCTCCATATGCCGCAATGAAATCTGCTGTTGCAGCAGCGGATATTGCAAAAACCAAAGGTATCAATGCCCTACATATCAGAGTAAGAGCCGTTGGAGGTGTGGGACCTCGTATTCCTGGACCTGGTGCTCAAGCTGCAATAAGGGCGCTTGCTAGAGCTGGTTTTAGAATCGGCAGAATTGATGATGTAACTCCAATACCTCATGATACAACCAGAAAACCTGGTGGCAGAAGAGGAAGAAGAGTATAATCTCCTCTATAAAATCACAGGAATGAAGCTTATTAAGGACAAAAATTATCTTGCAAAATGCACAAATCCTTCATTTTTGACAAGCTTTTGAATCCCTCCTTTTTCGTAGATAACATTTCCACTGCCATTTAATACCTCGCCAATCTGAAATACCCTGATTTTGTGTTTCTTGGCATCTCTAATCATTTTCTTAAAATTTGATATGTGAACTGTTGCAATTGTCTCGTATTCTTCTCCACCGAAAAAAAGCAAATTCTCGATACTAATGGAATTCAAATTAGCAAAATGACATAATTCCTTTGGCGTTGGAATTTTATTAACTACTATATCAACTTTATTACTTTTTTGGGCAAGCTCGTACAATGAAGAAGATAGTCCGTCGCTAGAATCTATGGAGGATGAAAAATACTTTGCAAGATGAAATCCAAATTCTATTTGCGGTTTTGGAAATGTTACTGATGATAAAGATTTTGATTTGAATTTTTTCTCAGCATTCAAATTGGACAGAATAATTTTTAATCCTGAAGAAGTATATCCAAATTTTCCAGATGTTACTAATATATCTCCAGCCTTTGCACCATTTCTTCTTGGAATTTTGTTATCTGGTAAAGTTGAAATACCCATCATATTACAGTCAATTGTCAATTCTTTAGATTCATTGGTATCTCCCCCCAAAATTCGTACTTTATACTCCTTTGATGCAAGTGAAAATCCACTAGCAAGTGCAATTATGTCCTTTCTTGAATATCTTCTTGGTATTCCAATAGAAATGAGACATGCATATGGTCTTATACCCTTGGCAGCAAAGTCACTTACGCATGCTAATACACTCTTTCTTGCTATTTGCCAAGGTTTCATAACCTTAGGTACGTCTGTGCTTTCAATTAACATATCGCTCTTTAATACAATGTTTAAACCAATTCTTTTATTTGCTCGCTTTGCCATGATATAATTAAGTGGAACAATTACCACATCATCGCCCTTTACCTTATTTAGTAAGGGATCGTTGAAATAAGAAATGAAGAGATCTATAATTTCTCGTTCATTTAATCTCTTCATAGATAGACAGAACCTTTTTTTTAGTATCTTTAAAAAGAGATAGTACATTATTTGGAGTTGATTCTACTGAAATTCTAATGGCGTCCTCTGTATTAGAAGATCTAATAAGGATCCAAGAATTATCATCAATCAATATTTTGATACCATCCATTTTTATTATCTGGAAGAATTTTCCCTTAAATTTATATTCAATTTTATCAATTATTGGTTTCTGAAAATTGGATTTTATAGGGATTTTTGATCTTATCGTTGAGTATTTTGAAGCGATCTCTATACAATCGCTGTATAGATCATCATTTAATGAGGATATAATTGCGCTGGCTAATATGCCATCTCTACACAAATTAAACTTTGGCATAATAAAACCTGCACTGCTTCCCTCACCTCCTGCGTCCCCGTTTAACTTGAGCATTTCTTTTACTACATTGGCTTCTCCAACTTTTGAATAGTTCAGGGTTCCACCATGGTTTGTAATCATGCGCTCAATAGCATTACTAGTATCTACGCTGACAACAAATTTTTTTGCTCCGTGATTTAATGTACTTGTAATACATAATAAGAGGGTAAGATCTGATGAGAGTTTGGTTCCATTGTTATCTACTACCACCACCCTGTCTGCATCCATGTCAAATGCAAAACCTAACTGCAGCTTTTTGGATAGAACAAGTTTCCTTAGCTCAAAAAGATCATCTGTCGTAGGATCAGGAGATCTTGATGAGATACCCGCAATATCATTTATCGAGTAGTATTTTTGATTCAAAGTATTATATAAATTTGGAATAAAGGAAGATATAGCTCCTCCTCCAGGATCTAATCCAATTGTATTTGTTTTTTTTCGATCATCTCGTAGGTATCTATTCTTACCCATTAATTCAAAAATATCAAATATATAATTTGAATTTACGTTATATGATTTCCCATATCTTAAACCAGATAGTATGTTTTCCTCTTGAATTGAATCAAGTTCCTCTTCGAATATCCCTCTTCCATTAATTACAAATTTTAAACCGTTCCATTCCAAAGGATTATGGGAGGCTGTTACTATTATAGCGTTACCATACTTTATTGATTCATGAAATACAAATGGTGTGGGAGCGACGCCCAAATCAAAGACATCGATTCCTTGTTCCATAACGGCTGCTGATACTGTCTGAAGAATTATGCTACTTGAAGGTCTGGTATCTCTTGCAACCAAACATTTCTTTTCAGATTTACTGGAACTATTAATAATAAAGGAAGCAAACAATCTGGAAAAATTTATTATGGCATGTAAGTCTAGATCTTGACCAAAGATACCTCTAATACCAGAGATTGAAATTTTCACTTTAAAAAGCTTAAATTTTCAACTATTTAATCTTGTTTTATAATCAGATCGAGATATATTCGATAGCTGTATGTAGTAAATATTTCATCAAATTAGAAAATAGTTAAATTGGTTATGTGATTGCAAATGTATCCAAGAAATAGGCCTCTGTAGCTCAGTTGGTAGAGCGAAGGTTTCGTAAACCTTAGGTCGTGGGTTCGAGTCCCACCAGGGGCTCGTTCATAATGCATCAATATTTTTAAGACTTTGGCATGGTATTCAGTAGTTAGATTCTATTTGAGAATAGTAGTCGATAAAAGAGAAAAAAATAGTGGCATCCCAGAATTGCTCAAGGAGTCAGGCGTCTTTGTAGACTTCGCTACCTTGAAGGTCGCTGATTATATTGTTTTTAATAATGTAGCAATTGAAAGAAAAACTATACCCGACTTATTAAGCTCCTTTTATGATGGAAGATTATTTATTCAATGTTCGCAGCTCGTAAAACATTTTTCGTCACCGTTATTAATTGTTGAAGGGAACATCATTGAGGATTTGAAATCTGAATCTGATAACTCCTTCCGTAGCTATGATCAAAAAATTCAATTAGTTTATGATTCACTAATCACAGTAGTTTTAGATTTCAAGATACCTTTAGTTCATACACCAAATATAGAACATACGACCAGTTTTCTCA
>Ga0193721_1000012_pt1 | contig 62651 bp, 63 predicted proteins | sample U2s2metaG_FD_145078 | JGI IMG/M metagenome (GOLD analysis project Ga0193721, IMG submission 145078) | Soil microbial communities from a riparian zone of the East river system, Colorado, United States - U2s2 | ecosystem: Environmental > Terrestrial > Soil > Riparian zone | place: USA: East River...
TATGGGTGCCTGTGCAATTACAGGAGGACTGTATATCGATTCTTATAATGTACTTCCCGGTATTGATGGTATTATCCCAGTTGACGTATATGTACCTGGCTGTCCACCAAGACCCGAAACCCTAATTCAAGGCTGTATGCTACTGCAAGAAAAAATAAAAAGGTCGAAGATTAGATAATATTGCTTGCTCCATAATTTTGTTATCTCACAAAATCAACTACTTAGAGTATTAATTCTAATTGATCTCAAAAAAATGACGCTATTTTGTACTTTTGATTAATCTACCTTTATTGATTTTCCTTTTAGTTTAGATTTAGATTTCTTATTCAGGGGATTAACCTACAGTATATTCGACAGTATACAAACGAAATCAAAATAAACAATTTTGTGCGATACTCAATAAAAGGATCAATAATAAATCCGAGAATTCTGGGATTCAAGTGTGTATATGAATTTACAATAGCTTGATTACTTCGAGGGGTAGCTCAACCTCTTTTACGGAATAGGACGAGAAATATTAGTCAAATGTTGCCTTTACAATGTTGAATACCAGACCCTCTTCATAGGGCCCCTTGGATATAACTTTCAAAATGCCTTGCTGTACTGATTTTAATCTTTTCTTGTCTGCAATGATGTCCTGAGGAATTTCAATCTTTATTTGCATTTTAAGTAATACTTCTTTAGTTTTAACCAATAATAAAATATTGGAATTAATATTTAATAATATGAGCTACAAAGGATAGTTATTTTTAACACAATTAATAAATGGTGATAAGTCTTATCGAAAGATGCTATTTGATCAAGGTCCATAATTGAATTGTGATAATAAAATCAGTAATAAGCTCCATGGGAAATCGTATAATTATAATGAGATATTTTTAACCTAAAAATATAGGAACATGCAATAATTCACATGAATAATAAATTCTACCAGCTGGCTCCTGATTTGACCATCTGCAGAACAGTCAATGGCATGTGGCAGGTCGCAGGTGGACATGGATATATCGATCGTGAATCGGCACTAGCAGACATGATCAGATATCACGAGGCAGGCTTTACGACTTGGGATCTTGCAGATATTTATGGTCCAGCAGAGGATTTTATTGGCGAGTTCAGAGCTAGATTGTTAAAACTGAAAGGAAAGGAAGAACTTGATAAAATTCAGTCATTTACAAAGTGGGTACCACAGCCAAGTAGGATGACACGGTCTATGGTTAATAGCGGTATAGAAACATCTCTTAGCAGAATGGATGTTAGCTCTTTAGATTTACTTCAACTGCACTGGTGGGATTATAACAATCCATATTACATAGATGCTCTGAAATATTTATCAGACCTTAAGGATAAAGGAAGTATAAGGCAATTGGGTCTTACAAATTTTGATACTGAGCATCTCCAGATGATCACAGACTCGGATATCCAAATTGCATCAAACCAAGTTCAATATTCAATAATAGATAGAAGACCAGAAGTAAAAATGATACCATTTTGTAAGCAACATAACATCAGCCTTCTTGCTTACGGAAGCATTTGCGGAGGCCTGTTATCTGATAGATACTTGGGAAAAACCGAGCCATCTGCTGTCGAATTAGATACATTAAGCCTACGAAAATACAAGAAGATGATAGATACATGGGGCGGTTGGAATCTGTTCCAAAGGCTTTTACTAACGTTAAATAACATTGCAAAAAAGCATAATGTGAGTATTACAAATGTAGCTACAAACTATATTCTCGCCAAAGCTACAGTAGCAGGTGTAATTATAGGTGTTAGACTCGGAATAGTTGATCATATAAATGATAACGTTAATGTTTTCAACTTTAATTTGGATAATTCAGATCATGATAGTATAGATGCTGTATGTAAAAATGCAAATAACTTGTTTGAAGTTATTGGAGATTGTGGTGAAGAGTATAGGTAATCTGTAGATAATCTGTCTTTTGTTAAGTCTGGAGAGAAAACTTTCTGGTGTCCATGCTTAATTTTTAGATTACATAGCATGTCTATAATCCATCCATGAAAACCTTGTCTTTACGTATGGGACCAGAGGGACTAGTCTGACTTTTCATGTGGTTCCGTGGTATTTTATTGAGTTTCACTAATAGGAAACTTCCATTCCGTTATAGAAATCTGAACACTTTTGGAAATACCTTAATCGTGTATATGCTTGATCAATCTCCATAAGGATTTAAAGTTATCTGAACATTCCTGTCTTCATCTACGTCGAAATGCATTTTAAGTTTTTTATTCTTAATGAGATGTTTGAATGGTTCTAATATTTTATCAAAGTCAAAATATTGTAAACGTAATGACTCAACTAATAATCCGTAAAAATCAAACTTTGGATTTATCTTTAAGTTAGATTGATAGTTTTTGGTTTGCTCATCTAATAGAATTCCTTCCTGTAGTAACGCATTAATCATATTTAACGTTGTAATTCTGCTAGAAAGGCGTTGTGCATCTTATGACAAACTACCGTGCCATTAGCATAATGTTCATGGCAATACTCGGTTTGATTGTAACCATAAAGATAGTCATTTATAGTAAACTGCATTAAGATGATAATTGCGATTATTATTAACGCTCTCTAAGAACACTCATTTTTAAACCCGCAGTGATGACAAAGATGTTTGAAATAACTGAAACTGTGACACATAGGACAGGTTTTCAATACAAATATTTCGTAATAAGATAATTTTCTCCACGCTTTATGATCGAACATTAATCAATCATGTCCTGTATCATTGTCATTTCAATTCCTCATATGAGAAGATTTATCCTTTACTCATTGTTGGAACACTGATTGGTCGATCAGTATACTATGAAAAACTTATTGTTTCCCTCAGAACAGCACAGGCAAAAGAATATTCCCTCGATAAAGAACAAACTAGTTATAACGATAGTTTAGATGCACTTCCTTTAAGTCTAAAAGGTCATAATATTAAATAAAAAAAATAAAATGATAATTATCTAGAACTATTTGTCCTTTCTGTGAGTGTCACTTTTGCCAGGGTCAGTTATAATAGGATTGTCACATCCACCTATGCTGTCTAATACTGTGGTACTGTGTCCACCTTCACATAATCCTTCATGGAATCTTACATCACCCTCGGTTCCAGTTCCAAGATGTTCATGTACTTTCTCATCTGCTTTATCTAACCCACCACGGGCGGAGTCTTTTTTCGCAAATGCTGGAGTTGCTAGAGAAGTTGTTGCTGTTGCGAAGACCATATAATTTTCAACAGGTGCTAATTGGGATGTTATAATCCATTGCTACCATTTTGACTTGTTAGATGCATTAAGGCTAAGTCTAACGTTATAATATTACTAGAATTTATCGAAAAAATTAAGAGATTCTAGAAAAGATTGTCGTAGTATTTAATATCTCCAACAAGTATAGAAGATTATTACGATAATCTTATATAGTTTGTTAGCACGTTAACTTGAACTGGTGGGTCTGATTGTTTCTTGTTCATCACATGCGGTCAGATTAAACCGAAAAACCCATCAGTTGCCATATTTCTAATATTAGATAAAAATAAAAAAATTTCTTCTACTTTGGTTGTGCTAGAATGGGGTTAGCAAAATCAAAGTCGTGCAATCCATTTCTTATTGATGTACTTGCACATGGAATATTATTCTCCATAAAACTTGACCACATCGTCTCGCATACTCTACATTTAAATTCACCTGGAGCAACGTCTGGTTTTATTGTTCTTACCATAATATAATTATGACAAGCGAGGTATAATTACCCTCGTTTTATTTTCGACCGGTGCTAAATGGATTTTATTATCCATTCCTATTCCTGAAAGGTTATAATATCAGATAAATTTTAAAATTTTATTTATTATCATTATTTTATAACCTGAAAAGATTCTACCATTTTATTGGCTAGTGGAAATGTTTCTGGATCTTTTAAAGGTCTTTCAACGTATAACATTAGAATCTAATCTTCTTCCTGTATGATTGGTTTTGTAGTATTGAGTTGGAATGATGTAATCATATCAGGGTAAATCTATTAGTAGACCAGCTTTTTCAAAATTTAGATTTGGATGATGAGGTTTAATGCTATTATCATGTGAAAACAAATTCTTGACAAATTTATGGTCTGACATATCGACATCATCCATCTTATAAATATGACAATTTATGTCATTGTCTCGTTCGGTCTCTAAAACTGATACACATAAAATGACCTCATCATTATCAAGTGCGTTTACCTCTACAACCGATGTAGTAGCAATACCCATAGCAACTATTAGACTCAATAACAAAGTTTTGATTTTGTTTTTGTTATTCATTATTTATTTCACCTCCAATTTTGTTTTTAAAGAATATTGATTTAGTTTATAGGTTATTATCTTCTTTCTCTTCCTTCTCTTTTCATATAATCGATACAAAACACTGGTAATAAAGCAAGCGGCAACAAAATAATATATTAATTCTCTTCCTTCGATTTTAATATCATAGATCACAAATATTGTGTATATAGTTGCGATTAATGCCAGTGCTAAGAGCGTAAGGAATACAACAACATATTTTTTATCTTTCACTTCAATAGTAAAACCAGGCCTATTATATTAACTGCTAAAACACTGGATAAGGTAAAGATAAACCACTTTGAAAAGTCATAACAGAAGGCCATTTACTTATCACTTATTTCATTAGACGCCACTGTAAATAAAACAGTAAAGAGTTAATTTTAATTTTATTGAACAGCCCTTGAATAGGTGAATTAAGCTTCTATAGCATTTGGATAGTATATTTTAGAAATTAGTCTTTGATAGCACTCATTGCATACTAACATATCTAGAATTTGGTTTAGAGAATGGATATTTTTTTTGCAATATTCACATTTCATAGTCTCCATTGTACAATTATGAATTTTATATTTTAAATAGGTTTTATACGTAAATTAGGAGTCATCAAAGGCGAAGATGTTTCTAAGGTTTAGTTAATTATTTATTATCTATTTTCCTATAATTATTTCCCTTTATGAAAACTTATTCTTTCGCTTCAGTAGTGTTATTAGCATTAGTATTTAGTTTTTTGCTAGGAAATTTTGTAATGTCTAAAGTCGTGGCTGAATCGGGCGTTGGAAAAGATGTGTTCACGGTCGTCGTAAGTCTTTATGGAATCACAAATTCGACAAAAGACATCATTACAATCGTCAATGTCGGTGACCGGACAAATGTTAAGTTATACGACTCAGGGAAGCCAACCACGGAAGGGTCTGATAAAGTCTCATACACATTCCCATTTCCAAATATGGCCGTTGAAGATGGACAAACATATACTGTATGCACGCTGAGTACGGACAATTTTAAGTTGAAGTGTGAAAATGGCAACAACTCTCCGTTGAATAGACCAGAATTTGTAGACATAAACGTATCAGAGAATCCTAGCAAAAAGGAAAAGTAGAAACAGTATAATTATTTATTGTCGTTGATCATTTAATATCATTTATCGCTTATGACATGTCTGCTTTCCATTTACTGAATAACAATTTGGTGGCAGATAGTTTTCAGTATTCTGAATCGCATTGTCTGATTCAGAAATAGAAAAGAACCACACACCAAACACGAAACCTGCAACTACGACTATTATCATTGATAACAACATTTTTTTACTTAAGAATCTGGTTGACCGATTGGAATTGACAACATCGCGAAAACTCATTCTGAAAACTACAGGGTAAAATAACTAATAACACTTCAGGACATCCGCTTATTGAACTGTTTTATAATTTGTTGAGCAACAATGACACCCTAACGCAGACGAGGGGCTTTCATGCGGGTGGGCCTTTCTTCTATCATTGGATATGCGGAACTTAGTTCCGTTAAATTATTTATTGTTAGTTGTCTCCATATAGTAAATCAAATCAATTCCACAAAACTAAGTTCATTCTGGTGGGTCAATTTTCTAGCACTTCCTAAACGACGCACCAGTGTTTTAACTTTTTTATAATTTGTTGAATTATTATGTTGCAAGCGCCACAAAGTACACTACGTTTTCATTCTGGTGGGCCATTATTGGGCCCACTGGGTTGGTTAATTGAATCATCAAGCGTCTTTATTCCAAGTAAACCTAGGTGCATTTCGCTTAACCAATATATAGTTTAAAGTCCTAGATGGATTTAATGAATATGCAAGTACTAATTGCGGTAGCGACATTTGCTCTTTCATTGGTAATTGCGTATCCAATGATGAGTTTAGCACAGCAAGAGTCGGAAAACGGAAACCAGTCATCGTCTCAGTCACAGATTGAGGTCCCATTGAATTTCACTCTAAAAGCAAAGGGTGGAGAGAAAGCAAAAGAAGGCCAAGAGAATAAGAGTATTACAGTGGATGTAACCATACAACAGGGTGAAGGCGGAAACCCCACAAAGGTACCAGTAACGGCAATGGTTCCAAATAATACTAAAATGCAGGATGTACAACTTTGTTCATCCATGAAAGAAGGAAAGGAATCGTGCCAGTCATTAAAGGACTTCATTCCGAAACAAAATCAATCATCGAGCGGATCGTCTGAAGAGTCAAAATCTTCTAGCAACTCGACTGACAAAAGTAGCGGTAACTAAGACAACTAGGCTATTAACCTAGTTAAAAATATTTTTTTAATTATTAATTTCTTGCCAGTCTCTTAATGCTCCATTAATTGAACTTTTTTAATTTATTGGATTTATAATATTATACGCAAACACCGCAACTATGCAAGACTCACGATCGATGGGCCCGTTTTCGCAACCATTAAGGGGCCCAACAAACCATTATATAATTTGTTGATCAAAAAAATATAACAAATCACTCCGACTGCATCAATTGGTGGTCTTTGTGCATTTTCGTGAGCCCATCAGGCCTAAGTATTTATAATTGTTGCGTATAGTCATCCTCGAGCCTTGAGCCTTGCATGTCTAGTAACAACAGAATTGTTAGCGTAGTAGATGACGACATAAGTACTGCTACATTTTTTCACGAGGCTTTGCGCCAAAATATTGATGGAGTTTCAGTTTTCTCCTTCATCGATTCCGTCAAGGCATTTGAGCACTTTACAGAGAACAGTGAGAACTATACTCTAGTTATTTCTGATCTAAGAATGCCAGGTCTAAATGGTTTAGAATTACTCAAGAAAGTAAAGACTTCAAATCCTAAAGTAAGAACGATATTGATGAGTGCTTATAATTTTGACGAAGAAGAATTGTACCGGCAATATATGAAAGAGGGAGTGATTAACTCAACTATTGAAAAACCTGTGACAATGAATAGGTTATACCAAAGAGTACAAGAAGAATTAGATGTTAATTAAATAGGCATATGAAGAAGCGAATTTTGATAGTCGATGAGGAAAAAGACGTAGGGGGAACTTTCGAAACGATACTCAAAAATTATGGATTCGAGATAGATTACTTTACAGATCCGGCAGTGGCTTTGGAAAAGTTCAAACCAAATCTATATGACTTGACGATATTGGATATCAACATGCCTGAAATTAACGGATTCGAATTATATGACCAACTTAAATCACGGGATTCTAACATCAAGACCCTATTTATAACAGGACTGAATAGTGTAGAGTCTTATAATACACAAAATAGCAAAGTGTACCCTTTAAAGGGACAAAGACATTTCATGGCTAAACCGGTAAGTAACAAGGAACTTTTGGAACATGTTTATGCAATGATAAATTAGACAAGTTGAATCCTAAACAGGTAAAGATCACAATAGATGATGAAATTTGATTAAATGATTATTATACTTCCATAGCATTTGGATAGTATATTTTAGAAACTAGTTTATGATAGCAATCATTACATACGAAAATATCTAAAAATTGATTTAGAGAGTGGATATTTTTCTTACAATAGTCGCATTTGATACTCTCCAATATACTATTATGAATTTTGTATTTTAAATAGATTTTTATCAGACTTTATATATGCGAGTCCTTTCGCTTTAAGAGAAAATATCCTAATAATTAAAATGAATTAGAAAATGTTAGAGAATTAGGTTTAGTAATTCATGATTCTTATCACTTTCTTCTATTCAAAATTCTCATTACTTAGTACCCATGACGTTATATAGATCACCAAGTAATGCCTTACAACGTCTAAACACAGCAACTGGTGGGGCTCGATTGTTTCTTGTTCATTCAAACGGGTTTACCATTAAACCCATCAGTTGCTAATTATCATTGTTACTTTAATAAAGATTCCTGATCGAAATTCTAAATACATCCGAACTTTTTAACCGTAACGAAAAATCATTTTTTATTTTGACTTAGATAATTATTTAACTCTGATTTGACAATATTATTTTACGTCATTCATTCGATCTGATGGGATGGCTATCGTCTGCATTCCACCGCTTTAACCTCCCATCAGGTTTGATAGTGCACTCAAACTGCTTTTATTTTCAGGTGCAATGTTTATTTTTTAGGACATGTCTGCTTTCCATTTACTGAATAACAATTTGGTGGCAGATAGTTTTCACTATTCTGAATCGCACTGTCTGATTCAGAAATAGAAAAGAACCACACACCAAACACGAAACCTGCAACTACGACTATTATTATTGCTAACATCATTTTTTTAGTTAAGAATCTGGTTGACCGATTAGAATTGTCAACATCGCGAAAACTCATTCTGAATACTACAGGGTAAAATAACTATTAACACTTCAGGACATCCGCTTATTGAACTTCTTTATAATTTATTGGGCTATAATAAATACACAAATACCCAACAATTCATAACTCACGACCAATGGGCCCGTTTTCGCAATCATCAAAGGGGGCCCATCAAACCATTTTATAATATGTTGACCATTACAATTACATAAACCCGTAAACTACGCTTCATTCCTGGTGGGTCGACATTTACCATTAGCATCTTCATGACCCACCAGTTTTTTAATAATCATTTAAAGAATCTTCTATTATTTGTAAGGTGTTACCTTTCTTTAACTCTCGTTTAATATCCTGGTCTTTGGCGATCAGAATTTGACTTCGTATTTTGACAATTCGCTAAAATTAATGTTCAGAAATACTTCGCTTCTCTTGAACCCTTCTATGCAGGTTTTTGGAATATTGTACTCGCGACTCCACAACTTTACTGTTACGTCATCTCCAGCAATAGCGAAAACACTTCCAACGTCTTTAAAGTCCTTAGATCGCACATTCTTGTGTATGATTCTGTCCCAATTTAGGACTGCCGATTCAGACATTATAATACTAAATTAACAGTAGTCCTTTATTACATTTCCTTCCCTTAGTTCTGCTTTAATATCTTCATCTTTCTCTTTTTCTATTCTTTCTTTTAATTTCTTGTATTTCTTTTGAGTTGGTGTTAATCGTTTCTTATTGTCAAGACCTGTAATTGTCTTGCCTTGTGAAAAAGGATTGTCTGTAGTTTCTTGATTCTGAATAGGAAACCTGTCACTTTAACTGACAGGTTTATGCTCAATTTTTGATTCATTTTGTCATACTTTTGAAGCGGGTAGTAAAAATTGCCGTATATGGCAGTATATGACCGTAAAATGGTAACTGAATTAGTGTCAGTTAGTGTCAGTAATATGCAAGGTCTATTGATACTTATAGATACTACAAAAGATATTATTAAGAACAGCCCAGGTCATAGAATACTCTCTAGATAAAGAACAAACTAGTTATGATGATTTACTGGATGCATTAAGACTGTCATTAAAGGGGTACAATATTGAATAAAATAGATGTCCTCAAAAATGCTCCATAACTTTCTATTTAACGTTGAATGAAGCAATGTTATAAATTAATTAGGTTTGTTAGTGAATACCTAATAATTATAAAGTTTTAACATAGCGGCAATGATGAATAGGAATAGGAAGGTCATTTTGATTATAAGAAATCTTAATTTTAGCGTTTTATAGTGGCTTTCGAACTTTTCAATGATTTCTTTTTTCTACGAGAATCATTGAAAATCCAAATAATTGAACCATCTTTGTTGAAGGCAACCTTACTTGATTCCTTCTAGATAATCTAATATTGTAGTTATCGTGGATACATTACTTTTCTACGAAGACTTTGAAATAACTGATGCTTGGATCTGAAAAATTTTTTTTTCTTTAGTTTCATTTCAACCATTCTAATCGTGGAGAGTTTAGGTTGATGTAAAGTTATCCTCATAATAGTAACCTAACAAAATATATGTAAATATATATAAATATAAACCCTCGCATTGCTAAATTAATAAATTTCAACCTTTTTTCTTCCCTTATTCGATAAATAGATTTTAGGTCTTTCTTCCCCTTCATGTATATATCCGTTATAAGTTAATTCGTTAACTAGATTACTATGGCATAATTTGAGTTGACTAGGATAGTGATACTTAGTGAGATTAAACTGACAAATTTAAGGCGACAATTTAACAAGTGTACCAATTCACTTAAATAAAATCAGAACAACATAAAGACAGATGAAATTTAACTTTGGATTTCATCGGATGAACAAGAAACAGCCTATAACAAAATTCCTCCTCGCAAGTGGAATTATTGTTTTGGGCACCTTTTTTCTTGCGCCATACGTCATTCCAATAAATGGACTACATAAGGAACCTGCACTTTTGAAAAAGTGGATTTCCGACAAGTTTACACCTAATAACCTACCAATATCATGTGCTAAATGTAAAAGTCCGTACTGGAATATTCCTAAAAAATAAATCTATTTTTAATTGGGTAACTTAGTTCCGTTATATTATTTATTGTTAGTTGTCCATATATAGCAAATCAAGTCAATTCCAAAAACTAGGTTCATTCTGGTGGGTCAATTTTCTAGCACTTCCAATGACCCACCAGTGTTTTGATAGTTAAACTATGCATTTCATCTAACTTATTCATGTTATAGCCTATGTATCTATAATTTAAGGGAGGTAACTAAACTAACTAACGAGATCGATACATTCGTTCCATCATTTTCATCTTTTCCTCCATTCTATCAAGTCTAGATTTTTCTACTTCAAGGACTTCAATTTTGTTTTTAAGTCTAAATTCTTCATTTATGGTTAGTAAATCAAGGGCATTAAGATAGTCGTCAAGTAATTCTTGTTCTGTAGGGAAATGATAGTTTTGTGACTCTCCAAACGAATGATCCATTAATATTTTAATGTGGTTATGATTCATCTTTGCCTTTTGACATTTAGTTTCAAAGAATTTTCTAAAAGAGTGGGTTGATGTAAATTCATGCCTTTTTACTTGTGGATCTGAAAGTTTATCTCTTATACCTTGAACCTTCCAAGCCTCATATATCATATTTCTGATAGCAATACTACCAAACGTTTTGGGATACTTGGCCAAACCTATACAATGGCCATGATCCTTGCCTATCTTCTGCCATGTATCACGCATTAGCCATGATTCACCAGTGACATTTTCTCCATGCAACTTTCTAAAATCCATCCAGTCCTTTAATGAGTGATAGGCTTCTGGTGTGATAAATGAAAAGTATTCTTTGTTATTGATCTTGGTATTCTTTAGAAGTATCTTTGCGGCTATGATTATGTCATTCTTTACAATAGGAATAACATGTTTCCATTTAATATGATCCCAAGAGCCTACTCTAAAACCAGCACTTATCATTGTGAAAACTATTGGTTTTATCCTTCTGTCGAGATGTTCCAATAACTTCTTAATTTCGTCCAATGTAGGAATACGGTCTGGTGTACTGTTCCAAACCGGTGGAATCCCTTTTGAAAGTTTTTTCCAGTTTACAATAATATCATTCATGGAAAAAAATAGTTTTATTGCTTTGATATAATTACGAAGTGTTCCTTCTGAAATTTCTTTATTCTCAATTCTTACTTTTTGTGAATTTATAAACCTAATTAAATACGACTGCAACAAATTATTATCTTTTTTACTCAATTCATTAAGTTTCACACATTTCTCTTCAATCGTTCCTTTTAATTCGATAAATGTCAAAAATCTGTCCAACCTATTGGGATACTGTCTTTTAGAGTCTTTGGACTTTAGTGCAAAATACAAAATTTTCATACGGCGTCAATGCCGCAATAGTTTCGATCCCATATTTGTAGTCCATTCATGTATAAAAAGCATGTATTTTCATGTGGGTCCAGAGGGATTTGAACCCTCGACCAACTGCTCCGCAGGCAGCCATTCTATCCAAACTGAACTATGGACCCAAATTGTTGTAATAGTAATTCCTTATATGAACTAGTTGTGTATTTTCTGGTAATTTTGCTTTAGACTTATATTGACAGAGTGAAAAGGAGATCAATAAATTCACTTTCATTTTCTCAAACAATATATGTAGATAAAAATGATTATCTTAAGTAAATCGATCTAATATGGCAAGGTTCTTACTTGAAGAAATTGAAGAACGCATAGTACTTTTTGATGGTGCTATGGGAACAGAAATACAGAAACTCAAACCAAAGTCAGAAGACTTTCCAAACAACAAAGATGGATTCAATGATGGACTTGTTTTCTCTAGACCGGAATGGATTGAAAATATACATAGGAGTTATTTGGAAGCTGGATCAGACTGCATCGAAACGAATACCTTTGGAAGTAACCAAATAAAGCTGCAAGAATATGGATTTGGTGATGAAACAGTATCAATAAACAAGTCAGCAGCAGAACTCGCAAACAGAGTAGTTGAGAAGTTTGCAAATGGAAAAAAGTATGTAGTCGGATCTATGGGCCCTACAGGATACTTACCAAGTTCAAACGATCCTGATTTAGGTAATATTAGCTTGAATAAAATTACAGACGCGTTTGATTTGCAAGCCCAAGGCCTAATATTAGGTGGTGTCGATGTTCTACTTATAGAAACGAGTCAGGATATATTAGAAGTTAAGCTTGCTATTACGGGATCGTTTAATGCTATGGAAAAAACTGGGAAGAAAGTACCAATAATATCTAATGTCACCTTGGACAAATATGGTAAGATGTTACTTGGGACAAACGTACAGTCAGCCTATACAACCGTTAGCGATATGGGAATTTCTGTATTTGGTTTAAATTGTTCCACCGGACCAGCTGAAATGGAATCAAGTATAAGATGGTTGGATGAACAAAACGAACTTCCCATCCTGGTCATGCCAAATGCGGGTATGCCAATTAATGAAGGCGGCACTGCGATTTACAAAATGACTTCAAAAGACATGTCCCATCAACTTGGAGAGTTCTTGCACAAATACAAGAGAGTGAGAATGATAGGAGGGTGTTGTGGAACAACGCCTGAGCACATCAGAGAACTCAAAAATACACTAAAATCGTATAACTTATAATTCACAAACTAACAATTGACAATCTAACCACTAAATGGACTTGAAACATGTACCCCGCGTTAGCTCAGCGTTAAAGGCTGTAGATCTATTGCAGATTCCACCACCATTAATAATAGGAGAACGACTTAACACACAGGGTTCAAAAAAAGCAAAAAGACTAGTATTATCGGATGATTTTGACGGTTTGATAGATCTTGGAAGAGAGCAGGTAAGTGATGGAGCACATTGTATCGATGTGTGTGTAGCAACAACCGAAAGACCCGATGAACTTGAATTTATGAAAAAGCTGGTCAAAAGATTAAGCCTTGAAATCGATGCGCCTCTCGTAATTGATTCAACTGATCCTAAGGTAATTACTGAAGCAATTTATCAAATACCGGGAAGACCTGTCATCAATTCAATCAATCTCGAGGGAGATGGCTCGCGTTTCCATTCTCTTGCACCAATCATGGCAAAATTTGGAATTCCATCCATTTCAATGTGTATAGGACCAAATGGAATGGCCAAGACATCAGATGATAAAATAGAGGTAGCAAGGTTACTCTTTGAGACTGGAAAAGAATACGGATTAAAACCATGGCAATACATATTTGACGTACTTACATTCACATTAGCAACTGGGGAACAAGAATACGCAAATTCTGCAGTTGAAACTCTAAAGGGAATTTCCTTAGTTAAAAAAGAAATTGAAGGCTGCTTTACTATTCTCGGATTAAGTAATATTAGTTTTGGCCTTCCTGTAAATGCTAGAAAAATCATCAATTCAGTATTTTTACATCATGCATTAAAAGCTGGACTTGATTCAGTAATTATTAATGCAAAAGATATTATCCCCATAGGAGAAATTAAAGAGGAACAAATTAAACTTGCAGAGGATCTTATATTTAATAGGAATTCTAGCGCACTTTCTGAGTTGATTTATTATTTTGAGAATCAGAATATTACTGTTACTAAGAATGAACAAAAGATAGAAGAAATAAATAAAGACTGGGATTTTGATAGACGCTGTTACTATCGTATAGTAAATCGTATCAAGGATGGAATTGAAGAAGATGTGCTAGGATCTATTACTAACAAACTCGAGAAAAAGCTAAAGGTAAACCCACAAGATATTGAAAGGAATACATTGCTAAAGCAACATCCCAAGCTGTCACATGAAGCCGCGGTTGAAACCCTCAATGAAGTATTACTCCCGGCAATGAAGGAAGTTGGTGATAGGTTTGGGGCAGGTGAGCTGATTTTGCCTTTTGTGTTGAAATCAGCAGAATGTATGAAATCGGCAGTATCGGAACTGGAGAAATATCTTGTCAAGAAACAAGGAGTAAGCAAAGGTAAACTAGTTCTCTGTACAGTATATGGCGACGTGCACGATATAGGCAAGAATCTTGTAAAAACAATTTTCTCAAATAACGGTTATACAGTTTATGATCTTGGTAAACAAGTTCCAATCCAACAAATCGTAGACAAAATTAAAGAGGTGCGTGCAGATGCCGTTGGATTGTCAGCATTATTAGTTTCAACTTCAAAACAAATGCAGTATTTCATCGAAAAAGCAAAGGAACTAGGTATCAATATTCCAACTCTATGTGGTGGTGCAGCAATAAATAGTGATTACATAAATAGAATTGCAAAGGCGCGGGAGGTGTATAAGTCAGGAGTTTTCTATTGTAAAACAGCCTTTGACGGTCTAAATATTATGACCAAATTGAGATCTCCAGAAAAAGATAAATTCATTCAAGAGTGGAATGACAAGATTAACAAATTTGATGAAAAGAAAACAATAGGAATAAAAAGTGATTTGGATACCATAATTAGTAAAATAAAACCTGTGAGTCCACCTACAGTACCACATATAGGTACCCCAATAAAACTGCCACCATCAGAAATTAACCTTGATGAAGTTTGGCGGTATTTGAATAAAAAGTCTCTTTTTGTTCTATCATGGGGTATTAGAGGAAAAACTGCATCTAAAATGATTGGTGATCCGGAAGTACTACTCTCAGAGTGGAAGAAGAAAGTAATTGATGAGAGTTTGTTCTCACCGAGTGTTATCTATTCTTATTTCAAATGTCGCAACCAAGGTAACAAACTTGTTGTGGAATCTGAGAGACAAGGTGAGGTGGTTTTTGAATTTCCAAGATCATCCAAACCAAAACGCCTTTGTATTACAGATTACTTTGGAAAACAAGACATTGTTGCTTTCCAGGTAGTCTCAGTCGGTCAAAAAACAGTTTCTAAAATTGAAGAATTAAATTCTAACAATGACTATACAGACGCCTATTATCTTCATGGCCTTGCGGTGGAAACAGCCGAGGCTCTGGCAGAATGGGTCCACAATAGAATAAGAAGAGAATTGAATATTGATAATAATAGAGGGCTTAGATATAGTTGGGGGTATCCAAGCTGTCCTGATACTATGCAGCATTATTTAGTATGGAAACTTATTGATCCAACTACTTGCGGGATTAACCTTACTTCTGCAGGTCAAATTACGCCCGAATACTCTACTGCAGCCATAGTAGTTCATCATCCGGAAGCAGAATATTTTATACTATAGACAAAATAACAGATTTGAGAGATAAATGACAATTAATGATTTTGTCTTCTCATGCGCAACAGATAATGTACCGGCATATTTTACCTATGAAGGGGAAAACATGCTAATAGTACAATCCAATGAGGGTGCAAAAAAAAAGAAGAATGATTTTGAAAATATTGAGGGTTTTATGAGTGCATTGATATCGCATGAATCTGTACACGTAGTAATAACTAAATTGGTAAATAATCAGATTTCCGATTCATTAGATGACGTTGAAATTATTATAGAAAGATTTGGTAAGAAATTTCAAGTTAGTCTAAATAATATGTTTTTTTCAACAGATTTTAGTGGGATTATTACTAGATAATATTTTTATCTTTGTTACTATCTATTATAACATGCATCCTTTAGTGTTGTAATATAATTTTTTAGTTTATTTTGCAATTGATGAATATTATTATCTTTATTGCTGTTTATTATCTGGATAATAGCGCTTCCGACAATAACAGCATCAGCTCCAAAATTAGACATAAGTTTTATGTGATCTGGAGTGCTTATTCCGAAACCCACAGAAATGTTATTTCTATTTGAACTCAATTTTTTTATGTTCTTAATTGCATTAAGTGTGTATTTATTAATAGAATTTCTCATTCCCGTGGTACCATATACCGATACTACATAGACAAAACCTGTTGAAACATCAAGGGTTTTTTTGATTCTAGAATTCGAGGTATTTGGTGCAACGAGAAAGACAGATGCCAATTCGAGTTTTTTTGAATACTCTAAATATTCTTTAGATTCTTCAATAGTCATATCAGGTAGAATAAAGCCATCTGTTCCTGCATCCTTAGCCGTCTCCATGAATTTCTTAAACCCCTTTTTTTGCAGAATATTAGAATATGTCATTATCAGTATTGGAATGTCTGGATACGTTTTCCTAGTCTTTCTTATAAGATTCAGACAAATATCTGGATTAATTCCATTCTGTAACGCTCTGAAGGAGGCCTCTTGAATTATTGGTCCGTCTGCAATGGGATCTGAAAAGGGAATGCCTATTTCTATTATGTCAGCGCCACCATCAACGATAGATGAAATTATTTTTTCATTAGTTTTTGGATCCGGATACCCTCCCATAACATAGCAAATGAGACCCTTTTGCTTCTTTAGCTTTAACTCGCAGAATTTTTTCTCGATTCTGTTATTTAGTAAATGGGACACTTACTTTGATCCACCAATGTATTTTTTTCTAAACTTTATCACCTGATCTATATCTTTATCTCCTCTTCCGGACAATGTAACAATAATGTTTTGATCTGTTCTCATTTTTTTTGCTAATTTCATTGCATATGAAACTGCATGACACGATTCTAGAGCTGCTATTATTCCTTCCAATCTTGAAAGCTTAAAAAAGGCATCCAGTGCAGCGCTATCATTACAGGTAACATATTTTGCACGCTCGATATTTTTTAGATGCACATGTTGAGGACCAACACCTGGATAATCCAATCCTGCGGAAATGCTATGTGTGTCATTTATCTGTCCATATTTATCCTGTAAAAGATATGTTCTCATTCCGTGTAGAATACCCTCGGATCCAACTTTTAATGTGGCTGAATGTTTTCCTGTTCTAATGCCTAATCCACCAGCTTCAACCCCGTATAAAGATACAGTGTCATCATCTAGAAACGGGAAAAAAGTTCCCATTGCGTTACTGCCGCCACCAACACAACAGACAAGAGCATCTGGAGATCTTGTACTAATGTCTTTTAACTGTGATTTGATTTCCTCACCTATTACACTCTGGAAATCCCTTACAATCATAGGATAGGGGTGCGGACCAACGACTGAGCCTATCAAATAGTAAGTATCTTTTACATTGGTTATCCAATCTCGTAATGCTTCATTTATCGCATCCTTCAAGGTTTTTGTCCCTGAATTTACAGTGTGTACTTTCGCTCCCAATAGCTCCATTCTGAATAAATTTAATTTTTGCCGTTCAATATCTATAGACCCCATGTAGATTTCCGCTTTCAATCCAAGAACTGCTGCAGCCATTGCAGTTCCTACTCCATGTTGACCTGCACCAGTTTCAGCAATTATTCTTTTTTTACCCATTTTCTTGGCCAAGAGACACTGTCCCAAACAATTATTGGTTTTATGTGCTCCACCGTGTAAAAGATCTTCTCTTTTAAGATAAATTTTTGCACCACCGACATAATCAGTCAGATTTGTGGCAAAATAAAGCGGTGTAGGTCTTCCAGCATAATTTTGAAGGTAGTAATTGAGTTCCCTCTTAAATTTTGGATTATTTCTTATTTTTACGTATGCATCTTCAAGTTCATTAATTGCGGGAATCAAAGTCTCGGGAATATACTTTCCACCATATCTTCCATATTTACCTGCTATTGGAAACTCTTGTAAATTTGTCATAGTAATACACTCACTAAAAATGTATTTTTATATAATATTTCAAGCATTACTTAATTCCTTTATCTTTCCAAGAACGTTCCCAGATTCCATAATGCTTGTGCCAACGAGAAATGCATCAACTCCAATTGATCTTAATTTCGTAATCTCATCTGATTTAGATATTCCACTTTCACTTATTATAATATTGTTTCGTTTATCGAATTTTTGCAGTAGCGTAATAGTAACGTTGATGTCAACTTCAAGAGTATTCAAATTTCTATTATTAATACCAATAAGTTGCTTTTTATTCTTCAGGACTTCCCCAAATTCATCTTCTGAGTGAACTTCAGTAATGATTTCAAGGCCTTTTTTCATGGCATATTCAGAAAATTTTTCTAGGCTCCCCTCACTAAATCCCTTATCGAATACTGATTTAATGAACAAAATGCAATCTGCGCCTATTTTCTTTGCTGCATCAATTTGAACCTCGCTAACTATGATATCTTTCATTAATAAAGGGACATTAACACTCTTTCTTATAGATGCAAGATTATGGATAGAACCATCAAACAAATAGGGCTGAGTTAAGACAGAAATTCCGACTGATCCAGAATGAGTCATTTGTATAGCCAAATCCTTGGGATTTATCTTGGATTGATCAAGGATTCTACCTTTTGAGGGTGATGCAAATTTAATTTCTGAAACTATGGGAACATGATTACAAGTTAAGATTATTCTTTTCAGTGAAATTACAGAATGACTGTTATAATCATATTTGTCTGCATCATACATTCCCTGATTGATTGCTTTGTAAGAATTATCTGTCAATGTTTTTAGGCCCGTTTCTCTAGAAAAAAATTTACTCAAGGCGACATCTGACAGTAATTTCAGTCTTAATCATATAACTATATTACTAAATCATCAGATGGAAATTTCTCTGGGGTATTTAGGAGATTTTAAACCGGTGAAAAGAGATCTCGATCATAAGTCAATAATGGAAAAGCTGATTCATTTTGGAATCGGCACAAAATAAATAATTAATTAATAAATATATTATGATCATTCTATCAGTCTACTTGAGAATTGTCAGATAGTAAGATATTCCTTGATAGATCTAAATTATCGCCAAGATATATACCCGATGAGCTTCACCATAGGGACGAAGAGATGTCGTTGCTTCTAACGATGTTTAAAGACTCGTACATCAAACCCGATGAATTCTTATTTTCGACTCCACAAATAGTAGGAAGGTCAGGAATTGGAAAGACATCTACGATATTAAAATTTTCAAACACACTGGAAAGTGAATTTAAAAAATCTGGGTTAACACTTAAAGTTGCATATATAAATCTAAAACTACAGGGGGGCAATAAATATGCCGTTTATAGATTCCTTTTGGAAAAAATAGCTCCAGAACTTCCATCGCAAGGCCTAAGCGCCGAAGAGATGTTAAGATATCTTCTTTCATACTTGTATGAGAATAAATTATATACTTTGATTATTTTGGATGAAATAGAGTTTTTGTTAAGGTCAAACAAAGATAGTGGCATAATTTATGATTTCACACGCCTTAATGAATTTGATTTATCAAAGCACTGTAATGTTGTAGGTGTTATCTTCATAGCAAGAAGCACCGATTTTCATGATAAAATTGACATTTCAGAATTAAGCACTTTAGGTAGACTACCAATAGTATTTCCGCCTTATTCTATAGAACAAATAAGTGAAATTCTCATTACAAGATCTTCAGAGTCATTCAATCCTAATGTTGTCGGTACTGATATTATAGATGAAGTATCACTTATAACTACATCTTCACATGTAGGAGGGGATGTGAGGTATGCTTTGGACCTGCTCTTGTATGCAGGCAATCTAGCAGAAGCAAACGGAAGCGATCGAATCACACTAGACCAAATTCGCAAAGTACATGGTTACAATAAACCGTCGATTACAATGGAGGATTTAAAAGAACTTCCCAAGAGTCATCTAGTCACACTGATGGCCATTGTAAAAGCGCAAAATAAAAGAAAAAAGCAATACATTGAACTCAAGGAAATTAGGATCTACGCACTTGAACTGGCAGATGAACATAAGATAAAAAAATTTGAATTTGAGGACTACATGAACGATCTTCTTGATAGAAAAATAATCGAAATGAAATCATTAAAGGAAATTGGAATGAACATAACATCATTGGCTGAATTAGAACCTTTATTAGAACAACAAATAAATAAAAAATAAATGGATTTTGATAGCAAGACCATTATAGAAAATGGAATTGGAACGATAGGCAAAATCAAGATAATTAAAGCATTGGCTGAAGAAAATAAAATGGTAACTATTTATGTCCTCCATAAAAGAACAGGATTAAAAAGGGAAGATATCAAACGAAATTTAAAAGACCTACTCAGTATTGATTGGATCAAGGAAAAACGAATGGCAAATACAATGTACCATCTTAACAGAGATAATGAATATGTGAATGCAATCCTTAGTTTTTTTGCTAATGTAGGTTATATTGGACAACCTTGAGATAGTTTTAGTCATGTAAGAAGTAAGAATATCATATTATGATGTTGTTGACATTTTATTCGTTAATTTCCGTTAACCTTGTCAAATTGTGAAATAGTCTGAAAACGATTAAAAAGGTGAAAATATAAAGTCTAATGTGCGGTATAAATATATTAAACCCAGTAACAAATTTCCAAAATTTATTTTTATTACTGGAGGAGTAATGTCAGGTCTTGGAAAAGGAATAGTTGCTTCTTCGGTAGCAAAGCTATTGCAGCTAACTGGCTTAAAGGTAACCTGTACGAAAATTGATCCGTATGTAAATTACGATGCAGGAACGATGAACCCTACGGCACATGGGGAGGTCTTTGTTACAGACGATGGCGGGGAGTGTGATATGGATATGGGAAATTATGAGAGATTTCTTAATAGTCCTATGACAAAATGGCATAATATTACTACTGGAAGGATCTATTCTGATGTAATAAAGGCCGAAAGAGAAGGTAGGTATTTGGGCCAATGTGTTCAGATAATTCCTCACGTGACTGACGTAATAAAGAAGAGTTTGAAAAACCTTGCTAAAGACTATGATGTTTTAGTTGTTGAATGTGGTGGTACAGTTGGTGACATAGAGAGTCTGCCATTTTTAGAATCATTCAGACAAATGGAGTTAGAAGAAGGTGATTCAGAAATACTATTTATACATGTGACCTTAGCTCCAATTTTGGATGTGGTTGGGGAACAAAAAACCAAACCCACACAACATAGTGTTCAGGAACTCCGAAGGATTGGAATTCATCCCTACATCCTAGCGGTCAGATGCCAAAAACCATTGAATAAAGAAGCAAGACACAAAATTTCGATGTTTGCCAGCATCAAGGAGCATTGTGTTATATCATGTCATGATTGTTCTTCGATTTATGATGTCCCAGAAATATTAAAAGATCAGGGAATAATTGATGTTATCTCGGACAAGCTTGAACTGAAAAACCGTAAAATAAGATGGACTGAGTGGAAAAAAGTAACAGATTCTTTCTTTAATTTTTCAGGAAATGTCAACATAGGAATTGTTGGTAAATATGTAAATTTACCGGATAGTTATGTGAGTGTTTACCAAGCATTACTTCATTCATCTGCGAAATTGGGGAGAAAATTAAATGTTGAATGGATTGATTCTGAAAAATTTGAAAATGGTAGTAAGGATCAGGTGAAAGTTTTGAACAAGTTTGATGGAATACTTGTCCCAGGCGGATTTGGAACTAGGGGAAGTGAAGGAATTATAAATTCAATTAGCTTTGTCAGGGAGAAGAATATACCATTCTTAGGAATTTGTTTCGGATTTCAATTATCTTTAATTGAATTTGCAAGAAATCAATGCGCCAAAACTGATGCTAGTTCCCAGGAATTTAACCCAAATGACGATAACTCCTTGGTAAAATTCATGCCAGAACAGGAACATGCTCTTAACCTTGGTGGTTCAATGAGATTGGGAAAACATGATATAACAATAGTACCCAGGACATTGGCCGACAAAATATACCAGAATAATAAAATCCAACGAAGACATAGACATAGATATGAATTTAATCAGGACTACCGACAAATTATGGAAGAAAAAGGAATGGTATTATCAGGTCATTCCGATATGGGTAGAAGAATTGAAATTCTTGAAATTCCTTCAAACAAGTTCTTTTTTGCCGTTCAGTATCATTCTGAATTTAACAGTATACCAGGTAGACCAGAAGAAGCTTTTAAGGCTTTTATAGCATCTTGCGCCTAAGTCAGAGCTTTAGGTTTAACTCATACGTTTTTTGTCTGGCATCACGTAAGGAGGTCTTTTTCCTAACATATCCGCGTTGAATAAGATGGCTCAATGATAATCTTATAGTTCTCTCTGGAAGCATCGTTCTCTTGCTCAGATCCTTCTGACTCAGTTCACCTTCGTATTCAAGTGTTTTTAAAATCAATTTGGCACTTGGCGGCATGTCGAGTAAATCTTCTGCCAGCTTTACTTTTTTAGCAATAATATCCATGGGAGAATCCTTAATCAATCTCACAAATTTTGCTGGGAATTCATGTTTTTCACATACAATTTTTTTTCTGACAGCTACCCTTTTTCCTCCATCCAGGATTACTTCACACAGATACCTGCTGAGTATATCTTCAATTTCCAATCTATCGGTATTGGGGACTATAAGAGGTCTGCGAGTATTGTCCATAGAATTTACTGGAACAATGACAAATACCTGCGACCTTTGCAAAACCATTGGGCCTCCTGCGGACATACAATAGGCAGTTGATCCAATTGGAGTCGAAATGATAACTCCATCACTGTTATCATGCCAGATATCATTGCCATTAATTTTCAATATGTATTCCATTAGAGTTGCACTTTTTCTTGGAAACAGAGAAATATCATTTAGTACTGGTTCAACTTCTTTACCATCGACATTAACTGAAAGTCTGCATACATTATCTATTTCGTAATCGCCTTTTTTTATTCTACCTATAGATTTTTTTAAATCACTGACATCAATTTGACCTAAGAAACCGGTTGAATCTGATTCATATATTCCCATTACGGGGACAGAGAAATCTTTAACATAATGTGAATAATCAAGTATCGCTCGATCTCCCCCAGCAGTAATTACAATATCCACATTTGAAGTAATCACTTTATCAGATCTTTTTATTATCTCTGAATCGATATTTTCATCGTCTAGAATTTTCTTGATTTTGCTTATTAGACTATCATCCCTGGAGCTTAGACTTGAGATAGCCACTTTCATTTTAATTATTAAAAGTCAACAGATACTCAAATTTAAACGTGATTTATGATTTTGCTAAAGAATTTCAAAATTCATTATATTATAATAATACGAAGCATTTTCTTCTATTGCCGATCTGGAGGGTATTTTTTTAATTCCAACTTCTTTTGTTTGGAGTGCCGCCGTTAGAGCTCCTGCTGCAAAACAAAATGCCCATACGGAATCTTTTTCTTTTACAATAGTGCACGCAAATGATGAAACTATGATATCTCCTAATCCTGTTGAGTCAGAAGTATCAATCTTGGGTAATTTTAACCAATACCGTCTTTCCCTTTCTAGAAGATGGATAATCTGATCCTCTGTGTATAATACATAATCTATTTTATACTTTGAATGAATTTTTTTCATCCCTTCTATACCCTGAAGACCATTTGTAAAGCAGGATATTTCTTGATTGTCTAGTTTTATTCCATTTACATTATTGATGGGTATATCAATATTACTTCTTACTGATATTCTTCCAGCGGAATCAACAGATCTTGTATAGCCCTGTGGGTCCAGCATAATAAACTGATTTTTTTCCCTTGCTGAAGCCAGATATTGTAATATATCAAAAGACACTTCATCAAAAACTGGACTTATTATCCAGCAATCTGATTTCGCTGATTTTATTTCTTCGATATCTAATGCACTACATTTTGACTCGAGGATTAATTCACGATCATTTTCAAAGTTCCTTAAAATGAATCTCGTCGTTGGTTGATCTAGAGAATTAGTGACATTGAAAGAAATACCCTGTTTTTTTAGGTATTCAAGATACTTGGTATCAAGATCTTTTCCAAAATGAGTAAAGAGCGTTGTGTCAAAACCAAATTTACTTGCAGTTATACCACAATAAGCTGCGGGTCCACCTAAGCTTTGACTTGACTTCATATCTCTGGAAACAATCTCGTCTACGACCAGATTTGACAGTATAGCGACCTTCATCGTGGAATACCATCATTAATTCTATTGCTTTGATAAATGTTGACTTGGGTAGCATGAGAAGATTTAAAAGATTAAGATATAGTATTTGTATGATGCCAAAGAAAAGGACAAGCAGAGGACGCACGAAAGGTGGGAAAGGAAGCTCAGGAACAGTTCATTGTAGTCAGTGCGGAGCTATGGTTCCTAGGGATAAGGCAAAAAAAATTACTGGTAGAATTACATTAGTAGAACCCACTTTGGCAAAGGAATTAAGAGCTCAAGGAGCATATATTGCGCCTTCAATGGATGTCAAATTTTACTGTGTTTCTTGCGCTGTACATCGAGGAATAGTAAAAGTAAGATCAGAAACGGAACGCAGAAGGACAGGAAGACTTGGATAAAATATAGCGTTATATCCTCTTTAGAACAAACCAAAATCTTTGAATAAAGGAAAAACTTGAGAGTATAATAATAATTATAATTCCCCACTGAATCGATCCTGAAAGTGGAATAAAACCGCATATTGATAAGATTAGCAACCTTTCAGCTCTTTCTCCTATTCCTACACCTTTAAGCTCTATACCCAATGATTCTGCTCGTGCTCTAAGATAGCTAACTAGAATAGACGTTGATAGAGCAATCATTGCTAAAATAGGACTTGATAGGCCGCCAATTGCTATTCCTATAAAAATTAGAGCTTCAGAAATTTTATCAAAATTAGAATCCAGAAACGCACCTCTGGAGGTAGCTCTCTTGGATACTCGGGCTACACTTCCATCCACAATGTCAAAGAAGCCCGAAATCAGAAGCATAATACTTGCAATTATTTGTGAGGGAAACACTATACCCTGTTCACTCAAAAAAGTTGAAATACCAAAGAAAATGCTTGATAATATGGCGAATGCAAATGCAATCATACTCCAATACGTTGGTGATAAACCAAGTGAACCGAAATTATTTCCTATTAACGTTGTAATGGGAACTAATTTTTCTCTAAACCTATTAAGCAAGTATTCACCTATTACTTATGCACCTGGCAAATATTCTTTGTTATACAGGCTGGGTACGAATATTAAATCAGAATATACGACTTGAGCTGGCTGAATCAAAAACCTAAATTATCTTCGAATAATAGATAATGTCGAAAGAAAGAAAGGATCGTGTGCCTTTGATTATGCTACATTTCTTCTGAATCACAGTCGACAGTTTTTTCTATCGGTAGTTTTGACGATTTTGGCTCCTGTAGATTTTCTATCAATTTCCAGTTATTTGCTAGTTTAACTGCATCAATCTCACATTTGGTAATAGCTTTATTTTGATAATTGACAATTGGATTCATTAGATCATGAAAATTTGAATGTGCTAGTCCAAGCGCATGTCCTATTTCATGTTTCAATACAAGACTCAGAGTATCTTCATTTATCTTTTCTTCATTAAAATTTAAAGAAATACGTATTTTGACGCTTTTTATGAAGCCTTTTTCATCTACAAGGCTAGTAGTTTGACCGACAGTTTCTTCACCTTTATGTTCAAAAATGATTAGAACATCTGCATTGGATGCATCCTTAACTTCCATGAATTTCACATTCTCCAGCTTGGAATTCCATTCCTCAAAAGAATCTCTTACCAAGGTATCTCTCTGGTTATTATTATTGCTGGTATGAAATGTCAATACACCATCATTTAGTCTATCACCCCAAGTACAGCATATCTGTAAGATATTCTGGCCATTTTCTTGAGTCAAGTTATTGAATTCAGAAAAAGATTCGGGGTATGTCAAAATTGCCACTATGATCATTACATCTAGCATGATTTTGAAATTACCTATATTTTTCAATTATATCAAGTAGTTTTATTCTACATTCTGTGTATATTATAATGCTTGATGAATTACAATTAAAGCCAAAGCATTATCATTGTGCGATTAGTGTGTGAGGACTTTTATCTTGACTAGTGTACTATCAAAGTGGACCATCCAATTGTAAGTCCTATGGAATTAATGCTAGGCATAATTTCCCTTGATTGATGATCTTGCACCACATGCCTCACATACAAGAAAGCCTAATTTTTTGGTTTTTTCTGTTCTTGTATCTGGACTTTGACAGACAGGACATATGACATAGTCCCTTACGTACCTTTCCATTAGGGCTCCAAAAGATGAGGGTTCCTTGCGACCTAGAAAAATAACTCTTTCACCGGTAATATATCCTGCAGATGCAAGCTCTTTATTCAAATAAAATAATAGCTTTTCAGGTGCCCTCCTTAATGCCTTAGGAAATTCCATGAAATTTCTAAAAATTGTTCGCTGACCTACCCAGATAATTTGAGCCTTGGGAATCTCCAGTCTTGCTGAATCCTTCTTTGAAGCATTAGCCAAATCTCCCTGAATTCTACTTAGGAGGCTTTCATACGATTTATCTACCTTATGCATACTATTGGATACAATGAAGGCTTTAATGTTCTTTGTCATGAAAGAAATTACATGCTAATTTGTCATGTTAACATTGTCCAATAGATCAATTAGTTATCAATAAGAGAAGAGGACAATTCTAATTAGAAGGATATCTGTACTGCCATGTTATCATGAAATTTCTATTATTCGGCCCATTCTTTAAGCCAATATAAGAACGGTATGATTGGATCATCATAAGGCAATTTAGTAGAATCCTTAACGTTAAACCCAAGTAAGAGCATACGTCCTTCTAGTTGTTCTACTAGATCTGCAGGTAAATCAATACCTTTAAGAGGATTGAACAACTTGAAAAAATAATCTTGTTTGTAGTAGGCAAGATGCCATGTGTAACATTCTGAAAGAATCGTTGGATCTTTTGATATTCTTTTAGTTATATCAAAATTCACTTTCTTATTGCTATTCTTACTATTTGAATCAATCAAAATTTGCATTGATCTTTTGTTGAAATTCTCTCTCAACATTTCTTGGTTCATATTAAGGGGATTGTTTGCATAAATTCTAACTTGCCTTGCAACTTGCTCCATTGTTTTTCTTGCTATATCTTTAACATTGGTAATTTCCAGTTGCCCATTTACTCTGTGATCCTTACCAAAAATGTAAAAGGAGGCAACTAATTCGTCTTTTTGGGTGAACGGTAAATTGGTTTTTCCGTTTATAAAGTTTAACACTCTATACGAAAAATCTCTGGGGATAAAAATTCCCATATATGAATCAGAAATAATCAACTTTTGTCTTCATGGAAATTTAGCTATGGAATAACAAAAAGGAACGAAAATATAGTTTTTGGAAAAAATGAGGAAAAGATTACCTAGTGTGCATGTGGTGGAGGAGCACTACCCTTCGACAATGCTTCATTGAATGTACCTGAAGCCTTCTCATGAAATTCAAGTGAAGCTTGATCTACTTTAACTGCTTGTGGCGGGCAAACTGAAACGCAGGCCATACACCAAATGCAATCATGTTCACGAATTGCATCTGCCTTATCGGTATAATCTTTACGTTCGTCTTTGACGTCCTTGCCAGTACCATTCCATGTCTGTTTTACTGCCTCTGTAGCAGGAACATCATGTTCTGTTCTATACCATTGGAATACCTGTACAGGACAAGCTTCGATACAAGCTCCGTCTGCAACACATGAATCCCAATCAACTGCTACCATCGTACCGCTTACACCCAGAGGTTCTATTTGTTCACCCCTTGCAGCATAGGCGGCCTTTACTTCTTCATTTTCTGCAGCTTCGGCAAGTTTTCCTGGTCCCCACATGAAATGGAAATGTTCACCATCTGCAAGTTGTATCTTACCAGTGACTTCATGATTTTTTGGAAAGTCCGGATCTATAGGCATGTTTATCGTTTTGATCTTTGTCTGAATATTATATAAACCATATGTGTAAAGGCAAGCAAGATGCTTATTGCCAACCTTGACTATTTAAGAAGGAAATAGAATAAAATTTCGTAAGCCTTACTTTGAAGATTTATTGATATTAGCTGAAATCCTATCTACGACTTTATGGCTTCTCCAACTTTACTTACCATAAAATTTATGTCATTTTCTGTTATTGAGGGATGTACGGGTAACGAAAGAACGCTTCTCGAAGCCCATTCTGTTATCTTAAGTTCCCCATTATGAAATTTTGAGTAATATGGAGTTTGATGAACTGGAGGATCATAGTAGATGGTTGCGCCGATTCCGTTTTCATTTAGCAATTTTTTGACTTTATTTCGATAATTATTGAAGGCCACGGTATAAAGATACCAATTATATATTACTCTTGGATTTTCTTGTGGAAGAACTATATCCTGGTTGTCAACTTTATTAGTTAATAGTTCCCCTAGTTTTTTCGCGTTAATTGCTCTTTTGTCCAACATGGATTGAATTTTTTTCATCTGAGTTTTTGCAATTGCTGCAGAGATTTCTGGTAATCGCATATTGAATCCAATTATTCTCGTATCATATCCACTTACCATTCCATGATTTCTTATCATTCTCAGTTTGCCTGCAAAGTCATCGCTATTAGTAGTGATTGCGCCTCCCTCTCCTGAAGTTAAGACTTTTGATGCGTACATGCTAAAGCATCCCATTTCACCAAGTGTCCCCGTCTGTTTTCCATCGTAAGAAGATCCTAAGGACTGACATGCATCTTCAATTACCAATAACGAATGCTTGGTTGCAATTTCTAGTATTTCATCCATCCTTGCAGGGTGACCGTACAGGTGAACTGGGATTATTGCCCTTGTTCTTTTGGTAATCTTCTCTTCTAGATCGAGAGGGTTTATTGTATAGGTTTCTTTTTCAATATCCACAAAGACAGGTTTGGCTCCTGTACAGGCAACTGAATTTGCAGTTGCAACAAATGTAAATGAAGGAATCAAAATTTCATCGCCTTCTTTAATCCCAGCGGCAAGAATAGAGGCATGTAAAGCCGCAGTCCCAGAATTTACCGCAACAGCATGCTTGACATGTAAGAAATTAGCCAGTAACCCTTCAAAATCTTGAACCCGTTTCCCGCCAAAGTTAGAAGCAGAAGTTAAAATTCCTTCATCCAATACCTTTAGAATTTCTTCTCTTTCAGTATCATCAAGTTGTGGTTTATTAATTGGTATCATTTATGATTCTCTACGCTAGCAATTACTATCGTACGAAATAAATGCTATTCATAATTAAAACGTCTAGATCTACCTATTTACAGTCCATTTAAACAAATAAAAATAAGAAATAGTCCTAGAAGCTCAAGCAGATGTGGCAGAGTGGTCTTCTTAGAATTAAGAACACAATAATGCGTCGGCCTTGAGTTTGGCCGAAAGAAAGCCGATTCGCCTTCGGGCGAGCAGGAGTTCAAATCTCCTCATCTGCGTTATGGTTTGTCAGAAATATTTTTCAAGTAGCTATATTGCGACTGTAATGAAAAAATATTGAATAGAATTATAAAAAATCAAATCTAATGCAGGACATGGAAAGAAGACAACTACTTCGACTTGTTATCCCTTCAGTTCTTATAATAATTGTAAGCATATTAACTATGAAATTTTCACCTTCTGAAACAGTGGTTCCATTACCTTCACCAGTATTGAATTCAAATAATTTGACAAGTGGTAAAGGAGTAGAAATTATTGCGGAAAGATTACAAGCTCCAACGTCTATTGATGTAGCTGAGGATGGAAAAATTTTTTTCACAGAAAAACATGGAAGTATCAGAGTTGTTGAGAATGGTACTCTTTTAGCAGAACCGGTAGGTGATATAAAAGTTGAAAATCTTGGGAACGGCGGCTTGTTGGGTCTTACATTACATCCAAACTTTACGCAGAATCATTTGTTTTATGTATATTACACATATTCAAACAACACAGGATTATTCAATAAAGTTTTGATGCTCAAAGAAAACAAGAATAGAATAATTGATTCTAGGACAATACTGGATGGCATTCCTGGAAGCGAGTTTCGTGATGGTGGGCGTATTAAATTTGGTCCGGATGAAAAATTATATGTATCAACAGGAGATGCTTCAGTTCCAGAATTATCTCAGGACTTGAATTCTCTGGCAGGAAAAATTCTGCGTGTTAATGAAGATGGAACTATTCCACAAGATAATCCATTTTCAAATTCCTCAGTATATGCATATGGTTTCAGGAATGTTCAAGGATTAGCATGGGATCCTGATAATGGTGAGCTGTATGCTTCTGATCAGGGGGCAGCAGGTAGTGACGAAATAAATTTAATATCACCTGGCAAAAATTATGGTTGGCCGGATGGAGAATGCAGTAAAAATACTAAAAACACTCCGGCCTTGGTTTGTTTTAATCCATCCCTAGAGCCTTCCGGAATTACCTTTGCCTCATCGAATAAATTGGGATACAAGGATCATCTTATCGTCGCCACACTAAAGGGGTCACATTTGAGAGAAATTGATCTTAAAACTGGGGGTCAAAACACTATCCTTGTTGGCTATGGTCGCCTTATGGATGTCGTTGAATCTGCAGATGGATCAATTTATGTTCTTACTAGTAATACTGACGGGAGCGGATCGCCGCAACAGGGTGATGACAAAATATTAAGGCTCACAAGATCATAGTAGTCGTACCAATGAATAGAGAAAAGAAATTCTATGAGATGAGTCTTGACCAAAGATTATCGTTAATTGCTTCAAAAACCAATCTTACAAAAAATGAAATTTCGAGTGCTGTAAATGAAGCGTTGCCTTTTGACAAAGTCAACAGAATGGTAGAAAATGCAATAGGATTTTTTTCACTTCCCCTTGGCATAGCAACGAATTTTGTAATAAATGGAAAAGACTACTTGGTTCCTATGGCCATTGAAGAACCGTCTGTTATCGCAGCTGCGAGTCATGCTGCAAAACTAGCCAAGTCTACTGGAGGATTTGAGGCAAGTGCTGACAGTTCTATAATGAGGGGCCAGATTCAGATAACTAACCTGTTAGATATCAAGAAAGCTATGCGTATTATCTCAAAGAACAAGGGGTCTCTACTCACTAGTGCAAATTCCTGTTCAAAAAATGTTAAGGCATTGGATCTAAAAGCAAGAGTGGTTAAAAATGAAATTGAGAAAGGGAAAATGCTTGTTGCAGAACTGTATGTTGATTGTAAGGATTCGATGGGTGCTAATACCATAAATTCAATGTGCGAACTGTTGGGTCCTGAAATCGAAAGAAAGACAAATGGTAAAGTTATAGTAAAAATACTTTCCAATTATGCCACAGAGAGAATTGCAACAAGCAAAGCTACTCTCAAGAAAGAAGAACTTGGTGGCGCCGAAGTAGTTGACAGGATACTCTCTGCTTATGCTTTTGCATTTTCTGATCCACATAGGGCAGTAACACATAACAAAGGCATTATGAATGGAGTGGATGCAGTTTCTATTGCAACAGGTCAAGATTTTCGTGCGATAGAGGCTGCCGCTCACGCCTATGCATCCAGGGATGGAAAGTACCGGACGCTTAGTACTTTTTCAAAGTCATCTAATGGGGATCTAATCGGGAAGATTGAGATTCCATTGTCAGTAGGCATAGTAGGAGGGATATCTAGAGTTCATCCCTTTGCGAAAATGGGTTTGGAAATATTAGGAGCAAAATCGGCAGGTGAGCTTGCATGTGTTATAGCATCCGTAGGACTTGCCCAAAATTTTGCAGCAATCAAGGCACTATCTGCAGAAGGAATTCAAAAGGGGCATATGAAATTACACGCAAAGAATATTGCGGTAGCGGCTGGGGCCACTGGTCATATAGTTGATATTGTATCTGAAACTATGTATAGACAATCAAACATAAATTTTGACAACGCAAGGACAATTCTACATGAATTGCAAGATAGAACGGACAGTTCAACCTAGATAGTTTTATAAATAATTTTGATGAATTTATCATATCATTTATCATAATATATCAAAACAAAATTCTCTGCAAATGATTTTTCAATAGAAATATATCCTATAAAGATTCTTCGAGTATCAGATGGTAAAAGTAAAATTTGCGATACCAAAAGGCAGTATCGAAGATCCAACCTTTAAAATCCTTGAAGAAGCATGGCAACCCGTTAGGGGTCGTGGAAGAACCTACAGAGTTAAGCTAAGCGATCCTGAAATAGAAGTAAAAATTTTGAGACCACAAGAAATTCCTACATATGTCCAAGAGGGCTTTTATGATATAGGAATTACTGGCAAAGATTGGATTGTTGAGGCAAGTGCAGACGTCAAGATTTTACTAGATCTAGAATATGGTCAAGTAGATCAGGTCATAGCGATTCCGGAAAATTTTGAATACAACAATGTAACTGAATTGATAGAGGGTTTCGCAAAACAGAAACGAACCCTGAGAATTTCGTCTGAGTATCTTACGACTACTTCAGCTCTCATACGTTCTAACAAATCATATCAAAAATATTATGGCGATGTTAGGCCAATGATAATTACGCCGTGGATGAGGATTGGCGAAAATAGAATGGTTGAAATCTTTCTGTCCTTCGGTGCCACCGAAGCCAAACCCCCCGAAGATGTAGATGCTATTTGTGATATTACTGAAACAGGAACGACACTGGTTCAAAACAACCTAAAGCTTATAGAAACCGTTGCTCATTCAAGTGCTCAATTAATTGCAAATAAGAATTCATTAGAAGACAAGATAAAATCCGAAAAAATCGCAGACATACTTGCTCTTGTCAAGGGAGTTGTCGAAGCAAGGAAAAAACTTCATATTTTTGTTAACGTGAAAGAAGAAAATTTGCAGAAATTGTTGAAAAGCTTGCCTGCCCTAAAGAGACCGACAATAAGCAAATTGAGTGAAGAAGGTTGGTATGGGGTTAACACTGTCATTGATAAAAATGAGTTCATAAAGATAGTTCCAAAGTTAAGAGAGATAGCTCAGGGACTCGTAGTGTTGCAACCAAAGCAAATACTCCCATTAGAGGAACTAAAACAGGTTATGGGTCAGTGATAAAAAAAATACAAGTAAAGAATGGAACAAAGGAAGCAACCCTAATTCGTAGTTTGAATCGTATACCTCAGAATAGTTTTATCGTTCAAAAAATAATCAACGATGTTATCAAATTTGGAGATAATGCAATAATAAAGTATACTAAAAAATTTGATAATGTAAAAATCGATTCTATTGTAGTAGATAAAGAAGAAATTAAAAAAGCTTACCAAGAGGTGACAATGAATCAACTGAATTCTCTTAAAAAAAGTAAAAAGCTTCTTGAAAAGAATGAAAAAATGTTATTACGACGATTGACTGGAATTATATCATCAATAGATGGAGTCAAAATTGAAAGAATTGTTAAACCCATAGACAGTGTTGGATGTTACGTACCTGGAGGGAAAGCACGATATCCAAGCACATTGATAATGTGTGCTGTTCCTGCAATAATTGCAAATGTTAGCAGAATAGCGGTAGTGAGCCCTCCTATGAAAAATGGTAATATCGATCCCCTCACACTTGTAGCTGCCGATATATGTGGTATAGACGAAGTATATAGAGTGGGCGGAGCTCAAGCCGTGGCAGCTCTTGCATATGGGACTGAAACAATAAAGAAGGTAGATAAAATTGTAGGTCCTGGAGGTTTATTTGTTAATATTGCAAAATTATTTGTTAGTAACAAGACTGATATTGATATGATAGCGGGTCCAACCGAACTTTTAATATATGCAGATTCCACCTCTGATCCCAAATTTGTAGTCAAGGATTTGATTTCACAGGCAGAACACAGTCAGGATACAATTTGTGGTGTGGTTACTACTTCAAATGATATGATCGGAAAATTAGAAAAAGAAATAGACAGAGCATTAAATAGTTCCTTACCAAGATTGAACATAGTATCAACAAGTTTTAAAAATAATGCCTTTATAGCATTGTGTAACACCGAAGAGAAAGCGATATTATTCATTAACAAATTAGCACCTGAACATCTTGAAGTTTTAACGGAAAATCCTAAAAAAATAGCGTCTGAGATTAGTACTGCAGGTGTCATTTTACTAGGTAAATATAGTCCTTCGTCGGCAAGTGATTATTGTCTTGGCTCAAATCATGTGTTACCAACTATGGAATTTGGCAAGTCTAAATCTTCTCTATCTATACTTGACTTTATGAAATTAGTTAACCACATTACAGTTACAAGAAGAGGTCTACAATCGGTTCAAAATTGCGTAAAGGAATTAGCATTTGCTGAAGGTTTACCGAACCATTATTATGCTATAGAAGAGAGGTTCAAAAACTGAATTGACAGATTGGCTAATGAAAGAAATGAAGAAAATTTCAATGGTTGAAAAATACGCAACACCTTCTAAAAGCAATTATTTTAAATTGGATGCAAATGAAAATCTTGTTTTAGACAAAAATTTCCTTACAAACATTTCTTTAGATAGTTTAGAAAAAATTGATCTGAGAAAATATCCGATTGAGCTTTATGAAAAATTATACAAAAAACTCTCAGATTATTTGATGATTGGTAAAAAATCACTGGTATTGGGAAGCGGTTCTGATCAGATTATTGATTTACTTTTAACACTAATAGGAAGAGGACGAAGGTTAACTTCCATTTACCCAACCTTCACTTATTTTAAAACAAGATGTCAATTACACGGAATACTGTTTTCTGAAATAATGTTATCTTCTATTGATAACACTCTTGATAGTGAAAAATTTATTGAGGACGCAAAAAAATCTCATGCAATATATTTATGCTCACCAAATAATCCAACAGGAAATCAGTTTGAAAGATCGCAAATTCTAGATATTTTGAGTACCTTGAAAAATAATCTGATAATAATAGATGAAGCATACGTAGAATTTGCAAAATATTCCCTAACCAGGTATACGCAAGAATTTCCAAATCTTGTAATTCTTCGTACATTTTCAAAGGCGATGGGCTTAGCCGGTGCAAGAATAGGATACATGGTAGCAAATGAAGAACTTGCAGAATTATTTAAAAATAGGATTCAGTCACCATATGCAGTAAACAGCATTTCACTTGCTATCGCAATTTCAGTTATATCTAATCCAGAAAAAGTGGAAAAAAGTATATCACTAATAAGAGATGAAAGAGAGAAACTTTACAAGAACCTCTCAAAAATTAAAAAAATAGATGTTTACAGGTCAGATGCAAATTTTCTTTTTATAAAATGTAACGAAGAATATAATAGAATTATAGAGGCTTTAGAAAATACAAAAATAATTGTAAAGGCATTTGACAACATTGAGAGCTATGGAAATTGTATTAGAATAACGATAGGTACAAAAAAAATAAATAATAAAATATTGTCAGCATTTAACAATATTCAATAAATTTAAAGTAGATTAGATTAGAATGAATTCAAAAGCATGTATTATTTTTGATATCGATGGAGTGTTAATTGATACCAGAAAATCTTACAACAAGACAATAAAAAAAACAGTAGAATACCTGGTTAAATACATAGATCCTACTATTGGCAATGTAAGAACATTAGTTAGTGATAGATTGATTTTCAATTTTCGTAAATCTGGAATGTTTAACAATGATATTGATACAAGCTATGCATTTATACTGAGCATACTATGTGGTCCATCTAAAATTTCTGATTTACATTTTTTTATAGAAAATATAACAAACAATGCAACAATAAATGGAATAGTCTCTGTAGAAAATTTTCTTCAAAGCTATTCCAAAGACCGCCTGAGTGAGATTAGAAGGTTACTAAATTATCCAGGTGATATTGACAGTAGCATATTGACTCGGGTTTTTGACGAATACTTCTATGGGCCACATTTGTTCAAAAAACATCACAATGCGATCCCCAAATATTACTTTGACAAGCCGCTCATCCAAAATGACACACTTCTAGTGCGTCACTCAACCATGAAGAAAATATCAAATATTTTTGATAAAAGAGTAGGAATTGTTTCTGGTAGGAGTAAAACAGCAGCAAAGTATTCTATGAAATCAATCTTTAATTTTTTTGACACTAATGGTTCAATTTACCTAGAGGATGAAAAAAGAGAGATGGGCAAGCCGAACCCCTCAGCATTAATTAAATGCGTCAAAAGTTTTGGAGTCAGAAAGGCTTATTATATTGGAGACTCCGCAGAGGATTTGTTCATGGTACAGAAGGCAAGAAAAGTGTCCAATATCCACATTGAATTAATTGGAATATGTGCCTCTAATGCAAGATCAAATCAAGTAAGGAATTTGTTCAATAATAATGGAACTTCTGTAATCGCAAGAGAAGTTAATGAATTACCAAACATATTAAATAAAGTTATGACCCAATTTTAGATACCAATTGTCAGATACTGATGAACTTAGGACTGCAACGCTGAGGAGAACTACATCCGAAACAACAATAAGCATAAATGTAAATCTTGATGGCGACGGTAGGGCACAAATTGTCAGTGGTTTGAAATTTCTAGATCACCTCATGACAACCTTTTGCAAATACAGCCTAGTTGACATTGAAGCTGAAGTTAAATCACATGATTCAATCCGACATCATTTAATAGAAGACATCGCTATTTGCATAGGACAGGGACTGGATAAGGCATTAGGAGACAGAGCCAGAATAATGAGATTTGGCTATGCTATTGTGCCTATGGACGATTCGAGGAGCAATTCAGCAATTGATTTGGTTAGGAGACAATTCTCTAAATTTGAACTAAAGTTGGAAAGGAATGAAGTGGAAGGTATGGCTAAGGAGGATATTGAACACTTCTTCAGATCTTTGCTACAAAATCTTGTGGCCTGTACACACATATTAGTAGAATATGGAAAAGATGATCATCATAAATTAGAATCTGCTATGAAGAGTTTCGCCATTGCGTTTAGAAATGCATCTGCTATTGATCAAAGGAGAAAAGGTTTACCAAGTACTAAAGACATGATGTAAATGACTAAGATAGCTATTTTTGATTTTGGGGCAGGAAATCTATTTAATTTGCACCAATCTCTTTTCAGAAATGGTGCACATACTGTAGATATTATCAGAACTCTAGAAGAATTGGAAAAATATGATGGGCTAGTTTTACCAGGAGTTGGTAATTTTGATAACGCAATTAGTTCCATACAAAGAGATGCAGTATCACTCAATATGGCCGTAGATAATGGAATGCCTATACTTGGCATATGTCTAGGTTTGGAAATGCTATTCAATAAAAGCGAGGAGGGAATTCTTGATGGACTTAAATTATTAGAAGGTGATGTATTGATGCTTCCAAAAAAGAAAGTTAAGGTTCCTCACATTGGTTGGAATAATTTAAGAATTGTCAAAAGAGAAAGTAATCTACTAAAAGGGATTCCACAAGATTCCTGGGTATATTTTGTTCATTCTTATCATATTGAGCCTGAAGATAAAAATCTTATTGCTGCAATAGCTGATTATGGCTCGATATTGCCTGTTGTGATTGAACGCTCCAATCTTTTCGGGACCCAATTTCACCCTGAAAAATCAGGAAAAATTGGAGCCCAGATTGTGAAAAATTTTATCAAAATTTGTGAAAAAAACGAATGAAGGTACTAGCGGCAATAGACATAATGAAGGGAGATGTAGTTAGGTTAACGAAAGGAGACCAATCAACCAAGAAGGTATATAGTAATAATCCCGTTCAAGTGGCAAAAAAATGGGAAAAAGAGGGGGCTGATATGTTGCATATCATTGACCTTGATGCAGCATTTGGTAATGAATCCAACAACTTGTCAACAATCGCTGAAATATTGCATTCGGTAAATATTCCCATCCAGATTGGAGGAGGTATTCGTAATATAGAAAATTTTGAAAAAATTGCTAAGATGGGGTTTTCAAAAATTGTGGTTGGTACTATGGCGTATCGAAATTTGGATCAATTACGTTTGCTTAGGAAAAATTATAGTGACAGGATTGTCATTTCACTAGACGAGATAAATGGAAAGGTTATGATCGATGGTTGGAAATCCTCTTCGAATTATAAAATTGAAGATGCAATAAGTAAGTTCAATAAACTAGGAATAAACATTTTTCTCCTGACCAGCATAATTAAAGATGGAACACTCTCAGGACCAGACGTTGTCACTTTAAATAGCATTAATGCTGATCGAAATTCAAGAATAATAGCCAGTGGAGGAATTTCAAGTTTGGTAGATGTATTAAGGGTTAGATCAATTGGATGCGATAGTGTTATTATTGGGAAGGCATTGTACGAAGACAGATTAGATATTAAAAAGGTGAAAGCAATAGCGTAATGCCCCTATCTAAGAGAATCATTCCTTGTCTAGATGTTGATAATGGAAGAGTAGTTAAAGGAATCAGGTTTCGAGGAGTTAAAGACGCTGGCGATCCTGTTGAATTGGCAAGAAAATATAGTGATCAGGGAGCTGATGAACTTGTCTTCCTAGATATTACGGCGTCAAAACAGGACCGTGAAATAATGAAGAGCATAGTTAAGAAAGTAGCGTATGTAATAGACATACCTTTTACAGTGGGAGGAGGAATTAGGACACTTTCAGATGCAAGACAGATTCTCCTTAATGGAGCAGACAAAGTTTCTATCAATACTGCCAGTGTTAAAAATCCAGAATTGGTAACAGATCTCATGAAAATTTTTGGAAGACAATGCGTTGTTGTGGCGATAGATGTCAAGAGAAATTTTAGAGTTAATGAAAAAAACACAGTAAAGTCCGGTCATGATAAGGATTACTACTTTGAAGTTATGATATACGGAGGATCCAAGGGTACTGGTATTGATGCTATTCAATGGGCAAAGAAGGTGGAGGAGCTTGGTGCCGGTGAAATACTTTTGACAAGTATAGATGCAGATGGTACTAAAAATGGTTACGATATTGAATTAACAAATGCAATATGTAACAATGTGAGAATACCTGTTATTGCATCAGGCGGCTGTGGCTCATCAGAACACATGCTTGAAGTATTTAATAAGACTGACGTCGACGCTGTTCTGGCAGCTTCGATTTTTCATTATGATAATTTAACGTTAGATAATGTTAAGAGGTATTTGGCCGAGAAAGGAATTCAAACCAGATTATGATATCGTAAGTGTGCATTTTCAATTAATTTCAAATTTGTATTAAATAAAGGTAACAATAATAATAGTCGATATCAACGGAAGACGAATGCAAAAATGAATATTCCTGCTATTATTTCGATGGTTAAGAAGTAATCCTTAATTTTCTTTATTCTGCTAGTTTTTACTTTCCTGAACCCTCTAATGATATGTTGGTCTCGAATAGTAACAAGAGCATACAATCTGGTTAGCGCCATCAAGAAACTTACTCCTAAATATATTGGTAGTATGAATAGATCCAGTGTATTGCGTCTTAAATGTGGATAAATTTTAATCATCCTTCCAACAAGCCACAGGATAATAATTGAAATCGCTAATCCCAATTGATTTTCGATAATGGCAATTGAGAAAAATATTGGACCAAGCAATAGTGTAAAAACTGAAATAAAACGATCTATCATAGAGAATGCAAGGTATGGACATTTCCACACCCATCCGCTCCATAAACTCTGGAAATCAGAGTTATGACTATTTCTTGCCCATCTAATTCGTTGGCTGATAAATTGGTCAAAGCCTGGAGCGGCAGACGAATGTATTATTGCAGAACTCTGATAATATGTCTTCCATCCCTCTTGTTGAACAAGTCTCGTAAAGCATTTATCTTCACCAGATTCTTTTTTTCTACCAAGAATAATCTCATTTAGGAAGAGATTCATCTTGGGTAATAGAATTTCCCTACGGTATAATGCAGTTTTTCCGCTCAGGCAAGACAGAGCTTTTCCTCCTGCCGTCTGTGCCGGCATATCTAAATGGTTTCGACTATCCCAAAAAATATCAGTCATCTTTTGCCATATTGTTCCTGTTTCAATTGGGTGAAATCTGGGAGTAACTCCTCCGATTTTTGAATCAACCTGGAATGGTCGTAATGCATTTTCCAAGAAATTTGAATCCCACATAGTATCACTATCTGTTAAAGCAACAATTTCACCTTTTGATTCTAAAATACCGTCAACAAGGGCAGGCCTCTTCCCGGGTTTTGAGGTTACTTTCAATTTAAGGTTGTTCTTGCCTTGTTGAAACTCTTCAAATTCAGCTATGCATCCTGTGTCCGATTTATCAATAATTGCAATTATTTCAGTCGGTTTATTTTTCCACCATGATTCCAAAGATCGCCTAAAGATTTTCTGGTCTTCATTATATACAGGTATAATTACTGATACAGCGAGTCTAAGTGTATCTCGCGAACTAAGCTTAACTGATTCAGGTGTTATCGGAGAGTAAAAGGATGCAACTATTTTCTTGATAGCCCATACTGTCCATCTCCAGATGCCGATTATCCCTAGCGGTATAACGAGCCAATGACCGTATAATGAACTTGGCAGGAAATTTCTAACTATATAATTTTGTAAGCCATTAATTTGATAGACGATATCACTTATGTCAAACCATATTGGTGATAAAACGAGTGAAATAGCAAATCCTATCAGTATCAGGTCAAAAATGATATTGCCAAATATTCCGGTATGCTTTTGAAAAGGTGGGGTCCTGTAAGGGTTCACTGTCCTAGCTCCATTTCCATATTATTTATTAGTAACTTTTATTATGACCTAGAAGTTAATGAGGTAAGATGTTTCCTGTTAATTTTTACTATATTTCTTTCTTGAAAATGAAAAGGAATTATATAAATATGATTAGTTATAACCCCCTATAATAAAGAGGGATTTCGAACGAGTAAGATAAGCATTATTGGTTCGGGCGTAGTAGGAAGCGCAACGGGCCAAGGTTTTCACAAGCTAGGTCATGAAGTCATTTTTTATGACATTTCAAAGGAAAAGCTGAGGACTTTAAAGAGTAATGGATATGAAGTAGCAAATGATTTGGGTGATGCATTATCACAAACAGATATCTCGTTCGTTTGTGTGAATACTCCAACCCATAACTCCCAACAAGATCTTTCTCAAATACTATCTGCACTTTATCAACTCGCAAACTATCTCAATACATCTGTAAAACGTCATTTGCTAATCTTTCGGAGCACAATGTTACCTGGAACTATGCGCAGTGTAGTCGTGAACTATCTCGAAAAAAATTGCACAAAAAAGAGGGGGGTAGACTATGAGATCGAATATAATCCAGAATTTCTGAGACAAAATTCGGCATTGGATGATTTCTTTAATCCAGATAGGGTAATAATAGGAGAGGAAAGGAATAATGAATTATCAAAATTATTAGTAGATATATACCAACCATTAACAAAAAATATAATCACAACATCATTTGAGGCTGCAGAGCTTATCAAGTATGCATCAAATTGCTTTTTGTCATTGAAGATCTCGTTCTTTAACGAAATAGGATTGATATGTAAACACTTGGGAATAGATGATAAGGTTGTAAGTTTAGGAGTATCTTTGGATAAAAGAATTGGCAAGTATGGCACTGAATTTGGAAGACCATTTGATGGAATGTGTCTACCTAAAGACACTCAGGCACTAGCTTCATTTATAAAACAAAATAGGATTGAACCTGACTTACTTGAAATAGTACTAAACATAAATAAGAAAATTGAGGACCTAACAACCACAAGACAACTCGTTTCGGGTGCTAGAGAAACCCATTCTTAATACCTGAATTTTTACTCTTCAATAATCCCGAATTTTTACTCTTCAATAATTTATATTGGGAATTAAATTTTTCTCTTAGTAATGATTTTGTCTGTTTTTGGGTTTTCATTTATCTTTTTATTAATTCTAAATGTTTCACTGATAGCTAATCTAAGCTATGCTCAAGGGCCAAAGTCCCCAGCCCTGATTGGAGTAAATATGCTAGGTTACTATACCAGTCTGCCCCAGACACGGGACTTTAAGAATCCTTTCCCTGATAACTATTATGATCAGAGTTTTAAGATAATAAAAGACGGTGGAATGAATCATGTGAGATATGTATACTACTGGGAATCTTTTGTGAAGAATCCTACAGCATTCATAAATGAGCTAAAATTTGCCGCGACCCTTGGTGACAAATATGGAATAAAAATAATATACGATAATCACCAGTTTCATACTTCATCATGGCTTAATCCTCAAAGAGGAACAGGATTTCCAAGTTTCTTATTTCAAAATAATTCAGCATATCCCTATGGTAGTGGAGGCGGACCAAAATACCCATCAGCAGCAGTATGGTGGACTGACTGGTGGAACAGAGTGATTACAGATACAAATGGCACTGACGGTTGGAATCTACAAGCTCAATTCTTAAAAAAAGTAGTTAGTACTGTTGATAGTCATCCCAGCACCGTAGGATATGAAATATTGAGCGAGCCGCAGGTACATAGTGCAGACCAGTGGGAAAAAGTTGGAAAATTTAATACGTTTATGACGGACGAAATGAGACAGGTAACCAAGAAGAACATAATATACAGCATGTCAATACCTGTTGATCTTAAGAGTAACATTGGAGTTAACGCCACAAATCTTGCAAAGATGGCGCCGGCAAATAAGACAAATACTATCTTCAAATTTAGTATTTACGGACTGCCATCACCGGGTAGCTACCAAGAGCAAAGATTAAATGTGTTCTTATCAGCTGGTAACCTGTCTGGGGTTCCCGTATATATTGGAGAATGGAACAATGTAGCCAGAGATAAAGTAATAAACGAAGAAGGTGACTTTGTCTATGAAATAAATCCAAAGGCAAGTGACATCACGCCAGAAGACACAACAGTGATATTAAAAAAATTTAATGAAATAGATCCATACGGATGGGCTTTTTGGTATTGGAATTTCAGGCCACACAGAGTTGAGAACTTTAATTTAGTGACAAGTGATGCTAATGGGAATTTAATTCCCACGAAATATTTTGATATCCTAAAAAATGCTGTTCATTCAGTTTATTCAGGTAAGAATGCCAAATAGCATCTCAATTTTGAACATATGAATAAAGCCTCTTCTTCATGGTAACGAGAACCAGTCATAAAAGTCATATTTTAGAATACTAACTGATAGTGAACACCTGCATAAGGTTTAATTCATGTATAAATGTCATAGTTAATGGATTAGTAAGCTAAATGAGGCTGCAATTACAGTTAAAAGAAAAAGCACGACTACGATCACTAGTTTTCATTCTTATCCCACTTGTCCTTTCCGCCTACACTCACTTATGGAATCCTACTGGGTTTCCGTCGATACACACAGATGAGGGTCATTATCTGAGGAAAGCAATATCCACCGAAAGTGGTGAGGGACTTCAGCCACAAGCTAGATATCGAGCCCCTTATTTTGGACAAATTTTTTTAGCAGGTATCTTTAGCATTATTGGTTATCCCAGTACAGTTAGCGTGGGTGATAAGAATCCTGTTGAGCAACTATATTTGGTTCCACGCCTAATAATGGGAATTTTAGCTGTAATTGATACTTTTCTTTTGTATAGAATCACAGAATATAGATATGGTAGGAATGTTGCAATTATTGCCGCGATATTATTTGCAGTAATGCCGTTTACTTGGATGACTAGAAGAATATTTCTAGAGTCAATTCAGCTTCCCTTCATTTTAACGTCAATACTACTCATTCTTAGTCTTGGTAGGCGTAAGCAGGAGCAACCACAACAGCAACTACAAGACCAACAACCAAAGCAGGAACAGAAACAATATACCAGGCTTACGTTGATTGTCTCTGGAATTTTTCTAGGTCTTGCTATATTTACCAAGATACCTGCTTTCACAATAATCCCACTGGGCATAACAATGATATATTTAGTTACTAGAAAGAAGACATACGTACTACTTTGGTTAATTCCTGTTCTTTTGGTTCCATTATTGTGGCCGCTGCATGCTACGCTAAGTGGAGATTTCGACGATTGGATTAATGGTGTACGTTACCAAGTCAGCCGAGATAGACCCTTAATCAATACAATAAACACCTTTTTCCAGATAGACCCCGTACTGTTTGTTTTGGGAATGGGTGGTCTGGTATATGCTGTCATAAGAAGAGACTATTTCGTGTTGCTATGGGCAATTCCTGTTTTCATCTTTCTCCAGGCAATAGGTTATGTTTCTTCATTTCATATTATTCTGTTACTACCTCCATTATGCATAGCCGGGGCAAATATGATTGAAAAGATCGGAAGTAATATCTCCAATATTAAAACGAAAAATATGCTACCATACATTAGGATAGCAGTTATAGGGATATTTGGCATCAGCAGCATAACAATGCTAATTACTCTAAACATGAATTCAACTTATTATCAGGCGCTTACTTTTGTTCTAGCTAATTTACCTAACAGTAATAGCAATTCAACAAGTATTAATCCTGCCGATAAGGTAACATTGGTTGGAAATCCTCAATATTTCTGGATTCCAGAATTTGTTTTCAATAAAACATTTGATTCGAAAAACTTTTACAGCAAAACTCCATTCAAGACAGATAAATACATGATGATTATAGATAGTGGATTTGTGAAAATTTTAGATAAAGATAATTCCTCCAGATTAAATTTGGCATACAATGCTACGCATAATTTGGCAAGATTTGAACAAAATTTTACCGGGGGCACTGATATCAACAAATACCCATATACGAATTTGAAATTAAGCCCCGAAACACGCTTTATTGAGCTTAGGTCCAACTACTAATTCCATTAGTGAGATGTTGTTTCCAAACCATTTAATTTGACCTTTAAGATTTAGTTCTCGTCTTTAAATGCGTGTATTGTTGCTACATTCAGATTTTATTGAATACCAACCAATTTCTAAGGAAGTACAGGCCGCAGAAGATATTCAATCCAAATCTACTAAAAAAATAGATGAAGTAATAGTAGCATTAATTGCCGTCGAAAAAGATGATGATGAGTCCATAATTGATGATGTTTGCAGGGAATTAAAGACATATGGGGAGACGATAAAATGTGATAATTTACTAATCTATCCCTATGCACATTTAAGTTCAGATCTAGCGTCGCACAGCTCAGCTCAAGCATTACTAATTTCCATTGAAAAGCATGGTAGGCATTTTTTTGGGACTGTGAATAGGGCTCCGTTTGGTTGGACAAAGTCATTTAATATAAAAGTTAAAGGACATCCACTGGCAGAAAATGCTAGAACATTTCAAAAAAAAGGAAACGGCAAAAGCAATACGGAATCGACCGCCGAGTCAATCGCACTAAAATCAGAAGATGTGCTCAACTCAACTTGGTATGTGCTTGTGCCTGGAGATAATCTGATTCCAATAAATGAATATACTTTTCAAAAAGATAGTGCATTCAAAAAATTAGCAGAATATGAATTATCAAAAAAGAGAACAGTAGTCGAAGTTCCACCCCATGTAAAACTAATGAAGAGATTGGCAATAGCTGACTATGAGCCTTCTTCAGACGCTGGAAATATGAGGTACTACCCCAAGGGACGTTTAATGAAATCATTAATAGAGACATACGTAACAAGAATGATACATGAATATGGTGGAATTGAAGTTGAAACGCCAGTAATGTATGATTCCAATCATCCGTCAATACATAGTTATTTTAACAGATTCCCAGCTAGGCAATACAACATACAGTCAGACAACAAGCAACTTTTCTTAAGGTTTGCGGCATGTTTTGGCCAATTCTTGATGGCCAAAGACTTTCAAATTTCTTATAAGCAGCTTCCATTGAAGCTTTATGAATTAACGAGATACTCATTTAGAAGAGAAAAGAGCGGCGAGTTAGCAGGTCTTAGAAGACTTAGAGCATTTAGCATGCCAGACTGTCATGCTTTTTGCAGGGATATTGATCAGGCAAAAGAAGAATTTGTCAAGAGATTTGACTTATCATTGAAAGTTATAGAGGGTCTGGGTCTTTCCTCAATTGACGATGTGGATATGGTTATTCGTTTTACTTCAGACTTTTATGAACAAAATAAAGAATTTATTAAAACATTTGCCGCCAGAATGAAGAAACCCATCATTGTAGAGATGTGGAAAGAAAGATTCTTTTATTTTATCGTAAAATGGGAATTTAATTTTGTAGACAGTTTAGGAAAGGCTGCTGCACTGTCCACAGATCAAATAGATGTTGAAAATGGGCAGAGATACGAGATTGAGTTTGTTGATAGCGATGGGGAGAAAAAATATCCAATCATCTTGCATAACTCTCCCAGTGGGGCTGTAGAGCGTGTAATATTTGCCCTGCTAGAGAAAACCGATAAGGATGTAGATATGGGCAAGGTTCCAGCATTACCCCTATGGCTATCACACACACAGGTCAGAATAATTCCGGTCTCTTCAAAACATCTAGCGTTCAGTGAAAAAATTTTAGACCAACTAAATAATAACAGTATAAGGACGGACATTGATGACAGAGAACTTTCTGTTGCAAAAAAAATTAGAGAAGCAGAATCTGAGTGGATTCATTTCATTATAGTCATTGGGGACAAAGAAGTCGACGGTAAAGAACTGGTAGTTAGGGAAAGATTGGCTAAATCCCAATACAACACTTCGTTGGTAAATCTGATGGAAAAGATCAAATTGGAAATATCTGATAAACCATACTTGCCATTAAACCTGCCTAGCTATTTGTCAAAACGTCCGCTAATAATGGTATGAAGTTACTGAAATTGATAGTATCCTATTTCCCATAAACTTTCATTCTTTTAATGTTTTTATATTTCAGATTCAGATCCCTTTCAAATGGGAAGAGTAGACAAAGGAGTAAACTGCAGTGTAAGTGGATGCACAAATTCAGCAGAGAGATCGATCAGTGGAAGTAAGGCAAGTATGGCTTCAGATTTAGAGGTTAATACTTCAAACAAGAGAGTATATTTATGCAGACAACACTATAAGGAATGGAAAAAAGCAACAAAAGAAGATAGAGAAAACGAGAGAGCTAGATGGGGTTAAACAAATTAAAGAAATAATATATTAGCAATCACAGTAATCATCCATCTAGCTAGACATACTTCCTTGGAATTATCCTTAAAAGAGTTTGTGTCGCAAGTGTTCCTTCCCTGTAATCATCGTTCTTGAGTGAAACTTCTACAAGGTCCATTCCTAGCAGATAAGCCGTATCGTTAATGCTTTTAATTATCTTTACAATTTCAAACGGATCCAATCCAAATGGTTCTGGGGTTCCTGTACAAGGAACATACGGCAAATCATAAACATCGATGTCGAACGATATGTATATGTTCCTATTAGCAGTAACTTTAGAAATATATGTTGACACCTTATCAAAATTATTTTTAATTTCCCATGGGTCAAATGTTACTATACCATTTTTTTCTGCAGTATTATTTTCGTCTTGATCTGTTTGTCTGATACCTATTTGTATGATATTTTTGCCTTGAATGTATCCTTCTTCTATCAATCTATAGAACAGAGTAGTATGACACAGTTTCAAACCATTATATTCGGGTTTTAAATCTCGATGAGCGTCAAAATGTATCAGGAGAGGCTGACTATTGGAAAGACCCTTAAAACAAAAATATGTGATTGTATGTTCTCCCCCCAGGATAAATGGTTTCTTCTTACTCGTAGACAATTCTTTTACTAGAGGCGGAATCCTTTCATCCAAGAAGGAAAAGATAGAATCTATTTTACCTGAATCATGATAATCAGGTAATTTAAGATCTCCCAAATCAAAAATTTTTGCAATTTCCTTGATATCCTTTTTTTCATCGTAAACAAAGGTTTCAATTTGATGAGCAGAAGTGCTCCTAATTGCTTCAGGACCTCTGCCTGTTCCTTTTCCAAATGAGGTAGTCAGCTCTAACGGAATGCCAAAAAACACGATATTTGCGTCACTCAATGAAATCTTCATATCGATATCCCCGAAGGAACAACCAGCATTGGTTCTTTCTGGAGTAATAAAGAAGGAATCCACAAGATCTAAAATCTTTGTCAATTTACTTGTTTGAGTATTAGTAGTTATATTTATTTAAGTAATTTGACGATTTTGCTAATTTGACCAAAATAATTCATCCAAGTTGCTTTGTCTTGGCTTACCAATGATAGACTTGAAATTTACATCCAGAGCAGTCAAAAGTTGATCAAAAGCAGACTCCATCGCCTCCAGGTATTTTTCAGTATCTATTTCTTTATGAGTTGCTAGTTCAACGGGTTTGACTCCTTCAGCTGTCTTTGTCTTTACATATGAGATTATGTCTCCTGCTTTAATCTGTCTACCATTGTCTGAAAATAACTTTGCTGCCTTTATATGCTGTGGGATTCCCTTTATTGAATTGGAAGTAGAATCATGACCGTCTATTGAGGTTATCCTTTTGGTTTCGGAAGTCTTTTTGCCATATTTTTCTGGAGACTTATTTATCATAACGTTAAAAGATAGTTCCTCGAGAGGATATTTGTCTGACTCTAATTTTTTTGCGCTTTCACGAATAATATCTTTGATTTTCTCTCTAGCAGTATCAAAGTCCTTTTCGGTGTTAACTTTACCCAGTATATCTAACAGACTGTAAAACGTTTTCCTTATGAAAGTTGGAGTGTGAGATTTTTTGCCTGTTAGTCCCTTCACATCGACAGTTCCATCTTTCAAGACACCTAGGTAATTTTTCTTGAGATTGTTAAATACAACATATCGATATTCTTTATCCAATTCTAGATCTACACCTTGATTCGTTTTCGCCCACTTCGAAATTTCTTCTACGTTACCTTTTGAAGGATCTCTCAAAAATAATGAGTCTGTGTCGCCATATACAACTTCTATGCCTGATTCCTTACATTTCTCAATCGTTTTAGTGATAATATTTCTTCCAATTGCTGCCGTTGCATCAGCAACTGGCAGACAATATAGTGGAAATATTTCAGCTCCCATTACACCGTAGCTTGCATTGAGAATAACTTTAATTGCTTGACTTACTACCGTGTAGAGCTGTCGTTCTTCAGGTGAAATTGTTTTGTCTTTTGATAGCTGCTTATAGTAATTAACTCGAAGGTCTCGAAGTGAGCCTATTAGAAGTGAAGTTATTCCTTTTTTCTCCTTGCATGTCCAGTATGGCGTATCAGCAATTTTTTGATCAGGATCTTGACTACAAGAATCATGTGGGCAATTTACTGTTTCGTATGATAAATTATGAACTTTTATTATACTGGGATACAGACTGGCAAAATCAACAACCGATACATTGAAGTGGATTCCGGGAGTGGGTTCAACGACAAGACCACCCCTGTACTTTTTTTCTTTTATAATTGCTGAAGTAGACGCCTCCCCCTTGTACCGTAATTCTTCAGCATGAGGAATCAGCGCATTTATCTTTCTGTGTTCATAAAAAAGCATTCCCCTTATCCATTGGTTCACACCGACTCTAGAAAGGTCTTCTACAGAAAGTCTAGATATTCTGGCAATTACAAACAATAGTTTCAGTAGGAGATTATCGTTAAACCTTGTGAGTCTAAATGTCAGGTCTGTATCTTTTAAGCAGTATTGCGCCAATTTTTGGATTGGCAGGTCGCTAATATTTCCTTCAAATTCAATTTTGCTATCATTTAGAAGGGCTTCTGATATGGCATTTAGTCTATATTCAGAATATTTATGGCTAAACGCGTAAATTTGAATTGATCTATTTTGAAATGTTCTAAATAAATCAATGTGTACTCCGTGTTTTAGTTGGACTGGTTCTGCTTGAATACCCTTCTTGATGAATGAATCTCGCTTAACCACTATTGGGATTTCTTCCTTTGGTACTATGGTATGGTTTATAGGATCAATTGCAGGATCCTGAGATCTTTCATAAAGATATGGAAGATCAAAATCATCACCATTAAAGGTAACTAATAGATTATATGACCAAATTATTTTAAATGTTTTTTCCAGAAGTTCTTTTTCAGTCTTGCACATCTCTGCTTCTGGAATTAATTCTGTTCCATCATTGGGATTTTTATCTTGTTCAAGAAGAAATACTCTTCTTAGACCATCATTTGAGACGATACCTATTGCAGTTATTTTTCTATCATGCTCTCGAGGAACTGGCATTCGTCCCTCCTCTGAATCCACTTCGATATCGAGAGCTATCCTCTTCATTTCTGGAATAGGTTGATTCAATAGGTCTGCCCACTCTCTCACATATTCTCGGTATTTATCATTTCTTGCCTCTTTGCTCTCTAGGATTTTATCCCAAAGAAAATTTTTCAAGGCATTATGTACGATTTCCGACATTTCATACGGGTCTTCTATTATTTTGTCTCCTTTTCTTATGTAGTATGACCCTGGTATTAACCTGGTATCATAAAGGTAATTTTCGTGATACTTGATGTTGGCTTCCCATACATTGAGCTTTTCCCTTATGCCACCCCTCCCTCCTATGGACAGAGGATCAGGAGCAATTATTTTTATTGCCTGAATTTCTTTGTCTGACATTAGATCTATTTTTGGTATTATCTTTAACTCAAATTTCTTTTCAATGGCTGCAATTTCTTCTGCTCTTTTCCTGTATTCCAATTTAGTATAACAATAAGGTTTGTGGTCCGTTTTATCCTGCCAAAAGTATATGACATGGAAATTGGGATCGTAAAATTTTAATTGGACTTTCTGATTTTCACCAGAATAAATTGCTGATATTAACATGACGCGAATGTTTTCCGGAAGTTCCTTCCAATAACTCAGATGTTGTTTATCCTTTTGAAGAAGAGGCGATTGATCCATTCATAGCTCACTCGGATTAATTTCAAATATGGAAAATGGATAATTATCTTTTGCTGCGATAATCAAGGACAAATTTATTTTTGTGTTAGGTAAGATATTATGATTTGCTATTGGATTAAGCAGTTATTTTATTGGCTTCTTTTCGTCTAATTGCTATTATGCCTACCGCGTAGAGGGCAATCATAGGTAGTGCTACAAACCACATTGTGACCCCGCTTCCATCTGGTGTTATTACTGCACCAAAAATTGTTATTATTATGATTGCATATCTAAAGTTTTTTTGCCAGAATTTTGAATCAGTCAAACCGCTTAACGATAATAGATACATTATGATTGGAAGCTGAAAGGCAATACCAAAACCCAATATGAACTGAAGTACAAATGTTATGAAATCATTGACTGTCAGAAATGTTTCAGCACCTATTGATTCACCATAGCTGTATAGAAAATTGAGGGTAAATGGAATTACAAGTAGATATGAGAATACTGCACCAAAAATAAACAAAAGAAATACTGGTAAAACTATTTTTATAATGTTAATTTTTGATAATGACGACGAGGATCTAGCATGTCCCTTTTTTGCCTGCTTTAAATTATTGTTGATATTATTTTGCGCATCATCATCATCGTCACCGTCGTAAACATTGTCATCAGCTTTACGTGCTGCTACGTTTGTATCTCCGGTTTCTCCTTTTCTTTTTATTTGATGAAACGCAGGAGAAATAAAACCAAATATTTCTCTAATTACGATTGGCAGCGAACATATCAATCCAATAAGCAAGGAAATGTAAACCTGAGCAAAGAACACCTGACCTGGAGCTGTCTGAATAAACTTTACTTCTGATGGAAGCAATGTATCCTTCATAAAAGATGTCAATTGGAGGGCTATATTGTCTAATGGGTCTGGGTATGGATAGTATAATTTTATAAAATTTAGTTGACTTCCATCGCCGGATGGAAGTGCAATAGGGACAACTGCCGTTTTTATTCCAAAACTCATTGAAAAAATAGTTATTATTACAATGCAAATTATTATGTGAATTAACCTTATTCTCAGTTCATCAATATGTTCAGCTATTGACAGCCCAGATGAAGACATCACTATATTCGTGAATATGCAATCTCGATATAATAATTATATTGATAGACTCAGTTGCTATGTGAAGCCAGAGAACTTAACTGAAGATAAAGTAAGGTATTGTGAATGGAGTCGACCTCATAAAGAAATTAAAATTTTTCCTGCCGGGTAAATACTGCCGGGTAAATACTTTTAGAAGGAAAAATCAATAAGAGTTTATGCAATATCATAAGGCTTCTTTTATTGGTCTTGAAAGATCTAAAAAGGCTCAGTTAAAGCTATTTGATTATACTGGCTATGCCATGTTAACATATACTGTAAAACAAGATGGAAATGGATTTTCCCCTGTAGGTGAAGAAATGCTAGTTGCCAAAATGGATAGAGAGTCCGAGTCGATGCTATTTCTGTGTGATAATGATGGTTATACAAAAGCCCAATCAAAACCGTTACTAAAGGAAAAAGCCAGTGAACTATATAAAAAAATGCTAGATGATGGTTTTCAAGAATTTAAGGGACAAATCAAGACTGTTTCATAAATAATTTTGTATTATATTGGTTGAAAACCATTGTGACAATTAATCAATTCAACAAATTGGATTCTAGTCCTAATTATTACTCTCTAATATCTTGTCATTACTATTTTATTTTATTACTGGAAAATAACCCTGCTACTGACAAAGGAAACAGTTTCTAGATAATGTGACAATTTATTCATTTATTCTAAACAATAATCTTTGTGCCAGTTTGACTATTTTTCAAGATGAGATTTCTAATAATTTTAGGATCTGATTTTATAACCCATGTAGAAATTTTAGATCTTTCTATTATCTTCATTGCAACGATGTCCAAAAGATCGTAATTACCAGCCTGAGTGCTTTCAGTATTCAAGAGCTGTAAGCACTTCTTTATGGAAAGTTCTTTAAACAGTTTTGCTTTTGGACTCTTTTTTGGGTCAGAGTCGTATATTCCATCCACATCCGTTGCATTTAGGAATCTGTCAGCTTTAATTTTTTCGCAAATGAGCGCTGCTGTGGCATTTGTACTTTGACCTGGATGAAGGCCGCCACTGACTACTATTTTGCCTGATTGACAAGCAATACTAATTTCCTCAAGGTTAGACGGGATAACTGGATATACGGAATCTCCAAGTGCTGCAGAAAGCAACATTGCATTTAATCTTGATATTTCTATACCCATTTCATCAAGACTGCTTTCATCAGAGCCTAAAGATCTCGCCAAATTAACGTAATGCCTTGCAATTATTCCACCCCCTGATACTACTACTGGCTGAACTTTGGCTTGGATATCAAGTAAAAGTTGAGCATACTCCTTTAGAGATTTTGATGTAGTTTTAAAATTAAAAACGCTACCACTTAACTTTATGACTAGTTTCTTTTTTTGTTTTGAGAATTTATCTGAGATACTCATTATTTTTCGGGTAACTCCTTGTCTAAGACATCTCTTGATATATTTGTAATTTTTTTTCGATCCTTATGGTTGGTATATACTCTTATCATATCAAGATAACCTGTCATTGAATTTACCAAAGGCAGATTAGATACTGGTCGTTTAAAGAATTCATCCTCACTAACAAGAAGTATTGATTTCATTTCCTGCTTATTTGGAGCGAGAGGAACAAGAGAAATACCATAGGTATCTAGAAAAATTTTTCTTTCGTCAATATTTGATAATCTTGCAATTCTCAATCTCAACTCTTCAATTTTATCTCTATTTAACTTTGTATAGTTATTTCGTTTTCGAATAAATCTTTCATAAACGCATTTTAATAATTTCCTTTCTAAATAGTCAGAAATCATTTCTTTTGCAATTTCGTTATCTGGTGATGATGAGATCTTCCATAGTATACTGTCATCAGTTAGTTTTAGATAATCTGATGTTGATATTCTACTCAAGTTTAATATGTCACTTGAAAGCAAGAGAGAATGAAGGAGCATTACTTCTGCTGACCGTACTGTTTTGTGAAAATAGACTGCTCTGAACATTTCGAATCTAGAAATGATCATCGATTCAAAAGAGTAAAAAGATGAAATATCCAGCGCTAGAGTTTCATTCTCAGTTACCCTGAATGAATTAATAATCCTGTTATAATCTACTTTTCCGTACTCTACACCTGTAAAGTAACCATCTCGAGGAAGATAGTCCATTAGGTCTGAGGAGAGACTCCCAGAAATTATTTCACTTTTGAATTTTACTTTCGAATTACCAAAAGAAATCTCGCTTATAGTAGCTGGGGAAAAACCAAAGCTTGAAAGAATATCACTCATTTCAGTTTTACAAATTATTTCCGCTCCGATGGTCTCATGATTTTTGTTACTTTTAACCTTTAATGCTTCTTCAAAAAGATGTGAAAAAGGCCCGTGACCAACATCATGTAATAGAGAGGCTATTCGTAATTCCTGAATTGACTCTTTGTCAATGATTCCCATTGTAAATAGGTGCTCGCCGGCCAAGCCTGCCAGATGCATAGTTCCCAGAGAGTGTTCAAACCTTGAATGTTGTGCTCCAGGATATACTAAATGGGCGCCAGCCAATTGCTTAATCCTTCTTAATCTTTGAAAAACATTCGAATCAATGATCTTTTTTTCCAGCTCTGTAAACCTGATAAACTTGTGAATAGGATCAGTAATTTCTCCAACAAATTTCATATCTGGCAGATAGAAATGAAGGTTCCACTGAATTAAATTTTCACAATCTTTTTTACTAATTCTAGTACTTCACCATTAACATCGTCCATTGATCTTTCTCCATCAATAATGCGCCAATTGAATTTGCTTGCAAGTATTCTGTAATTTTTCTTCACCTTACGAATAAGCGCAAGATCTTTTTCAAACATATCAATGATACCATTTTTGGATCTTTTTACCAAGGTATTGGTTTTGATATCTATTACTATTACAAGATCTGCTTTTGGCAACCCTTCCTCCAATGCAAGAAGCCAACTTAATTTTAAGCCCTTTGATATTCCATAAACTAGATTGGATTGGTAATACCTGTTCATGATAATTGTAGTTCCCTTGCCAATTTCCATATCAATTTTCGCCTTTTTCTCCCATCTATTTGCAGAAAGGAGCATCATTTTGACCTCATCAGGGTAGTCTCTTTTTCCATCTAAGAATTGCTTTATCTCTTTACCCACAGGGGTAGAATAATCAGGGAAATCAAATTTGACATATTTGTGATATTTGTAACTGTTTAATTTATTCAATAGAAGATTTGCTTGTGTAGTTTTTCCCGCCTTATCAATACCTTCAATGACGATAATCTTACCTCTACCCAAATACATAGTTTGAAAAAAATGTCATAAATAAAAAGTATATTAAAATTAATAATGAGCTAAAAGTCGTCATAGAAATGGCAATCTGAAAACGAATTTAACGGTTAATGTTTGTCATTTAAACTGAGGACTTTTTGATCGATCTGTATTATAGATTGTCATTCATTCATAAAATAATAGCCAAGGAACTCTAACCACAGTCAATATTCCCCTCAAAGGTTCCTTTCCAACCCGTATCAGCTCGTACCTGGATCTTTCCTTTTCCACAATCTCCATTAATTGAAATATCTGCTCTTTTGTCCAAACCGCAAATATTGCTAGTTGTCTCTTTACCTCCCAGATCATAATTTTTTTTATCTATCTTTCCGGAATCAAGATATCCGCCATTGCTGCCCTTATCCACAACGACTTCCCAACTTCCATAGATAGGAGCATCCTTCTTAAATGCACTGAATGAAAGTTCTCCCTTCTCTGATTTCCCATCAGGACAACTGACTGTACCATCTGCATTTCCTGATGTTTCTGTTCCATGGGCTACACTAGTAACAGAAAACATGGTAATGATGAAAAGTATTAACAATTTCGCTCCAACTTTGCCATCCAAATACATGACTCTGTGTTGAAAGGAAAATAATTTATATATTATGTAGAATGATACCAGATCATAAATAAGATAAAATGAGATGAATCATTTATTAACCGCGTTATGTGGATAATAAAGTTTATCATTGATGATTATCAATTGTGATTATCTTTTATTTCACTTACTTTTATTAGTTTTAGTGAACAATTGAAATAATAATTACAATGATTACTAGTCAGTTTTACAAATTTTATACTTTAAAATGCAATTTTTATATCTTCAAGTTATTATAAACGATCGATGAAATATCTGGCAGACTAAAATGGCACAGATACCGGCTCTAATTCCAAAAGAAGTGGAAATCCAGAGGCTAAAGAAAATCTACATCATGGTTATCATGCTGGGTTCAATCGCAGCATCCGTAGAGGTAGATAACTTTGTTGATGGATCTCTTCACCAAACCGCAATTAGAGACAGTGCATTTACACCAGCTCATTGGTGGTTATACAGCCACTTTATAGCCCTACCGTTAGGTTGGGGATTTGTGGCAATGTATGACAGAAGGGTACCTGCGTTAAGAGGACCTGGCAACTCAATGAACACTGGTTTAAAGATAACCATCATAGGCTATCTTGCAACCATGTTTACAATTGGTGTAAATGAAATGTGGCACTTTTGGTTTGTGGAAGAAATTTTCGCAGTCCCGAACCACTGGATGTTTAACATGGGAGTTGTAGTAGCTTTCATGGGTGCTCTTGCATATGTAGTAAGAGTGTACGCACGTCTAGTAGAATTGGGTGCTGAAACTCCAGGAAAGAACCCATACGTGGCTGAGATGTACAAGCTTGCACTTGAAGGAAAGCTGTACGGCAGATCAATTCCATAAGCTGATTGTGACAAAGCTGTCAACAAATGCAGGAAACGACTTACTACCTTTTTTTTCTTTTTTTTTAATTAAGCAAATCAGCAGATACTTTTATTATTATTACGAATAAGCGTCCTAGGTAAGCGAATATTTGTTGATGGAAAGAAAATGAAATTTCGAATAACTCATGAATTTGAAAATATTCTTATATACAAAATGCGATATAGAGATGATGTCTGATAATTCTGCAGTTTCTCTACGAGTCTACGAAAATGAAATTCAAGATAAAGACAGGGACATTGTAAGAATTGATCCAGATATCATGCACATTTTAAATATATCTGACGGTGATTTTATTGATGTTATTGGTTCCCGAAATGGAACCACGATAATTTGTCTTTCGTTGCATCCTTCCGATAAAACTGAAGATAAAGACAGAAAAAAAATAATTCGAATTGACTCCAAAACAAGAAATTTGATTGGTACTGCAATTGGAGATACTGTCACAATAAAAAAAGCTATTCTGACTGAAAGAGGAAGCAAATCCACAAGGCCAAATACCTACGATGTATCTGATGAGGCATCAAATTCCATAACAATGACTGGATCATGCATTAATTTTGAAAAAGAGCGTCCAAAGATAATAGAATTCCTAAGGTCGCTTGAGAAAGAAGTACATTTGGACAATAATTATTGCAGATGTTATGCTAGTGGCAAAAAAACACTTGGGTGGGATTTTTTTGAAATTTCTGTAGATTCAAGATTGGTAAAAAAATTGATTGAAATACACCCTGAAATTAACAAGCAAGAATCTGCAAGCTTGGAAGAACGATTTGTTCTGTGGCTGCACGCAAAATTTAAGAAAAGCAAGCTTAATTATTACCTGAAGGTTAATGAGATTCCTTACGAATCTGTAACCGGATTTCGACTAAACCCTAATGATTTCAGAGACGTTGAGGATATGGAAAATATGCGCTAGACAAATTTTACTATTCCAATTTAAATTGAAGATCCCTGACAAAATTCAAGAATACTTGAGTGAAAAAACTGATTCAGAACTGGCTCTCATAGGTTGTAGGGCCGATGACACCAGAATTTCGTATGATTGCTGTGAATATGATATTGCTGTCCTTGGAGAAAACGATATGGGTCTGGGTAACAAAATCATGCAGGTTGGAAATGACACATTGGAATTTTTAGATTTTCCAAAATATGATAATAGTGAGATTTCACTTTTGAATATGGTAAAACTAAAAAATAAGACAAGTAACTTGTTGGCTTCCCAGGATCAGCACTCTACTCCAAAATCAGACATTAAAAGGATATTTATTGCCGCAGGAAAACGTCGTGCTGTTGATTCTCTCTTTAATGTTTCCAATATTAGTTCTACAAAAGCAGAGTTAAATTCGGCTTTGAATCTAAAAATTGCTGCATACGATCTCATCGAAGGTATTCTTTTAACTTCAGAGATTAGGCCGATGCCCATTCATGAATTGAACCAGTTGCGTCAGCTTGAAGTCCATAAAGACCTCATCAATGAAGCTATTCAACTTTGTATTGAATGCTTGGGAATAGAAAGGGCCACAAGAACCATCATAAATCGATCTTACAAGGCCTTAAAGGAAATTCTTAAAGAAAGATTCGACATTGGGTTACTAGAATCAAAAATTGAATTTTTAGTGCAGCATGGTTTAATTGCAGATTGTTATTACTATATCGGGAAGCTAGTTTGCAACCATCTTGAAAAGAAAGATTATGCTTTTCAACTCAACTATCACAAGCTTAACAGCCTAGCTTTAGACCTGACAAGTGATTATGAAAATATAAACAAGAGATCTAAACTGATAAAAATTTACTGCAAAAACCTGTTGAAAAATTAAGTGACAGGAGCAACCAAAATTGGTTCGATCTCCTTTACCTTTCTTGCCCTTAATTTAGCCTTGTATTTCAGGTTTCTGGGCTTTGTTCTAAGTCGATATCCACAACATGGGCACCATAGTCCATCCCATTTTATGAAAATTTCACATATCTGGCATCGTTTTTGACCGCTTACATATCTTCCTGAACCGACCGGCTTTTGGGCTTTGTGACGTATACATATTCCTTTGCAAGTCATCTTTCCTTCCATATATAAGAAACACCTCAAGTATTTAAATATGGACACTAATTTTACAATTTTTTGAATTTTGCTAATTAATTTTATCAAATTTTTACATGTTCGAGAAAAATAAAATAAAAAAGGTATATTATTTTTTAACTAACATTTATAGATTTTGTCTGAAAGGCTTCATTCATTGTAAGATATTCATCTAGTCTCATCTTAATGTCATCTGGTTGAGTATCATCCATACCTGAAAATCCAGCATTAAATGAAATCTTGTTTCCAGATACCGACACATTTTCAATTTCCATGTCTGCATAGATATTTGCCAATTCGTCTACCCACTCTTTGCCTTCATCGTCTTTTACTCCGTTAGTATCTATGGTTACTTTACACATTTTAGTCAGTCAAATTCACCTAAACAAAAGTTAGATTGGATATTAATAAAGTTGACGCATTGTGTTTGCCATCCATCTGTATGGATTTAAACGTTAATTGCACTCTGGCTCAAGCTTGTTCAATTCCCCAAAATTTGACAAGCTCTTTTTCAAACGTAGTGAATTGTTCATTGCTTAGAGGCTCACAGCAGTTTTTGTGCGACGGAACTACTTTCATTCCTACTAATTTAAAATCTACCTCGTAGAAGTGAACCTTGGGACAATCACACATTTGCTATTTGTGCGGCGTGCATCTCTTATTAGTTTATCTAAACTCAGATACTGATACTGCCGAGCTAATTAGCTTGTGTTGGCGATAGGACAGTAAAAGTTTATGAATGGATTCTAGTTTATTTGTACTATGGGCATATATCAATTCTCATTATACAAACCAGTCATGATGTTTGTATTATTTTCAACCATCTTGCTTTTTTCGCAATCTAGCATGAACAATGCGGTAGCACAAGGCAATAATTTATGGTATGTTGGTGATGGAGCAAAAAAGGGCACGTATCTAACTTACAAGATTCAAGATCAGGATACAAACGCTGGCCGTCCATTTGATATGACGATTTATTTTAAAGAATACAACAATACTGGAAAGTATTGGATAGCACCGATCTTCGTTGTAGACGAGGGACGCGTAATCAACGGAACATTCCACCTAAGTGACCTTGATTTAACTGCTTTAGGATCTTCAAAAATCCCTCAAGAGATGAATAAATACAGAAGCGCGTACTCAAATTCGCTAAAATGGCTTTCGGCTTTTGTTTCAAAACCTGGGCAATCCCTAACTGCACCATATTGGGGCAAAATAGCTTCAATAGGTGGCTCCCCTATTTCTCCTTCAGGCAAAGCGACGGTCACAGAACCTGCAGGAACTTTTGATACTACGGTAATAACTTGGCACAAAGGAGTCGACAACAATATCTGGATCAAAGATGATCTTCCATATCCCGTAAAGGCTAAAGCTTTTGCAGATATTACCACAGGCAATCCCCCAATCCAATTTGCGTTTGATTTACTTGCAACAGGTCAGGGCCAACCAAAGCAACCCCAAAGCAAAGAAGAAATTCCAGTACCGCCCCTAGAACAAAGAACTGAGCGTGGAACTTATATCATCCATCTCACATGGGAACCTGTTACAATAAAGGCTGGTAATACCACTAAATTCGGAATAATATTCATGGACGATAAGAAAAACATAGTAACAGATGTGGCATATAATTTTGCCGTTGTAGACTCTAATACACAACAACTCATATTCGGAAAAGATAATCAACTGGCACCAGATGGAACTGCTGTACAAACCGTAGTCTTCCAGAAGCCAGGACCAGCTACTGTAAAGGTACTGATAACACAAGCTGGATCAGGTGCCCCAAGCAATTTTGTAGAAACAGGTCAATTTGACATAGTTGTTCAGTAATAATTTTTTTGACATAGACTCTATTCTATTTTTTTATTTTTAAAGTCCAATTCACATTACGGTAATAACAATGACTCCAAAAAGAACAGCCTTTCTAGCGGCAGGAATATTTGGAGCAATAGGAATACTAGTAAGTGTAGTAATAATAGCCCTAAACGGTGGCTTTTCAGGTAGCGGTCCCTCAATTTTTAATCCACCTACTTCAAAAGACCTGTTGACATTAGGCAGTAACATAGTAGATGGAATGAACCTAACATATTCGCTAACAAGTACTAGTGATATTTCAAGTCTCAAAGATTCAATAGTTTCAATGAAGTTTCACGATTTAAAGGACAAATGGAATGTAATTTTTGCTATCAAGAATGGCAGCACAGTCAAAGAAATTAATATGAATCTTACAAAAAACCAACTCCTGCGCAAGGACCCAATTACTGCTAATAACGAAAAGCTCATTTCACCGGTAGAAACATCGATACTAGCAATCCGTGATATTGCAAGAGAACCAAAGTATCTAGTAGTTGGAGCAGTGTGGGAAAAGATATTTACTGGCTCATCTACAATTGATGCAAAAATAGAAGGTACAGATACAATCTCTACTCCTGCAGGTAATTATAACGTTTATACACTGGGATACAATGTGGGAAATTCAACAAGCAAGATTTATCTGAATAAGGATTTACCCCTTCCGATAAAGGCCGATGTTTACGATGAAAATGACAAGATTTTATACGAATATGAACTACAGAGCGTATCAAGATGAAATAAATTGAACTTCTCACAAAAAGACTACAAATGATAATTATGTTCGTAAATAATTTGAGTAATAAGCAGAATGTCCATCTTGTAGGAAATCATCAGGTAACATTTTATAATCCTATTGTAGTGACCATTACCAAATGATTGAAACACTGAAAACTGGATGCGTAGAAGTTAGAAAGAGTGTCAAAGACCTAATTGGAACAGCAGAAGGTAACACAAAAATGGGGCTTGGAGCTGGCGGAGATATTTCAAGAAGAATAGACTTAATTGCAGAAGAAAAAGTAATAGAGACGATAAAACAATCTGGCATAAATCCGACAATAATTGGAGAAGAGTGCGGAACTATCAAAGGTAACGATGGTGGATATATAATTATGGATGCTATCGATGGAACGACTAATGTTACAAGGTCCATTCCTTTTAATTGCTGCTCTCTTGCCTATGCCACTGAGACTAAGCTGACCTCTGTCGTAGATGCAGCTATAATAGATTTCGCAACAGGTGACCTATATTATGCTTCAAAAGGTAAAGGTGCATTTTTGAATGGTAATAAAATTGGTGTACGAAAACCTGACAGTATAAACGAAGATGAAATCATTGCAGGTGTTAACATATCTGGAATTTCACAAGAACTATTACATTCAATAGGTCCAACTTTTACAAAACTAAATCATATCAGGGTATTTGGAGCAAACGCTTTAGAACTATGTTTTCTTGCCAGAGGGTACCTTGACTTGTTTATGGATTTTAGAGGCAAAATCAGACCAACTGACATGGCTGCTGCCTATCTCATAGTTAAAGAGGCTGGCGGACTAATCCTGGATAAAACTGGAAATACACTCGACTCTGAATTATCATTTAACAACAGATTTTCTTTTATTGCTCTATCCGACATGAAAATTTATGATCTACTTGCACAAGATTCTAATTTATTGAATAAAAAGGCGCCCGGGCCGGGATTCGAACCCGGGTCGAAGGAGTGACAGTCCCCCATACTAGACCGGACTTTATGTTTCATTAGGTTTAGTTAGTCTAATGAAACTCTATACTACCCG
>Ga0193721_1000013_pt1 | contig 62303 bp, 69 predicted proteins | sample U2s2metaG_FD_145078 | JGI IMG/M metagenome (GOLD analysis project Ga0193721, IMG submission 145078) | Soil microbial communities from a riparian zone of the East river system, Colorado, United States - U2s2 | ecosystem: Environmental > Terrestrial > Soil > Riparian zone | place: USA: East River...
GCCGAAAGATCGATATTAGGTACGGGCGATTGACCTCAATCGCCCGCGGGCGGGTAGGGTGAACCACCGCCTATTCAGCGCGAAAGCTAAGAAACGTAAAGAAACCATGAAAAAGCAGCACGAATTTGCAACGCGGGCGATTCACGCCGGTCAGGAGCCGGACCCTTCTACCGGCGCGGTGATGACGCCGATTTATGCGACGTCGACATACGTGCAGGAAAGCCCGGGAAAGCACAAAGGCTACGATTATGCGCGCTCAATTAATCCCACACGGCTCGCTTACGAAAAATGCATTGCCGATTTGGAAAGCGGGACGCGCGGTTTCGCGTTTGCATCCGGTCTCGCCGCAATGGCGACAGTCCTTGAGTTGCTCGACAGCGGCTCGCATATCGTCGCCAGTGACGATCTGTATGGCGGCACCTTTCGATTGTTTGATCGAGTGCGGCGACGCTCTGCGAACCTTGATTTTACCTACGTCGATCTGACTGACGCGAAAGATCTGGAGCGCGCAATCAAACCAAATACGCGCATGGTTTGGATCGAAACGCCCAGCAATCCGCTGCTGAAGCTGATCGATCTGGAAGCGATCGCCAAAATCGCCCGCAAGCGGAAACTCATTTCTGTGTCCGACAACACATTTGCCACTCCCTGGATCCAACGTCCAATTGAGGCCGGCTTCGACATTGTCGTGCATTCCGCGACGAAATATTTGAACGGGCATTCTGATCTCGTGGGCGGCGTTGCTGTGGTTGGCGAAAACAAGGAACTCGGTGATCAAATCGCATTCTTGCAAAATTCGGTCGGCGCGATCGCCGGCGCGTTCGACAGTTTTCTTGTTTTACGCAGCTTGAAAACGCTGGCGCTTCGCTTGGGTCGGCATTGTGCCAACGCGCTGGAAATTGCGCGGTGGCTCGAGGAGCAGGGCGAGGTCAAATCGGTCCATTATCCCGGCCTCAAATCGCATCCGCAGCATGATCTGGCTCGTCAACAGATGCGCGGTTTCGGCGGCATGGTCACGATCGTTTTGAAAACGGACCTCGCCGGAACGCGGCGTTTTCTCGAGAACACGGAGTTGTTTGCGCTGGCGGAAAGCCTTGGCGGCGTGGAAAGCCTGATCAACCATCCTGCACTCATGACCCATGCCTCAGTGCCGAAGGACCAACGCGAAGCACTCGGAATTAGCGATTCACTGGTCCGATTGTCGGTTGGGATCGAAGACGTGCGCGATTTAACTGATGATTTGAAGACCGCGCTTGAGGCGATTTGATTTCCGGCAATCGGCCGTGATGGATATCTTCCATCCAAATGGGCAACACATTCGGCCAGCTCTTCCGCGTCACCACATTTGGAGAATCGCATGGTGGCGGCATCGGCGTGGTGATCGATGGTTGCCCCCCCCGAGTCGAAATCTCGGAATCTGACATTCAACAGGAGCTGGACCGCCGTCGCCCGGCTCAAAGCAAACTCACGACCCAGCGGAAAGAGGAAGACCGGTGCGAGATTCTGTCCGGCGTTTTTGAAGGAAAGACGCTCGGGACTGCTATCGCGATTGCAGTTCGGAACCGAGACGCTCGGCCTGAAGATTATATCGAGATCGCAAGCAAATTTCGGCCGTCACACGCCGATTATACTTATGAGGCGAAATACGGAATTCGAAACTGGCAGGGCGGCGGTCGGGCGTCTGCGCGCGAAACAATTGGACGGGTCGCCGCAGGCGCGGTTGCGAAAAGGGTATTGTCTACATTGTATGCCGAGTTCGAGATCGTCGCCTACGTGAAACAAATTCAGAACGTCGTTGCGAAAATTGATCGCTCCACTGTGAAGATGAAAGACGTGGAGAAAAATATCGTCCGCTGCCCAGACGCCACCGCAGCGAAACGAATGATATCGCTGATCGAGCAAGTTCGCGACGAGGGCGACTCAGTCGGGGGCGTGATTGAATGCGTGGCGCGTAGCATTGCACCCGGCCTCGGCGAGCCTGTTTTTGACAAGCTCGAAGCAGACCTGGCGAAAGCGATGCTGAGCATACCAGCTACAAAAGGCTTTGAGATCGGCTCCGGGTTCGTAGCGACGCGGTTGCGGGGCTCGCAACATAATGACCCATTTGAAATGCGGGGTGGCAAAATACGGACAAGAACAAACAACTCCGGAGGCGTACAAGGCGGGATCAGCAATGGCGAAGACATTTATTTTCGGGTGGCATTCAAGCCACCCGCTACAATCGCGCTTCAACAGCAAACCGTCACCACTTCCAAGAAGCAAAGCGAGCTCGCGGCGCGGGGACGCCATGATCCGTGTGTTCTTCCACGCGCCGTGCCGATCGTGGAAGCAATGGCCGCGCTAGTGCTTTGCGATCATGCGCTGCGGCAACGCGCGATTGCAATTGCCGATTGCCGATTGCCGATTGCTGATTGATCAGCTTGGAAATGTCGCGGAATTCAGCCTTCCTTGTCATGTTGAGCGGAGCGAAACATCTCTGGCTATCTTCCTGAGCTCTCGAGTCGGCAGAAAAACTCAGAGATTCTTCGCTTCGCTCAGAATGACAGCAGTTTTAACGCTTTAATGCTTCAACGCTTGAACGGATATTGCGCCAGCAATGAACTATATCGCTACCATTGGTCTCGAGGTTCACGTTCAGCTCAAGACGCGCTCCAAGATGTTTTGCGCTTCTCCAGTCGAATTTGGAGCTGAACCAAATGCGCACACTTGCCCGATTTGCCTCGGTCTGCCGGGTGCATTGCCAGTGATGAATCATGAGGCGTTACGCATGACTGTGCTAACCGGGCTCATGCTCGGGTGCGACATCGCGCCGATCTCCAAATTCGACCGCAAAAATTATTTCTATCCGGATATGCCGAAAAACTATCAGATTTCACAATACGACATGCCGCTTTGCACGAATGGCAGTGTGCCGTTGCACGACTTCGCTTACCCGAAGGACGCGCAGAAAACTATCGTAACGCCCGACAAGGAAGTGCATCTGGTGCGGATTCATCTAGAGGAAGACGTGGCGAAGAGTTTTCATTTCGAGAACGCTACGGGAATTGATTTCAATCGTGCCGGCACGCCATTGATGGAGATTGTGACGCAACCGGAGATTCATTCGCCTGAGGAGGCGTTCGCGTTCCTAACGGCGTTAAAACAAATTTTGATCTACGGCGACGTAAGCGACGCCGATATGGAGAAGGGCCAACTCCGGTGCGACTGCAACGTTTCGGTGCGACCTAAAGAGCAAACCGAACTCGGAGCAAAAATTGAGATCAAGAACATGAACTCGATCAGCGGCGTGCGGCGCGCGCTTGCTTATGAGATTGAACGTCAAATTCGTCTGCTGAAGAGCGGCAAAGGACTCGAGCAGCAGACGCGTGGTTGGGACGATACCGCGGGCGAAACGTTTCTCATGCGCACAAAAGAGTTCGCACATGATTATCGCTATTTTCCAGATCCCGATCTGGTAGCGGTGAAAACTGACGTCCTGCTGGCCGATGTGCGACAGCGGGTGCCGGAGCTACCAAAAGCGAAACGCGCGCGCTTTGTGCAGCAATACCAGGTAAGTCCATACGATGCCGGCGTGCTGGCGAACGATCTGGAGCTTGCAAGATATTTCGAAGCGGCGGCTAAAGGTGCAAAGAAACCGAAAAACGTCGCGAACTGGATACTGAACGATTTGCAGAACGCCCTTACCGCTGCCGCTAAGACCATCAATGATTGTCCGATTCCGCCGGAGGCGATTGATGAATTAGTCAATCTAATCGAGAGCGGGAAAATCAGCGGCAAGCAAGGTAAGGAAGTCTTCGCGGAGATGTTTGCTAGTGGCAAGCGCGCAGCCGCGATTGTAAAGGAAAAAGGTATCGAGCAGCTGAGCGATTTGAGCGCGATTGAAGCGCTCTGTGACGAAGTGATTCAGGCAAATCTAAAACCAGTTGCAGATTTTAAAGCAGGCAACGTTGCGTCACTGAACTTCCTTAAAGGTCAAGTGATCAAATTGTCCAAAGGGAAGGCGAATCCGCAGCTCGTGGGCGAAATTTTAGAACGGAAGCTGAAAGTCTAGCAGGCATCTTAACTCGTGCGCCGGGATAAGGGCCGCGTTTAATCGGCCTTCGCCGCCCAGATACGGGCGCGCCGTCGCTCGGCCCGTTAGCCGTGCAAATCAATCAATCTGCGCGATGGCGGTCATGAATTCCGAGAAATCTTTGCCGTTGCGAGCCGCATGGTTAAGCGCGTCCAGACGCGGATTCATTGCTGCCTCAGGCAGCGCGACGCGACACAAGTACGCTCCGTTTGCGAAAACGATTTCATCCCATTGGATGGAGGAAATCTCATCATTGAAACGCGCTACCGTCCGGCCACGGAAAAATGCACGTGTGGTCTCTGGCGGATTAAAGATCGCAGACTTGATGTCGTCCTCGGTCGTGACGCGACGCATTAAACCTTTGCGCAACACTTCGTAGTACAATCCGCGGTCCAGATCAAGGTTGTGATATTCGAGGTCGATGGATTGCAGCCAGGGATCGCTCCAGGAGAGTTTTTCCTCTTCCTGCAATGCGTCCAGCAAGAACTTCTTGGCCGCCCAATCGACGCGGTCTCGCGCCGACATCACGTCGCGCTCCAGATCGTTGAGGACATTTTCCCATTCACGTAATATCCACGCTCGCTCCTCTTCGCTTGCTCCCACGTCCTGGCTTTTTGAAGGCGGTCCCAGTCTGCTTGCCGCGCGCAAATAAATCCGCTGCACGTCGATAGCAGAGATTTTGCGGCCATCTTTTAACTCGATGATCCAATCGTAGGTTTGGTCGCGGCTGATGGATTTGTTGGCGTCAACTGGTTGCGCAATCTCGAGGTGAGGCGCTTCCCCGCGCTCAATGAGATCCAGTACCAGGGCGGTGGTCCCAATTTTCATGGCTGTGGACCATTCGCTCATGTTTGAATCGCCAAGAATAACGTGAAACCGGCGGTATCTGCTCGCATCCACATGGGGCTCATCACGCGTGTTTATCAGAGGGCGCCGGTTCATCGTGTCGATGCTCACGACCACACTGAAAAAATCGGCGCGCTGCGAGATTTGATAAATGCCAGGCTCGCTCTGCCCGCTCTCCGCCTCTACACCCATTTTGCCGGAGCCGGCAAAAATCTGTCGAGTAACGAGAAACGGTAGAATGCCGGCGACGATTTGGTCCCACGCAATGTCGCGACGCATCAGGTAATTGTCGTGACAACCGTAACTATGCCCGGAGAAGTCCGTATTGTTCTTGTAGAGGCGAACTTCGTAACCGGACGGCAACTTCTGATTTCGGCGCCGTGCGCATTCTGCGAGAATGCGCTCGCCGGCTTTGTCTTGAGCTACGATCTGGCGAAGCGTTGTGCACTCTGGCGTGGAATATTCCGGGTGCGCGTGATCGTTATAGAACCGGGCGCCGTTTGAAAGAACAAGGTCGCTTTTTATTTCCTCGAAACTGAGTGGACGGCGTTTGTCGATCTCGTAGTAGGCTGATTCGTCGGTGTCCTGAAGCAATTCGCGCGCGCGAAACCCACGCGCGTCCAGATGTGGATCCTCCAGATCGTAATCCCATTTCATCAGCGCGCCGTGCTCGGTGTAACGCCGCACGAGCTCGATCGATTCGGCCACCACGTCGACGATGTCCGCACCGCTAAGAGTAATGCCGTACTCCGTCTCCAACCCAAAGACGCGTTTCATTGAATCCTGCTCTTCCCAGGTTCTCCAGCCAAAGCACGAACGGAGATCAACTTAAACAGGCGCGGCGCGGCGGCCATTTCCTCCCCGGCATCAGATTACGCCAACGGTTGCGTGTGCGCGCGCATCAGAAACCGGTTTCACGGGCGAAATTTTAACGACGTTTTCCGGATCATAGTCGATCAGCTTAAGCCAGTCTTCGGTGATATCGGTCGTCGGGAAAATATCGTTCTCCATGTACTCGGCATTGAAAGCGAGTTGCAAATCCGTCTCCCGAATCCCTTCCTCCTGTTGAGTGGCAATAGCCCTTTTGATCGCCATCGCCTTCGCGCGCTCGACAATCGACGCAACGATTGCGCCACTGATGAGATCGCTGCGATAAAGCGTCTCCTTGCGTCCACTGCGGAGCGTTACCTCCAGAAATTTGTTTTCGTCGCGGCGCGCAAACTGCCAGTCCACAAAGCGCTCGATTAGCCGCTCGATGGACGCGCCCAGTCCATCGGCTTCTTTCGCAAGCACACCGTCGTAGGGAAGGCTATCGGTGAGATAAATCCGATAGATTTCGCGCCCGCCCTGTTTGTCTGGTCGATTGACCTTGATTTTTCGATCGATCCGGCCCGGGCGGAGAATGGCCGGATCGATCAGATCTGCGCGATTGGAAGCAAGGATAATTACGACGTCATTGAGCGAATCGATTCCATCCATCTCAGAGCAAAACATCGGCACCAGTGTCGAAAGAATATTCGAGTGACGCGACGCGCGGCGGGTGCCCAGAATGGATTCGGCTTCATCAATAAACAGGAACGGCATGTAACCCTCGTTTTTCTTCTCGCGCGCGGTCGCAAAGATTTCACGAACCATTCGCTCCGATTCGCCCACCCACATGTTCAAAATCTCGGGACCTTTGACGTGCATGAAATATTCGCGCATTTCCGTTCCCGCTCTGTCCCGAAGTTGTTTTGTTAAATTATAAGCAGTCGCTTTTCCAATCAGCGTCTTGCCGCAGCCAGGTGGACCGTAAAGCAGAAAACCTTTCGGTGTGGCGTGCTGAAATCTTTGGAAAAGATCAGGATGCAACAGTGGCAGCTCGATGGCGTCTTTGATTGCCTGGAGCGCTGCCTCCTGGCCTCCAACTTTTTCCCACGGCAGATCGGGCACAGTGTCGAGATAATGTTCGTGCGACTTCGTGCTCGAGAGCGTCTCCAGCGCCATCCGGTAATTTGAGTCGACACGGACTTCGTCGCCTGATTTCAAGGTAGAATGAGCAAGATCAGCGGAACGCTGTAAGACCATCGATTGCAAGCCATGCTCCGAGCCGACGCGCAATCGGTCCTTGCCAATTACTTCGGTAATTTTTGTCACTGGACCCGCCGTCTCAAATCCAAGATCACCGACAATCACGAAGGCTTCATTAACGAGCACGCGCGTTCCTTTTTTCAATTTCGCAAGCGGAATGCGCGGATCGATGTTGCAGAAGTAATCGGCGCCTCCCACCACGATGTGCGCGGTTTCCTTCGAAGTGGCGCCGAGAAATGTGCCGATCCGGTTTGCCGGCGAAGTCACTTTCTTTATGACTTCCTCGAGCTTCTCGATCATTCTGCGCGCCTCGACCATCGTCTCCTGCTGATCGAAGATCTGCGGTCGCAGTTCCAACAAATCGCGTCGAACGGGATCGCCCGGAGGCAACGAAGAAATTACTCGATCAAATGAGTTAAGAAGATTGTCCGGAGCCGAGTCCCCAACCTCGTCCTCAAATCCCTCGCTGCGCTTGTCGCTCATTTATGGTTTGGGTCAATCCGCCGAACCAAGCCTCACTATAGCTTCATCAGATGCATTCGCAATGTTCACTCACGAAACATTTCGGAGTTCGACGCCGCCCTCATACAAAATGTTCAACTATCGCCTGGGGCGAAAGTTCCAAATAGCAAATCCCAAGCACGAAAATGCTGTTCGCAATTTCGCAACACGAGGTCAGCACGCTGCGTGTTGGATTTGGATATTGGAGCTTGGAGTTTCGTTGGGCTTTTAAGATTGGAACTTGGGATTTCCCGACGAGCCACCGTTGCGAATTACCGCACGCCGATGCGTGAGTGAGTTGCAGTAAACTGCCATGCCGCTAACATTCGCTTTTCGTCGGGAGCCTTAGCTCAATTGGTTAGAGCGCCGCCCTGTCACGGCGGAGGTTGCGGGTTCGAGCCCCGTAGGCTCCGGAATTTGGCAAAGATCACCGTCGCATGATGTGAATGGCAAGAATGCGGCTTTGATGACGCGCCCGCCTTCGCCGAGGCTCCGGCGTGGCGAGACGCCAGCAAAGAGCAACCGCCAATCACCTCCGCATAATGTGAATGGCTAAAATCCTACCTTGATGACGCGCGAGCAGGTAATCGACAAAATCGCCAATGATTGAGTTCGGCTTGTTGCCGAGCTTTGTCACAACGCGGCAGATGAGCGTTCTGCTGCGCGCATGCCACTCCAGATTGATCGCGCCAGAAACGTCCCTCGCGCTGTGTATCTTCGCCCAGCCGTGCGGACGTCCGGGCTGTTTGGCCCAAATCTTGATGAACCCAAATTTCGGCTCCAACTGGGGATCATTCATAATCTTGTGGCGCAACGATTCGCGACCCTTTGCTATGACCTGGATCACCGTTTGCACTCACGCTTAGATTCAGCAGGAAATCAGTCGGTTTGCAATGTTTGTTTGGATTGAATCCGTTGATTCTTGCAACGCCACGCATGCGCGCCTCACAGAGGCGCGGCTACAATTAATTTTCACGCAACGAGCGGTACATGACGTAAACATCGACAAATCCTTTTTCAGGATGGCGAAATGCACCGGGTAAAGTGCCGACAATTTTGAAACCGAGCTGTTTCCAAAGATGGATCGCTCCCGTGTTCGTGGAGATGACGAAATTGAATTGCATGCCGCGAAAACCCATTCGGCGCGCCTCCGTCAAACAGTGCTCGGCCATCCTGCGTCCCACTCCTGCGCCTTCGGCGTCTCGTGCGACCATGAAAGCGGCATTGGCGACGTGAGACCCGGGCCCCGATTGATTCGGTCTCAAAATGTAAGTGCCGACAACGCTGCCATCTTCTTCTGCGACGTAAGTGTGAGTATCGGCTCGAAACCAATAAGCCAACGCTTCCTCGCGCGGCATTTGCGGATCAAACGCGTACGTATCGCCTGCCGCGATGATCTCATGAAAAATGTTCCAGATCGCGTCGTGGTCCGCATCAGTTGCCGCGCGTATTGTCATCACTTCTAAGAACTCATCTCGTCAGTAGCCCTGTCATGTTGAGCGAAGCGAAACATCTCTGATCTGTTTCCCTTGAGGTCGGTCGACAATTAATCCGAGATTCTTCGCCTTCGCTCAGAATGACATTGTGAAATCGCTATAGCACTGCTCTTAATTACGACTTGCCGCTAACGGAGTGCGACCCACGCAGCAAGCGCGGCAAGTTTCTGCTCTACGCGCCATCGCCCTTCTGTGGCTCGGCCAAAATTCTGCATCATGCGCCGCACGTTCTCATTCGGTTGTTTGAGTTCCACGGAGGCTTTGCCGTACGCTTCGCGCTCGAGAAGAAGCTCTGTGCGAATGCCACGTCCGTGCAACGATCGCTGGAGCACGGAGCGAAATAACTGTCCCTCCAAGGCGTGCGCGCGGATGTGCGGATTTGTGACCGAATGCGGATCGATCTGGCTGCCGACCACAAGAGCAGCACGCTTGATCGTGAAATTTTGCTGCCGATAGCCCGCGAGAAGTTTCGCAATCGATTTTTCCGTAATGCGTCGCACCAAATCCACGCGCCGATTTATTTTCTTGGTATCGGTTTCCAGCCGTCCCATGCCGGCGTGATATGGCTGTCGCGTTTCAGGAAACCGCGGATCGGACAAATCGATTCGCTGGACATCGCACAGTTGAGGCGAACGAGCCGAACCCGTAAGCATGATTGCAGCCGCCGAGCCGGATTTTACACGAAATCCGAGAGCGGCACGCGACTTCATCTCGTCTGAAATGTCACCGGAACTGTCACCGATCCTCCCTGGCCAGGGGCGGATTTCCATTGGCGAAAAGTTTTGATCGCGGACTGATCGAAGTACGGGTTTCCCGTCGATCTAATGACCTGGACGTTCGTTACGTTTCCATTTGGATCAAAAGACAAACGGAAGCGACCTGTTCCCGAAACGCCACCCTGCGAGACGCCGGGAGGAAAGGCTGGTGCTGGCGCATAGACTAGTCGCGGTTTCGGTGTTGGCTTCGGTGTGGGTGAGCCTTCGGCTGACGCCAGCCACCGCGGCCGTGTATCAGAAGTCACTTTAGAAAAGAGCGATGCCAGTGCAGCAGAACTCCGAGCGATTGTTTTCTCTCCCGCTGACGTTACTACGCCAGCGACTGCGCCCGCTTCATCTACAACCGGGGAACCTGCTGCACTTGCAGGAGTGGTGCCCCGCAATTCGAAATCATTACCGTGTTCTGCAGCAATCGTCATCTGACGAGCGCTCCCGTCATTTCCGGCCAATGCGCTGCCAATCACCACAACGTTCGCGCCCACAGACAGCTCGCCCGTTTTATTTAGCTCAAGAAACCTCAACAACTTTCGGGGCTTCACGTCGGCTTGTAGAACGGCGACATCTAACTCCTTTGATGAGGCGAGAATTCCACTGATGTTGTAGATTCCACCGTCAGCGGTTTTTGCCACGGCGTTTGCTCCACCTTCAATTGCACGCTCGGTCGTCGCCAGTCTGCCATCTGCGGAAATAAAAAACCCCGTCTCTGTACGTAAAAGATTCCCTTTTGCATCGAAGGCGGTCACCCAAATCACCGAAGGCCGAACCTGACTTTCGGTGTTCGCCAGTTCTGACGATGGACTTTGAATAGCCTTCGCTTCCGGCGAAGCAGAGACCGATGGTGCGGCGGTCTGGGATTGCGTTGCGGTCGCCGGCGTCGATGGCGGTTGCTGTGCGAGGAGAGATTGGCCGAGAAGTTCAGTGGTCCAAGTTGGCGCGTGAATGACGATCACAAGCGCGGCCATGCAAAGCGCGTATCTGACAGTGAGCCGAATCGTTCTCATGGCAAGCTACAGCATTACAGTTTTGAATACGCACGGCAGTTTAATCAAGCCCGCAAAAAATTGGGGCTGTGACAAGGAACGATGGCTTCCCAGCCGTCGTTTCCCAGCGACAGCCAGAGGCCAACCGATCGCACGTAGTTTGGAGTCCTGCCTTTAGGCGCTTTCCCCTAGGAGCCGCGTAAACGCAGAACTCCAAACATCAATCAAAGCGTTCCGAACTAATTCCGCTTGAAATACTGAACGGCGCGTTCGTGTTTCTTCGCCCCAGCCTTTGTATTGAACGTGCCGAGATTTCTTCGTTTGCCCGTCTTCGGATTTTTCTTGCGGGAATACAGCCTGTACTTGCCGGATTTCAGTTTTCTGATCATGACTCCATCGAGTATTCGCAGATAAAATGGACTCCGCGCGTTGAATTGCAGGGCGATCGCTTAGGTTCGCCGATTTTAGAAAAACCGGCCGAGCATCTGGCCTACAAAGGCTTGGGCGAACGGTTCGAAACCCAAAGCACGACCAGCGCAGCGAGAATCGCGAGGTTGGTCGCCAGGTGACTAGGAAAGCTCCAGTTCTGGCTGGCGTGGCCGAAACAGCCGCAAGTAATGTCGAGTCCCCGGACTTTTGCCGCAATAGTCACGAGCGTAAAGGTAAGAATCAGCATCGTTAGAATCGATAACGCTCCCCGATACAACAAACGCACAACCAGCGCGAAGCCGCAGAAAATCTCCAGCCACGGCAAATAAAAGGCCAGTGCGACACTGATTGGCCATGGAAGAATCTTGTAATTATCAATGTCGCTGGCGAATTGAACTGGATCGAGTGCTTTGATCGCGCCGGCATAAATGAAAATGCCCGCAATAATAAGATCCACAATGCGCCGAAGGATGTTTGATGTCCGATTTTTGATGTTTGATGTGCTTGCGTCTCCAGAAAGTTGGACGTTCGATGTTGAGAGTTGAGCGTTCGGCGTTTGCTTCATCTATTCTTCTTCAGCCACGCTTCCCATCCGCCTTCGAGCACGAACACATCAGAAAGTTGCGCTTCCTTGCGTAGGCGTCGGGCAACCTCCCGGCTGGCATTACAACTGAGGCTGCTGCAATAAACGACGACTTTTTTTTCCGGCGACCACATCGCCAGGAATTGCGGCAGCAATTCATTCCATCGGTCTTCATTTAACGACAGCGCGCCTGGAACATGATCGCGCGCGAACTCCTCATCCGGGCGCGCATCCACCCAGATAACGTTCCCCTCCAACGTGCGGGCTTGATCAACAGTAACCAGTTCCGACGGCAGAATGGCCGAGCGCCAGGAAATTTTGTCGCGAAAATAGATCGCTTCGCCCGTTCCTGGGAGAATTGCCAGCGCTGCCAAAATGACAGCCTGCCGGACGAATGAAAATTTCACGAACACTTTCTATAGGTAAAATTACGGCGCGATGTTTTTGGAGTGCGGTGACATGTCACCGCTTTAAGAACGCGTCCGCGCACTCCACAGGCCCTTTTCGGGCCAGCGAAGATCACTGAGTTTATTGAACGGTCGGCGCATTAGTGATGCGCGCAGTGGCGTAAAAGACCTTCTGTGAATCCTCTGGTTGAATCGTCAGGGTCGAAGCAACGAGGTTCTTCGTTTCCTGAGGTTGGACGTCGATTTGGAACTCGCCGTTACCTTTTTCCTCCACCTTGGTTTGAAAATCCGGACTCGATGACGTGACCTTGATATGCTTTACGGTAAACTCTTTGCCTGCCTTCACGGTGATCGTCTTCGTGTCCGGCTTGTCGCCTTGTTTCCAGAAAACAAATGTCGGGGTGATCTCCAATTGCTGCGGGATAATCGTCTTGAGTGTGAGGACCGTCTTCGAGTTCGCGGCTTCGTCGGTCTCCACGGTCACAGTTTTGACTTGAGTGCCAGTGCGATCGCCAATGTTAAATGTGGCGGTAATCTCGCCGGTCCCGCCCGGGGGGACTTCGTCCTTCTGGCTTTGTGCAGTGGTGCAACCGCAGGAAGCGTGAACAGACTTAAAGTGCACCGGCGTCTTGCCGGGGTTCTGATATTTGAAATGGCCGATCGCCTGTTTGTCGGCAGGCGTTGGACGGAGCTCGATCTCGGTCTGTTCCCATTTCAATTCGGCGCGTGCGCTGAGGCTGATGATGACGGACAGGGCAAAAGCAACGATGTGTGTTTTCATGTTTTGGAATAGAAGCGCCTAATATAATCAGCAACTGCGTCCCGCCAAGTGCGAGGTGGCATGTCGGTAAACTTCGTGTATTTCGCGGTGGAAAGCACAGAATAGACAGGCCGGCGTGCGACCCAGTTGGCCATATCCTTTAGTTTGCGTGCGCCAACATTTGTCGCTTTCAGGGGAAGACCAGCCTCGTGACAACGATCTAGCGCCCACTGTGCGTATTCCTGCCAACTGCATTCTCCTGCATTGGCGAAATGCACAATGCCTTGGAGACGGTCTGCCCTCAGCCCGTCCAGCGCGAGGGCTTGGAGATGGCCTGCCCTCAGGCCGTCCGGCGCGAGGGCACGCCGGCTCCGGGCATCCAGCATGCGGCCGACCATTTCGGCAATATCCACCGTATAAGTAGGTGCTGAAAATTTGTCCGCGATTGCATCGACCTCTCTATTTTCCTGTGCTCTCTTGATGATTCCGTCGATGAAACTCGGTCTATCCGGGCCAAACACCCAGGAGACGCGCACGACGAGGTGCCGATTCTCGGTGGCGAGCACATTTTTCTCTCCAGCGAGCTTCGATTCGCCGTAAACGCTGATCGGCTTCGCTTCATCTTCTTCGGTGTAGGCTGTGCGTTTCTCGCCATCGAAGACGTAGTCCGTGCTGAAGTGAATCAACTTGGCACTTTTATCATCGCAAATCTTTGCAAGGACGCCGGGCGCTTCGGCGTTAATGAGAAAGGCGCGATCTCGCTCGGTCTCGCAAAGATCGACATTAGTGAATGCGGCGGCATTGATCAGCACATCGAAATTCGTTGCGCGTAGTCTTTCCCGCACACCGTTCAAATTCGATAGATCAAGTTGCGTGTGATTAAAGCCGTCGATGTCATATTTACCTCGATATTCGCGCATGAGAGCCGCGCCGAGCCGCCCACTCGATCCAATGATAATAATCTTCATCGTTCCGTAAGCGGTGGTTTCTGATCGCCGATTTATGAAATGGGAAATCGGCGACTAGCGCTACAGTTTAATATCGACCGGCGCGCTCGAGCAACGGTTGCCACCAGGCTCGGTTGTCGACGTACCACTGAATAGTCTCCTCAAGGCCCTGTTTGAAATTGTGGCGTGGATTCCAGTTCAATTCCCTTTGCGCGAACGAAGAATCGATCGCGTACCGGCGATCGTGGCCAAGTCTGTCGGGCACAAACGAAATAAGGCTGTGCGGTTTACCCACTTGATCGAGAATCAGTTTGACGAGATCGATGTTCGCCATCTCGCTGTCACCCCCGAAATTGTAAATCTGCCCGGGTTTTCCTTCGAAAAGTGCGGCGACGATGGCGGCGCAATGATCGCTTACATGGATCCAGTCGCGCACATTCATACCATCGCCGTAGACGGGGAGCGGCTCGTCGCGGAGCGCCTTGATTATCATGAGCGGAATTAATTTTTCCGGGAACTGATAAGGCCCATAATTGTTCGAGCAGCGGGTCACCAGCACCTCGTGCCCGTAAGTCTTGAAAGAGGCGATTGCCAGAAGGTCTCCACCGGCCTTGCTTGCTGAATAGGGCGAACTGGGATCGAGTGGGGATTGCTCGGTGAATTTGCCGGCCGGCCCAAGCGAGCCATAGACTTCGTCGGTTGAGATTTGGACGAAACGTTGGACGCCGTGCCGTCGCGCGCAATCCAGCAGCACGCTTGTCCCGATCACGTTCGTGTGAATGAAGTTCAGAGGATCGTTGATGCTGCGATCCACGTGCGATTCTGCTGCGAAATTGATCACCGCGTAAAACCGATGCTCGGTCATCAGTGCGTCCATTTGGTCGGCATTTGCAATGTCGGCTTTGAAAAATTCGTAACGCTCGCCATGTTCTTCGACCACGCCATCGAGATTGGCGGGATTGCCCGCGTAGGTGAGCACATCCACGTTGGTCACAAACGCCGGCTTGTAATGTTGCAAAATATACCGAATAAAGTTGCTCCCGATGAATCCACAGCCACCGGTTACAAGGATGCGCATGGCAGCGCGTACTAGCAGCGCCAAGCAGGCCGCGCCAGCAGAATATTCCTCCGCACCCGCGGGACTGCGTCATCGCCTGGCAGACTGGAAGGCGTGGCTGGCAAAAACCGATTGGATCCCGTGGGCGATTCTGGGGCTAGCAGTGTTCCTGCGCTTTTTCCTGCTGGGTATCAAACCTCCGCACTTCGATGAAGGCATCAACGGATGGTTTGTCGATCAAGTGATGAAAAATGGGTTTTACAAGTACGATCCCACGAACTATCACGGTCCGCTCCACTTTTATATTCTGTTGCTCTCGCAGAGTTTGTTTGGCCGGAATCTGTGGGCGATACGGTTGCCGGTCGTGCTTGTGAGCATCGGCTGTGTCTGGCTGGCTTTTAAGTTCGAGCCATTGGTGGGCCGAAACGTAAGCCGGATAGCGGCGCTGGCGATGGCGATCTCGCCCGGGTTCGTCTTTTACGGGCGCTACGCCATTCACGAAGTATGGCTGCAATTGTTCTCGATGATGTTCATCATGGGATTGCTTGGGTTGTGGAGATTGGGCAGGCTGAATTATCTCTGGTATGCCGGCATGGGACTAGCCGGCATGATTCTAACGAAGGAGACGTACGCCATTCATGTGGCGTGCGCGGTAATTGCACTTCCGGTTCTGGCGGTTTCGATCGCGCTAAGTCGGGTCCCCGATTTCAAGCCAGCGAAGCAAACGTGGACCTACATCGATCTTGCAATGGTTATCATCGTGGGCGCTGCCGCGATCCTCTTTTTCTATTCGGGAACTTTCCTTAACTGGGACGGGGTTAAAGGGTTGTACCAAGCGTTCAAAGCGTGGACCGAGACTGGCGCGGCCGGTCACGGCCATGAAAAGCCGTGGGATTACTGGTTCAAAATCATGGGACCATCATTGGAATTCCGCCGGTCCGATTTTCTTGGTTACGAACTGCCGATGCTCGTCGGCATGATTCTCTGCGTGTTTTGTCAAAAACTTAAGAACGTCAGCCTCCGCTATCTCGCGATTTACGGCGTGGGAAGCTTGATTGCCTACAGCTACGTCAAATACAAGACTCCGTGGTGCATAATTAGTTTTGGATGGCCTTTTCTCTATGTGTTTGGCGCCGCCGTGCTGCTGGTTCGCCCAAAACATTTGCGTCTGGTCTATCGGACAGTAGGCGTCCTTTTGTGCATTTCGCTCGGCTCGTCCATTTGGCTGAATTACTTCCGCTGCAGTTCGCCGGATGAGCCTTACGCGTATGTCCAGACATACAACGACATCTTTAAATTAACGACGCCGCTGCTGAAGCTGGCAAAACGAGATCCGGCTTACTATCATCTCACCGGACATCTGATTCGCTCGAGTATTTACCCGCTTCCGTGGGTGCTGGGCGACTTCGACCGCGTCGGCTACTATGACGGAGGGAACATGCCCGCCAATGTCGATGGCGATTTTCTCCTCGTGCAGCAAGACAAAATCAAAGACGTCGAGTCAAAATTGAAAGGCGCGTATTACACCGAAATGATGACACTTCGTAACTATCAGGAACCATCCAAGATCTTTTTCAGCGCCAAAGTGTTTAAAGAATTTTTCCCTGGTAAGGCACCGGATTTTGTCGGCAAACCGTCAGGCTAGAATTTCTCATAAAGGCCCTGTCATGTTGAGCGCAGCGAAACATCTCTGTTTTTCTCATGGCGATCGTTCCCGAAATGATCAGAGATTCTTCTGCGGCGGCTGCGGGATCAGAATGACAATCACTTATAGCGTTGCCTGTCTCGATTGCAGGCTTCCTGGTGTAGAAAGCTCCCTCTAGCGATGAAGTGGCTTTCGGCGGTTCTTACATTTGTCAATTTGTCGGCAATCTCCGGCCTTCTTCTGGGCATGGTCGGAAGAGGTTTGAATATGCTGAGCGCGGCGCTCGCATTGATGTGCGGCGCTGCCTTTGCAGTTGCAGCCTTTCTTGGAACTTCTGACCCGCGAATTGCCGAAAAGGCTGCAAATGGTCGCGGATCAGAACGGAAGCCGCGAAATGGTTCGTCAGCAGAAGAGGCGTCAAATTCACGCATTCTAGCAGCAATGAGGCGGTACCGTCATGTGTGGTTCTGGGCAATGGCAGTGTTCTTCGCGATGTTTGCTGTTCGATCCTTTTGCTGGTTGTTCTACCTCGACGGTAGCGATTACAAGATCCAATCGCCAAACAATCTCGGCGATCTCTCGCTCCACCTGACGTTAATTAAAACTTTTGCCAACGGGGTCCCGCTTTGGCCGGATAATCCCATCTACGTTTTTAGCAAACTGCGCTATCCGGCAGGGATCGATTTGTTCAATGCGCTGCTTTTGCTGGTTCACGTCGATCTGATCACCGGGTTAGTTTGGGTCGGACTCGTTGCGTCGCTCGCAACCTTCTACGGGTTCTACCGCTGGGGCGGCTCCTTCGCGGTTGCAGGTTTCTTGTTCAACGGCGGAATAGCCGGTTTCCAGTTTTTTAAGACGTGGCAGTTTTTGGATTATCAGGGCACGGCGGCAGATATCGCTCACAAACCGATCGCATGGAAAAGCATCCCTCTATCCATGTTCGTGACGCAACGCGGCTGGCTTTACGCAATCCCGGCAGGCGTCGTCCTGCTCTGGCATTGGCGAGAAAAATTCTTTCGTCAAAATCCTGTAGCCGGAGGCGTCAACCCCGGCTCCCCGGCTCCAGCTGAGGACGCCGCTTCCCCTGCCGCGGTCACCGCCCGCAGCTACAATAAAGGTCCTCTGCCTTTCTGGGTCGCGCTGTCCGTTTACGCATCAATGCCTCTGTTCAACATCCATACGTTTATGGCCCTGACGGTCGTCCTGATTTTCGGGCTGTTTCTTGAAGCCCCAAGTGAAATCAAGTTCGTCGTAGGTTTGGCTCGCAGCGAAGGCAGCTCTGGACTGGGTCGCCTCATTTCGCACCCGAGAAGGTGGCCGGAAATTTTCCGTGGCGCGCCGATTCGCAGTCACGCCACCGCGATGCTGGCCATGGCGTTGATTCCCGCAAGCTTTTTGGTTTGGCTGGTTACCGATCATTTTCGCGCAGCCTCGGTACTCCAATGGCATCCTGGTTGGGCGCAGGATTCGCCGGATCTTGCTGCTCCTTTTTTCCGCATGGGTGGAACTGCGAATTTTGGATCTGCCACCACGTTTGGTTCGCTATTGCAAAAAACGTGGAACGGCGTCATCGCGCCGTTTTTTCAGTTTTGGCTGCCAAACTTCGGCTTGTGGGTTCCGTTGGCGATGGTGCTCGTGGGGTTGGTCGGCTGGCGAATTTGGAAAACCGGCTGGCGTTGGGGTGATAGACCGCCAGCTGACGTAGCATTTGTCTTGCCCGCTGTTGTAATCTTCGGCGTAGGTTATTTTTTCAAAACCGCGCCATGGGAATGGGACAATCTCAAGCTCATGGTCTGGGGCTATTTTCTCATTCTGCCCTTTCTCTGGAGCGATATGCTCGGGCGCTGGGCATTTCCGGAACGGGCTGCGATTTGCATTGCGCTCTTCGGTTCGGGATTTGTTAGCTTGCTCGGCGGATTGTCTGCCGGGCACCCAGGCTTTGGACTAATCGAGCGCGCCAGACTCGACCGCGCTGGCGAGGCAATGCGGCCTTTGCCGATCGAAGCTCGCTTCGCCGCGTACCCGACCTTCAACTGTCCGGTCATGTTACAAGGCCGCAAAGTTGTGGCTGGATACCCAGGTCATCTGTGGACGGAAGGATTTGATTACGATGAGGTAAACAAACGGCTAACAGCCTTAATGAATGGAGCGGCAAACTGGCGAGAGGCTGCGCAGGGTCTCGGAGTCCGCTACATCTTCTGGGGCCAAGACGAAAAGACTAATTACCAATCAAGCAGCCGGCCCTGGGAAGCTACGGCGTTTCTTGTCGCATCCGGCGATTGGGGTGCAATCTACGACCTGGCGCAGCCAGCCCCTCAACACTGAGGCGTTACGCCGGTTTTCCTGCTAGATGACTATCTCGCGGAGGCGAACTTCCGTCGTACACCGAAAGGATGTGCAAGAAAAACAAAGTAAATCGCGCTCGCAAGATCGGTGAAACTGCAGGGGGGACTCGTTAAGCGCAGTGGGCCGCTGCGTAACGCCGCGAAAACATTTTCGACGGTAAGCGCAGGCGGCATCGGGATACTGGTGTAATGCCGTCCAAAGGCGTGCAGCCGATGCGCGTCAGAAGTGGCGATCAACGGTTTGCTAAACCGGGATGCCACTCGTTTTGCGCGGCGATTCGGATTGAAGAGGCCAACGTGAAAATGACAGAACTCAATGGCGTCGAAACAATCGATTTCGGCAACCAGTCGCGAGCCAATGGAACCGCCAAAAACATAGAACGGATGCGCCGCAATGGTAAAAATCGAGCTCCCACGTCGCGCGCGTAGCCTTCGCAGATCGTCGAAATTTTTTAGCTCTGCGACCTCTTCGGGAGTCACATTCAGCACGATGACATCCCCGCCGCACAAACGCACCTCGGCCGCGGGAATAAGTAAAATGCCCATTGCTGCCGCATCAGCGAACACTTCCTTTCGATCAAACACGGCATCGTGCAGCGTGATCGCGAGTACGCCAAACCCGAGCGCGCTCGCGCTCTCCAGTAATTGATGGGCAGAATAATCGACCGCGTCCTTGGGATCATCGAGGGTGTGAATGTGTAGGTCGATTTTGACCCAATTCTGTTCACTCCTCGTGCTGGCCTGCCGCGCTGTAGCTTTATGCGAAGGCTGGGTGCTCATGCTCGTGCTCATAGTTTAGTCGCGAATCGCCCGGATTTCATTTTGCTACTCGGTTTAAGGGAGAGTTGCGCTTACAACGCGAATAGAAGCATGAATCACAACACAAGCACCACTTGCAAGCGGTTGTCGTCTGCGGAAAGTTTGACGCTCGCGGACAAAGCTCGGGTGGTGGAATGGCAGACACGTACGTTTGAGGGGCGTATGCCGAAAGGCATGCGGGTTCAAGTCCCGCCCCGAGCACTTCTTTATTGCTAAGATGCATCGGCTTCTGGTGATACGATGACCCCCTAAGCGCCGAAGGCGCGAGCAGAGTTCCGAAAAGCGGCGCGAGGACGCGCACGCACTCCCAAAGCTCCGCAAAACAGAAAGCACGCGCCCTTAATTTCGTACGCAGTGCTTTTGGAGTGCGATGCGTCTTCGCATCGCTTTTCCAACGCGTCCTAGACAACGCCTGTTACCTTTGTCAGCAATTAGACCTTTTCGTGCTGTTTCTCTTCCGATAGTCTTCGCTGCAATATGGACGCCCTTTATCTTATCGGCATCGCGGTGCTGGCGCTGTTCGCTTTGGTGCTCGCGGTTGTTCTTTTTAACTTTTTCGGCCTTTGGCTCCGGGCGCGGATCGCAAATGCGCCGGTGAGTCTAGGCAAAATGGTCGGGATGCGGCTGCGCAAAGTGCCAGTCGGTCTGATTGTGGATAACCGCATCACTGCGGTGAAAGCCGGTCTGGACGTTAGGAGCGATCCATTAGAAGCGCATTACCTGGCGGGCGGTGATGTGAGCCATGTAGTACTCGCTTTAATCGCCGCTGATAAGGCAGGCATCTCGCTCGATTTCAACCGGGCCTGCGCCATCGACCTGGCAACGAAAGGCACAGGCAAGACTGTTTTGGAAGCGGTGCGGACGAGTATCAATCCAAAGGTCATCGACGCGCCGAACCCGACAATGGGCCGTACGACCATCGACGGCGTCGCACAAGACGGAATTGGTGTGAAAGTTAAAGCGCGCGTGACTGTGCGTTCGCATCTGGATCGATTCGTCGGCGGCGCGACGGAAGAAACGATTATCGCCCGCGTCGGCGAAGGAATTGTCAGCGCAATTGGCTCTGCGCATTCCTATAAGGAAGTGCTGGAGAATCCCGATCGCATTTCCAAGACCGTTCTGGCCAAAGGCTTGGACAGCAATACAGCGTTTGAAATTCTTTCAATCGACATCGCTGACGTGGATGTGGGCGACAACATCGGCGCTAAATTGCAGACTGAACAAGCCGAGGCAGACAAACGTGTCGCACAAGCGAAGGCCGAGGTGCGCCGCGCGGCCGCAGTGGCCGTCGAGCAGGAAATGCGCGCCAAGACGCAGGAAATGCGCGCCAAAGTGGTCGAGGCTGAAGCGCTCGTCCCACAGGCGATGGCAGATGCATTTCGCTCGGGAAACCTTGGGATTATGGATTACGTCCGAATGAAAAATGTCCAAGCTGACACTTCCATGCGCGAATCGATCGCCGGCGGAGATAAGTCCCGGACAGACGGAACGTAATTCGTTAAAAGCGTTAAAACGGTAAATTGTTGTTAAAGGAATTGTCATTCTGATCCCGTAGCCGCGGGAGAAGAATCTCTGATCCTTCTTCCGCCAAACCATAAGACCATAATCTGAGATGTTTCGCTTCGCTCAACACGACAACGATAGCCTTCCCTGGTTTACCGCTCCAACGCTTTAACCCTTCAACGGAAATGTAACCCATGCTCGCAGTCCATCTCGAAAATCTGCTTTTCCTTTTGCTTCTCGTGGTCGCTGGATTGTTCCAGTTGCTCGGGAAAGCGGCCCGCAAGACAAGCACAGATGAGACGAGGCGATCGTCAGAACCTCCGCCTCGAACGACGAAGCCAATTCAGCGCGCACTGGCAGAGTCGGACGAACAACGCGTCCGCAAATTTCTGGAAGCACTTGGCCGGCCGCCCGCATCCCGGCCGCCACCGCCGGTTGCGCAGCGTCCAACTTATCGCAAGCCACTCCTGTTTCCGCGCGTGCCACCGCTCGGGTCGCCCCTGCCCCCACTGGTAACGCGACCGCCGGATTTACCCAGCGAATTTGAAGTTCATCGTGAACCGATTCCCATTCCCGCCGAGCAGCCGCGCGCTGCTCAGCGTTCGGTAGAACCAGTATTTCAAGTGCATGAATCAGCAGCACCGCCTGCACCAAGCTCGACTGAACCTGCCGCGACTACACACGAAATCAGAACACAACCGCAAGTTGTTGTCACCACGACATTGCTCCGATCAAAATCGAGTCTGCGCGACGCGATCGTTATCCGCGAAATTCTCGGTCCGCCGCGCGGTTTGCGAGCGCCCGATTTGATGACGGTCGAGTAATCGAGTACTGAGCAGCTGCACTCTGGTTAGATTGTCGCATTACTCCTTTACTCCAGCACTCCATTGCGACACCACGCCGGCGTGGCGGAACGTTCCGGTTTTTTCTTCGTCATTGCATTAAGTGACTCTGTGAGAGCAGGCGAAGCGTGCAGATCGGTTTCGCCTTTCAGCGGCAAGACACTCCGACGGTGTTGACGTGGCACCGGAGTCGTTGGGGAAGCGTTTGGTTTCATTCAACCTTTTCAATCGTCAACGCATCAGCAACCGGCGTATCGATCACGTTTTTCACAGCGGGGAGATTAGCCGGTAATGAAACTGGAATGCTATGAAAGGGAGTTTGCGCATTTACAACATCTGCCTGCGCAAAGATCTTCACGCGCGCTTCTGCATTTTTCCTCGTAACCTCGTGCCGGATTTCCCGCATTACATCAGTGGAAAGGAATTTGGAAAAAATGAAAACCTTTATTGTTTATGATTTGGATTCAAAAATGCCCGTTGCTGTTGGCGAACAAGTAAGCGCGGAAACTGCGCGATATTGTGCAAGCCTGGCAACTGGAATTTTCGAGGCAAATCTTTTGGCAGAAGAAATTGACCTCGAAAAACAAATTACCTACTGAACCACAATGTTGGAAACTGCTATGAAACTATTCCTGGCAACGAAAATGAAGTGTGCGGTTGTATCTGCACTCATTTTGCTGGCGTTTGTATCGCAAGCACTCGCAGTTTTACGACCGCTTTTTCCGTCCACACCCGTGCCGCCATTTAACGGTGAAGTAATTATCATAGAAGACGATTCGGTGATGGGGGTGTGCAAGAAAACGTCTGGTATATGACCCGGGTCAGGCACTGTAGCCCGTAGGCAGACGCAGCGCTATAGCTCCGTGACGGGCTCTCTCTCCTGTTGCAACGCTTTCGGTAAACTCAGCTTTTTTTCGGCGCGCGTATCGAAACGCTTTCCGTCCCTGTGATGCGGCTTAGCAATCCAGAACGCGCGTCCGTTGGAGTCAATCGCTAAGACGCAGCGACAACTCCAACCAACCTGCTGAGATCCCCGTTGGCGATTCGCGATGCGATAATTTCTTCGCGAGATTCTCGGACCGACGCGCGGCTTGCGAGCGCTCGAACTTATCGGAAGTTAGCCCCGGCGCAGGCTCGGAAGCCCGTGCGTCTCACAGGCAAAGTGCCTGTGTTACAAAGCCGGCGTGGCGGAATTGGCAGACGCGCTGGACTCAAAATCCAGTGGCCGCAAGGCCGTGTGGGTTCGAGCCCCTCCGCCGGCAAGGGTTTTCATTGAGCGTTAGAGGTTGGATGTTGGGCGTTGGATGTTTGAAAACGTGAGCTCGTTTGTGTGCTCCCAAAAAAATTGAGAGATGCCTCGACTTCGCTCGGCATGACATTTCCGGCAGACTGTCTAACACCGCTTCTCCCGAAAGAAAATTAATCAGGGACTGCAGCGGGCCAATGTCGCATCGACGCGCGAGAAAACGGCTATGGCGGACGGTAGATCTAGCATTTTATACTTGTATAGAAGAGGGAGAACCACAATGTTCGCTCGTGAACGGAAAGCCGGGTGAGCAGGGTGCAGGCGAACCGCGTGAGTTTGTAACTACCCGCTGGAGTTTGATTCTTTCGGCCGCCAAGTTTGGAACTGAAGAGCAAAAAGCTCGCGAGGCGCTCGCAGAACTCTGCCGGACGTATTGGCGTCCGATTTTCTTATTTGTCCGCGCGCGCGGCCATGCAATTGAAGACGCGCAGGACCTCACGCAGGACTTTTTTGTGATCATTCTGAGGAATAACTGGTTGCAACACGCCGATCGTAACCGCGGGCGGTTTCGTTCGCTCTTGCTGAGGTCGCTCCAAAATTTTCTCATTAACGCCGCGGAGAAAACTCATGCTCTCAAACGGGGCGGGGGCGTGGAATTTATTTCCTGGGACGATTGGATGGCGGAAGCGCCGCCGCAATTATCCATCCCGGTTCAAGAACTCGACTCCCTGGCGCCGGAGCGCATCTTCGACCTCACTTGGGCGACGACGGTTGTGGAACATGCGTTTCAACGGCTGCGGGAAGAATGCGACAGCAAAGGTAAACTGTGGCTTTTCCAAGCACTAAGCTCCAATATTACAGACGAACGCGATGAACTGTCGTACGCCAACCTATCTGCGGAACTCGGAATTACGGAAGCGGCCGTGAAAAAACAGCTGCACAACATGCGGCAACGCTACCGGTGTTTGTTGCGAGCTGAAGTCTCGGGCACGGTCGAAAATCCTGCCGATGTGGACGACGAGATCCGCTACCTGTGTGCGGCTCTCGCAGCAGCAACCGGATAGCTCTGATGAAGACTTCGGCGCCGGCCTCTGATTCGCTCCATCGCGCGACCAAAGGGCCGGCAAAATGCGAAAAGTGCGGAGCAACCATGCGACTCGACACCGGAGTTTGCGTGAGCTGCCTGCTGCGCGAGGGATTGGAAACTGGTAGCGAGGTATCGAAGGCGGTTTATGAAATCGTACTTGACGAGCTGGACGCGCGTGACAAGCCCTGGCGGCTGGGAAATTACGAAATTCTCGAGCAGATCGGTTGCGGCGGCATGGGCGTGATCTATCGGGCCAGGCAACGGCATTCCCGGCGGATCGTCGCGGTAAAGCGCGTCCTTAGTTATCGCGCTGATTCACACGGAGCGCTGCAGCGTTTCCGACGAGAAGCACAGGCGGTGGCCAGTCTGGATCACCCGAACATTCTTCCGATTTATGAAGTAAGCGAGAGCGAGGACGGCCTGCCGTTTTTCAGCATGAAACTCGCGGAGAAGGGAAGCTTGCACGAGAACGCGGCTTCGCTTCGCGACGAGCCACACAAATGTGTGCAACTGATGGCAAAGGTCGCGCGTGCTGTCGAATACGCTCACAGCCGCGGAGTTCTCCATCGCGACCTGAAACCGGGAAACATTCTGCTCAACGATCGAGACGAGCCACTGGTCAGCGATTTCGGTTTGGCGAAGCTGCTGGACGAGAACAACGATCTTACGAGGTCGCTGACTACTTTCGGAACAGCAGGTTATATCGCGCCCGAGCAGGCCGGTGGTGCAGCCGCCGACTTTACCCCGGCGGCGGATGTTTACAGTCTCGGCGCAGTTCTATTCAACGTGCTTGCCGGACGTCCACCATTCCTGGGTTCCAATCCGGTTTCCGTGATTCGCCAAGCGTCTGAAACGCAGGCGCCCAAGCTGCGCTCGTTGGCGCCGTCGGTCGATCGCGATTTGGAGACGATTTGTGCCCGCTGTCTGGAGCGCGACCCAAAAGCGCGCTACCAGTCCGCCGGAGACCTCGCAGCCGACTTGGAACGCTGGCTCGGCGGCCGTCCAATCGTCGCCCGCCGGGTTTCACCTCCAGCGCGGATCTGGCGCTGGTCGCGTCGTAATCCCAAATTGGTTGGAGCAGCGACAGCCGGTCTCCTTTTAGGCGCGGCTGCGGTTTGGTTATTTCGCGGCGAACTCTTTCGAGCGTCGCAGTTTAATCCTCCAGACAGGAGTATCGCTGTTCTGCCATTTACCGATTCTACCGAGACGAAAGATCAGGGTTATTTGTGTGACGGGATAAGCGGGGAGATTCTCGATACGTTGGCGCAGGTTGACGGTTTGCGCGTGGCCGGCCGAACTTTGTCATTCTCATTGAAAGGAAAGAACACAAAGGAGGTTGGAGAAAAACTAAACGTTGGAAATGTGCTTGAAGGAAGCTTGCAGCGCCAAGGTGATCGGGTTCGTGTGACAGCCGAACTGACTGACGCGCGAAACGGTTTTCGCGTGTGGACGGAAACCTATGATCGCGAGTTGGACGGCGCATTTGCACTCCAAGACGAAATCGCCCGGTCTATCGTTGACGCGCTCAAGATCAAGTTTGGCGTTCGAGTTTCCGCCCACGAACAACCCCGCAGTGGCGTAAACGACCGTTATCTACAGGAACTTTTCACGGATGTAACTCATCCGACAGGAGTAATCGGTGTGGGCATTAGCATGCCCGTACAGAATCCATCTGATCCATTCACAGTTCCTGATTACACGCCTGCGGGAGATTTCGACCCGCGCCGCCCGGACACTCGCGTGACCGCTGCGCCTTCAGAGACCGGATCCAACACCAGTGCGGGTAATCGCGCATTGGAAGCCGGTCTGCGAACGAACAAAATTACAGCGGACGTGATCGCTGCGCCTCCCGAGACGGCATTCAACACCAGTGCGGGTGATCGTGCATTGGAAGCCGGTCTGCGAACGAACAAAATTACAGCGGGCGTGACCGCTGCGCCTCCAGAGACGGGATCCAACACCAGTGCGGGTAATCGCGCATTGGAAGCCGGTCTGCGAACGAACAAAATTACAGCGGACGTGACCTCTGCGCCCCCTGGGACAGGAGTCGCTACGAATGAGCGTTATCACGCATCGGAAGCCGCTCCGCGAACGAACAAAATTATAGCGGACGGATCAGCGTCCATCCAGGGGTTTGTCAAAGATGCAAAAGGCGAACCGATTAAAGGCGCAGACGTTCGGGTCGAATCCCGAGACGGCAAACAGGTGTTCAGCACAGTAAAGACCGATCCAAAGGGCCGCTATGTTTCACAGGGCCTGGAAGCGGGCGTTTACAGGGTAACATTGCTTGTGAGTGGCGCAGTCAAGGCGTCGATCATGAACACACAGACCAAAGCGAATCAACCGACTCAGCTGAATTTCGACCTCAAGTCAACGTCCCAAGCAGGTAACATTGCAAGAGGTGGAAAGCACATGGTATGGATGCCAGGTCGTACCGGGACCCATCTCGGGGGTAATTGGGTCGAAGTCGACGACGAGGGAAATGAGCATTCCGATTCCAACATTCGGACATACAGTGTTCGTCGTCAGTAATTTTGAAAACGACTACAACGAAGCGACGACCAACATCAAGGGTCGTACTTGGGACGTCGCTTTGAGAAAACGTTTCTAATCTGTAGCCACTGCCCTGTGGGCCGTGTGCCCGCGCCTCACAGAGGCGCAGCTACAGCAACAGTCCACTCGCAGAAACTTCGGCTTTTCCCTCATTCAGCAAATTATTTGGAACTTCGCCTCTTTTTTCCTGTAGGAAGTAGTGACCAATATATCTTATTCATCTATGTTTATTAAATCATTGCAGATTGGGTTTGTGGGGTTGTTTCTCTGTATTGCGAGCGCTTGGGCTGGACCAGCATCCATTCAGGGGATCGTCAAAGATGCAAAGGGCCAACCAATAAAAGGCGCAGACGTTCGAGTTGAGTCCCGGGATGGGAAGCAGCTCTTCAATACGGTCAAGTCCGATGCGAAGGGTCGTTATATTTCACAGGGGCTAAAGCCGGGCGTTTACCGCGTTTCGCTCGTAGTGAATGGCGCCGTGAAATCGTCCATTATGAATACGAGTATCAAGTCAGATCAGGCGACACAGCTGAATTTTGATCTGAAACCGGTAGCGGCAACGCAGGCAAATACAGCTGCAAAAAGCGGAAAGCACATGGTCTGGATGCCTCCGACTACGGGTTCTCATACGGGTGGCCGCTGGGTCGAAGTTGACGATAGCGGCAGCGAAGCCGCCGGCGCGTTAAACGTTAAGCGAGGCAGTGCCGAAGCACTACGTCAGCAACAACTGTCACAACCGCCAGCTCCACGTCCAGGTGGCCAGTGATCCGTTGCGTCCGGCATCACTCCTCGGCGCAAAGACAGATAACATCGGAGTCGATGCGAGAACCGCGTCCTACGATGATCAAAGCTCTAAAGGTTTCGGCGCTGCAGCCGTGCAATTTTCAGGCCGGCGTTTGCGCCGCGGCAAACAACCCTTTCACGGGCTCTCTCAAAAGCGCAATAATCGTAAAGATCCCGAGAATTGTTCCGAAAGGAATGAAGAGACATTCGATACAAACCATTACCAGCGCAAAGGTGTAATGCTTGTTGCGGGACAGGCATCGTCCGGCAAGCAAAATACAAATGGCCATCGCGATGCCGAGTAAAAACAAAAGCAAACCGACGACGGCAAAAATCCAGCCAAGAAATTCAGACGGCACCGCTTCAGCTGGTTTTGGTCCGGCGGCTGCCGGATGTCGCGCAGCGAATATAAAAATCGCGCCGATCGTGGTGTATAGCAGCGGGAAGAAAGAAAACAGCGCCGCCAGGCCAGCGCCTACGTAATGAAAAATCGCAAGCAATCGCAGATGCTCTCTATCTTGATTCATTCGTAAAACAACTGGAGCCGCTTCAAAGTGTTCACGAAGTTATGTACCCTTCTTCGCCGTGTTGATTAATGTCGAGTCCCTGTCGCTCGATTTCCGGCGCGATGCGCAAACCGATCGCGCCTCTGACGATTGCACCGATGATCGCGCTTGCGACCACCGCCAACACGATTGTGACGATAATTGCTTTTAACTGTTCGATCCACAACGTGTGACCAACAATTCTCGCAAGACCGTTTTGCGTCGCAGGATTTAGTGGTCCGGCAATGGTTGACGAAAGATTTGGATTCACAGCCGCAGTCGCCAGCAAACCGGTGAGAAATGCACCGAGTGTCCCGCCTACTGCGTGGATCCCGAAAGTATCGAGAGCGTCGTCATAGCCGAGCCACGATTTCAATTTCGTGCACGCAAAAAACGGGACGATGCCCGCAGCCACCCCTATAATCACTGCACCACTCGGAGCGACATAGCCACAGGCTGGCGTGATTACGACCAGTCCGGCCACTGCTCCCGAACAAAACCCGAGCACACTCGGTTTGCCGCGCAGCGCATACTCGAGCATCGCCCAGATAAATGAAGCCACCGCCGTTGCAAGCGTGGTGCTCATAAACGCGTTTGCGGCGATTCCATCGGGCGCAAGAGCGCTTCCCGCATTGAAACCGTACCAGCCTACCCAAAGCAAACCGGTGCCGACCATACAAAGCACCATGCTGTGCGGCGCCATGATTTCCTTTCTGAACCCGAGCCGGTGCCCAAGAAGAATGCACAAGACGAGCGCGGACCAACCGGACGTCATGTGAACGACGGTTCCGCCTGCAAAATCGATTGCAGTAATCTTCGCGGCCGGATTCCAGACCCCATTCATCCAGCCATCGATTCCCCACACCATGTGGGCGATTGGAAAATACACCGCGAACATCCAGACGCCGACGAACACAAGCACGGCTGCGAATTTCATCCTTTCGGCAACTGCCCCGATGATTAAGGCCGGCGTGATGATGGCGAACATCAGTTGGTACATGGCGAACACGTTCTGCGAAACCCAGTACGAATAGTCGTTGTTCGGTCGGACGCCGACGCCGTCCAGAAAAGCGAATTTCAATCCGCCAATGAAGGGCGACCCACGTGAAAAAACGAGAGAATAACCTGCCACCCACCAAAGAATCGTCACCAGGCCGGCAATCCCGAGACATTGAGCAAGAATCGACAAGACATTCTTCGCGCGGACGAGGCCACCATAAAAGAGCGCCAGCCCCGGCAACGTCATGAAAAGCACCAGCGCAGCGCACGTCATCATCCATGCATTGTGACCGGGGCCGGGGCCCGCGACGTTCGAGGTCACTGGCGAGCCGGTATCTGCGCCGCGCGCTGAATTATTTACGTAAGCTTCAAGGTCAGCGACGCGCTGCTCGAGTGAAGGTGAAGCGGAAGGCGACGATGTTTGCGCATGCAGTGGAGAAAACAACGCAACGAACCCGACAAGAAAAAAGGCCCGCATCATTACGCGCTTCCGTTATAACGCGCGGATTTATCGCGGCAAGAAAAATGCCACCGCACAGGTCACTGACCTTCTTTACGGCAGGCCTACGTCGCGTCTCCTTCGTGAGGGAGAGGGTGAGGGTTCGATTCAAAACAACTGGATCTGGCAAGTTCGTGAGTTGCCGCGTGCAATCCAAAACCCCTCACCTTAGTCCTCTCCCCTTGCATCAAGGTGAGAGGCAAACAAAAGCGACGCGAGGACACGAGTATGTCCTCACATTGCGTTCGATTTGCGAGTAACGAAAACTAGCAAAGGAAAACTCCGCCGAGCGGCTGGCCAGACCAGGTTAAGATGCTCGGCGGAGTTCCTCCTCTGCCTCAAAATCAGACTGAATTCAGAGCAACGTCATGGGCAACAATGATCCGAGCGAAACTTGTTCTGACGCTGGTTCACTACCTGCTCCTTCATCGTCATCGTCATCGGCATCGTCATCATCGTCATCGGCATCTTCGCCGTTGTCGACATCGGCTCGCGGCGCGACTGCCGGCAAGTCATTCTGCTTTAATCTCTCGTAGCGCTCACGAACGTCGGCCGGCACTTTGTCGAGGTCTTCTTTGGTTTCGACCGGTCCACTGAAGAGCAACTTGCCCTGGGGGTCTTTGGCCGTAAGCAATTTCCTTCCATTTAGGTTTTCCAACTTCATCTCGCCTTTGCCATCGCTGAAAACGATTTGCGCTTTGCCGAGATCGATCTTTGTAGCCTTGAGCGCGCCGTTATCGTTGCTCAAAATGCGAATCTCCCGCGCGGCGCGACGGGCGTCTTCCCGCGCGCGTTTCGCCGCCTCATGGGCTTGTACCACTGCTCCGCGAATTATGCCGCGTTGCGTGTCGCCCAATTGTTCTTTCAATTGTTCCTTCAATTCTTGCATCTGCTCACCGACATCGCCTGTTTCATCAAAATCCCAATGCATGTCGTGGTTTCCTCCGGGCATCAGCGAGTGACGCTGCGGCATTTCTTTCTTGGCAAGCTTAACAGTGATCTTTTGCTCCTGACCCTTGCGCAAGATGGTGAGCGTCACCTCAGTGCCTTCGGAGAAAGTCTGCAGGAGTTTTCGCAGTTGCGTTGGTTCCATCAGAATCTGGTCGTTCAACATCTTAAGGATATCGTTCTGCTGAACGCCTGCTGAGGCGGCAGGACTATTCGGCACGACGTAGTCGACGACCAACCCGAGGCCCTTGGTCAAACCAAGCTGTTCACTGACAACATTCGGAACTTGCGACGTCTCCACGCCGAGAAATGTCATCGGCACTTTCGGCGCATTCTCGTGGCCGCCCGGCATCCCCGGCGGACCATGCGGGCCAGGTGGCGCAGGCGGTGTCTGCGCAAATCCCGCGATCGGCAAGGCAATGGCTGCAATTGTAGCTATGGATTTTATTTTCATGTTTTTTGTTTTGTTAAATTATTGGCCTGAGACCGGGATGAGCACGACTTCCTCGCTGGGGTAAGAAACACGAAGTGATGCGCCCGTAGTCGGATTACGCCACTGCCACGTTTCATGAGTCTGATAACGCATGCGTCGCAACGGCTGACCTGAGCTGCTGGCAAACTGCAATCCTTCGTCGCGCGTGTTGTAAACCAGCCGGGTCGCGCCCGCAGGAACAAATTTGTCGGTCAAAGTGGATTTTTGCGCTCGGTTCAATAGCGGCGCTGCTTCGGGTTCACGCGATGTTTGCGCGATTTCTTTGCCGCTCTCCTGGCGCTCCATCTTGACCGCCGCGAACAAAACCAGAACAGCCGCTGCGGCGAGACCGAAGCCAAGTGACAACCAATTGTAGCGCAGCCGCTCCGGTTTTATGGCATGCGAGGCGACTGCCCTACAATCGATCATTGCCTCCTCAATCCGCTCGAAAAGAATAGGCGAAGGCCGTGCCGGTCGCAGCTTTCTCAATTCTTTCTCAATCTGAGATAAATCGTTCATTGGGGCTGCAACGTGTTTCTCAATGCCGCCAGCGCATACCGGTAGCGCGACGCCGCGGTGTTTTGCGAGATGCCAAGTGCGCCGGCGATCTCTGCAAAAGTTAATTCGTTCCAAATTTTCATGACGAGCACCTCGCGTTGTTCGCAAGGCAGAAAATCGATTGCCTCGGCGAGAGCCCGCTGCGTGTCGTCTTCAAATTCAAACTGTGGCTCGCTAAATTCATCAGTGTCGCGAACTGCGGTGGCCTCACGTCGCGCGCGGCGGCTGTCACGGCGGATAAAATCGAGAGCGATGGAACGCACTGCAGCGTAAAGCAGCGCACGGTTCTCGATCTTGTGGTTGCGCCGCCAGAACTTGACGAAAGCTTCCTGGACAACGTCTTCCGCGTCAGCCGCTGATCGCAGCCATTGCCGGGCAAAAAGCAGTAACCCTGGAGCAACTTCAGAAAAGCAATTCTTCCAATCCTCATGGCTGGCCAAATTTTGCATGACCTCTTCACGGTCTTTATAGTCAAGACGCCGCCAAGGAATGATTTTGTCTAAGCCAACGAAATTTTTCTTGTTTGTCGCATGACCGGCGCTCGCAGACGGTCGCGCGGCGGACGTCGATTTTGAGAAAGCTGTCGGGTCACTCATTACTGCGGAAAAGGCTTACGCCAAACTTGACTGCGAAAAAGGATTTCGCGAAGCATCCATCTTTGTTTTCGCCGATGATGCGGTAATCTTCGCACCCACTGCGGTCAACGGAAAAAGTTTTGGCGCGAAGTGAGGAAGCCCCTGCGATAAGTTGGCGACCAATTTGCGCCTCGATCTTGCGGCGTGGACATCTCAGTTGCCTCTTCCCCCCGCAGCGGAGAGGCGAAAAGCGCGCCGCGGGAAACGTATCTTCGCGGCAGATGTGTGGGGCATCCTGGCTGCAGTGGCGCAGTCCCATGGATGATGTCGCCTCTTCTCTTCGAAAGAGGAGAGGGGATGGGTGAGGAGTCGATCGTCGCCATCGCGATGGCGAAATGTCTCCCGACTCGCTGAAGCTACGGCGCGGCAGGGGAGTTCGCTCGACATGATACATTACTTTTTCGGCAGCGCCCGCAGGATCAAATCGCCCAGCCAATCGGGATGCGCGACGCCTTGGCGATACGCTTGCAGCGATTCCACAGAAGAATTCACGCGGAGATTGCTGTAAGAGCCGTCAGCGTTTTGCCAGCGCTCGTGCCAGTAAAGCGCGGCCTTGATCCGAGGATAACGTGTGCGAAAAAGTTCCAGCCCCTGCTTAATCCATGCCGGTTTGTGCATCGCGCTAGGCGGGGCCGACGCCAGCGGGAACTCGCCGGTCGCCCACTCGGCAATCATCACTGGTTTGTGTGGATCGAGCCTGCAGATTTCCTCGTACGGCCAGTTCACAAGTGACGGAATATCTGGATTTGGTTCGTCCTTGTACTGCTGCCCGTAAACGCTAAGGCCGAGCCAATCGACGTAATCCGAGCCGGGATAGTAGGCAGCCGCGCAGTTCCAGATTTCGTATGGATAGGGATAATTGTTGGTATGAAACATCCATTTGATGTTTGACGCGCCCCGCGCGCGGACCCGATCTACTACATAACGATAAGCCCTGCGAAACGTTTCCGGACCTTTCCAGTTTTTGGACTCCGGGTCCCACTGCGCGCCGCCGTAGTAAGCTCCCGACCATGGGAACCATGTCCCATTCATTTCAACTCCGAACACCACAATCATTGGATGCCCAAAGTCTCGGGCGGCATCCGCCCATTTGTCGATGTATGCGTCCCACTTACCCGCGAGGATTTCAGTCAAACTGAACTTGTCCGGCCCATGATCTTCCTCATATGGCCTGTCCCAAGGCGACCAAAAAACCAACGGCATCGAGCCGTGCCGCCAGATGACATTGAGATTATCCACCGGAAAATTTTGTTCTCCCCAGTAGCTTGAAGAAACGATGATGGCCTGGTGTTTGCCCACCATCTCCTCGTAGTCCTCGATCGTCTCCAGCGTTACATCATCTTCTTCATCGCCAAAATCCATGAAGGCCCCGGTGTACGCGCCATGCTCTGGAATCGCGACCTCAACCGGGCCATTTGGATCGACTTGCGCAACGGTTGCGAGCTTCTTGCAACCAGTTAAAGAGAGCGCCATGCCGAGGGCGATCGAAAGGAGAAGTGAGTTCAATAGACGCGCCGAAGATCGCATTTGCCCGTTTAGCCTTAATCGAAGCATTATCGCCGGTCGCGATCCTGCGACACGTAAATCGTCGAATCCACCTGACTTTTCAGCATCTTCCGAATGTCGCGCCAGGGAAACGGTTTTCCAACTAGATCAGGTTCGTCGAGCGCTTTCAACAATGCGATCGGTCCCCCGCGATCGGTGATAATGATCTTCTGACGAGCCGCGGCGCGCACCAGCTTGCCGGTATTCAGGTGCAATTCGCGGATAGTTACGGTTCGCATGCTCAAAAGCTGGCACCCATTCTTGGTCGCAACCAAATTAGCGCCATAAGTAACGCATCGCTCGTATTCGGCTTCGCAATTTTCCTGCCACGCCGAACATTGTCCAGCGTTGCACTGGAGCACTTCCCATACTTTCATTCTGATCCCGCACTCGCGGGAGAAGGATCTCACATCAATATTGGCACCGATGATCCTCCTCACGGGAATTAGACCAGAGATGTTTCGCTTCGCTCAACACTGACAGCGGCATTTGTAAACTGGGTTCTAAGCCAGTCGCGCTGTTTAGGCACTTCACGCTGACGCGAAACGCTCCGCTGGCCCACGAATTCTACTTGACCGACGAATCGCTAATATGGGAACAGAGGATGCGAGCCAATGCCCAGGCGAGAAGTGAACATAAAAGTCGTCACAGTTTTGATCTTCTCTGTCGTAGGAGCCGCCTTGGCAGAGGACCTTAAAACGATTAACGGAAAAGAATTCAAAGACGCAACCGTCACCCGTGTTGAGCCCGATGGGATTGTCGTCAAGACGAAATCAGGAATGTCAAAAGTTTACTTCGCCGAACTGCCAAAGGAAGTTCAAGAACGCTTTCATTATGAGCCGCAAAAGGCCAGCGCATACTCCGCCGAGCAAGCTGCAAACTACGCCGCATATCAAAACCAGCAGGCGGAAGCCCAACGTCAACGAGAGGAGGCGGCAGCAAAGAACAATGCGATCTTAGCGCAACAGCAAGCGGCAAAGAATCGCACTCAGACGTTGCAGAACCACTATGCAACGCTTCAACAGGAGGAAAACGCACTGCTGTTGAAGATTGGGGAAGCAAAACAACCCGGGCCGGAGTACTGGCAGGGTAAGCACAAAAGCCACCATCCGAACCCGCAAAAATCCCAGCTACCGCTTCTCCAGAGCCAGCTCCGCGACGTGCGCCACGAAAAAGGCGAAGTAAGGAAGCAATTGGGAAAAGGCCAGAGATAGACGCTAGAATGGCGTCGTGCGAAGGTGGATCGGCTTCTCCTGAAGACGATTTCTGCTCATCGCCAAAGGCGCAAGATACCCGGCGGCAGAGCCGCAGTTGATTAGCCAACGCGTTGAGGACAACGCGTTCCACCGTTTCGCACTGCCCGCCCGCTGTGTGCGGGAAGTGCTTTCGGGGTGCGATGCGTCCTCGCATCGCTTTCATTCTTAGCGAGACGCATTTACATATCACGCGGTGAATAGTGCGTGGCTCGGAAAAAGAAACACGCTCCTTCGTGCAGCAATTCTTTCGGTCATTGTCCATTTAGCTTCAGCAGAAGAAGCGTGTACCGATCAGGAACCTTTCCCGATTTCTGCAGTTGTTTTGGCGGATCATCGTGTAAACCATTGCGTGCCAATTGAGGCGCTGGGCGCGGGCATTGACGGTCACGAGAAAGACGAATGCGCTCGGATGTTTACAGACAAGAACATCGAGCAAATGCTCTCAGCGGGGCTTGGGCCACTGACTTACCGGCTGCGCACTGAGCTTGCGGGTGAAGTCTGGCATTGGAACCCGCGCGGCGCGTGGAGTGATCCTGCTCACCAATGCGGATACTGGACGTCCGACGACTCGCTCGGCGAACCGATCAACGTTTCCTATGGCTACCACTTACCGCGCCGCGGAAACACGATCGATCAGGCAAATGACGATGGCTATTCCCGAATTGCGGATGGTGACAAAGAATCGTTTTGGAAAAGCAATCCGTATCTGGATTCGCATTTTACTGGTGAACCCGAAGACGCCCATCCGCAATGGGTCGTGATCGATCTGGGCGCCTCGAAACCGGTGAATGCAATCCGCATTCATTGGGCAGCGCCCTACGCCAAACGGTATCGGGTCGAGTACTGGCCCGGAGAAGATCCGATGCACTTGCACGCCGATGATGACGATGACTGGCAACCATTCGCACATGGAAACGTCGATGACGCTCATGGCGATGATCAACTCCTTCGACTAGTCGATCGCCCACGCGCGACTCGATTTGTTCGAATTGTGATTAACCGGAGTTCGGGAACGAGCGCACAATCTTCCGACGATATTCGCGACCGCGTTGGGTTTGCGATTCGCGAGATCGAGCTAGGGCATATCGATGGGCACGGTCGTTTTCGTGATAATGTTCGTCACGCTGCCAATCGCCATCGACAGACGGTGATTTACGTGTCATCCACCGATCCATGGCATCGCGCGGAAGACATCGATTTCAGCGTCGAGCAGCCGGGATTGGATTTCGTCTTGCGCAGCAAGCTCACGAACAACTTGCCTGTGCTTGTGCCGGTGGGCGTGTTGTACGATACGCCGGAAAACGCTGTCGCTGAGATTAATTATCTTCTTCGCCGGAGTTATGGGTTAGAAGGAATCGAACTAGGCGAAGAAGCCGATGGACAATGGGCTTCGCCGGAGGATTATGCGGCGCTTTACGCCGGAGTCGGCCGCCGGCTCGCTGCGTTGAATCCGAGTTTGAAACTCGGGGGGCCAAGCTTGCAGAGTTTCGAGCAGAAACTGCTCACATGGGCCGACACGTCCGGCAATCGCTCCTGGATGAATCGGTTCCTGAAATATGTTCGAACTGCCGGAGTGCCCTTCGATTTTTTTTCGTTTGAATTTTATCCGTTCGACAACATCTGCGCCAACGCGGCCCCGCAGTTACGGCAAACTCCAAAACGTTTAACCGAAATGCTTGCCAGCTTGCGCGCCGATGGCGTGCCTTCTGACATCCCCTGGCTAATGACTGAATATGGCTATTCGGTTTTTTCAGGGCAGCACGAAGTGGATATCGAGGGCGCTCTCTTCAACACAGATACAGTCGGAGTATTCCTGACACAGGGCGGTGCTAAGGTCTACCTATACGGATACGAGCCAAACTATCTCCAGGACGAGCTCAAATGTTCCTGGGGCAATCTCATGATACTTCAGTTAAACCCAAAGAACGACGAACTGAATCGCCTATCTGGTTACTATGCTGCTCAGCTCATCACAAAAGAATGGATGCAGCCAACAAGTGAAACGCATGACATCTTTCCCGTAACCATAAAACAGAGGGCGCAAAGTTCATTATCTGCGGTCACTGCCTATGCCGTTCGACGAGCAGATAAGCAATGGGCTTTGCTTGTAATTAACAAGCATCCCAAGCGCGCGTCGCGACTCGATGTACAGTTCAAGATTCCCGGCGCACAGGAGCCGGTGCGTTTTGTCGGCCAGGTGGAGGTAGTTCAATTTTCACGACAGCAATACGCCTGGCGCGATGACGGGCCGAACGGCCACCCGATTCGCAGCCTGCCGCCCGCGCACTTTACGCAAGAGGCGTCTTCAATTTACGAGCTACCGCCGTATTCGGTTACTGTTTTGCGCGGAAGATTGAGGGAGCCGTAATGGCAGACTTTTCAATAAACGCTTCGGCACTTACAAATTATTACCGCCGTTTGCTTTAAGACCGCAGCGCGGTTCGCCTCACGTCCCCTGTCGAACCGAGTCCGCTGAGGTAACAGCAGCTGTGTCGCCTGCACATTTCCGCGTAACCTCGCCCGGGATTTTACGCACTACCTCAGTGAACAGCCAGAAATGACTTCTCGATGACGAGAAATCAAAGAAGGCCAAAACAGTGGAAGGGAAATTAAGCAATTATGAACACGATGGAATATGTGGAAGCCACGCGTACCGAACAGAACAGCCTTGGGTTGCTCGAGGCCATCAGACAAGCTTTTGGGGGACCAAACAACCGGATGGAAATGTCCGTCACCCCCGCTCAGGATGTTTACGAGATCCGTCCCCGCGAGGACCGGGACGGCTTTGATCTGATCAGCGATCGGCTGCGATACGGCCCAATCTGGTATGCAGGACCCGACGCAGTCCGCTGCGCGGTCGCGTACGCGAAGTACTGCTCTCGCTCTTGCTCGCGCCCGGCGGTCATCCGCGTGTTTAATGACGGGGCAACGTGACCGAGACACACGCGCAATAGGGTGATTTTGAAAGAGTGATGGAGCGCCTATTGTGAGCGGCGGTAGAATTTCGCGTAGCCGGAGCAGGGTATCTTCCCATTCACATCTGTGCAAGAATCGCGACCCAATAGCGAATTTGGGTAATCTCCACGGTCGCCCCATCCGACATGACACCGATTTCAACACGCACTTTGACCCTTTGATTTTCATCGTCCCAGTCGGCCTCGACGGAGTGGATATTAACCGTGAACTCCCGCGGCGGGGTTTGTATGCTTACGGTCTGGGAAGCTACTGAAGCCGTGCCGATCGCCCGATGAAACTGCAAGCGCGTAAGAGTGGGTCCCACCAAGAAAGTCCATGTCTCGATGGTACGCTGCTGACGGGTCGCCTGGATAGAGAGGTTGGCTGCTCCAATAACGGTGAAGAGTCGATTTGCTCCATCTGGTCCGGCCACAACTGCTTCTATAACTTGTTCTCCAATCGCGTCCGTTGTGGGCATTGCAGCGCGTCCTTGTAAATCGATTGAAGCCTCACGCACTGGCATCCGACTGTCAATCTCGTTGAGCTAGACATTTGCGCCGCTGCACCGTGGCGCGCGCTATCAGGCTGAGGCGAACAGGACAGGTCAAATTGCCCCATTAGCGTTCCCGCGTTAAAAGAATCCGCGGAGGAAAGCCGCCGCTTTATTTGAGATGCTTACAATCTTGTTCGTTGCCTGACGATAGAATTTGAAATTGAGCTCGGTTTCGGGTCGACCGTCGTTCCAGTCGGAGAAAAGTTTGAGCTCGCTCCGTCCCAGGCGTGGCTTCGCCAGCGCGGTGCTTCTGATGGTGATGCTCACGCGCGTCGTTTGTCGGGCGATCCCGGGTTCTTTTGCGATCACTCTGGCCGAAGTGACGACGCCGCTAGCGATTAGACCTGGCCCGCCTTCGTTCTCGCTCGCGAAGACGAAGATCGCATCGCCTTTGGCGATGTGCTTGCCACCATACATCGTCTTCTGCGCACTGAACTCGAACGTCTCCGCGCCTGGATCGCTAATCTCGGCTTTGATCGCGAACACTGTACTCCTCATCTCGCACCATTTAATTTCTATGGCGATCTAGAAGGGCTATCTCTAACGAGAAGCTGACGCGCCCTCCTACTTTAAACCTCGAAGGGTTTCAAGTCTAAGTCGAAGGTCATGCGCCTGATTGGAGAGCTTACTCAGATCAGCGGCAAATTCCTTCTGCAGGTCCATATGCACACGAAAGGCTGGCAGAATGCGACCATCCGTACCGTAAAATGCATCCGGCCCGAGAGCAATTCTGGGTAACACCTCGCGCTCGGTGAAATGGTTGTATCGATCGTAGTTGTCGTGGATCCCGACAATCTCGCTGTAGAAAAGCCCAAGCTCAGTTCGTAGACCTGGCTCGATCAAACGGGCCAACCCAGACGACACTATCGTAGTCCACGCGGCCGATGGGGGATGCGTTGCACCCGGAATCCGATAGTAGCCCGGAATAGCCCGCGTCCCGCTGCGGTCTGCGTGCTCCCATGCGGAAATCTTGGCGTCGATACCATCCGCGAACTGCAGTCCCCGTGTCTCATATCGACTTAATTCAGCGATGACGCCAGAAAGAGCCTGACGAAACTCGGCTTGCTGGTTCTTGCTATCTCGATAGTTCTCCACGACGAAGGCAGCGCTGACGCCGGCAAATACGACAATCAATTGGCCAACGAGCCACCCCACATGGCCGCGCCAGCTAGCCCCTCTTTTCTGACTGCGCCATCGTTTGAGTTAGCTAACGAGAAGGAGACAAGCCACCCAGTACTTTGAGAATTTGGCTGCGCATCATCAAGAGCTTACAACAAAGTGCTGGGTCGGCTGCATCGTTCGGTTAGATCTCTTTTGCGAAACAGGATCATCGTGCCTAAATAAAGGGCCGGATCTGACGTCGTTGCCGACTTCATCGTGCATAAAATGAGACTTTGGCCATGAATGCACTCCATTTTGGACCAAGACGACCGCCGTCAAGCAGGATTCTCGGGCATTTTTTGAACCCCAAATCGCGGCCGTCACTGTAACGAATCATGTGCCAGTGCATGTGCGGGACAACATGATCGAGAGGGATATGATATTGACGCATCAGTCTGGCTGTGAGTTGCGCGGTGTGGTCGATGGTGATGTCTAGATTGTTGCCCCGGTTTACACACATTTCGATCCCGATGGACGACCTGTTTCCCTCGCCTTCGTAATCAGCATGCTCTCCAGTTTCGTTAGTCGGGAGGCTTTGGTAAATGGAATGATCGTCCACAGTGAAATGCCAAGTGAGAAATCCGGTGCGATTGTGACGGCCTCGGAGCCCCTTGTTCATGGCGAGCGCGTGATGCAATGCGTCGGCGCTACGAGACGTATTGTCGGTCGAATGAATAGTGATAAATGTCGGACGCATCGGCCGATGCAAAGGACGTCCGCATTTCTCTGGGGGGATGATGCTCTGCGTGATTTTCAATTCGGCTGCACCGGCGGCAGCCGGGCCGCTGACGGCGCCGCGTCGGGGATGCACCGCACAGGAAGAAAAGAGAAGCCCCACCAGGACAACGGCAAGAAACCCAAATGTGCGAAGTTTCACTGTAACCATTCCTGCCGTTGCAAGAAAAAAGCAATTAAAGGCTGCACGGCGAGAATCGTGCCGGAACATTCGGCATTTAGGAAGCGGCAGTCAGATCGACGCGATTGGTTAGATCCGTTTGGCGGCGAACGCACTGATTGAATTGCGCTTTCTGGCGAAAAGCGGGCCAGTTCCTCATCCGTGACCAGACCCGCCGATCCAATCATGGAGAGTTGTCCGAGCGCACTCGGGATAAGCGTTAGACCAAAACCGGATTTACTTGACGTTAATCGCAATCGCGATCGTGGGGTTGGCCATTGCGCGGCCGTGATGCGGGTCTGGCTGTCCCTTTGGCAGGAAATACCAGATGCCGGGTGTCATTTGACCTCGTTCGGGTAGCTGCTGCATCCGCGACGTGTCGAGGCCTGCCGCAATTAATCCAGAAGCGTCGAACTCGTAGAGAACGTCTTCTTGCGTGCGCTCCGGCTGGGTCGCGAAGTGGACCATGGTACCATGGCCGCTGTTGAAACAGTATTCGCCACTCGCCGACGTTTGATCGATCGCGATGTCGGGTTTCGTGCGCAGAATTCGAGCGATCGCTAGAATCTCGCCTTTGGACGTGCCTTGGAGGGCGAGAACGTCGCCGTACTCGCGCTTGATTTTGGTGAGTTCGTCTTCAGCTGCTGGCTGGTCGCCGGCTAGAAGGCGGCCTGTCAGCAGAGACAGGCAGACAGTCAAAACTATGAAAGCGATGGGTCGCATAATGTTACCTCTATATGGTGGACTGTATTTTGCGTTCTGGCGCAGAAGCGGACAAGCCGAAACGACCTGATGACACAGCTCGCGATGCTGGATGAAGAGAAAGAGGATCGAGACATTCCTCCAGCCTTCGCATAAAGCTACGGCTTGGCGGTCGACTCCGCTCGGAATGACGCAGCAACATGGAGAAATGCTGGCTCGACTTTACGGCGCGTAAACTTACCCTCAATGAAAAGGGAAGCTGTCAGCTTTCCCTACAGAAAAACGAACTCTGAATATCGATGGAAGAATTTCCCAAGAAACATTTGGAGACGCTCTGGGCTCCGTGGCGGGTCGAGTATTTCGAAAAGGAACCGCGCGACCGGGATTTTCTAGAAACGGCAGCTCGCGCGGGCGATGATGCGGCGCATTTTGTCATCACCCGGCGAAAGAATGCCTTCCTGATGATGAACCGGTATCCGTATGCGGTCGGTCATCTCATGGCCGTGCCTTATCGCAAGATCTTCGAGCTTTCGGCACTTGGTGACAATGAAGTCGTTGAGCTGTGGAATTTGGTTGTGCATGCGCAAGCGCTTTTGCGCTACGCCACGAAGGCCCAAGGGTTCAATATAGGTATGAATATTGGCGAGTGCGCGGGCGCAGGTGTGCCCGATCATTTACATATCCACATCGTCCCGCGATGGAGCGGTGATACTAACTTTATGCCGATCATTGCCGGTACGCGCACGCTCTCGGAAGGTTTGCGCGCGCTTTACGCCAAATTGATGGAGGCGCAAGCGAAGATGGCTTCGCCACGTTAATAGTTAAAAGAGTTCCAAGGGTTACGAGGGAACCGATGTAACGATATAACGATGTAACGAATCACTCTCTGTGATGAGCACCTGGGTCGAGCCGCCGCCGCCGCGAAGGCAAGGATTGGGCTGCTTCGCGCGGGGCTGTCTCATTCTTTTGGTGTTTGGGACCGTGCTGGCAATCGCTTGTTTTGCCGGGATATATTGGGGTTTTCAGCAGCACTCGGCAATAGTGCACGGTATTTATTGGTTGGCGAAAACGCATTCGATCGCGGACGCGGCGGTGTCCGTGCCTGAATTCAACGCTTCCGAGAATCAAATTCAAAGTGTCCAGGAACGTTGGCAGGATTTCGAACAGAAGACGCGCGCAGGTCAGCCGGCCGAGATTGAGCTGACAGCGGACGACATTAACACCTTGATCGTCACTAATCGGGATATGCGTGGCAAGGTCTTTGTATCGATCGATGGCAGCCAACTCCATCTTCAGACGAGTATTCCGTTTGGAGAACTTCTCGGCCGCAGCGGCTATTATTTTAACGACGACATCACAGTCGAATTTAAGGACGCGGAATCACTCGAGAATCCGCAGTTGAGCCGGCTCATTATAAATGAGAAGGAGGTGCCGAGTGATCTTTTGAATTGGAAATATCGCTCAAGGCGATTACGAGACTATGTCGCTGATTACCGGAACGACCACAACGTCGGCAGTATTGCGGTACGCGACGGCAAAGTGATTCTGCGATCGCGTACTGAATAGATTCTGATCAGCCAGCGAATCACGAGAATGGACGCGAATGCTAAGAGGGACGAAGCCCGAAGGACGAATCAATGACGAAGTCCGAAGAGAAAAAACGCGAGAAATAATCTCTGCAGTTTACCAGGTTCGTCATTTGGACTTCCATCGTCATTAGACATTTGTCATTCGTCATTTCTAATTCCGCTGCATGATTTCGCGCACAAAGACGTTAAGCTGTCCGTCCTCTTGTTTGCGCACTTCGGTAATCTCGTAGGGCCGCAACTCGTCCCTGTTTACTACTGCGCCTTGCGCGGGGGGAGCGTAGCCGCCCGGAAATTCCACAATGATTCGCGTGGATGAACCGCCGCTGCCGAAGTGCAGCACTTTGTCTGTTAGTTTCGCGCGCGGGCGCAGCACAGCCTTGTTCGCGTCGGAAAAGTTCACGACGAATTGTCCCTTCAAATAAACGCGTTCGCCTGCGAGTCCGTGGTCAGCGACATCACGTAGATCGCCAGTCCCGATAAGCCGGCCAAGCGGCATTTTACCAGGCGGAAATGTTTTCCAACTGCCGCCACCCGCGTTCGAAGCCAGAGCTACGTTTGCAGTATCGGCCGGGGCAGGCTGGGCGGGCAGAACGGGTACTGGCGTGGCGGTTGGAACAACTGGAGCCTGGGCCACTGGTTGAGTCCCAACCCCGAGAGCTTTTGGCGGTGGCGCAGGTGTACCAGCAGGAAAGTTTGGAGCGGTTGGCGGCGTGCGTGCGGACGCAACCGTAATAGGTGTTGGACTTGGCGCGCTTGGTTTCTGAGCGACCACTGGCTGCGCGGGAGTCGCTGCCGGTGGCGGAGACTCGAGCTTTTGTTTCTTGCCCTTCCTACCTTTTGGCAATGGCGTTGGTTTCGCCAGTTGGTTGTTCTTTGCCAAGAGAGGCGACGGAGAAAATGCCTGGACGGGTCGGGCTTGTTCGACGCGCACCAATTCGTTCTGCGCGGGCGGTGGTGTTGCGCTTGGTGTCAGGCCAGGTATGGGTATCGGACCGCCGCTTTGTGCTGCTGCGGCCTTTTGGCGATACTCCGCGTAGCGTTGCTCAATAGCACTACGTTCCTGGGACTTAAACAAAGGCCAGCCTCCGGCGAGATTGAGTATAAGTGGTGGCTCAAGACGAAATGTCCCCAGACCGCGTGTGACGGTATAACTTCCGTAAAGCAAAGGGACAGCCGTTACCATAATGCGGCCATCAACCAATCGTTCCGCGTGAATTACTGCAGAAATGTCGTGTGTGCGTTCCAGTTTGATTTCCAACCCGACAGTGAGCGTCTGTTTCATAAGTGGCAGGGCTTCAGGGCTCGCCGGGTAAAGGTGTTCCATGAGCACCTCGCCGTTATCGATGGCATACGTCAGAGCCACCATGCCGGACGTAAACACATCGCCGGGGCCGAGCTGTCGTGTAGCAATAATGGTGTACCTGCCTACGACATAGGGCACCAGGCCGCGCACCTGCTGATAATTTCGGATGTAATTGCGTGCCAACTCAGCATTCGCTCTGGCGAGCTCCGCGGCGCCCATCCCCACATAGCGCTCATAGAGCTCTGGCGGGTTTAGAAATTCGCCCGCCGGCGCAGCGGTCAGCTCGAATCGTTTCGTCGGCTCAATTTTGTGCAGCCTTTGTAAAATCCGGTAGCTATCTGGGCGCTCCGGTTGATCGAAAATATAAAAACTGCCAAGCCATGCTGCCAGCGCGAAGCCGGTCAAAAGCAAAATGGCAACCGTCCACGCAAAATAATTAATGCGCCGGCGTGGACGGGTATACGGCTCGTCGTACGGATCGTACGGGGAAGTGCCATAGTCCATCAGTCCAGTGCGCGAGGATTCCGCATTTCAACCTGATTGCGTCGTTTCAAACGACGAACCGCATCCGCAGGTACGCGATGCGTTTGGATTAACGACCCGAAACCCGGAGCCGGTCAAACCATCGGTAAAATCCAGGGTCGCGCCTTGCAGGTGAGGGACGCTCCCGCCATCGATAAAAAACTGCATCCCATCGCGCTCCACCACTGCGTCGCCGTCTTTTCTCTCGTCGAGCGCCATCTCATAATGCAGCCCAGAACAGCCGCCTTTCGCGACCTGCACCCGCAGGCCCTTTTGCGAATTGTCCGCTCGCTGTGAAAGCAAATTCTGGAGTTGTCGAACAGCGCTGTCCGTGACGTTGATCATCTTCAAAAAATACGGCTACGGGGCTCCCAAGTCAAAAAACAGCCAGCCGCGTTTCCGCTACCGTTCGTTGGACTGGCAAATTTGTTGGGACGCTTAGTTTCAGCCGCGGGCCAGTTCAGTTTGAATTTTGGTTATTCGAGTTTGTTTTGATATTCGGGATTCGATATTCGAATTTTATCCTGCCCGGCGACCTGGCGAGCATTGACCATCTCGATTGTAAATTCGTGCTTGTTTCGGATTTCGATATTCGGATTTCGAATTTACTGAGATTATTGTTTTTCTTCGCAATCGGCAATCCGGAATCTACAATCTGCTATACAAAATGGGCCGGATTCGATTGTTACCTGAGATCGTGGCCAGCCAGGTGGCGGCCGGCGAAGTGGTGGAACGTCCAGCGTCAGTGGTGAAAGAATTGATCGAAAATAGCCTCGACGCCGGCGCGCAGAAAATCGACATCATCATTCGACGCGGAGGAATTTCACTGGTTCGGGTAATCGATGACGGCTGCGGAATGGACCGGGATGATGCGCTGCTTTCGCTGGAGCGACATGCGACCAGCAAGATCCGATCTGCTGCGGATCTTCAAGCAGTCGCTACGCTGGGATTTCGGGGCGAAGCGCTGCCGAGCATTGCCAGTGTGTCCCGATTTCGCCTGACGACACGTGAGACTGACGCGATTGTTGGGACCGAAATCATTGTCAATGGCGGCAAGCTAGAAGTCGTGCGCGACGGGGGTGAAGCCCCTGGAACGCAGGTCGAGGTGCGCTCGCTTTTTTATAATCTGCCTGCGCGCCGAAAATTTCTTCGCTCCGAAAACACCGAAAGCCGCAACATCGAGCATCAGATTCATTTACAAGCAATCGGCCATCCTCAGATAGCTTTCTCATTGCTACGAGACGACCGGGTATTATTTCGGGTACCTGCTGCAGCAACACTGAATGATCGCATTCGCGACTTATATGGTGCCGAGTTACTAGAGCGCCTTGTTAAGGTAAACGGCACTCCCTCTCGGAAAAGTCGAATCAGTGGCTTTATTGGACAGGCAGGTCTGAGCCGCCAAACAAAGGCGCAACAACTCATCTTTGTAAACGGCCGCGCGATCGAAAGCAGCCTTATCACTGCCGCTGTGCGTGAAGGTTACCATACCGCTCTCATGAAAGGGCAGTATCCGGTCACGTTCGTTTTTCTAGAGCTGGATCCAGCGACTGTTGATGTAAATGTTCACCCGGCAAAACGCGAAGTACGCTTTCGCGATCCGAGCGGAGTTCGCGAACAGATCGTTCGTTGTATTCAAGGGACATTGCAAGGTGGTCGAGCGGAATGGCAGGAAAAATTCCGGGCGCCAGTCAGTTCGCAGACCACCGTTACTGGAAAAGCAGCTCCTGATCTGACGCTGCGGCCTGAGGTATCTGTTCCGGAGGAATCCCATCGCGAATTACCACATCTTACTCCAGCAACCAGCCACCCTGTTACAGGCGGCGCTACTCATAGCGAGGCTGCAAGCTCCGAGATTGTAGGGCAGGCGCAACGCCTGCCAACCCCACGCGATCAATTTGCAAGCGATGCGCTTGCCCTACAACAACATGCCCGCAAAGCTGCTCAGCACCAATTCCAGATCATCGGTGTCCTAAACAAACTTTACGTTTTGATGGAAAATGCCGACGGGCTCGTGCTGGTCGACCAGCACGCGGCACACGAGCGTATCCTGTTCGAAGAGTTGCGGCGAAGAATGGAAGAGCAGGGGGTCCCATCGCAAAAGCTGCTTTTGCCGCAGACTTTCGATGTGCCGCCGCGAGACGCCGACTGGATCGAGCGCAACCTATCGATCCTGCAAAAAATGGGAATCGGGATTGAGAATTTCGGACCAGACACGTTCAAGATCGATAGTGTCCCCAGTTTTCTGAATGTGTCAGATCCGGCGCAATTCATGCGCAAAGTGATTGATGATCTCAGGAGCGCCGGCAACAGCGCTTCACCGATGCGTTTGGGAGAAGAGATGATCGCCAAGAGTGTTTGCAGGCACGCCGTCAAAGCCAACGATCCGTTGCGCTATCCTGAAGTGGAAAAACTGATCCGGGATTTGCTCGACTGCGATTTGCCTTACTGCTGCCCGCATGGGCGGCCCACCATGATTCAGATTTCGATTGCTGAGTTGGAAAAGAAATTCGGTCGCAAGGTGTGATGATGGGGAGCGCACGCGCCGCGGCTGCAAGTTCAAATCCCAAACGCAAGCTGCGGATCAAGGAGCGGCGGTCTCTGGTCCGCCGCCGCCGGAAAGCATTACCACAATACTTCGGTTGGCAAAGTTACTGAACGATGCAAGCGAGACGCTTGCGAACTCTCAGATTGGGCGGACTGGAGACCGCCCCTCCTTGGGCTGGTCGGATCAGCAAATCCGGCTGCTTGCCATTTGGAACGCAGACGGTTTTAATCTGGCGCGGTGAAAAAAATCGAGGCGATCATCAAACCATTTAAAACCGAGCCGGTGAAAGAAGCATTAATGGCGGCAGGCGTGGAAGGAATGACTTTGAGTGAGGTAAAAGGATTTGGCCGTCAAAAAGGGCACAGTGAAATTTATCGCGGCACCGAGTACACGGTGGATTTCCTTCCGAAAACGAAATTCGAGATCGTGATTGCGGACGATCGCGCGCAGCGAGCGGTGGAAGCCATTCTAGGCGCGGCGAAGACGGGAAAAATCGGCGATGGCAAAATCTTTGTAACCGAGGTGGAAGAAGCGGTGCGTATCCGAACCGGTGAACGGGGAACCGAGGCGCTGTGAGTAAATAGTTAAAAGAGTTACAAAGTTAAAAGAGGCGACAGGTCCGTCATGAAAAGCGAATAAATACACCTGCCTCCCCATTGTAACCATGTAACAATGTAACCTTTTAACAATTCAACGGCGATGTACGAATACTTACTATCAATCTTTCTCGGCGTCGTCGAAGGACTAACCGAATTTCTCCCTGTAAGCTCCACCGCGCATTTGCGCATCTGCGAAGCATTGCTGCACATCGATCTTCACGATGGCTTCTGGAAGATGTACACGATCGTGATTCAGCTCGGTGCAATCCTGGCGCTGCCTGTTTATTTTTGGCACCGGATCCTGCGGTTTCTTCGCACTTTCCCGAAAGGCGAACGTGGTAACCGCACGATTTTAACCCATCCATTGAGTCTGACATTAATAGCGTTCGTAGTGACCGCGGTCCCAGCGTGGCTGTTGACAAAACAGATCGGGAAAAACTTGGAGAACCTTTGGGTGATGGCCCTGGCGCTTCTCATCGGCGGAATCGTCATGTGGATCGTTGACGCCGTTTTTACACGACCGCGCACGATGCACATGGAGGAAATGACGCTGCCGCAGGCGATCTGGATTGGCGCGGCGCAAATTCTTTCCGCCGTTTTCCCAGGAACTTCCCGCTCGATGTCGACCATCGCCGCCGGCCAAGTCGCAGGTTTGTCGCGTCCGGCCGCGCTCGAATTTTCGTTTTTCTTATCGATGCCGACGATGGTGGTAGCTACGGGGTTTGATTTTCTAAAGACAGTGATGCCGCGTCATCACGAAGCAGATATTGCACCGCTGACGATAAACGCTCATCAGTGGATCGTGCTCGCAATCGGATTTGTCGTTTCATTTTTCGTAGCGCTGGTGGTGGTCGCCTGGTTTATGATTTGGGTGCGTGAACGCGGATTTGCGCCGTTTGCTCTTTACAGGATTGTGCTCGGCATTGGGTTGTTGACGCTGCTCGCGCGCGGGATGATGTGATTGGTTACCGATGGAAAATGACGTCATGCTCCCCGATCTCCAAAGCGCGGTTATTTGCGAGGATGTCCGCTGCGAAATCAACGGCATGCAAACGCTCGTGGGCGTGCTCAGTGTGATCCCGGCGCCGGCGCTGCCGATCAATTATATGCGGCTCTGTATCTGGACGCGTTGGTGCAGCGGCGCGGGCAAGTTTCGGCAAAAGTCCCGGATCGTCGGCGTAGATGAACAACAGGTTATCGGGCAAGCCGAAGTTGAGTTCGTCTTAAAGGAGATGGAAGGCCACGCAACCAACGTCCATTATTTTGGCGGGATACAGTTTCAGCAATACGGATTGCATCACGTGGAGATTTATCTGGAAAACGAATTGCGTATGCGTTTTCCGCTGCCGGTGATCCAAGTCGCGCGGCCAACCGGTTAGACTCGGCAACGTCTTGTCATGAGGGCTTGGCAATGGGCGTAGTTGTTTAGCACGGCTCTTCATGCTGAAGGCATCTTTCATCGCGCTAATCTGCAGCCTTGTTCTTGTCGGCCAGATCCATGCGCAGGAGGTGATCGTTGCTCACGAAAAGAAACCAGAGGCTCCCAAACAAGCAGCGCCGTCTTCTGCGGAGACGCCATCCGAATCGCCAGCTCCGGCACTAACCAAACCTAAGTTGCGCGAGAAGAAATCCGCTTCGACAACCCTGACAGCCGAGCAAATGCGAATGGCGGGAGCGCTTGCTGCCGAGCGGCTGGAAAACCGAAGTTCTCCACAACCGGCTAGAACTGGCGGATCTGATTCGGAGCCCAGTGCCGCGGAATTGCCGACTGTTTCTGCAACCGCCAAGCCGCTCAAGAAAGAACCTCGCACCGGACAAACGAGCGTGCCGCGTCGGGCAAGTCCGCGGACTACAAAACCGGAGGCAATGGACGCGATTCGGCCGACGATGATCGAATCCGGGAGACAGGAGCCAAGTGCTACTCCCCCGGCAAAAGCGCAAACTCCCGCGCCATAATCGCTCGTTTGTCATGTTGAGCGAAGCGAAACATCTCTGGATTTCGGCCTGTCGCATGGTCGAAGAAATGACCAGACATTCTTCTCCCGCGAGTGCGGGATCAGAATGACAAGACCGGAACAACCCGAGCAGATCCAGCGTGGGCGTGCTGCCCCGATTCAGCCAACAGCAGATGACAGAAGAAAGGGGACCGAATCGCAAAATTTGTTGCGCGGCGTTCTTGCTAACTTATCATCTATAGGCAGTCCCGACTGTGTCCTGCCGGATGCATCGGGAAAATTTTTTGCCCGTATCTAATTCAATGGCGAACACAATTTTAATTGGGATGCAGTGGGGCGACGAGGGCAAGGGCAAGATCATCGACGTGCTTACTGCCCAGGCCGACATTGTTGTCCGCAGTCAGGGCGGCAACAATGCCGGGCACACCGTGATCTATCGCGGCGTGAAGTACGTTCTGCATTTAATTCCGTCCGGAATCCTTCGACGCGGCAAAGTTTGCGTGATTGGAAACGGGGTTGTTGTCGATCCCATCGCGCTGCTCGCCGAAATCGATGGTCTGCGCAAATTGGGAGTTAAAATTAATAAGAACTTGCTCATTAGCGATTGCGCTCATCTGGTCCTGCCTTACCACCGCATGCTCGACGAGCAACGCGAATTGCGCCGGGGCCGCATTGGAACTACCAAACGTGGGATCGGCCCAGCTTATGGCGACAAGGCGGCGCGCACGGGGTTGCGCATGTCCGACTTGATGCAGCCGATTGTGTTCTCAAAGAAGTTGCAGGCCAAGCTGATTGAGAATAACAGAATCCTTCAGGCCCTCGGTGCGAAGCCAATCAGTTTTCGGGAGGTCAACGAGAGTTATCTGGCGGCCGGCGAGAGTTTGCGACCATTCGTGGCCAATACCGTGGTGTATCTTCACCGCGCGATCGAGCGCGGAAAAAAAATCCTGTTTGAAGGTGCGCAGGGAACATTCCTCGATCTCGACCATGGCACCTATCCGTATGTGACTTCTTCGAACACAACAGCGGGCGGCGCCTGCACAGGCACCGGTGTGCCGCCTCGTCGGATGGACCGCGTGGTGGGCGTGATGAAAGCGTACTCCACGCGCGTTGGCGAGGGAGCGTTGCCCACTGAAGACATGCGACTGACACAAATGCTTCATAACCTGGGGCGCGAGTTTGGTGCGACAACGGGGCGCAAGCGTCGCTGCGGCTGGTTCGACGCCGTCGCTACTCGTTATGCAGGGATGATCAATGGCATTGACGAGCTGGCTATCACCAACCTTGATGGACTTGATCACGTCGATCCGATTCGAGTTTGTGTTGGTTATCGGCTAAACGGAAAACCTCTTGATATTCCGCCGTGCGACGCCAGCCAACTGGCCAATTGCGAGCCAGTCTATGAGGAGATGCGTGGCTGGAACACACCCACTCATTCTGCGCGAAAGTTTTCACAGCTTCCGTCGGCAGCGAGGAAATATGTTAAATACATCTCCAAATTAACCGGAGCAAAATTGTCCATGGTCAGCGTCGGGCCGGCACGCGGTGAGACAATCATTTTGTAAGCCGCTGCCCAGGCGAACGCATCTGTCATGTTGAGCGAAGCGAAACATCTCTGACTTTTGCCCTGGAATGCAATCGAGGAAATGATCCGAGATTTTTCTCCCGCGACTACGGGATCAGAATGACACGGAGGGAATCACGACAATTCTAAAACAGATTCAGCGCAGCGCGCTGTCGTTGCCCATGCAACAGCAGAACACAAAGAAGAGCGACCCCTGCTGCCGGCTTTCGTTAAACCCTCGATTGTGATTAACGCTTGGCTCTCAGTAGTTCTCATTTTTTTCGGATTTGGGATTTCGAATTTGCGGAACGGTAAAATTTGTCTCGCGCCGACAAATTCCAGGGGTTACGAACTGCAACGATGTCTGCGAGCAGCGTGAAAACCGTTCCCCGTCACATCGCGATTATCATGGATGGCAATGGCCGGTGGGCGAAAGGGCGCGGACTGCCGCGCATCAAGGGCCACGAAGCCGGCGCGCAGGCGGTGCGAGAATGCGTGGAAGGCTGTGGCGAATTAAAGGTGGAGTATCTCACCCTTTACGCTTTCTCAGCTGAAAACTGGCAGCGTCCAAAAACGGAGGTCATTGCGCTGATGCGTTTGCTGGAAAGGTTCTTGAGGGAGAAAACGCCGGAATTGATCGAGAAAAATGTGCGTCTTCAGGCTATTGGGCGATTGACTGATTTGCCCGCGAGTTCGCAGCAACAGCTGCACAAAACCATCGAGCAAACTGCTGGCAACACCGGTCTCACTCTTATCCTGGCCTTGAGTTACGGCGGCCGGCTGGAAATCATTGATGGCATCAAAAGTTTGCTTCGCGCGATTGAACTTGGTCACATCGATAGGGCAATGATCGACGTGGAAATGTTCAGCAAACATCTTTACACCCGCTACTATCCCGACCCAGATCTCCTTATTCGCACTTCCGGAGAAATGCGGCTGTCTAACTTCCTTCTTTGGCAGACTTCCTACACTGAGATTTACATCACCCCAAAACTGTGGCCCGACTTTACTAAAAAGGATCTGGTTGCCGCCGTGGAAGAATTTGGGCGCCGTCAGCGCCGCTACGGAGTGGTCCTCTAACAGCTCTTGGCGCAGGGCACGCAGTGGCACTCCAAGCATACCTCGCTATTCTTGAGTTTGGATACCAATGATATGAGATTTAAAGATCAAGTGGCAATCGTCACCGGGGCGGGACGCGGGATCGGGCGCGCCATTGCGTTACGCTTCGCGAATGAGGGCGCGCAGATAGCGTGTGTGAGCCGAACGGAAGAAAACGTAAGGACGGTCGCGGACGAAATTAACAGTCTTCGAGCGGATGCGGCGAAAGCTTACGCGGTCGATGTTGCAGATCATGCGGCCGTCCAGAAAATCGGTGCTCGAATTCTTGAGGACTTTAAAAGGGTCGACGTGCTTGTTAATAACGCCGGTGTGACGCGCGATGCCCTTGTCATGCGGATGTCGCTGGAAGATTGGGATGCGGTCATCAACACAAACTTGCGCGGCGCGTTCAGTTTTAGTCACGCGGTTGTTCGTGCTATGACGAAACAACGCAGCGGGCGCATCATTAACATCAGCTCAGTCATTGGACTGATGGGGAATGCTGGCCAGACAAATTACGCGGCCAGCAAGGCGGGCTTGATCGGCCTTACAAAGTCGCTCGCGCGTGAGTTGGCGAGCCGCAATATCACTGTTAACGCAGTGGCGCCTGGGTTTGTTATTACGGACATGACCGCCGGGCTTTCAGATGAAGTTAAGAATACGATTCACGCGAAGATCCCGCTGGGAAGAACCGGCACGCCCGATGAGATCGCGAGCGCGGTGGCGTTTCTTGCATCCCCTGAAGCGGGCTACATCACTGGCCAGGTGCTGTGCGTCGATGGAGGCATCGTGATGTAGAAGTTGTAGCCACGGCTCTGTGAGCCGTTTTTTGTGCGAATTAAAGTGACCGCCCGCAGGGCGGTGGCTACAGCAGGCTGACATGCGGATTGCGGAATCGTGATGTAGGTTCGTTTTGGAGTGCGGCGACATGTCGCCGCTTTGAACGCTCGCCACGGGACGAGTCCGCGCAGTCCAAAATTCAACCGATTACGCGCGCTCCAAAATGATAATGCGTCCCTCTGCTATAAGAACGTTGGCTGCCGAGATAAGGAATTCATAAACCGTGTTGGCGCGGTCGCCGAATAGACGCGTCGCGCAAACCCGAAAGGACAAATGGATTTGATCCAATCGTGTTACATTTAACCGTCCATCACGCAACGCAGCCAGATAACCAGGAGTCGCAGTTGTACCGGCCGAGCGGGCTCGCAGACCTCCATGCACAGCCGCAGCTTGCGCGCCGTATTCGAAAGCATGCAGAGCTGATAAGCGTCCTTCGCGGCGCAAAGGGTTAAGCGGATCGCGGTGGGTATTGGTAATGCACACAATGGATTGGTCATCCCACTGCGCGACCTCGTCCAAGAGACACATCAGACCGGAGTGGGGGATCAGTGTCCGAATTTCCGCTTTGTTGATCGCTATATGGTCAGACATGTGCGCGCCTCGCCCGATTCGCGAACGACTTAGTGCCCACGAAACACGCGAAAAATACGAAAGGTTCCGTGTTTTGTAGCTGCGAAAATTTTTCGCGTTGATTCGTGTGTCTAGTGGGCAGTTCTCTTTGGGGTCAATCCCAAAACGGGTAAAAGTTAAACCAGTTATAAGGCGCAAGACGCGCATAATACTCGAGTCGCTCGGCGTACCGTTGCATGCAGAGTTGGGTCTTCTCGGCGCGACGATCCCGCTCCAAAACGATCACGTCGGCGAAATGTTCGAAATAAATTTCATAGCGGTTCCCGCCACGATAGAGCCCGAAGAACAAGATAACAGGGCAACGCATCATAGCAGCAAGGAGGATCGGGCCCGCTGGGAAGGTAGCTTGCGCACCTAGGAATCGACATTGAATTGTCTTGTCCCCGCCGAACACGCGGTCGCCCAACATGCCGACGAAATAACCATTGTCTAAATTCTCCTTGACCCGTATCAAGGTATCCGGTCGATCAGGAGCGATTACCGTTCCAGCAATCTTGGGATTAAGCGCGTCGAAAAAGCGCGTGATGTTTTGGTTGTGCAGGGAATCCATCAACACCTTCAGTGGAAAGCCTCGCTGCATTACTCCTAACGCGCGTAACACCTCGAAGCTGCCCAGGTGCGAGCCTAACAGGATGCTGCCTCTGCCACTTTCGATCTGACGCTGCAAGAGTTCCTTCCCATGGACCGTGACTCGAAAGCGCTCGAACTCACCGCGCAGCAGATAAACGCGATCCAGAATTGTAGCCGCGAAACAACGAAAATGGCGGAAGACATGCCAAAAGCGGGCTAAACCGCCGCGCACGCGCTTCAAATACTGGTAAGAAATCTGCCGCGCAGCACGTGCTGTAATCAAGAAATAAAGCGTGACCGGGTACAGCAGCAGCCTTGCTGCCGCCCGCCCAATATGCACCGCGATCCACGCGATCATACGCAGCGAAGCCGGCGTGCCGCGTTCGGGCAACGTCGTCCAGCGATCCGCCTCTGAAGCTTTGAGCCCCGTTGGAAAAACGCTGTAGCCGCGCCCCTGTGAGGCGCTTGTAGTTGGGTACTTGTCCATTACTTAGCGATACCTCTCGAACGGCGCACAGCGCCGTGGCTACAGCATTGCTGCTGATTTATGACATGGCAGATAAATGACGTCATTCCTCTCGGTCGATATTTTGTCCAGAAATCGCTCCGGTAAAAAAATGCGGATAAAGTTCGCGAATCCGGTCGATGTCTGGGGCCACTTTCGTCTGCCTGAAGCCTGCGCGCGAAAAAGCGCGGCGCCACTGCTCCGCGGTTAGAAAGCCCGGATTCGGCCGAATTTCTGGATCTGTCTCAACGTTTGTAAAGCTATCCAGAATCTGAAACATCAATTCCGGATAAATGGGTTGATTATCGTAAGGCCGCACGCATTCGCCGATCACAAGCCAACCGTCAGCGGCCAAAGCCGAGCGGGCCTCACTCAAGCTAAACAAGAGATTCTTGGAGATGTGCATCACGTTAACCGCATACACGAGATCGAATTCTCCCGAATCGATTCCTTGACTCTTCCACGGCAAATCGAGGTCCAGCGCAGCCCATTCCAGCGGCAGATTGGGATACTGCGCTGTCAGTTTACGTTGACTGCAGCGCCGGAAATACGCGTTAGGCTCTGTAATGCGGTAGCGTTTCACTCGTGACAAAACGCCGCGTTCAGCAAGTAACTGCAGCAAGATTTCGCTGGCGCTACCAGTGCCGGCGCCAAGTTCTAAAATGCGCAGTGTGCGGCGAGTGGAAACATGATCCGCAGCCAGAACGGCTCCCACCCAATTGTTCACCGCGTAGGTCAAATTGTCGTTGTGAAAATAATTCAGCCACAGCGGTACCCCTTGGGGTCCCAGCAGGTTGTGATCACCACTTTGCTGACCCCTGGCAACGGCCACATAAAGGCTTGCGGCGTGATCTAACAAATCCAGAGTCGCCGCGTTGGCAGGGTCAATACTGAGACCTATCGCGCGCAGCGCTTTGAGGTCGGGCTGCCAAAGCACGTCTCGTAAATGATAACAACGACCTTCTCCGTTGTTGCGTGCCTCTGCGCAGCCGCTTTCGACCAGGCGCTCCAAGATCCAGCGCAAAGCGAACTTGAAACGCGGCTGAAAAGAGAGCAGACCACAAAGTTCATTGGCTGATCGCCACACGCCGAGTTGATCGACGAGATTCAGCTGGCGCGATAGATCAACAGCCAGTTCGATGCTGTAACGCTCCATCAGTTCAATGCTTTGATACAATCGTTCGCTGAACACAGCCGGTGGGAATTGCTGGAGCCACTGGCCAAGGCGCGGATCGCTTGGCCGGGTATCAAAATTATGCGCGTCAAATGATAGCGCGTTCACGAAGTCACTTTGTCTCCCAATAAAGCTCAAGTCGACCTTCAACTATGATGCGACCTTCGACGCGGCAGGAAAAGTTAACTTCGTCCGTGCCGTCATCTTCCGTGGAAAAACAGATGGTAAATGGCTGCTCCGGCTTGAGCGGCACCAAAAACTTTACCGTTCGTATACCCGTGAGCTGACAACCTTGCCGCCACTCGCCCAATGCTGCGAGTATTTCATCGAGGATCACAACCCCCGGTACGAGAGTTGTATCTGGAAAATGCCCAGGCAAGCTCGGGTGATCAGCACGAATCGCGCGGGTAACCTCAAAGGTCATTCACGAACTTTGCGTCCTCCATGAGATCAGGCAACCGAGTGAATCGTTGACGATGGTCTGCTGTAATCCAGAGAGCGTCTTCCAGGCGCGTTACCCATCGGCTTCACCATTAATTTTGGCAACTGAGACAACGCCAGAGCGCCTTTGTGTTTCTGGAAGCGCGGAATCTCGGCGTGATGACCAGAGTTTCTCGCCATCGAACGGGGACAATCCAAATCGCTGACAATACGGCATGAACGCATTGAGCACCTCCTCCGCAGAAGAACCAAATTGCGATAGATGATATCGATGATTCCCAGGTTGCCTCTGCGCGTGGCTTCCGACCAAGGTGCGCATGCGCTGCTCTGCCTGTTGCGACAAAGACCAGCCAAAATGGTCGTAGATTCGCCTGATTGCGGCGATGGGGTCGCGCGAAATTTCGTCATATTCGACGTCGCAGATGCGCTTGCTAGCCAGTCGGTCGCGTTCATTCAAAAATTTGTCCATGGTTTCGGACCAGTAATCGATTGCCTCGCGGCAGACCGTAACGGGATCCACAGCGTCGCTAAAGGCACTGCGAAGAATAGTCACAAGACTCGATACCGAAGCCATCGCATCGACCGGCGTTCGGTGCGTCTGCACAAACAGCGCATCCGGATAGACGGACAGCAACGCCGGCATCGCAAACATGTGAGTAGGCGCTTTCAATATCCAACGGCGGGCAGCTCGGCGAAACTGCAGATGCTGAAGAAACCGGCGATGATATTCGTATGCGGGCCGCAAATCCTGCTGGAAAAACCAGGCACGATATGATGGCACATAGTACATCGCATCGAACTGATCACTCATGAACGTGGGAGTCATAAGACTGATGCACTCCTGCGGAACTTCTGCACCCACCGCGTGCACGTAGCGAAAACCAGGTGCGAGCCAATCAAAGAACTTACAACTCCTGGTCGCGCGCTGAATTCGGCGGTTCTCGTCGGCAACAGTAGGCGGAGATGGCGACCTCACTTCCCACATGAGTGGACATCGATGCTCCGCATCCGCGGCGAGCAGGCTATGCAAAAGAGTGGTACCACTGCGAGGCAACCCTACGATAAAGAGCGGTTCGCGGATTTCCTGCTGTGCGATGTTGGGGTAAACCTGCCGGTCCCGCTCCATCTGCAAGCGCGAGCACAATGTCTGCAAGACATCGGTCCTGAGAGCGATTTTTCCGATCAGGTTCAGCCGTGCCTCGCGCTGGCAGGACTCGAGCAAGCGCAAAAGCGCTTCAAAAAAGTCGCCTTCGCCGAAGTCATCGAGGCAGCAGCGTCGCTTTGCGGTCTCGATCAAATCGGGCGCAAGCGCGCGGGTGACGGGGATTCGTGTTCTGTCCAGTAGTGCGCCACATCCATTGAGGAGCCGAACAGGCAGCAGCGGACGCATCTGCTGAAGAGTAGTGGAAGAGGTTTTCATTTGGTTAAGGAGTCCAATAGTCGCAGCTGTGGCGTTGGATTGCTATTGGACTTAAGGGCTATGGAAACGAGACGAGTAGGCAGAGTCAAGCAGGTATCTATTAAGCAGCAACGGCGCGATCTCAAACTAGTCCGCCACAGGACGGATTCGCCGTGGCGAACCTGGGGGCATCGCCCCAGGAATTCAAATCGCCACGAAAACGAGCGCTGGAAGCGTGATTCAATTGACGGGTCGATTCGAACTGTTGCGCGAAGTGAATCGCCCCGCAGTCGCGGGGCTGGGGTATTCGGATTTATCATAATCCTGGGCGCTGCCCAGGTTGCCACGGCGAATCCGTCCTGTGGCGGATTTGAAATGAACGCCGCGCCTTGGCGCTCAACGGAAAGTCGAGCAGCGAATGATAACCCCAGGTTGCGCGGCGCGAGCAATCACACCATCATCTCCCCATGCAAAGGGAGAAGGCGACATTCGGCGCAGGCTGTTTCTGGGGAGTGGAAGAGACTTTTCGCAATTTAAAGGGCGTCGTGTCCACAGCTGTCGGCTACGCAGGTGGGACAAAAGAGAATCCGTCGTATGAAGATGTTTGCACCGACAGAACTGGCCACGCCGAGGTGGTGGAAGTCGAATTCGATCCGTCACAGATCAGTTACGACGAAATTCTGGATGTTTTTTGGTCAAACCATAATCCGACAACCTTGAACCGGCAGGGACCGGATATGGGAACGCAATATCGCTCGGTGATCTTTTACCATTCGCCCCAGCAAGAAGCGGAAGCCATGGCTTCAAAAGAAAGGCTGGCGAAAAGTGGTCGATTCAATCGGCCGGTGGTAACGCAAATCGAACCAGCACCGAAGTTCTGGCGCGCCGAAGAATATCATCAGCGTTATTTGCAAAAGCGCGGCCAGTCACATTGCGCGATTTGATTTCAACCTTCGAAGTTTACATGATTCCGCCTCTCCCCTTGTGAGGGGAGAGGATTGAGGTGAGGGGTGCGCAACAGGCAATGCTGAACCCTCACCCTACCCTCTCCCTTCGAAAGGGAGAGGCGAACGAATCAGGTTATGGCCTATCGTAATCAGAGAGCGTATTCCACCCATGAGAGCTAAGCCTCGCGTCATTCGAACGAAGAATTTCGTCATTGAAGCCGCTGGCTTCATTCTCGAACAGGCGCACAAAGCTATTGGCGAACGCAACGAATTCCGAATCGCACTCTCGGGCGGGAACACGCCGCGGCCGGTTTACACGCGGCTTGCAGCGATCGGCCATGATCTGCCGTGGGACTTGATTCGTATCACGTTCGGAGACGAGCGTTGCGTGCCACCAGACGATCAAGAGAGCAACTTCAGAATGGCCCGGGAAACTCTTCTTGCGCCTGCTGCCGTTCCCGAGAAATCCATCATGCGCATGCGCGGGGAAATTGATCCGCAAATCGCCGCGCAGGAATACGAACAGCAACTCGATGCCACCGCCGCCGAGCGCAATGAATCAATTTACCGGCACGACCTGATTCTTCTCGGCTTGGGGGATGATGGTCATACAGCGTCGCTTTTTCCTGGAACAGCTGCATTGGAAGAGGCAACACGGCGGGTCGTTGCAAATTTTGTTCCCAAGTTGAACGCCTGGCGATTGACCTTCACATTTCCGCTCATCAATCAAGCACGGCACATATTATTCCTGGTAGGTGCGGCGAAAAACCCCGGGTTGATCGAACGCGTGTTGGAGGGCGATCAGAAGTTGCCCGCGGTGCGAGTGGATCCTTCAGCAGGAGAAGTGACATGGATGATTGGGGGGTAGCACCCGCATTGTGCCTGTTCAGTGCCGTTCTCCGCCTCTCCCTTCCTAAGGGAGAGGGTAGGGTGAGGGTTTCTCTTTGTTGGGATGCCGCCCCTGCGAACTCCTCACCTCAATCCTCTCCCCTTTACGAAAGGAGAGAGGCGAATCAACCTGCGCCAGGCATGTTCCAGCCCCTCTCAGTGCTACGGTAAATTCGACATGATGCGCACGATCATTGTTACAGGCTCGGCCGGACTAATTGGCTCGGAAACCGTCAGGCGTTTCGCCAGCGAAGGCGCACGCGTGATCGGGGTCGATAATGACATGCGCGCAGAGTTTTTTGGCGCGGAAGCTTCCACCAAAAAAACGCGCGACGATTTGATTGCGAATGTTTCGGGGTACGAGCATCACGACCTGGATATTCGCGACACCGCCGCTGTGACAGAGCTATTCAAACGGCACAGCGACTCGATCGGCGCGATTGTGCATACCGCGTCGCAACCGTCACACGACTGGGCAGCTCGCGATCCGCAAACCGATTTTACCGTCAACGCCAACGGCACGCTGAATCTTTTGGAAGCCGCCCGACAGTTTTCTCCTGAGGCGCCGTTTATTTTTACTTCGACGAACAAGGTCTATGGCGATACCCCGAATCGCCTGCCGCTGCGCGAACTGGAGAAACGCTGGGAAATCGAGCCCGGCCACGAGTACGAGCCGGGCATTTCCGAAACGATGAGCATCGATTGCACGAAGCATTCCCTTTTTGGCGCGTCCAAGGTCGCCGGCGACATTCTCGTTCAGGAATACGGGCGTTATTTCGGAATGCCCACGGTATCTTTCCGTGGCGGTTGTCTCACCGGACCCGCGCACGCCGGAACGGAACTGCACGGTTTTCTTTCCTATCTTATGATCTGCGCCGTGAGCGGCAGGCCTTATCGTGTTTTTGGTTACAAAGGCAAACAGGTGCGCGACAACATCCACAGCTTCGATCTGGTGGAAGCGTTTGCGGAATTCATCCGCGCGCCGCGTGCCGGAGAAGTTTATAACATCGGCGGCAGCCGGCACAGCAACTGTTCCATGCTCGAAGCGATCGAGATGTGCGAAGAGATCAGCGGCAAGAAATTAACATGGACCTATGAGGAAACCAATCGCATCGGCGATCATATCTGGTGGATCAGCGATGTGCGCAAGTTTCAGTCGCATTATCCGAACTGGAAATTTCGCTACGGGATGCGCGAAATTCTCGAAGAGATTTTCGCCGCGATCGGCCGATCAGCAGCGTAGCCGAGCGAGCGAAAGGTATATGCTGTGCGCGCCTGGGTCGCTTCTCCCTTTTAGGGAGAGGGGAGGGTGAGGGTTTATTCAGGCAAGTAACGCGCGTTCTGCCAAACCCCTCACCTCAGTCCTCTCCCCTTACGAAGAGGAGAGGCGAAATGCACGATGAGCGTCCGAAAGGAAGACGACTATGTTCCGCCTCCCAAAAGCGATGCGAGGACGCCCGCACACGGCGGGCAGGCTGTGCGCACTCCGAAAGCACTAACCCGCACACAGGCGGGCAGGCAGTGCGAAATTAAGGAAGCGCTTTTCCTCGACCGAATGGCAGCGCATTGGAGATTAGATCAACACCGCGTTTATCTTTGTGGGGGCGGACCTCGTAACTGTGGTTAGCCATTTATCGCAACGAACATCACGGCGATCTAACTACGGAAGGGAGACATACTCACCTTCTTTAAAGCTTTTTTCGACGACTTTGCCGTTCGAACTGTATTTGATGTAAAACGTTTTAACCTTGCCAAAAATAGGGTCTCCGCCTAACTCACCGCTCTCTGCGCTAAAATTGAGCCGCCCATTTTGAACCTTCGATTTCACGAGGTCCTTCACATCGTGCTGCGTTTCGTCGGCTCCGTAGGTCGCTTTCAATACGACAAGCCCTCTCGCCGACGCTTCTGACGGCAATTCTTCGGTTCGTTTGTCAATTTCCGCCTGCGACGGCGATCGCCTACAAGCACAAACAATCGATAGCAAAAGAAAGATGGCAAGAATCCTAAGTGAATAGAGCGCCATACCTGCGAATTACGCCACGAATTCGTATTTCTTTCAAGAATTTTCTTAGGAATCGCTGAAGGGTTTGATTGCGGCAAAAAATTAAACTGGACGTATGAAGAAACGAACCGCGTCGGCGATCACATCTGGTGGATCAGCGATGTGCGAAAGTTTCAGTCGCATTATCCGAACTGGAAATTTCGCTACGGGATGCGCGAAATTCTCGAAGAGATTTTCGCCGCGATCGGCCGATCAGCAG
>Ga0193721_1000019_pt1 | contig 50081 bp, 59 predicted proteins | sample U2s2metaG_FD_145078 | JGI IMG/M metagenome (GOLD analysis project Ga0193721, IMG submission 145078) | Soil microbial communities from a riparian zone of the East river system, Colorado, United States - U2s2 | ecosystem: Environmental > Terrestrial > Soil > Riparian zone | place: USA: East River...
AAAATATAGTAAACCAGAATTTGTATGGGACAAAACTGTGGCACCTACTGCTCTGATATTTTTAGATTCGGAGAAACTAGGAAAAAAATATAAAAATGATATTTTTGTAGGTTCAGCAAAAAATGGAAAAATTTTTAATTTTAACCTTAAGGAAAATAGAAAATCATTGTCTTTATCAGGCAATCTTGCTGATTTAGTGTTAAATGAAAAAGATAACTCGAGTAAAATAATCTTTGGTGAAGGTTTTGGAATTATAACTGATCTAGAAGTTGGACCTGATGGATATTTGTATGTTGTATCAGGATTCAGAAAGACAGACGAAGGGTCAGTTTATAGAATAATTCCTAATTTGAATTAATCATCTTTTTCAGAATTTGAATGAATCAGTAAATCCCTGAAAGTTTTAACACATTCGTTGTAAAGCTCTTGATGAAATTTTGTTCCGTCTTGACAGTATCTGGGATTAGTATCCCCATGTGGATGCTCTATGTTCTGACAATGTCCATTTTGTACCTTTCGTTTAAGATTTGTGATGGACCATGACATGAACATTAATGCCATCACCCAGACTACATATTCAACATTATTATGATCATAACTAACACGGCATTCATCATCTTTTCTCCTATCTAGGTATTTGCTTGCCTCAACAGGGCTAATCTCGCCCAACCTCCACATTAAAAAAGGAATAAATACTCCCTTACCGTTCCTTTGCTTACTTTCTGCCACCACTTTTTTGAAGGATTGCGACCAAGCATCAATATCTCCTTCTTTTATTTTGGATATATCACTTTCCAGAAGCGAATTTTCTAGTATCCTGTAAAAATGCAAGATAGTATCTTCATTCATTTTGCCCATACCATAAGTTGTTTTTATGACATATAATCCGTTACTTGGAATCAGTGTTATTTTAGAAGCCCAAATGATCGCTCGACCGTATTGGAAAGACCTATTATATTGTTCTCCAGTAATTAATGATGGTAAATGAACGTCGATAGTTATCATAAGAGTATAGATTTTTCAGATAGCATTTGCACGTGTAGGGAATGTAACCATAAGATGAGTAGAGATTGTTTCAAACTTCATTGTGACTGTTGTAAAAAAGAAGACCATTCTATGGTGATGGATGGGTTTGAAGGATTTGAAGCAACTAGCAAAAAATAATATTCAAAATTCCTCATCTTAAAACTAGACATGTTAGAGCTCATGTTACATTTTTGTTAAAATTGGAATAAAGAATTAAAGCTCTCTAATATTGCTAATACAAACATTGCAGTATTTTTCTATGAGTGTAACATTGTCTCCAACCTCAAAGCATGCTATCTGTGTCGCCACATTCGAACACTGCACGCAGAATTTACTCTTTTGCCTTGGCCGAGGAATAAAGGAGGTCACAAACTGTAAGGTTTTCAATTAAGTGAACATCCTAGAATGTAATTGCCACTTTTGTTGGTATGACGATATAAGCAAACGATTCATTTCTTTATTGTTCATAATTAGTATTATTATCTTGCTCTTAAGAACCTACCGATGAGATCAATTTCAATGTCTTAAGCTGGAACAGAAGAGATAATGTTAAGGTATGGCGACAATTTATTCAATATACTAGGTTAATAAAGATATGTCTTATGTATGAATTTACGTTACTATTCAACGGTTCAATTTCAAAGATTTAATTGTAGTATTTATTCACATGAGCTTATTGAGTTATGATTTAAGACAATAAAGTTATGTAAAAAGATCTCCCCACTTTACTTTAAGGCTAATGAGGAATGTTAGTTCCTCCACCAGGACCTCCAACATCAGGCTGGCCAATAAAATACTTGGTTTATGACGAATGAAAGTCGATGTTACTCAATTCAGAAGCTTCATGATACAGGAAATTCGTAATTCGAGTATAATTGGAAAGAGACAAGATTGATAACTGAAGCTGGTCAGCAAGATCATCAATAATCATATACTTCAGACAAATGCTCAGCTCTGAAAATTTGCTTAACTGAGATCCTTGGTCTTCCGTCTTTAAATATAGCTTTAGATTCGTATCTTGCAGAGAAAGCAGCAATGTGAGCCAAGATCGGTTCTAATGCCATCCCTTTCTCAGTTAGTGAATATTTAGTTTGAACAGGTCTACTATTGATGATCGTTCGTTTAATTAGACCAAAATCTTCAAGTTCATGCAATCTAATCGAAAGTGTCTTAGTATTTATTCCTTCTATTGATCCTAAAAATTGACCGAATTTATTTTGTTTTAGCAATAACATATTTCTTACTATATGAAGTGCATACTTCTGTCCAAAAATCTTAAGACTGTTATCTATAGGACATGTCCTCATGCCAAAATTTTCTAAATGTTCTTGTAATTGAACCGGGTTGCTCTGCTTATCCATATTACCATATCGTAACTATTGTATTTATATACTTACTTATCTACACTATATGTAGAATGTCAAGGACTATGTACGGGACATATGGAGAGCATACACAAGAGGCATGCCCACTTTACAATGAGCAGAGTAGAAGGTGGTTTTTGACAGACGTTCCAAATCTAGAGAAAACTGCGCAAAAGCATGGAGTAAGAATCTTACAACAGTATCATTCTGCATTGGAACACACATTCTTATGGGCTGTTGAAGCCGAAAACGCACAATCTATAGAAGAGTTGATGGCAAAGACTGCTGGAAGATTCAACACAGTAAGAATTGTACCATTGATTACTTTCCAGGAAGTTATAGAAAGATGCAAGAAGGTCGAAGATGGAACATTTTTCGAAAGTTAGGACGTTGATGTCAATGCCAATAGATCCCCACATTTTTGATAGATTTCAAGCGGTTAAGTAAATGAGAGTTCCATAAATATCGGAACGGGCCCGGAGGTTTGTGAATCATTTGACCTATTTTTATGCTCATGGGTAATATTGCTCCCAAATAATTGATTTTTGCAATTGCGATTTTAGCTCTATGAATTAACCATTGAATCAAATTTCATTAATTGATGTTATGTTAACTTATAATTTGATTAATGTAGATCAATCTATCTTAACTAAGGTTACTGTCACTTCAGATCTCGTCTTTCAATGTTTTAAGCACCCGCGCGTTTGGATCAGCTGGTTCTAATTGCTCATTTAAATAATCAATAAAGTTGGTTGCACTCAATATTCCCAAAGTTTTATCCCCTTCCTTAACAATAAGGTGTCTTACCTTATTCTGTATCATCAAATTTGCAGCCATTTCCACGGGTAAATTAGGTTCAATTGTTGATAATGGTAGGGTCATAAGATGGTGTATCCTGAATTCTTTACTTGGGATATCATGAATACATACTCCTCTTGTGATATCGCGTTCAGTAACGATTCCTATAGATTGTCCATCTTCATCAACTACTACAAGGGAACTTACATTCTTGTCCAACATCTTCTTTGCAGCTTCTTTTGCACTTTCATATCTTCCGATAGTCTCCAATTTAGTTGACATTATATCGCTTATTCGCTTTGTCACAGAACATTGTAAGATCCAAGTTTAATATATTTTGATTTGCATGGTTATAGGCATACGGTTACCGATATTTTTAACACAGTATGAAAGTGTTAATAGTTATTTTTTACTGTATTTTTTCAGATTGACTTTCCCTGAGGATGTCGATAACTCCAATTCGTCAGAGATTCTTTGGCAAAAAATTAATGATAGTGATAATAATAGTGCTAGTTGCAGGTTTAACATTTGACGTGGATCTTTTTTATTTCTGATTCAGATAGTGGGATTGAGAATAATGATAACTTTCTACCGCCAAATTGTTATTCAATAAATGGAAAGCAAATATGCCCGAAGACATAAAAATTGCTGCAAAAACATTTTGATATCTATCACTTGGTCACTTGTTGGGTTGCTTAGCACTTTGTATAAAGCTTACCTATATATAATCCGTCAAGGTTTCTTGAATGTCTGATTGTTAACAGACAATCAGAAACTAAATTTTGTTGGAGTAAATGCCTGTGTGCTATCAACCTTAGTTATCCTTCTGTTACCTCTTGGCATTCAACAATTTGACTTTAATGAAATACATGCACAACCTGCGTCCGAAAGTGTAACAGGCGACAAGGTAGTTATTTTAAATTTTGATGACGGTCGTAAGAGTCAATATACCCAAGCCAAACCAATACTTGACAAGTATGGATTCAAGGCTACATTCTATGCTGTATGTAATTATCTGGACAATAAAAAAGGATACATGAGTTGGAAAGATATAGAAACATTATACAAAGAAGGACATGATATCGGATCACATAGCATGAATCATGCGCACCTTGAGAAATTATCAAAGAAAGGTGTGTCATTTGAGGTAGCTCAATCGAAAAAATGTTTTGAAGATCATGGAATAAATGCGACAACTTTTGCTTACCCCTTTAATGAGGGTTCTAGTGATAAGAATGTCATCAATATAATAGCAAAATACTATGACTTGGCTAGGACTGCCAGTAGTCCCATTACATTTTTACGGTGTGAGGGGTTGAAAGAACAATCAAATCAAGACGACTGTCTACAAACCAACAAAAAAGGTGGTCTTACTTATGCTAACAGGTACTCCATTAGAGGCTGGAGTCACGACATGTCGAGATTAGTAAATTCATATACTGACGAAGAATTATTTGATAGATTCGTTAAAGTCGTGAACAGTCAAAGCAAATATAATAAAGACGGAGTGATCAATGCAATACCTATAATAATATATCACAGAGCAGGCGACAGTGGAGTGGTAGATTACAACACTGATCTAGATTTGTTTGAGAAAGAGATGAAATATTTGCACGATAATAATTTTCGGGTGTTGACTATGAATGATCTTAGATTTGACGAAACGAGCAAAGACCTGGACATAAAAGAATCTACAACAGCAAAAATGACTATGGTAAAAGCAATTCCAAATGCTACAATTAAAGCTACAGCGCCAACCATGGTAAAAGCAATTCCAAATCCCATTGCAATAGAGGTGTTAGCGGAGTCACCTAAAAATACCACTAGCATCGGCACCAAGCAGCTATCAAATGTGGCACTTCACGATAACGCAACGTCAATCGAGTTGGCTAATAAGATCATCGATACAGCTTTAATCGATTCACTGAATGCCGACCCAACATTAACGAACACACCCAAAATTACCACTAGCATCGCCACCAAGCAGCCATCAAACGTGGCACTTCACGATAATGAGACCTCAATCGAGATGGCTAACAAGCTCATCGATGCGGCTTCTATGGCGTCTTTGAACGCTCATGGGAGTCAAGCAGATCGTGGATAGGTATAATGATTCAATTCTCTATGAATTGAAAGTGTTTCTTATAGATGATACAAAAGAGACTACTCATCTGTATTAAGCCTGATAATTTGTTTATTGATATAGAAATTTGAAATTATAGATTAGTCATCATGTTGACTTCCATCCAATATAAGTGATGTTATCATATGTGCATATACCTTAGAAAAATCTGATCACATCACCTGCATAAGGAAAAATATCAGTTGTTATATATGATGAAAGCACGTAAAATCTCTACACCAGTAACAAAAACCGCAATTTGGACAGAACAGTGCGGACCGATCAACCTTTTAGAAGACTAGTTCAAAGTACTTATTAAGTCGTCGAGCACCTCCAAACTATGTTATGCCATTATCAGTCTTAGGTTCTGAAGTGAGTTCATTTTGTTTCAACATACTGTTGTTAAGCTCCGTAGATGCTTCGCGAATTGACTCTCTTTTGCCTTTTTCAAATTCTGATCGAGCTTTTCCAAGAGCTCTTGCAAGTTCTGGAAGTTTTTTCGTACCAAAAAGTACAACGCCAATGAATATTACTATCAGAAGGACATTTTCAAATGCCATACTGAATACAAGGAGGTATATAGCATATATGCATCAATTAACATTGTTAATCCATTCTTAGAAATCGCTACAAACTTCTACAAACCATTAACACGTTGGTCCGAGGGGGGTGGGAACCATGAGGAATTTCACACGAGAGGGTCATCGGATCATGCTGTCTCAATCTGCCCCTATTCATTGCCTACCTTCCAAGCTGGATGGATTTCATGCCAACCTTTTGGTTTATCGGTTACCCACGCTCCCCAGACATGTACCTGATCTCCAGTTTTTGGAAGCGATATATCCGTAATGTCCTGGTCCTTTGGTACTATTTCCACTACCAAAAATCCATCAGTTTTTTGATTATTCTTATCGTTGACAAGAAAGTCATATTTTTTATCTACGTCGAGGAAAAACTTGTAATCACCATCATCCATTTTTTTGGTATGCTTTACTATACCGATTGCTTCTTGACATTCACTTAAAACTTTAAGATCTCCTTGGTTTGAAGCACCACTAAGAACGTTCCCAGTTCTACAATTTGGACCCGAAAGGGACTTATGCTGTTTCATGACAATTTCATCCTGAGATTCTATCTTTCTTTGCTCCTCTAACGGAATAGGCTTTTCACCTTCTTCTTCTGAAATAATTAATTCCAATCTTTGTTCTGTTTCGACTTTGTTCTTTTGCGTGGTATTGACGTTTATTTCTTGATTATTTTGAACCTGGTTCTGACTTTCTACACCCTTAGTAACGTTTTCTTCTGATTGAGGTCCGGGTAATTCGCCAGTTGTCTGATTAAGATTGTCTTGAACCTGGTTCTGACTTTCTACACCCTTAGTAACGTTTTCTTCTGATTGAGGTCCGGGTAATTCGCCAGTTGTCTGATTAAGATTGTCTTGTACCGTGTCATTACTTAATGATTCACCGGTAACGAGTTCATCCGATGAACCACTTGAACTTTGATTTGTACTCTCAGATTTGTTATCGAATACTGAAGAAGGTGTATCCAATTTGCTGTTTGGATTATCCTGAGTATTCTTTGAATCGTCCTCTATATTCTTTGAATCATCTTGTATGAAAAAATACCTGCCCCACTGATCGTAAGTTTCTACGACATTAACCGATGTTGCAGACACTAAGTTATTTTGACTGCAAAAAAAGATTACCATGATTAAAGAGAACGCTGTGACCAATAGTGGAACTGACATCTTGTTTATTCTGTTGACTAATATCATCAAAAAAGTTAAGATCAACATTAGTTATAAAGGTCTCCTGCAAAAAACTTTGATTCTCAAAATGAAAAGATGCACCGATTATAAGGCTATTATTTAATGTTGTATCGCTTCAAACTGAGTCTCAGAGTATATAAAAATTCATCACAACTTGTTTGCCCTTTATCTAATGAGTATTTCATTCCCAATTATCTAAGAGGCTTAAACAATAATCACAAACAGGATAACCAGTATCTTCTTGATATTCAGTTTTGCGCCTCTTACAGATCTTTCGTTTTGACATCGATTGTCTATATTTAACTAATCTTACAACTTTATTTAAAGAAATAATTTACCTTAAAATACGGTCTTACGTTACCACAATTCGGACATTTTTCTAGTTGTTCAATCAAATTATGGTTGATCAATAAGGTCTTCCATATTTTGCCATTAAAAATTAGCAATTTGGGTTTGAATTGCCTAATAAATTTAATGCTATTGTTATATCGATTCTGCAAATATTCTAATTGTTCATCATTGAGTATGGCTGGTAATACTATACCTTCTGAATGGTAAGGTATTAGTTCCAGATTGCAGAGATATTGATCAAATAATTCCCATTTCCTTTTTTTGGGAAAGTGGGTTCCCGTCAGTCCAGTAAGGAGATACCATAATGCCGTATAGTATGGTGATTCAAATTTATTGTATGAAAAGTATCGAAAAAAATTCAGATAGAGATTTTGATAGTGTTGCCACGATTTTCTTGCTTCGTTTTCTTCTATAGGACTACTCCTCAAAGAATAACCGGGGTTCACTCCAAACATGACAATGGGAGCACATTGAAATCTTCCGACCACATATACAGCGCAATAGTCGGTTTTGAGTCTATTTTTTCGTGTTAAGCCGAACATATCCGATATTGAATTTACCTTTTTTTCATACTGCAGCCGATCTAGTGTATATAGTTGATATTCCTCTCGAATTTCTTGTAGAAGATCGACCAATGCATGTTAATTCACAACGATTCAAATAAGTCTATTTATTCAAAAAATTGTCCTTTCGATGGATTCAGACAGAATATTTTCGTCATTCGTTACAAATTAAGAAGGCTACTTATTCACAGTCTCTTGAAGAAAATAATCTTATGTGTTGAACATCTTACTTTTAAATAAATAATTTAAAAGTTTTCTCAACTGATGATAATATCCTAAAGGCAATAATAGTTACTTTAAGATAAAACGTTGGTATGGGCACGGAGGTTTGTGAATCATTTTTGACATTTAAAAGCGATTCAAAAATCCTTCTTATTGGCATGAAATTGTTTAAAACTATGAGAATATATTTCAATTATATTCCCGAAGGGGTCTGCGCAAAACGCTAGCTTATGGTGTTTCTGAGGATTAATTTCCCATATCTTTGTAAGTTGTCTACCTCCAGTTTCAGAGATTTTCTTTACCAAGTTGTCTATGTCAGGATATGTCACAGATATGTGAATGAATCCACCACTCCAGTAAGGAACTTGAGTTTTTTCTGAGTCTTGTTTGGGCTCAATAAATTGGAATATCTCGAATCCTATATTATTGCTTGAAGACAGCCAAACAATTCGTAATTTCTTAAATTCCGATCCAAAGATATCCTGAAGTGCGTTACCTACTTTCGGATCAACTGCGCTTAATTCTGTTGGACCTCTTACTATAGTAAATCTCAACACTTCTAGATACCATTTCAAGGCTTCGTCTAGATCTGGAACGCTAATTGCAATGTGATTAATTGCTATAGGATACTGATTAAGATTCATACACTAAGGCTTCGATCCTAAGACGTAAATTTATTTCTCTAGACCAATTAAAAAAGAAAAGAGGTCCGAATGCGTTAGGCTCTGAATCAAAATTGACACAGGTTTTAATCCTAACATTATGGCGAAAGAATATCATGTCGGATTCGGAGGTTTGTGAATCATTTTTGACACAAATTTTATGCCCGATTTTTTTTGAACATTAAACAATGTTAATACGAAAACTTAGATCTTTAGTCCGGGTTCGATGGGATCGGACACTGCAAGTAGTAGAGTCCTGTCGCATAATATTTATTTTTTTCATACTCCTACGAATAAATTCTACTACTACAATCAAGTTAATGCAATCTAATACTTAATTTAGGTTAAGGTGTTTCAATGGTAACGTGGAAGCTGCTGATATCGCATTCATAATAATTGGCTTCTTTTCAGAAATTGTAGGGACAATGGCAGGCTTTGGGTCATCAACGATTTACCTTCCACTAGCATCCTATCTCTTTGATTTCCAGACAGCTTTGGTATTGGTAGCAATATTTCACTTTTTTGGAAACATAAGTAGAATTGCATTTTTCAGACATGGGTTGGAAAAAAATATTTTACTGCTATTTGGTATACCCAGTTTTGTTCTTAGCTTAATTGGTGCTACCATGGTGGGTTACCTCTCACAAACTCTTCTTGAATTCATATTAGGGATGTTTCTTATAGCTATCTCAGTTACTTTCCTTCTTAATCCGAAGCTCGCTTTCCCTGCAAATCAAAGAACTTTGGTTCTAGGTGGTGGAATCTCAGGCTTTATAACTGGCATCATAGGGACGGGTGGGGCATTGAGGGCTGCATTTCTAACTGGACTGAAATTGGAGAAAGAAAGATACATTGCTACGGCAGCCGTCATAGCTCTTGGGACTGATGCCAGTAGAATCCCCTCTTACATCTCGGCAGGATTTCTATCTGAGCAATACTACTACATTATCCCACCTTTATTTGCAGCCGCTGTAGCAGGATCTTATGTTGGAAAAAAGATAGTAACCAAAATCGATCAAGAAAAATTCAGAAGGATGGTCCTGATAGTTATCATTCTTGCAAGTATCAAATTCATAGTGGACGGTATCATAGAGTTTCTAGCATGAGATTTCCTATTGAATAATTAGTTTTCGATTTTGTTGCAATATGCGATCAGACTGGGAGTAATACTAGACACAACAAATAATAACGCAGTTCAAGTTCTACCGGGCCCGCCTAAAAATTGAATGTCAAGAAGCGATTACCATTTGACGCATTTATCCGGTGACCTAGCAAGCAGGTTTGAGGCAAGAAAGTTCTTCCCAGGGCTGGGTACTCGTCCGCTCATCTAAAGATAAAATTTTTTAATGCGGGCCTCCTAACCTCGTCCTTGAATGACTCAGGTTAATGTTCGCTATATGGTAAATGATGTTGATGATGCCGTTGCGTTCTACACAACGCATCTTGGATTCACTCTCCTTTCAAACAAAGCACCGGCTTTCGCCGATGTCGTCCGAGGAGACTTGCGCCTTTTGCTCAGCGGGCCGACCAGCTCAGCCGGGCAGCCCATGCCAGACGGTCGAAAACCCGAGCCGGGCGGCTGGAACCGGATCCACTTAGTTGTAGCCGATATCGAGGCCGAAGTGCATCGCCTGCATGAGAGAGGGGTGCGCTTTCGCAACGACATCGTCAGAGGTCCAGGCGGAGCCCAGATCCTTGTCAAGGATCCATCTGGCAACGTCGTTGAGCTCTTCCAGCCCGCTGGTTGATTATTCATTTGGCTATCAAGAAAATGGATATAGTTTTGGTTGTTCCTCGTGCACAGCGCAGGCTGGCCGTAAACTTCTGCCTGATCTAATACAAAGAAAATAGTTGGGATGGTTACATCACAGCGTTCTCTTTAAGGAAATCAACACGAAAGTAGTCCTCAATGTCTATGTCTATGTCGAAAAGCTTGAAAAGAAAAAAATGAGTGACTTGGAAGGGTAATAATTGTGACTCATTTTCTGCTATTCATTCTCAAGTAAATCAGTACTTAATAAATACTCGGGCCCGGAGGGACTAGTCTGATTTTTCATGTGGTTCCTCATTACTTGCCGTACATTGTTTTTCTACTGAATAACCTAATCAGTTTTCGTACGAGAATGTTTATGATCCTTTGTGAAGAATCCATTATATCAGTTGTATTATTAAATAAAGATTAATTTGAGGAAATCTGAATTTTGTTTGGAACCTTATTTCATTACGATCAAAGTAAGGAAATTATTAACACAGGATTTTCTGATTCTCCATTTCAAAAAAAACGAAGTTGTGTCAAATATATATATCAAATAATGAATCATATACGATCACTGCCGGATAAAAATGATTCCAGAAGAAAAGAAGGATGCTGTAAGAAACCTGTATTTATCTGGAATTGGTAAAGAATTCATCGCGATGCAATTAGATTTAGAGATTCCTATAGTAATCAGTGTCGTGAAAGAACTTGGCATTTATAGATCAGAGAAGAAAGAGTAATTGGATTTAATGGAAAATAAGAAGCCGAAGAAGATAACCTCTATCTTTGCAAGAATTATGTTTCTTCATTAGATTTGTACAAAATGCGATATCACCTATCGGGATAGGCTTAATAAATGTGCGCAGGTATCTTTCGATGAATGAACCGAGAAGAAATCCTAAAAAAAACCAACGATTTGGGACTGACTACTACCCCTGAAATTATAAATCAAATATCAGATATGGTTTCAAAGATAGCTGTTGATACTATGCTTTCTTCAGGCGAAGTTGAAGCATTGACAAATATCATGATATTGAAAGCATGCGATACTGCATTGCTTGATAAAAGGACAATTATTACAGTTAATGATATTTTGTCATCACTCAATTTTGTATGCGTTCCATATTTTTTTCCATGTGCTAAGAGTAATATATTGGAGAATCCACGTATTACAGCTTCAGTTATTACACCTTCTGATGTAAATTTGCTTGAAAGTTTAGGCATAACAAAGAATGACGAATTAGATGTTACACCAACTACTGAAATAGCGAATAAAGCAGTAAGTTACCTGAAAAATAAGGTTCCTTCAATGGATATTTCATCTCATGACTTTGATATGTTTAATAAGAGAATAGAAATTTGGAAACTACAGGCAAATATTCTGTGTACCTTGAATAAATAAATCGGCTAGGCTGATCTATTCAATCTATAGTGATCTATATTAATTCAGCATCTGAGGAAATTCTTAGACTTTTCACTTGGACAGAAAAATCCAATAAAGTTTTATTTTATGGAGGGACCACAATTGATCCCTACTTTTAATAAAGGCTATAACAAAGTCTACACCGGAAAGACTTTTCTATTTTCTACTACATATTATGGGTATGAGCGATCAAGAAAATATGAAATTGATGAAAACGTTAGATGATGCGTGGAATTCACAGGATTGGGATACTTTTAGTAAACGTCATGCTGATGATGTGACTGTACGTTGGCCTGGTCAGCCACCCACTAAAGGAATAGCAGCACATAGGAAGGAGGGAGAATATTTTTTCAACGCGTTTCCTGATAACTGTGTTAGCAACAATCCATATAAGATACTGTTTGGTCGTGACGATTGGACTTGTTCTATAGCAGAATTCACAGGTACACACAAAGGTCTAATGGAGGGGCTTGACGGCAACATGATTCCTGCTACAAACAAAACGTTCAAGGTAGATTTTTGCACAGTAGCCCATTGGAAGGATGGCAGAATAGTTGAAGAAAATTTATTTTATGATTTGGTTGGAATGATGAGACAACTTGGTTTGATGTAAACATACTTTGTGATGAGAATTAAAATGGAACTGATTAAAAACGGAAAAATTTGAAAGTGCTGGCACTAAAGTTGCGCATGTAAAATAAAATGTCCATAATATAGATAAATCAATTCAATTTTACCTGGGTTAATTTAGTACTAATTCAGGGCATCATGAAAAATTATTCCCAACGTGTGCCGTTCTCCATTATGAATCTCGCTTATACCATGCCTCATTTGTACTTGATAATAGCCTTTCTTGCCTTTAATGGGTCTGAAATTTGTAGAAAGAATAAGCATATCTCCCATACGCGGTCTAAGTACTATGGCTTTTGATTGTGCTCTTGGAGTTTGCTGAGTCAATACAAACTCTCCTCCGGAATAGTCTTTAACTGGCTCATTTAGGAAGATTACGAGTTGCATAGGAAAAAAAATATTTCCATATAAATCCTGGTGTAATGTATTAAATCCTCCCTTGCCATATTTTAGAATAAGAACTGTGCATTCAGTTTGATTGTTATCATGGCATAACTTTTGAAGTCTTACAAAGTCGTTAGGAAATTGTCTTTTTAGGTTTAGCAGCCGCATCCAATTGTTTGCGATAGGAGCGAGTTTAGGATATACACCTTTTCTTATATTATGGATTAAATTGGGCAAAGGATACTTGAAATATTTATATTCTCCTAAACCAAAACGATATTTTTCCATAGTAATAATCTTACGATAAAGATCCTCATTACCATATTTGTCAATAATTTCTTTACAGTATTTTACAGGCAAGAATTGTGATAACAAAATATATCCTTTCTCATCCATATCTTGGGCTATCCTTTGACCATTGATTTCAGAGATCTTTTGCTGAATATCATTCATTATTTTCAGATATAATTTTTCATTAATATTAAACTTGATCTACCTGACATGTGGGGAACTTATTGAATATTCAAACAGTGTATACGGATCCGCTTCCGTTTCTTGTTGCTCTTCTAATATGTTTAAATTCTTACTAAATCTATCTGTCGAGTCCAATTAAAGAACTAATAGAGGTTCGGGCCCCGACAGGAATCGTATTGCTAACAATTCGGATGACTGAATATTCAACCGGAACAATTTCGGGCTCGGAGTGATTAGCGACAGATATGTCACTAATCCAAATTAAAAGTTTGATTATGTTATTTCCAAATTGCCAATATGAAGTTTACAAACATAAGGCAATATGGTTTTCTTTTAAGCGGTTCTAACTTTTCGAGGTTGTGGAACAAGGAGGATTGAATCTTTTAGTGGAGCAATTTCAAGCCCGGAGAGAATGACTGAATATTTAGTCGGAACATAGTCATGTAACCGTTTCGTATTATAAATCTGATTCCGTACGTGGAGAGATCTATTATTTCATGCTAATTATGTACATTAAATCCGTATAGATTTATTAAATAACGGCCTTTAAGCTTATCTTGTGACTCATAATTTGTCACAGGATGATTACGATCGGGATGGAAAAATATCCAAATCTTTAAATTCATTGGCGTATACATAATGCTGTGACTGTCGAACCAACAAAAGACTCCAACGTAATTGATCAAGACTCTTCAATTTCAAAGGAAGATCTTCCTTCATTTAATAGAATCCTAATTACAGACGATGGAAAAGATGAATCAAATAATGTACTTAAATATGCTGTATCTCTATCCAGATACACAGGAGCAGAATTACTAATTTTACGAATTATAAAAGATATTAAGAAAATGGAAGGTATCTCAGTACAAGGTTCTAACATGAGTAATAAGCATATGAAACAAGAGGTTAAAGGAGAGATGATAGATGAAATGGAAAAAAAGATAAAGAAATGTAACGAAGCAGGTTGTGAAAATAAAATTGAATATAAATTCAGAGTAGGTGATGTTCTAGAACAGATAATCAACGAGGCTAAAGAGGGAAATTACGATTTAGTACTCTTAAGGAGCACAAATATAGATACTTGGATGAAATCCCTATTCAGTAATGCACGAAAAATAATTAGTAGCATAAACATACCTGTTTTGATAGTACACTGATTTATACCAAAATCTTGAACACAATTAGGGTATAATCCATGAATCTGGCATATTTATATTTATTTTGCGTCACAGTATGATCTAACTGCTACTACTAATTGTAACAACGTTACGACTAATTGTAACATGGACAATCCAATTAATTCTTCAAACATTGATAACTATGTTTGAACAATGATGCTTAAAGAATCGTATGCCAGAAGGGACTAGTCTGAATTTTCATGTGGTCCATATGATCTCATAATCATATTTTTTGAATACTGTTGTTTTTATGATGCCATTTATTCCTTACCGAAATAGAGTAGATTAAAAGGAATGTCAGACAAATAGATAGAGAAAAATGCATTCAGTTTCAGGATTTTTTTTAATTGTTACTTTCTTTATTATAGGCCTATCAATTTTGGCAGTGTATACAACCACTCTAGCAACCGAATTTGGCTTAACAAAGGATGATATGCAGATTTCTTCTCTTACCCATTTAATGAAATCAATGGATTGGGAAAATGACTATAACGAAGAAAAAATTGGTGAAAGAATTCTTATGGCTCAGCTTGACGATCTGAATATTACGCTTCATGGTAATTTCACTAAAAATAATGTTTCTGAAATAGAGAATAACTTTGCTATGTATAAATCTCATCTTGACATTCTTGAAGGAAGTCAAACAGCTAATGGTTCATTGTTAAATCTAAAGTACAAAGCAGAATCTGAATATGACAGATTTCTGCAATCTGAAGATGATATTTCTGATATATCAAAGAGGATAGCAATATACGAACTAATAACCATATTCCTAATCATAGCTGCGGGACTAGGAGGAGTATCAGAAATTGCACGGAATAAATTGTTAGGATATCCAGCATTCATAATTGGTGGAGTAGGAATAATAGTACTATTTATGATAACCTTTGTGCCATCTACGCTAACATAAGCACACTATACGACATTCCATTAATTTTGCTACTCTCAATTAGCTGCATGTTGAAGTCGTTCCCATTTCATCACTTTTACTTTTTTCTTATATCTAAAATATATCATTCTGGATATCTTAAATCAAGTCCTTCAAAGATAATGATTAATTTTATGATTTCTAGTGGATATCTAGTCATTTAAAGTATATTTGATACCAATTATTAATATTATCTCTAATAAATATCAATTTTAATTCAAATGGTTTGATATTGTTTATATTATAAGGCCAAGGATTTCATCACCTTAGACATTTCTTCAACACATACCTTTAGATAGGTGGTTGACGTTATATTATTATGAGTATTTGTATCTTATGTCAAAATCCTTACGAGACACGCGACACGATTATGGAACAACGTTTAGTAGCTGACACCGAATTTTGTAACATATGCTTTACTGAGTTTATGATAGAGGAATTCGAATTCGATAGTAACATCTTGTCAAATATTACAGGACAAACATCATTCTAATCTGCTCAAGATAATAGGATTACCTTTTACCTTTTCCTTAATCTTAACTGTATAGTTTTATGTTGTAGATGTACAGACTAATCATATGAGTCCATAATTTTCAATATGAACCAAATCCAAATAGTAGTATAATGTATCTCTAGGAAAGATCAAAGTTCCAGGAACAGAAACTTAGATACGATTTCCTAAGGTATAATGTCGATAGAATTTGCAATAACTTTCAAACTAATTCAAATCCCTGTTCTCCGTGCCACTATTATTTTAAAAATTTGAACTGAATATTTTGTATGGCAAATTTATATAATAATTTTATGAGGTTGGTACTGTCGAAAACTAAAAATGAGTTCCAGTCGGTTATGAATTGAGAAATACTTTGAAGTGTCATTTTACTTAAATGAAAGGAACAGGCGAGACAATTGAGTTTAAATGCCCTGTGTGTAATTCTGCTGGCGCGGCCGATATTCCTTACAAACCTGTCGAGGAAAGAGAAGAGCTTGAAGAAGTTTTAACTGAACTCGAACAGGAAGACGGGGAGGAACTTGACGAAATTTATTTCCCATTTATTACTCCTCTATTGATTAGGTAAACATACTATTTAGACAAACTTTGGTGAGTAGTTCCCGAATGGATGTGGATGTGGATGAGGTCTGCTTCCATATCGCTAATTATCGTGACCACCATTTTGGTATTGTTCGTCGCTGACCTTCTCCATCCATTCGGCCGTCTTACCGTCGAGCTGTTCCTGAATGGCGATATGGGTCATGGCTGTGGTCGCTGTAGCACCGTGCCAGTGTTTCTCACCAGGCGGGATCGAAACAATGTCACCTGGACGAATTTTCTCGACTGGGCCATCCCAGCGTTGCACTAGACCGCAACCCGCCGTTACAATCAGGATCTGGCCTAGCGGATGGGTGTGCCATGCAGTACGGGAACCAGGCTCAAACGTGACAGCAGCGCCTACCGCCCGCGCTGGCTCGCTTGCTTGGAACAGGGGGTCAACGCGTACAGTGCCAGTAAAATACTCAGCCGACGCTTTGGTGGACGGCTGTGAACCGCTTAATTTGATTTCCATTTTAAGTCCTTTGTTTGGCTTTGAACATTATCTTTATTATTTGTTGCAGTATTGGCAAACGCACCTTAATCCAAAATGGCATTACCAAATAGATATCTTTAGAAGCCGACCAAAAGTTAGAAGCCTTGAAGCATTACTTTGGAATTACATATGACGGTGAATTGATAATGCGAGGTATAGAGACACGCAGACATGATTCACCAGAATTCATAAAGCAATTTCAAAAAGGATTGAGTCTTTTTTGTTACGACTTTGAGAAATGGTCTATATTCACCCTGTCCTCTGTTCTAGCAGTTAATTTGATAGGCTGGACATTACTTCTGTCGAAATGACTAAAATCATAAAACCCTTTGTTTTTCTCAATCTTTTCTGTCCACCAGATTATTCTCGAAACCCACTTAAAAGCACTGATATCGGAACGGGCCCGGAGGGTTTAATGACAGATATGTCACTAATTGGGACTGGTCGTTTGTGAATCAAATTTGACACAATTTTTTGCCCAACCCAACTTTCACTTGATTATTAAAATAATGTCACTGGGACCGTTACTACGGGTTAGTGGAGGTTAGTGGAACAGATAACGCTAGAATTCTAATTTAGGAACCCATACCTTTGACCTTTGAGTGAGGGTCAGTCTTGTGTTGCTGCATATTAAGGCTTTTGGAAATGGCTCTGGAAGGGATTTTCGATTTTCGATGATTCACCTGATTTGACTATCTTAAACGAATCATTGGCCGAGGTAGATGGGTATCCTTGACTTGACGCTTTTACCTCTATGACAAGGGGTCCCACGTCACCTTTCTTGCCGACAATCCAAGAATAAACAAATTTCCCCTCTAAATCGGTACTTCCTATAAATTCCTTCTCAAAATTATTTCCTGGATAAATCAATTTTCCATCAATTTGCGCATTAGCTATTGCCCTATGGTTTGAATCGGTAACAGTTATTGTAGCATTTTGGGTATCTCCTCTTGCCACTGGATTTTTTAGCGGCGAAATTGTAACAAGCAACTTGGATTGTTGAGTGGACTCTGGAGATACCGTCTCAGATACGTTGGATTGTTGAGTGGACTCTGGAGATACCGTCTCAGATACGTTGGATTGTTGAGTGGACTCTGGAGATACCGTCTCAGATACGTTGGAATTAGGAACACCATTGACAACCACGCTATACCACTGTGGAGGTGCTGTTTTACAGAGTATTTTTGCTGTTATCTTATTGTTACCCTCGTTTAGATGTGTATATTGTTCATGTAATACAAACTTCCACTGAGAAAAATCTGTTGCTCCTCCTGTACCACTTGCAACTGCGTTTTGGTATGGCTTTACACCGTTAACTATAATGGAGACGGAACAATCTTTGGCAATAGTATCTGATGATTCACCTGATATTACCATCTCTTTTTCTAAACCTACTTTTTGGAAGGGCATAAGATTAAGTATCTTAATCGATTCTAGTTGCGTTTGTGGTGGTACTACTACTCCTTCTGAACTCTGGCTAGAAACCTGTTGATTTGAAGGACATATCAAAACTAGGAGCAAGACAGTAATAAAACTTATAAACAGTAGAAATGGAATTTTCGACTTACCTAACATCATAAAGTATTCATTTTGCAGATATATATTTCAAAGACAAATCCTTTGTAGTGCCACCACAATCCCGTCATAATATTTAATTACTCTATTACTGTCGTCAATCGTTCGGTGGGAATTCTAGACTCTCATATCTGACCGGTAAACTTGACTTTGGTCATTTTGTTAATAAGGTTAGTACGGTTCCTATTTAAGATACCAATTCCAATTGCGTCGGGGTTGTGATTCAATTTTGACATAATTTTCGGGCCCGGAGGGATTCGTGCCGATATCAGTTCTAAAAGTAGGTTCTTCTTACTTTTGCCTTTTGTGAGGTAATCGGATATTCTGTATTTCAAATGTCTTGGTTGTCAGCTTGATTGATTCACTTAGAGAAAAATATGGCATGTATAAAAGTAATATTTCAAGCTCAATTGCTAATTTTTTTAGTTCGATATATTCGGATTCTGAACTATTAGCAGCTTTAAATATGCTGATATGAGTTCTTATGTCCAGCTCAAAAGTAAATTTAGCTGCAGGCATTGGCTCTCCATTGACTATCTTGACAAATTCTACATAGGGTCTCATGGTAACAATCCCTATATCAAAATCACTTTGCATTCCCCCGTCTGTAGATTTTATATTCATATCAACTTTTTCTATTATAATATTTGTATAGTGAGGATATACATGATTTAATAATTCCTTTATCATTTCACTTGATACAAGCGAGGGACTAGAAATATCATCTGAAGTTTTCTTGGCTTGGTGATACCACCCTTCAATAGCTTTGAAATCTTTTGATTGTTTTAAAAAGTCACTTTTGTCAATTGCACAGGAAAAGGACCATTTTAGTTTTTCACGTAATTCATTATTATCACTGGAAGAGTATTTGGATGGTAGAGCCATTGTAATTATTCTATTCCTCCTCTAGTTATTACTGCTACATTATCTCCTTTATGCTGTGATTTCTTAGACCTGTATTTGCCATATGCTACAGTGCCACCAATAGCTGCAACACCTAATCCTGCAAGTGGTAATAATTGTGATAAATCATTCTGTTTAAAAACTGGTACAAGATCTTTAATCTTAGATAATGTTGCATTAAAAGTAATATCAGGGTTATTAGGCAGTTGATTCGTAGGTGGACCACCATCCGTAGGACCACCATCCTCATGTACGCCTTTATTGTTCACCTTAAATGTCGTTGAATCAGATATCGATTTGTATCCCTTAGCAGAAACATCTGCTGATACCTTAAAAGTTCCTAGATCAGAATTTGGATCTATATTCCAAGAATGAGTAGCCTCTCCATCACTTCCAGAGAATAATTGTACATCACGATTGTGATAAGTTACCTTCCCTTTAATATTAGAACCTAGCGCTATACTGTTTGAGCTTTTATCAAAAGCTGTAACTGTTATAGTCTGTACCTCTCCAACATTTATTTGGTTTTTTTCAACGTGAATTTTAACTGCAAGTTCGTGTATTGAGGATAGATTAGAATTCTCAGGCGGTATGATATCTATTGATATGATTCCTTTTAATTCGTCTACATATGGAGTTTCAATTTCAGTATCCACCACGGAAAATTTATCCTTACCTGTAAATCCCTCATCTGGAATATAGGTGACGACGTTATTTTTACTAGTAACAATATTTTCTTTATTAACTCCTAACAAACGTCCATGTTCAGGATTATCAAAAATTTCAAATCTGACATCTTTATTGGTACCATTAGCTTTAATTTCAATATTGACGGATTCATCTTGGTAAGTTTTTACATTTTGATCGTTAGCTTTTATAACATCTTGTGCATTTGCAATATGTTGTACCGTACTACTACTGATGAGTCTAATTCCAGTACTCATTTTAGTAATTAGTCCTGAATAAAGTACACTAGGAAGAAGAAGCGTAATTATTGCTACTAAACACCCTAGTGTCAGAAATATGTTGAACGTTTACCTTTCGAAATAGTCCAAACACGCGTTTATATAAGGATTTATCATATTTCCTAAAATAAGCTTCATCTTGCAGGTTAATTATAACGTACGTTGGAGTTTTATGCAACCCAAATTTATAAAGAGTTGAGTTAAATATTTTTAATGGTACTTAGCCCAAGATTATTTACAAACCTCTTATCTAGTGAGTATTCCCGACTCTCGTTTAAAGTGTGAAAGGTCGGTCCTATTATTTGTGTTTAACATTTCATTCTCATCATTTTAATAAGAAACCTAATAATCTATGAGCACGTCCAAACCCATGTTGTTTGCAAACTTGGGAATAACAACAGATATAACTTTAAAGTTAAAAATTAAATTTTCAAAACTAGTAATAATTTTTTGGCGCCGAAAAATTACTATAACTACTCAACTATTTGGCCTGTATTCAATACCTAGATTTTGCTGGGATGCTGTAGCTCTGGTGTTACCATTTGATTCTTGTTCAAGATAATTATACGAATAGGCTATGTTGCCTGCTCTTTCTGGTACACAATAGTGGCAGGATTCTTTATTCATGTCGCGAATTCTCCGTAAGAGTAAACTTTTTCCCTACCCATTCTTTCCAAAAATAGTTGTAATTGGTGTTAATTTTCTCAAATTCCATACCATAGCGAAATTATCTGGTTTTATATTTAGCAAGTCATAGCTATCCATAATTGTGTCACAGAATATCGTGTGTTGCTGTTTATATTCATTTATTTAACTATCGATAGTATTACATACTACAAGACCCTAAGTTTATCTGCAGTTTACCAATAGACATAAGTTACACTCTTTTCTGTTTTAATTTATTTTGTAAGAACCTACCTTCATTTAGTAATCTCTATAATCCTACTACATCAGATTTAAATTTTTTCTCAAAATATGATGGACAGGAAGGGATGCGTGACGATATCGGTGCTAAAAGTAGGTTTCTAGCATAAGAATTCACTCCTAAGCTTTTAAAGTTTCCAATCGAATGAATTTAATTTGGATTACTTTGGGAACTATTTTCAATTGCTTTGGCACATTTATCGCAATATTTCTCTAATATTATCGCTCCTTCGGTATCATATTTGACTATCTTGGTTGCAAGTTCTCCACATGCTATACAGAACCTGGAATTCTTTTCACTGCTTGAGGTAAAGGGTTCAATACTTTTCAGTGTTTTTTCCATCAATCACATCTTCCCTAATTACGTAGAAAGAATGTATATAATAAATTAGTCCAATTGGAGTTGCTCATTCATGGAGAGAATAGTTAGATTCTTTTGGCATCCAGCATTTTGGAACGATGCCATGGTTTAACCCTAATTTTTTGGTTACAGTCCTTGCATCGCAGAATCTCCTTGGGGTATTTCAACTCGCAGGTACAACAATAATTGAAGTAATTATAATCTATTCTTCTGGAAATTGGTTTTAGCTGCTGTCTCTTTGGCAATTTACTTGGCATCATATTTGACAAAAGATTATACCGACTAACATATTTGTTGCTCTAATATCCCGTATTAATTTGACCTATCTTCAAGTTTCATAGACAAGCCAAGCGAATAACTTTTCTAACTATTACTAGCCTTTTCAGAGGTTCCTAAATATAAGCGAAATAATTAACGGCTTAAACATATAGTGGTAAATGAGTACGCTCCAATAGAATACCATTACCGCTCCATGGCATCTGGTTGCATCGGAAAATTGGAGGTCAATAATTTGAATTCCCAATTTATTATACAATCGTAAACAGAGTCTGTAAAGCTTAATATTTTAGCACAGTCTAATATTAAATCAAACTATGTCAATAGCAGAACTTACGTGGTCGTGTCTTTAATGATACTATGGAATGGTTACAGAAATTGACTGGTGGGAGAGTTCCGATTGTTCTGATTTTTGGTTATCCAAATACTACCACATTTCTTGGGGGAACAGTATGGATAAAAAAAGTGGTAGACTATATTGAAAAAAGTGAGGTGCTGGCTATTCGAAAGGTTAATTGCGCTCTGAAAGCAAAGTGGAGATTTTTTTCTCGACTAGTTAACCTATACGTTGTTTTAAAGGGATTTGTCATAAATCCTGATATTGCTATTTTAGATACATATGGTGATGCCTGTTTATTAATGTGGATAATGTTCCGGTTTTTTAGGCCATCGACTAAAACAGTTACAATATTTCATCACTATGAGCCGCGGTCTAATAAACACAAGGACGGTAGAATCTTTACATTGCTTTATTGTAGATTGCTTGACCTATTGACTAGGATAATGTTGGATAATAGCGACAACATAATCACGGTTCCCTGTCTTCCTCACGTCAACTGAAGCATTTTATTAAAATCAAGGACAGTAATAAGATAGCTATAGTCGGCTGTTCTTATTCAAAGGATTTATCTGTCGTCACAAGCGAATCAAAAGATATAGATTTTCTCTGTGTTGGAAGGTTTGAAAAGTTTCATGGAATGGAAGACATTTGGAAAATTATAAAAGAAAAGATGAGGAGTAGCAAATTTGTTGTAGTAGGACGCGCTTCTTCGAAGGATGTTTTGCATTTACATCGCATTGGAATAGAACACAAAGGTATAGTATCTGAAGAAGACAAGTATAAGCTATATTCTAGGGCGAAGGTTCTTATTTTTCCCTCAATGTTTAAAGGTTACGGTATAGCAGTAACGGAAGCCCTTGCTGCAGGAATGACCATCATAGCTTGGAAGCTGCCAGTTTTTCAAGAAAGGTTTGGATACGAGACGTCTGGTGTCAGACTCGTAGAAATGGGAAAATTATCATTATTCGCAGATGAGGCGTTGTCGGCAGTCGCCAATTGTAGCAAACAACATCAACCAATAGTTCATTATATTCGCAATTATCCTAGAAGTAAATCATGGCAGGATGTCTCTAAAGACGTAATTTCTGTCTTAGAGCAATGTACAACCAATTGTTACTAAAACTAGGTAATGCTGAAATCTTTTGCACATCCAATTTAGAGGAATTCTCCTAGCTATTTTTAAAAAGTGAATTGTATCTAAAATTGGTTTAGATTTTGTAAATTCCTAGACCCTAAGGAATTAAAAGATGGTAATATAGTAATTGAGAAAATCTTTGTCTCAGACCACGGTTCCAGCAGGGTTATCGTTGCAAATTTAGATTCTGAATTAAAGAATTATACTTCATATTGGACCTCATCTTCCCAGGCTCCTCCACTGTCTCTTCCAAGTCAAGTTGTGTCAGATAAAGATGGAAATATCTTTTTCGTCGAACATGGCGGTAACAAGATAGTAAAGATATCTTCTGATGATGGAGTCATGACTGAATTTGACATCCCTACGGGACCTCTCGCAACTCCTGTATTATTGGCAGTATCTGAAGATGAGAGGCGAATCTGGTTTACAGAATGGGCATCAAACAAAATAGCATACCCTGATAATACAATAAATACTCGGCTAAGTATGTCGGTAAATACTGAAAAGAAGAGTTCTCAGGACAGTAACATACCTGTAATTCTAAAGGAAGGCGACTCTTATTCCATTAATATAACTTTGACTGTAGACAATAACATATCCCCTCTTGTATTGGCAAATGATACTGCATTATCAGTTGTAGGTATGACTGATTCTGGGCTTCAGGGAATTGCATATGCATCAAAGCCTTCGACCGTTAATTTGACGGAATTTCCTGAGAAGGGAACGGAGTTAGACCTTAAAGTAGAAAAGGATAAAGCCATAGCGGGAAACTACACGCTTATGATAACGGCGTCACTATTAGAAAAAGATAATCTCGTTCTATCGACACTACATCCGCTATTGGTAAAACTCGATGTCCCCACTCTGCCCTCGGAAATAAACAAGTCACAAAACTTTCAGCTATACTCATCAAAAAACCTGGAATCTACTGACTCTACAACACTATTATTCAGAGACATTATCAGGATTGGAGCTATCACAATTGCCGTAGCTCTAATAGGATATCTGATATACCATAATGTTGTGCGTAGAATTAAAGCCAAAAAGCCCAAGACATAGATGTCAAATCACAGCTCATGCCAGAGAGCAAATCGTCGAAAGTAAAAACATTAAACGACTAAATTTTACATTTGTAAACTACCAGAAATTTATATGAGTTCTAATAAATGAATTTTTGATGTGCATATATCAAGAACAAAACTAGTATATTGTTACTGCATTCTCGAACTATCTACTGCGTCCATGATAACTTGAGTAGCGTGTACTCCAAACTTTGCCTTACAATAGTTTTCATTTATCAGCTTTGAATCAAGTCTGTTTGTCCTTATCAACTGTGAAACCCTATTTACTGCAGCAAGATAATTCCTTGCAGATACCCAAGTGAGTATGATTGTACATTTATCGCAAACTTCAACCTTAGCATTCACTCCATATATTTCACCACAAAAAACGCATTTGTTATATACTATTGACTTACTAACCCTTGGAGCATTAATACCAAAATGAACTGTATTAAAACACTCAATACATAAGTGTTGGTTACACGTTGTACATGTGTGGTATTCTTCATGTTTACTACATTTTTCACACAGTGTCATTGCTTAGAAGCACCATGCAAGACATCATTATGAAACGATTGTCATGAATTAAAATATTCATAATAATGATATCCACTAGTATTATTCATTAAGTAACCTTTCCTTTATCTACTGCTTACAGATGGCTACAGTTAACTGGAGAAGGAGTGGTGTTAATGGATATAGACCTTACCTGTCTTTATTCCTCTCCTCAAGGCAGTCTAGGTTTTTAAATTAACCGAAGATGCCTAAAACGATGGAAAGCTCATTATCTTATAAAAGTAAATTATCATGAACCTAAAAATTGTGTCAAAAATGGTTCAAAACGACCAACCCCAGGAATCTCATGAATTAGACTAACGGAGAGTTCTACACCATTACCACAGAACACGTTTTATATAATAATATGTCATATGAAATTGCTAATGATTTGCTTTAATTGCTATTCCGAATTTCATCCAAAATTATCAAAGCCCCTGTGCCCAAATTGTAGCTTTTGTTACTGGTGTAGAGATTTCACATGTTTTCATCATGATGCCAATAATGGTCTGCAGAAGAAACGATAAAATTTAACTAATGGAATTCAAATGAGAAATTAATTTAATATTCAATTTTTGTTAATTGTTTTCCAGCAGCAATATTCCAAATTGCAATTTGGACATTGCTTAGCAGATGCACTTATCTTACATTCGTTTGCCCTGACACTATTTTACTTTATTTAAATTGAGACTTACGGTAGGTTGCGTTTTTTAAAGACGACAGTATTAAAACTTAGAATTGCCATATTACAAATAGGAAGCATATAGTATTTGTAAAAATCAGGCTTTACTAGGACTAAAGTGCTCGTTTAACTATATAGTAGGTATGAGCGTTTTGGAGGTGAAAAAATGGGTATTTTGTCGCATGTTCCAAAATTAGTTGTAAAATCAGAGCCTGGTGAGCCAATGACCCTCTTCTATTCTGCTAATATCAGTGGCAATATTTCTTGCAATTATTTTGGTAACGCATGGGCAGTAACGATTTCAACTAGCTTAATCTGTATTTGTCAAGTCTTAGCTAGCTAAATTTTCTTAATTATTCTGACCCCTACAACTCAAAATTAATAAACTTACTTCGCATTCAATACAATATTTAATATGCCTTCATACGATTTATCATCATGCCTGGTAACGTTCATCAACAATAGTTTTCCACTATTAGATTTAACTAAACCATCAGTTGAAGGCCCAGTAAAAATCATATCTTGGTCGTCAGGTGTTTGTGGAGGGCCATGACTGCTATAAGGTGTTAACTTATGTATTTGGTCATTCATGGAATCGTTAAAATAGATTTGAGACGTCCATTCTAAGTTATTTTCTGGCCCATTAAAGGTGCGAACTTTGTCATGTATGTGAATGGCTCTTCCTTGATACCAACCAGGATAGACTGTCGTAAATTTAACAGTTCCATTACTGTCTGTTAGTTGATAACCTCGAAGAAAATTATTTTTACTTGTTCCCATCTCGTTTACTCCCGAATAAACTCCCTGAGAGTTTGCGTGCCAAATATCTACCTTAGCTCCCTTGAGCGGAACACATCCCTCATTGTTTATTCCGTATACATGAATTGTTAGACTAAGATTGGCTCCCTTTTCAACTGCACGGTTTGAGGTGTCTGGTCTAATGTCCGAACGATTAGGCATACCATCGACAAAGTATGGCCCTTCTGTCTGCTGTGGAGTGCCGTGTAATTTTGAAGTGGAAGCGGATGACAATATGCAGGTGCTATTAGTTGACACAGCTTTTTGGGATGCAGCAAGCCCTTGAAAATCTGGTGGTTCAGCTGGAGGTTGATTTGGTAAGTTTGTATTTTGAGCGAATGTTGATAAGGGGTTGTTTGAAGCATAATGGGATAGGACTACCAAGGAAATAATCAAAGATAATACAAAACCTTTGAACAATCTCATATTAGGCAATGGATTTAACGACCTTATTTGTTATATATCTTATCTGCTTCAGTCTATAAGCAAGAATCTAAAAGAAATTGTAATTGACCTGCTGAAACGTCATGAAATTCCGCAAGTAGTCAAAGCATACTTGAAAATATTGACATAAACTAATTAGTGGGTCTAAAAATCATGTCAAAAATGGTTCACAGACGACCAGCTTTTATAATAAAACTTACGTACTTGTCATAATGTATAAAAATTTCCAGTTAATTTAATATAAACTACTTAAATTAGTAACATGTATAATTCTTATGCTGAAGATAAAGTGCAAGGATTGCGATAAACGTTTTCCTGCATCCTATCAACAAGACAGAGTGTCATTTGGAGCAACAAATTTTACAGAACAACTGGAAAAGTGTCCAAATTGCGGTAACGTTAGGCCATATTTTAAAGTGAATTATTTCTTTGAAGAATCTTGAGTGACTAAATTACTTTTTCTGAGCCCAATAGCGGTAGTTGGACGGCAATTCTCCTATAGCTGCCCAATCAAATTCATGAGTCGTGTCTGCTCTTCTTCAACTGTACTTGTTGTAGGAACTAGAGAGACCATGAGCTCATCTAGACCTGCTGCCATAAGGTCAGTGAATCGCGCCGACACTGTTGCCTCGTTTCCAGATATTACCAAATTATCTACAAGAGCATCAGGTATGGCCTAGTCGGATATCAATTGAAATCCTGCATTAGAGAACATATTAGCATAAAAAGGTATTTTCGCGTAGAAATCATCATTGGTCGTCTACATGAAATGCAAAATCTGCGGTAAAAGATTTGAAAAATGTAAAGATATCTGATTATAATACACTTTCTAAACTAGCAGATAGAAAAGCGTTTGAAATTGTATACAAGCAAAAACAAGGAAATAGAGAGTATTTTAAAAGATTATTAGCAACAACTTATGAGGAAAATTTCCTCACTATTGACTTTAAATCTAGAAATAAATATTCAGATCAAATGTTACCTTTAGCCAATACGATGATAGATTCTTTTAGGTTTACTAAAAATAATACGCAGTAACATATGGAGGAGAATAAGAAATGAGTTTATGTTATGACTTTCAAAGTGGTTTATCTTTACGCTCTCCAGTGTTTTAGCAGTTAATATAATAGGCCTAGTTTTACTATTAAGGTGAATGATGATAGAAATAAATAAAATTTATAGTATCTCTATTTTGTGCGTGGCTTTTATGTTGTCGTTGTTGTTAATAGATATAGTGCTATCAAGATACATTGTCATCTCCAGGCGTAATAATAATCTGATTTTGGATTATCGTTACCGTAGAGAGGCTAGTAAAGCCGAATATTACGATATTTCTATAACCTCACCTGATAATTTCTTGATATACCTCTCGTACCTTCATTGCCATTTGTGACCATTTCCATTTGTTGGATATTTCTTCAATTGCTGAAGCGCCCATCTGTTTTGACGGTAATGTTACCTTCTTTCGAAATTTAGTGGATGAAATATCTACATCATTAAATTCTAAATAGGACTTAACACCAGCAATGTAGACAGCAATTGATTGATAAGAAAACTTTGTTTTTCTGTCTACAAGATAGCCGACGAACTTATCTGGTAATGTGTAAACGTTTACCTTTCCTTCAGTTAACGGAGCTAATATAGTCTCTATGTTATAATTTCTGTATTCAGACTTGTGCAAAAATGTCTGAAAATGTGATAATGCAATAGAATAGATTGTTTTAGTCTTCTGGCTTTTCCTTTGCTTTTATAACCAACTTGTGCCTAAATATTGGAGGGAATATTATTAGATTAACAGATAGATTATAGTTGCAAACATCAGAACAGTGCTTCCCAAATCTTCCTGAGATCTTCCTTTAATCCTTTGAAGCTATCTAATTTTAGTCTTAGTTGGTCATCGGCTGGAAGGTTTTCTAATAGTGTTCTTTGTTGTCTGTCTACCATTTTGTCGATTGATTCTATTATATTCTTGAGATCGTTCTCGCTCATTTCCAATGTCACTGTCTTATTTGCCTTATCAGCCTCAAGTTTTCGGATCATGCTTCTAAGTTAACATATTGTTGAAATAAAGATTTGTATTCCGAGGTCCTTGATCCAATATTTTCAGGTGAAATCTATGGTTACACCTTCTACAGAATAAAAGTCCAGTGACGTAGAATGTCGTTTCGATATCCTTTTTAGGATTTGCAGGCTGACCAACAGCGCGGAAATTAATTCCGTCAGCATGCGGTTCAATTTCATTTATTTCTATGTCCTGCAAACCACATCTAATACACCGAAATTTCATTAACCTAAAATCATTTTTGATTCGTTCCTCGTCCTCCTCTCTAATTGGAAATTCTTCTTTCATTTCTTCTCACTTTGTCACCAAAATAATCAGGCCAACTATCAATGTCGCAGCCGTTAACATTAATGTTATCACAGTCCATTTCGACAGGTCATTATTACGACATATCATTTCTTTTCAATTCCCTTTAGGCGGATTAATATTCTATAATCACGGTTTATTTAGAAATTAGCAATCTGTGCGAATTAGTGTTTAACCTATAATAAATTTTAATTATTTAGATATTAACAGTTTTTTCGAGAGGGGCATTATCCGGCATTACTTCCCAGATTAGAAATTCTAAATAAAAAAAGAATGTCGCAACATTTGTAGACTTAATTATCTATATAAAATGTTTATATAAAATGTTCATAGTTTTGAGGTGTGTGTTTGGCACAGAGCCTTACTAATATTTGCAGCCTTAATACTTGTTATATTTTCTGTCTCAAGTGGTGCCATAATTAGTCCAATAATGGCTCAAGAAAATGAGTATTCTTTTGTCAATAAATGGGGTTCCGAGGGTGTTAGTATTGGCCAGTTCGCACAACCATTAGCAATAGCAATAGATGCTAACGATGATGTATATGTTACAGACACCACTAGTGCCTCCAAACACATACAGAAGTTTACCAACAACGGCACTTCTATCACTTCGTGGAAGATTTCAGGCACTACAGGCGAACTTTTTAGTAATGCTAGAGGAATAGGTATAGATTCGTCTAATGATGTGTATATTACAGGCGGTGGCATTCCTAACACAGCCGTTCAGAAGTTTACCAACAACGGCACTTTTATCACTTCATGGGGCTCGACAGGTTTAGGTGAGGGCGAATATATATCTCCAGGATCGGTAACCGTAGATTCTGTTGATAATGTGTATGTTGGTGATTTCGGAGAAAATAACCGTATACAAAAGTTTGACAGTAATGGGACTTTTATTACAAAATGGGGCTCTCAAGGTTCTGGTGATGGCCAGTTTGATTACATAAAGGAAGCCAAAAGATGTCTAGCAACCAATGGATATTTGCTCATTGCTGAAACAACTAAATCCATGAAAGGGAGATTGTCTAAACTAAAAGAAGAGATTGAAAAACAGGGATTCGATATCTACAATCAAGAAGAGAAGGGAGACTTTACTTTCATAGAAGCCAGAGAATTGTGAGCCTGACGCGGCTCTGAACTAAAGTCCAATCGTTCAACAGCTTTTTACGACCTTTTTAATTGAATTTCAACTGTTTTTTTAGGAATTTACGTTCGTGCGTGGTTATTTGGGAGAAACTGCGCTGATTTAAGTATGTGTGCTAACTGGGTCTTTTCTGGACCAATCGTTTTTAAGAAAAATAATATGTTTATCGTGATTCTTTGGGAAAAAATAACTATTAAATTTCAGAGCAAAAAAGCTGATGTATGACCCACTCGTTGAACTAATTGCGTGGCCCTTTTGCCATTAACGTATTCAGAAAAATAATTATAGACATGGCGTGGTCTATTTGTAATTACTGATATTTCTCAGCTTTTAGAATTCAGAAAAAAACGGGGGTTTGACGTGACTTCTTTTGGTGAGGTAATGATATTTCTCAGCTTTTACAGATAGCCTAGTGTACTTTTTCAAAATAATGGCCCTGCAGAATGAGTATACATGGACGTCTATTTCTCAGCTTTGCGACAGCTGAGATTTGTCTAAACATCATTTTCTCAGCTTTTATCATAACTATCTTCTAGAGCGAGACCGTGAAAAAAGCTTTAAGCTAATATATTTAAGATATTTATATGAGCCTTGAGACCAGCATTACTTCAGCTTTGTTTACGGCAGGTTCAGGAGGTGTAATAGGATTTCTCATCGGTTTTGCTTTGAAGCGGGTCATGAAAATAATGGCAGTCGTTGTTGGTTTGTTCTTAGGCGGTCTGATGTACCTCCAAACTGAAAGTATTATAGGTGTCAACTGGGCTAAACTACAATCTTTTTCAGAATCAGCTTTATCTATAATTGGTAATTCAATAACTGCAGGACATATATCTAATATTTCAGGAATTTTGGGAATTCTTTTGACAGGAGGTCTTTCTGCGGGACTGGTTCTGGGATTTACAAAGGGATAGGAATGGTGGTAAAGATATAATGAAATCAATAAAACAATATTTAGCTTCAGTCTCTTCTAATATGTTCTCTCAAAGGAGATGCAGTTTTGAAAATATATTAGGCAATGACGATATCAAATTAATTCTCAACAAGGCGATACTGTCTAAAGTACCAATCCACATAATTTTGGTCGGAAAACCAGGTTGTGCTAAAACAATGTTCTTGACAGAAATGATGAGAATGTTAAAGAATTTTGCTATTCTTGTCTGATATCTATCTCTTGTCATTGGAGCTCTCATAGCGTTAACGAATAGAATCCAAGGGTCCAGTCTGGATACCTCTGGTACTTTTGTTTTTCTCAATCTTTTCTGTCCACCAGATTATTCTCGAAACCCACTTAAAAGCACTGATATCGGAACGGGCCCGGAGGGATATGACTGAATATTCAACCGGAACTTTTATAGAATTTTTAATTTGTCCATATTTCGTATTATAGGGATCCTCATTCATTCCATCCGAATTACCGTAGACTACAGATTCGGTCAAACAGTAAGGATCAGGTGTCGAACAAATCAAATTCTCCAATTGAACCTAGAGAATGGATATCTTACTCTTCGAGTTGTACTCGGTCTCCGCGATGAATTGTTCCACCCCGATGCACTGATGCGTAGACTCCGGCGTGCACTTGGTTGTATTTTGCAACCGTGTGTAAGATACCTAAATCTTTAGGAAGGTCTCCCTGTGGCAGAGTCGTCATCACACACCTAGTGCAAGGTCCAGTGACCCTTAGCAAAATCTCTTCCCCGATCATTAGCTTCTTGCCGACCCATAAATTCTCAATAAAATCCTTTTCTCCAGACCCTGAATCTATCACTATGTTTGGTCTAAACCGTCGAACCTCGAAGTGCCCTTCTGGATAGAGTTCTCGGAGACGATTGATTGTAGAAGTCGTCAGGATATGAATTACAGCAACGTCGAAGAAAGTTTGGGGAGGCATGGCTTCATCGGTGACCTTTTCTCTTTGTGCTAAGCCCTCTATATCTGGCCAGTACTCCTCGTAGCTTGGCTTGTCCAAACTAGCCCTCATGAGCCTAACTTCTCTACCAAGAACTATTGACAAGGTGTGATCAGTTTCATCCTGATCGGAGAAAATGTGGGTTCCATCTGGAAAGGTAATTCGAATTGCGGGAATGTTCTCGGCGACTTGTGGTGAGTCTATAACCGCAGCACGGAAGTCAAAGAGCTTTCCCCATTTCCTAGGGTTCTTGGCACTAGCGACTTTGCCAGTTTCCTTATCGATTACTGCGTACGTACGATCCCCTATGAGTCCACGTTCCGTTACGTACGAAGAATTGAGCTCCTCTCCTAACATTGACTTCACGGGATATCGCCACATGGAAACTACCGTTCCTTTAGCGGTCTGAGCTTGATTCACAAACTTTCATCCTCTATGAATCTTCAGGGTGCAGTTTCTTATTTATCGTTTGCTACATAAATGTGGTTAATAGACGGTATTGATGTTAGCCATGATTTAGCGAATCAGGAAAACGTATGACCCAATGTGGTAGTGTCACAGTACATATCGTTAATACAGTTAGCTGTTACCAATCCTAAGATCTTGAGATATCTAGGAATCCTAAATAAAGTTTAATTTTTTTTGGTTCACTGGTTTGTAAATCAATTTTGACACAATTTTTAGACCCATTCTAGTAGAACTGATTTGGTATCGGGTTCGGTGGAATGAGGGACAGAATTGACACTATTTTGCAACGCGAAAAGGGAATGAAGAGAGCAAATAAGGCAGTTATCACTGGACTAGTAATACAAAAGAAAAAAAGGAAGAACGACTTAGTGGAGGATCTAATCTATGACACGACAACCTTTCCTACCAGAGTAGGATGAATCTGACAGAAGTAAGGGAATTCTCCTGCCTTAGTAAATTTGTGAGAGAATGTTTTACCAGCTATCAGTACAGTAAGTCCTGATAATCCGGAATCAAATTGTTTTCCCATACTTGGATCACTTGGTCCGGTACCAGATGTTACTGTGTGCTCCATGTTATCAGTGTTAGTCCATGTTACAGTATCTCCAACATTCACATTGATTGGGTTTGGCGAAAATCCTTTGTCAGCAAGAGTAGCAGCTCCTGGTACGATAAGGACCGTGGTTCCACGTGCTACCGTCTTGACCACGCCAGTTTGTGTAGTTGTTACGTTTGAGTGTAATATCCCATATAGGACTGTTATACCTAAAAGACCTTGTATCACAAAAGCGGCTGCCACGAACTTTCCAAGTCTGCTATGGACTCTGTAAAGTCCGAGAGAACTCTTACGGGATTTCTTCCGCAGAAGCATGGTGATTCCTAGACCTGATTGGACTGAAATTAGTATCGCAGAGATCGTGGCCATCCCCAGGTGTGGAATTAAAGTTAGCGGCCAAATCATGAAACGAGCATATGACAAGAACACGGCGCGTAATCCGATTGGGATAGCCACTGCTGTGAGAATGAAAGCTGCCATGGCAACAAGATAGTGTGCTCGATAGTACTTCTTCCTTCGTGCCTTGAGGATAAAGGCTACAAGAACTAGCGAAGTAGCTGGGATAGCAATGCTCGGGTGTACCAAAAGACTAGGATCGATCATTAAGATGAGAGCCTGCATTGAACTTAATATCTATAATGTTCAATATTAATAGGAAAACCATCATTTTTCATTATTACTGGAATCTGACATATTTGGATTACCAGAGGAATCCCACACTTCTGGTTTGTCTGAACCTTTTGAATCCCCAGCTTTGATGAATATGTCACTTCCTGTGAAACTTTTGGACGCAGTTATTATGAGATTCTCTAGATTTCATACTAGGTTTCTCAGTCGTATTGCAAAATCAAGGATTTCTCAAATCATACTACCATTTTACAATTGTGGCCCACTTAGGAAAACGTCCTTTGGTAGTACGAAAGATAACCGATGCGTAGGTATAATGTGAAATTATAAAAATTTACTTGCAGAAGCATGAATTACTGGTACAGATGCAATACTGGTACAGAACCTTTCGAGCATATTCCTTTCAAGAACATCCTGTATACCTTTTCACTTTAACAACAGTATGAGGTGCCAATTGTGTATAATTTGTAAGTGGTTCTAACAATTCATTAATAATATTCAAAACCTTATTGTTACTTTTTTACAGGCATATGGAAGAGCATTGGTGTCTATGTGTTAGTTTCCAAGGCTCTAATTGTAGCCAATTTTCTGTTACAAAATAGTTTCTCAAGCCTTCGATATGCATAACCATCAAATAACTTTCCTATTATGCCATACGGTAGTTCAAAATCAATCTCATCTATCACTTGTGTTTGCTTTTGGTTATTATTGTTATCAACATCATAGAATTTGTGCCAATGTCTCCAAATTTTGAATGGACCAGTTAGCATTTCATCTACGTATTGATATTGTTGTGGAGATACAGAATACGAACTTATCGTAGAATGCCACCTACTTCTTTTACGAATCATCATTATTCTTCCTTCAAACCAAAATTCTGATCCTTGGGTAAGTTTTTGGCTTGTGGCACTAGTAATTTTGAGGTTTATCTCGGTTGGGGTAATTATTTCAAGGTGTTTGATATCTGTATAAAACTGCCAAACTCTATCTATGGGACAATTCACAACGAAGCTATGTTTGAAAGACCGCAAATATCTTAGAACCTTCGTGTGTCATATATTAAATATCTATATGTAATTACCAATTTCGAGCTATCTGCTGCAGAAGAACATTCGTCCTAAATGTCATTGTTGTTGCATTCATGCAGAATGCTAAACACATAAAAAACAAATTACTTAGAATTATGGGTAAATCCTTGCAAAAAATAAGAGATGAGGGTGCTCAATATGTTCAGGTTGATGTACATAAGGAGCACTATTTCCCATTGTTGTCATCCACTACGCTGGTTTAGGAAGTACCAATATCTGGCCAACCATGTTCGGCTCATGTATGTGACACCAGTACGTTATCGTTCCAGGTTTATCTGCGCTAAACGATACCGTCTGGATATGCCCCCTATCAAGTGGAAACGTTCCAACACCTTCGACAGTTATCACATGATGCGGACCTTGTACCCCTAAGAAATGAAGAGTGACCGTGTCGCCTTGATTAACGACTATTTGATCTGGAGCAAATGTAAATGATCTCATATCCCAAGCTCCTACTTTGTTGGGTGGTCTTAACACAAGCCCTGGTCCAGCAGGCAGAGTAGTATTTGGAAACTTCTCGGCTGGATGCGGTGGAATATTCTGGGTGCAATTACCACATGCTACGCCAGCTTGCAAGCCTGTTGGTCCATCAAAGTGTACTGTACTTATCCAGAAAGTCTTGTTAGTTGATTGGCTTGGGGTGACTCTTACAACAGTAGTATTTGCTGCTGCTGCTGTTGTTGCATTACTCTTGGCACTTTGTGCTAATACGTTATGCGATGTTTGGCCCTGTATTCCAAGAATCATACCAGCAGATATGATCACTACCATAATAGTTGCTGCTGTGGTTATGGTTGAAGGTTTCGAGGTTTTTTTATTGTCATTCAATTTCTTTTCCTGATGTGTAGTCGCTTCTATTTGTTATAAGCATTTTCATACCTCGTTGTTACAAGCTATGGTGCTACAATCGATTGTCTCTACAAAATTTGTAAATAGAATTCCTTCGCAGTGTATTAAAAATGAAAAAGTAGTTCCAGTAGCTAAGATCAAGACTGTAAGCCGTTCACTGTTCTACCTGAAAATTACTTACCTTCTTGTTGGTTTCAGCAGGATAAGCAACCAATAGAATATATTTTCTTGGTGGTAAAGTAAAGTAAAGGAGTATTGGCCGTCTATAGAAACGATTGAATTTACGGTATAATGAGTCTGTTGTTCTGCAGCTACTACTGCAGCAGAAGAGTTCACGTCTTATGGAATATAAAATCTTTAGCTTTTTGAGAATCAGTTACTTCTTTAGTAAAGACCTCTAACATATAGGTTCGGGTGACCAGAGGGTTTTCTCCCTGACGAGCGAATAGATGGTTAATAGTGTCTGCGTCAACTTTCGGAAGATATTTCTGATACTTGTTTTGCAATTCCTCAAATTGTTCTTTGACTTCTAATAATTTAGACAATTTTGGATGTAACCCTCCTCCATTGTAATGCTCTCAGTATACCTGACCCCATTATTACGTATCCTATTACACTGACTGTCAAAAATGTTGCTACCCTTTCGCCTCCATCTATCACTGATACTCCTAACGCAGTTGTTCCGATAAGTGCACCACCCACCATAATGAGAGTTGTTGTTGCGTTTGATTTGTTTTTTTCTCGTATACCGATCCCAAAAGCTAGGAAGAACAAGATTATTGATGATATACCAAAGTTAGATATGCCAAAGGGCCTCTTATCTATACTCGCTGGTAAAAATCCATATTTGATAGTACGTTCCATAGATCCATTTGCAATATGGATCAGTAATAAGGTCATCGCGGCTATAGCAAGCATTTCAGATATTTGGTACTTGCGAGTCTTTGTCCGAATCTGTGTCATATCAATTAAATCAGCTTAATTCACGTAGTATCAACTAAATATATAAATAGGCTGTTCAATTCCAGTTTGGAGTCCAACGTCCGACTTAATCTATTCTTATAATCATACCAATGCTAGACATACTTGTAGACAAAAATTGAATAACAAAGAAATTGCAGAAAGACACAATCACAATTTTTTAGTTAGTCAATGTACTTGTATTATTCCCTTCATTGTGGTTGGATGGTATAGGCAGTGATATCCAAACGTTCCAGTCATATTTGGCTTAAATGATACTTGACCTGAACTACCCGAATGTAGGTCCCCGCTTGTTGCAAGCTGTTTACCATTTAAGTCGATGATTAATTGATGCTTAAAGCCTGTTGGATTTTGAATTTGTATCGTTTGGTTGCTGTTTGCTTTGAAGTTCAAGGTAGGATTAATTGCTCCGTTAGTAGTGTTTACCCACGCGGTAAATAATTTAGCAGTTAATTGAAATGAATTTTTGCTGATTCCTTGCCCCGCTGCTTCTCTATATGTAGTAATCGTAAATAGAAGTAAAGCTACAACCCCGATTGCTAACGTCACAGTTGTTTGGGTAAAGGTTTTCTGCATCCCTTACAATTCTCTAACATTGATATATAGTTGTCGTTACATCTGAAGCTATAATAAATAATTTCATAGTCAACAAAGAAACTTCAAGTTATTATTAATCTTGTATCAAACGTTCAACAGCCAGAATAGCTTCAACAAATAAATTTATGTATCAAGTTTGTTGGGAAAACCTTTCTGGTTTGAAATAATCTCTAGTCTTCCTAAAGAACCTCGTTTATGCGAGCATACAGAATCCATGGTGTATAGCTTGCCATTTATGTTTGTCAGCACTATTGATTTATCGTTACCCTCTACCTTTACAAGTTTTTGTTCTTGTAAATCGCCCTTCTTTAAAGTAGTCTTTACGATAGGCATATGATTTATTAAATGATTATCTAGTTTATAAGACATTCCTGTGACTTGCAGACTTTGTAATTTTAAATTAAAGAAAATCCTTTCATATACTGTAGTCTAGAAGTGGATGCAAGTAAACAAACCCAAAAACCCAATTATTGTAAAAATATGAGGTCGAAATGTAAATTCAATGCTACATGTCAATAACAATTTATCATGAACCATTATTTAATGTTCATTATTAAGCGTAAGATGACGATGACGATTAGCCCTATTTATTTCGACTATTTCGAATGAACTGGTCTACTCTAATTAGTATAAATAAATATTTTGTTACTACGTATAGTATCTGAATCTTCATGCCCGGAGGGACTAATTTGTACACAAAAGAGGATTTATTGACATTTATATGTAATGCATTTACAAAATAAAGACCTTCTTTATTTTTACTAAAATTAAGAACAATCAATAATACGCAGCAAAGCTTAAATCCTCGGGCCCGGAGGGATGCGTGCCGATATCGGTTCTAAAAGTGGATTCTGATTTAATTATGATTCGATGAGCTTTAAAGTTTTCTTACAGTTTAGGGTTCATCCGGATTCGAACCCTGCATGTAGTAGGGTTCTACTAACTTGGTATTTAGCTTTTAGTTTCGATAATAATTGGACTAATTCAATACTATTAATTTAGCTTTAAAGCCATGACATGTGGGTTAGAAGTGAAGCTCACGTTTCCAAATCGTCATATTAAATGCTTAAATCTGATTGTTAAGATTAGAAAAGTTCTGAATAATATGAATAATAATAAAGTAAAAATCGTTGAACCCAACAAAGGAAAACATATGGCTGTAGCTGGTCAGATTAATACCATTGTTGCATCAAAGGAAGACACAGGTGGAACATACAGCTTTATTGAATGTAAAGTTTTTCCGGGAGCCGGTCCAGTCCCACACATTCAAACACGTGAACATGAAGCTTTTTACTTAGTTGAAGGTCAATTAACATTCACGGTGAACAAAGAAAGAATTCAAGCTAAGGCAGGAACATTCATTAATGTTCCGCCAAATATTTTGCATACTTTCAAAAATGAAACTGATGAGATTGCAAAACTAATAACAATACTATCTCCTCATGTTTGCTCGTTTGCTTAAAACTTGACTTGACTTATACCTTTGATAAATACGAAATTTGGAGTAGAACATTGAAAAAACCAATAACAAATAAAAAATGTCGGATATAATTGCTCTATTTTACAGTGCTAATCTGTCCTCGTATTTCTCCGTCAGGATTTTTCTCGGTGTGAACATTCACGTAAGCTTCACCACGTTCCAGGGCCCTGATTATGTCGCGGAAAGGGCTTCCCTGCATCTTCCCTTCCAAGTTAGAAGCTGTGATAGATCCATTGGCCAGACTTCCTGATATTTGGCCAGTCGGACTATCGGCCTTAAATAAGCTAACTACGACTTCTCCATTCTCACCTTTGGGTGCATTGTGAATATGTGCTGCAGTAACCTTATCCATGCCAGTAACGTTCACATCATATTTAATTGATTCTCCTCCTTCCACAGTAAATGATGCAACACCAGTAGCAGCAGTATCTACTGGAGGAACTTCTTCTCCTCCTGAAAGCATTGCGCTAAAAGGTTCCGTCTGCTCATTCTCCTGTGCAAATGCCAAATTTATGTGTGCCAATGAAAATGAAACTAAAGATATCGCAACAGGAAGTGCTAGCACCAGTATTTTTGGTTTATTCATTGCAAACCGATAATAATCTAACGCATTTAAATGAGATTATTTTAAAAAATGCCTTTCTTTTGGTAGAATTAATTCTACAGGTCTGGAGACGTCGGCATGGGAATTGTTAACGTTGCGGATCCATTATCCATTTTACAATTTAGATTTGTGTTAAAAGTCCACTTTAGTTTAATTTAATTTTGAATTGAAATAATTCGACATCCTTGAATATGTGTTTACATTCTCTTTATATTTGTCGACTACAGTTTCATAACACGAATGCGGAAGATAAACGAGAAGAGAACTCATGCTTACAGTGCAAGGAGAGCAGAAAGCAAAAAATATGCTAAAATCAGGAGGCGAAAGCGAACAAAACCGAGGACTTAACAATCTAAAAACTTAAATCACAAAAATAGACTATTGAATTAATGCGTATATTGGATGCGAGCGCCGGTTTTAGTGCACCGTTAACCGAACTCGAAGCAAAGGAATTTTTGAGTGGGAGTAAATTAAACGTTCATATTGCAACACTGGATGAAAATGGACATCCCAATATACACCCAACATGGTATTATTTTGATTCAAGTAAGGACAAAATCTATATTGAAACTTCAAAGGATTCAAAAAAAGCGTTTAACCTGAGGAAAAACAATACGGTGTACTTCTGTGTGGATGCTCCGAATATGCCTTATAAAGGAGTACGTGGAAAAGGAACGGTCAGAATTCATGAAGACATAGAACATAACATCCCAATTACGGAAAAAATCATGTTGAGGTATCTAGGTAGCACCGAACATCCAATGGCAAGGAATCTCATAGGTTATGTTAAAAAAGGGGATGCCATTATTCTCGAGATTATTCCAAGTTACTTTTCAACTTGGGATGACAGTAAAATTTCTCATGAATAAATTTATCACGAGCTTGAATCGTTACTAATATCAGATATTTATTTATCTAAATCTAAGTAAAGCCAATGCCAAACGAAAGTTTTTCCCAGGTAATTTATTTTCAATAAGTTTACATAGTCGAAATATCATTTTTCATTCCCATCATAATGATCACGAAATATTTGCTGGTCTGGTGCCGTCGGGATACGACTGAATATTCATACGGAACCTAATCAGAATTTCTAATACTAGGATTTAATTAGATGTCAATAAGAGGAAGCATTATTTTATAGAGTATTTGCTACCGATGACTAACGAATCATCAGAACGAGAACAAAAATCAAAAAATGTGACACCATCAGAGAATACGGCAGAGACAGCGGCATTAAAAGAGGCCGCAGAAAAGATACTTCATTACGTAGAGCCGCCTGGGTCAGATGGTATAGTTCTACGTCATTCCCATACCTAATCAGAGAATTAGACTAGTATATCCCTATATCCTCCTCAATCATCCTAGATCTATATGAACCAATTAAAGCTCTGGATAGTAATTATTACCTTGTCTTTAACTGTTGGTTCAAGTTTCATAGCCATCAAAATTGTTCTTGATTCTATATCACCTTTATTTGCATTCAGCTTTAGGTTTATGATTACAGGTGGAGTTTTGATACTAGTTTCTTATGTTTTTGATAGAAAAAATCGAGAGATTAAAGAAATCAAGCTCTGGAGAAATGCTTTGGTTGTTGGTGCAATCCTGATACTTGGCGGACACGGATTGATAGCATGGGGAACACAATATCTGTCTGCAGGTATTGCCTCTTTACTAAATTCAACAATTCCCTTATGGGTAGTATTATTTATGTTCATGATGTTTCACAGTAAAATAACAAATTCAGCAAGGATAGGTCTTGCCCTAGGTTTTGGTGGTATGATAATCCTTGTTGGACCATCGATTGGAGGTCAGGGATTGAGTCTAATAGGAGTCACATCTTTGCTGATGAGTTCAATCCTTTGGGCACTAGGGTCTATCTATTCCGGAAAATCCTTCTTGCCACAAAATTTTTTATTATCCGCAGGAATGGTTACGTTAGTAGGCGGATCGTTACTACTAATTCCAAGCTTTCTAATTGGAGAATTTAATCTGATACCTTCTTATTCTGATATAGACTTAAACTTGCTCATATCCTATTTATTTTTAATTTTTATCGGTACTATCATACCATTTGCTGAATTTTATTGGTTACTTAAAGTGAGTACACCACCAATAGCTAATACCTTTGCTTATATAGCACCTATTGTGGCCGTCTTTTTGGGATGGGCTATTCTTGACGAATCTGTAACTTATATAACTATTATCGCAACAGTTGTTATTTTGCTAGGTGTGGCATTGATCGTTAGAACGAGAAATTCATGAATCAAAGAAATCGGTTGATCGAGAAAATGAATTTGCATTCAAATAACATATTATTATACTGAATGAAATCGATACTAATCTTCGAATACTACTTACAATAATTACGATAGTTCTAGTTTGAGACCTTTGTATATCAAATTAGGAATTGCTAAGTCCAGCTATTTATTTTATCTTTTCGAGCATAGCTTCAATTTTTTCTTCTAAACTAAGGATCTTATTCAACATGGTTTTATTACGCTCCTCCAGATCTGCAATGTGGTTTAGAAGTTCATCCTGTTTCTCTGAAGTTTTTTTCTGTCGATTGTAGACCCACCATGTTATGACTACACCAATCACTATACCTGCCACTAGACCAACCCAGGTACTCCCTGCATTAGAAATATCCATATCCTTGGTACAGTCGCCACCGAATATGTTCCGTAGTTCATACATGCACCCCCAAAAGGAAAGAATTTCAAACAAACTAGCATTATAACGATAATAGTTAGTGTTATAATTTGCGCCTTAATGTCTAACTTGACCCTAAAGTAGGTAAATAGAATTGCCCTTCTATTGCACAACCGACTTACACTAAAACAGAATGACCTAGTCAGTACCCACGACGCTATCGGTTCTAAGTTAGGGTTCTGATATACCTATAAACAACTAAGCTTTAATGTTTTTGGCTTTCACGGTTTTGAAAATATTATTACTGGAACATCCGGAATCGCATTGTTAACAATTCGGATCCATGATGTTATTTTAATTTTTAATCTAAATCGATCTACCAGCCTTAATTTCTTGCCATACAGATACCTGCTTTAACATGCGAATATAAAAGACAGCGGATATTATGGCAGGAATAGTTGTTGATATGATCCGAAAATCTTCATAAAAAGGTATTCGCTCTTCCTTATAGTGTGGCTCAAAAAACTGTGCACTTGCAGGAGGTAGAAAAATCCCAACGAAGATTCCGATAAAAATACTTAATATGCCTAGTATCCACCATATTTTTATGAAGTATGAACTTGGAGATTTTTTCCATTCAGTACCACTTGAGAGAATTATTTGTGGGTTACTTGCCTTCCATATTTGCTGAGCAAGCTCGTATGGTTTCCATAGATGTAGTATCGGAACAAACCACCAAATTACTGCCATTCTAGGAGTAGATACCTCTTTAGCTCCAAATGTGTGTATATTTTTATTTGCTCTATAGAACCAAAATAGGGTAATAATAGCGGTAACAAAAGAAATTACCAAATTTATTGAGCCTATTAATAAATTAATAAAATCTATCCTACTGCTTTCTACATCAGAGGACGGATAAAGATTTGCGTAAGATGCTATAAAATAAATGACAGTAATAATTATGCTTGCAATAGTCCAATTCACTAACCATTTTGTTATTTTACTTATTGATTGAAATGATTCACTATATGTTGTCATATACCATTATTGACATACAAAAGTTAATGGAAATATATAAGCAATGAGCATGTTTATATATTTCTGATAAAACGATATCAGACGTTAGTAAGGAAAGTCTTAAATTCAAGTATTCGGCCCGTCGGGATTGGAACCGTGCATGTAGTAGGGTTCTACTAACTTCTATATAGTTTTTACATTTATTATTTTGTATTAAGCTTTTTGTTTTAATTTTGCATTACAAATTCTGTTACCTTATCATAAAGACTTGGACCGCTTTCTCATCCATTGTAATACATTAATTATTCATTTTACTAATTCCTGTCCCTTTGCTCTAAGTGGTATTCAACTGGAGAAGGTATCTCATTGTATGTTTGACTTTCCAATATTCATCCTTTCTCTAATTCCTTATATCTGCAGGCTAGTGCTAGGCTATATCAACTCCAGTAAATTGGGGAAATGCAATAGGTAGATAAACGATAAAGAGTAATACTTTTACATGGGTCTAAGCTTGAAAGAACAAATTAGTAGTTTCATAAGATCGTTACCAAATGTAGAGCAAAAACATGATCCTATGAGTGAAGAGGCTTATTTCTACGGTCTGATAAATTTTGCCCATTTTCATGGACGACGACATATTGATATCAGCCTTTCAAAACCTCAACAACAAGACGCGTTACAGACACATATCGCTTTTCAACATCAGTATGCTCCACAAGCGGGGTGGGTTTCATGCGTATTAGAAACTGAAGAGCACGCAGAGAATACAAAGCGATTGATTAAAGAGGCATATGATACTTGCGTATCTCTAAAAACTTCACATAAATCAGGAAACTAGTTTTCATCAATGTGAAATCGTAATGAATTGCTTTAATTGTTATTCCGAATTTCATCCAACCCGCTTGAAGCCATTATGTCCAAATTGCGGCTTCTGTTACTGGTGTAGAGATTTTTCATGTTTTCATCATGATTAATACGTGGTTGAAGACAGATAATAAGGTCAGACAATTGAAATAACATACATGGAGCTAGAAATAGAAAATGAGAATACAAGCAAGGAAGAATCAGCAACCAGATTTTGGAACATATCACCACTCGACACCGCGCAGTTCAGAAAAGACAAGGGAAAAAGTCAAGATCGTATTCACGAAAGTCTTTGGCGATCTGCCATTCAGTCGGGACGACAGACTGAAAATTCTCGACGTAGGTTGTGGATTGGGATTTCTCTCATGCGTCTGCGCTGAATACTACCAGAACGCGAAGGTTACAGGGTTTGATACGTTCGAACATGGGAGCCTCAAGGACTCGAGTCTGGCAAAGGCGAAGAATAATGCAAAGATCCTAGGATTTCAGGAGAGAGTAAGGTTTCAGAAAGGGGATCTCTTTTCATCGGATTACAGCAAAGGGAAGTTCGACCTTTTCGTGTCCAGTCTAGTCTTTCACAACCTCGGAAGGAAGCGTTTCGACGCGTATGAGAGACTGGCGTATTGGATTATGTCGAAGTCGTACATCGTACTCGGTGATCTATTCTTTGACTACAAGCTAGACTTGAGGCGACTCGCAGGCCTGTTCGACACCGTAGAGAAAAAGCCTAGCTTCAATATATGCAGGCAATATAAGTTGCTCATACTATCTGAGCAGAAGAAATAGTCGATCTTGTGTTAAAGTCCTCTGGTAGAAATCGGGTATCGAGCCTAGTAGCAGGTCCAGTATTTTTGATTAACAAATTTAATGTCAAGTCTGTTGAAGCAGAACAGTTTTTAAAAGAGTGCGAAGAAGATGCTACTAGGTTCAAGGATCAACCTGGATTCGTTTCTGCACAACTAATCAGGGAATAGGAAAAAGCACTGTATATATCAATTATGAGGTATGAGAATCCATGAATCATATTAAGAATGCAGTTGAAAAGAACATGGGTCCTGATCCGCAATTCCAACTGCATATATATCCTGAAAGCTTAGTGATTTCTCCCGATTTATTCAAAAAACTCGCTGCTCCTGATATATGTGGTGAGTAACACTTGCTTCTGGCTCATAGATATAAGTTGAAGGACTAATAATTGAGCGTCGGGAATCGTATTGTTAGAGCGTCGGGAACCGTATTGTTAACAATTCAGATCCAACGGGAAGGATATGACTGAATATTCAATCGGAACTTTATTAGAATTTCTGATTTCAAGAATTTGACTAATTGTAAATAGAGATAGCGTAGGGATGGCTTCCAAATGATTAGCCTGATTTCTGACGTTAATTCTTTCAGACCAACGGTTCTCTCAATTCCTTTTCGTTTACCTGATCTCTCAAACAAAAATACTATTGTCTTCAGGATTAAATGATCCTATAGTCTCCAGAACTGAAACCAAAAATCTTTATAGATCATTGCAAAAAATTAATGCGCACATACTCATGGTTAGTAACTTCACTTAGGCTTAAGTTATGCTATTACGGAGATTTATATGGTTCTTATTGTACATGATTGGCGGGGAGAAGGGTTCAGGAGGGTGAATGAGTAAGAAATGAAAAAGATGTCCAAATTAAGAAAAGTAATTTTGATTATAGTGATAACGGCCGCCGCATATTTCGTAGTAACATTCGTTGCCAGTCATATACAATATTCCTCAAATCTTGCAAAAAGTGTGGGTTGAAACAAAAATGGTTAGAACTTGCAGATAAAATGGAACTTTATGTTCATGGAAGAATAATCGTTTTGTGTCCCATCCATATTAGTACTTGTAAAGTTCTTAGGTGAATAACCTTCACTGTTTATTTTTACAATTTTTGATAACTTTTAAAAAATTCTCTGATTTCTCTTCTATAGTCTGACCTTCAATTTCGTAAAAGTCAAAGAATAACTCTAGTGTTTTTACATACTTTTCTTTTGTTGTTTGTGATTTTATCCCATACTCAAACCTGGCGAAGGAATCACTATCTGAATATTATAGCACCATTATATTATTGTGGGGGGAACCATATAATGGATGTTATAGTACGGGTCCGTCGCGATTAGTTCCCTGCATATAGTAAGGTTCTATTAACTTGGTATTTAGCTTTTTCTTTTCTTAAAGTTTCTAGGTTTGAGTTCTTAGGTTTTACCCCTAATATCTCTTACTACCTTAAATGTTGACAAGCATCCCTTCTATAGATTGGCCGAGCTCGTTTATAGGTACTTCTTATTTGTAGAGTACAATGTTCAAAATCTTTCAAATAGTTATAGTTTGAAGCATGGGTATGGGAGCACATGAAAGTTACGTTTCCGTTAATAAAAAGATGAGGATCGAATTTACAGTAGTCATTATGCTTTGTACTGTCTTAGTATCCCCTTGCCTCACCGATAACATTGCAGCTGAGCCAAATATTGGTTATAACAGTCCTGAGAGTGATAACCAGCAATTCACTAGTCAGGAAAGTCATCCTTATCTTGGAATTAACATGCGTGGCTACTATACAAGTATGGCTCAGTCAAGAGACTCGAAATTTCTATTCCCAAATAGTTATTACGAAAGCAGCTTTCAGATCCTTTCCAAGACACCTACTATAGATCATGTGAGGTACAGGTTCTATTGGGAATCGTACATAAAGAATCCAACTGCATTCATGAAAGAAATAGAGCAGGTCGCAAATACTGCTGATAAATATGGAATAAAAGTTATTTATGATAATCACCAATTTCATACTTCTTCATGGCTAAATGTTGACAGGGGAACAGGTTTTCCTCACTATTTATTTAATGACTCGTTACTGTACAAACAGAACAGCGGAGGTTCTCCAAAATCAGTTGCTGCCAAAGCTTGGTGGACCAATTGGTGGAACGATGCTGTAAGGGTCAACGGGACAGACGGATGGGTACTTCAGCTAGATTTCCTAAAAAAGATAGTTAGTACGGTTGAAAAACATCCTAGTACGTTGGGATACGAAATTCTCAGTGAACCACAGGTTCACGATGCCGATCAGTGGTCAAAAATAGGTAAATACAATACTTTCATAATTAACGAGCTACGAAACCTGACAAATAAAACAATCATTTATAGCATGAACATCCCGATCGATCTTAAAAGTCCAATAGATGTCAATGCAAGCAATTTGGCAAAAATGTCTCCTACGAATAAAGAAAATGTAGTATTCAAATTTTCCATGTATGGTATTCCATCGGGAGGATATCAAGGTGACAAACTTCAGTTATTTGAGAACGCAAGTCGTATAGCTGGTGTTCCCTTGTACATTGGTGAATGGAATAATGTAAAAAGAGTGGAGGTGTATAACCAGAGGGGAGAAAAGGTCTGGTATATAGATCCTTCCCTAAGTGACATAAGTCAAGCCGTTGCCAACAGGATAGTTAATAATTTTAGGAACATTGGAGTATGGGGTTTAGCGTTTTGGGAGTGGAGTTTCATTCCAAGCAATACTCCTAACTTTAATTTGGTAAATAATAGTTACAACAATGAAACTGGCCAAGGTTTGCTTCACCCAACCAAATACTATACAATTATGAAAAATGCTTACGAACAACTTTACGATTAACCTAGGCTCTTTGTAGAACACAGTAATAGATCGTTCTTGTTGTAGGGATAGGGATAATTTTCTTAATCTTATAAATGCATAGTATCTACCAGACTGGGGTGGAGGGTATTGGTTACATATCATACCCTTCACTGAATTTCTATTTTTACTGTTCCTATTAGACAGATACTTTGCGGGGGAAACACAAATGAGAATAGTATTTCTAGTAAAATGCCCCAGGAGTATGTACATCTGAGGGGCAATCATCTAAGATACTTCTTCAAAAGAAAGGAATCATCAAAAAGAGATGAAGAGAATTCAAAGTTGTTGAACTAATAGAAAGTTTATTTCATCAAAGTGCTAACATAGGAAGGTGCCAAAATTTACCGGTGCGGACGCCATTTGTGGGTCATTTTTAGCTTTCAAATCCAATTCTTATTTTTGACATATTTTTTAACCAAGGTTTGGTATCGACATTTTCATAACTCTTCTTCTTAATAGTAATGCTAGGCCTATTGAAACAATTGAAAATACTGCAGCTGTAAGGAAAATCATATTGAATGATATCAATGACGGAAATGATTGTATAAATCCACTGACATTTAATAGGGATTGGTGTGTTTGCATATACATCCCTGCAAGAGCAGGACCTATTGAACTTCCTACAATTCTCATAAGCATAGTTGTACCAAGTGATATTCCTGTGAACTCCTTTGGTGTGGTAAGCATAATAACATTCATGGCTCCAACGCTAGTCAAGGATAGTCCAATAGAGAGAATTGCAAGGTTTGCTGATATCAAAAATTCACTTGAATGGAATATCAATAAACCAATGAAACTGATAGCAGTAATTACCGAACCAGCTATCATTGGTTTTAGTGATCCTAACTTCGATATTATGAAGCCTGAAGAAGCTCCAAAAAATAGAAGTACTACAGCAAATGGTAGCTGCACATCCCCAGTTCTAATAGCATCTTCTCCAAAACCCAGAGGCTGAGGATTTCTTACTAAAATCGGTATAGTTTGAAAAACCATGAACATAGACAAGCCAACAATCATGATTATCAAATTTGCAGGCAAAATCGCCTTATTTAGCATCAACCTAAGGTCAACTAATGGATATTTTGCACGTCTTTCTATCATTATGAATAGTATGAATGAAATTATTCCTGTTACAAGAAAAGATACAACTTCCAGAGAGAAATAAGAAGCATTGCCGTTACTACCATTTCCTAAATTACCTGTCTCCATATAGGTCAGGACTAATAGAAACGAAGTAACTGTAAGAGCTAACGTTATTGCACCCTTAATGTCAATTTGGCTTCCAGATGATTTACTGCCAAAATTTGTACGTGTTTTGATGCCAATCCCTATATTTTGAATAGACCGTACTTCTTGTCGAGGTCTGCTGTCTTCATCTACATTTATGAAATGTCGTATTACTGCGAAAAGAGTAATTGCAATGGGTATTATTGTAAAAAATGTAGCTTGCCATCCGTAGTCTTGAATTATAGTGCCTCCAACTAACAAACCTATTACTGCCCCGGATGCAAACATAGAAGTGATTACACCTTGACCTATGGATACTTTCTCTCTGGGGAATTGGTCTCTCACAATTCCAAAAGCAATTGGGAACATTGACAACCCTATTCCTTGTATTGCCCTTGCGATTATCATGAAAACTATATTTGTTGCAAGTCCTGCAGTAGAAACACCTACCACATAAATTACCATTATAATAAGCAATATTTTCTTTTTTCCATAATGATCTGATAATTTACCCGCGATAGGAGTCATAACCGCACCTGTAATTAAGTATCCTGTAAGAATCCAGGACGACATACTGTAAGATATGTCAAAGTGTTTGATAAGCTCTGGAATAGCTGGTATTAGCATTGTTTCTGCATACATTACCATAGTAGCCACACAACTTAAAATTGCAAGAGTTTTCCAGGCACTGGCGGGAATCTTTACAGATGAGGAAGGCTGCTGAT
>Ga0193721_1000024_pt1 | contig 44691 bp, 39 predicted proteins | sample U2s2metaG_FD_145078 | JGI IMG/M metagenome (GOLD analysis project Ga0193721, IMG submission 145078) | Soil microbial communities from a riparian zone of the East river system, Colorado, United States - U2s2 | ecosystem: Environmental > Terrestrial > Soil > Riparian zone | place: USA: East River...
CGGCAAAGACCGCAATCGCGATGATGCTACAGCCCAGAATTGGCCACATCAACAATCCGCCCTTTTGGATGTAATCAATCACGTCGGTCTTTCTAGCGCTCTTTCGTAACTGTGGCAAGCCAACCACCGAATGCGACTCTGCAGCCCAGTGAGTGCCAACGATGAAGCTTTAGCGTCGGTTATCTGCAAATAGAAATTATCGCCGAGTTCTCTCGTGCGGTTTTGGAGAGGGCGACGGACGGCTCCCAGCCGCGCGCTCACCGCCAACCAGTTTTCCCGACGCATCAAATACGGAGTAACCAGTCTGCTTCCCGGATGAGTCGTAGCTGTAAACGATCTTGTGCAGAAGAGTGCCGTCCGGTGTACTTTGAGCCTCTTCGAGTATGCGGCCAGCGTCGTTGTACTTGTACCGACTCTTGAGCCGAACGCGGCCGTCAGCACCGGCAACTTCTGCGCTGGAAAACCGCCCTGCGTCGTCCAGTACATACCGGATTGTCTCCCGGACTTTGCCATCCTGACCGGTTGTCGTAGCCACCGCTTTATGCTGTGCATTATCGAAATTGTAAACAGTCCGCGAGCCGTCCGGATGCATCGACATAGTGACCCGCACGGCATCACCCGGAGCTTGCTCTGGGGACTGGCCAAATCCGGTCGTGTCGCCACAAACCAGAAGAGCGCAAGGGACTGCCAGCCCGAGCGGGAAAAATTTCATGACCTGAGGAGCTTACGGGGAAGGCGGCTGGGTGCAATATCCTGAAAGATTTTTATTGACCACCCGTTGCACAGGTGGTTAAAAGTGGGGTCAAGTGGGGCAGAATGGACGATTGCTCCACTCGATCAATGGACCCCGATTCCCAACCCGAACGTTTCTATGCCGGCGAGTTCCGGCATTCGATCGATGACAAGAATCGGATCACGATCCCCTCTCGTTGGCGACACGATGGTCCCGAAGAGTTCATTCTTTTACCCGAGGCAACTCATCAGTTTCTCCTCGTCATGTCGCCGAAGGAGTTCGCAAAAATGAGTTTGGCAGCGGAAACAAATCAAACCGTTTCAGCGCGTGATCGCCGCGTTTTCTTACGCCAATTGCATTCTCGCGCTCAGCACGCGGGCGCAGACCGGCAAGGCCGCCTGGTACTGCCGGAAGATCTTTGTCGAAAGCTCGGACTGAAGGGTGAAGTTGCTCTAGTGGGCGGGCAGGGTCGCTTCGAGATTTGGAATTTGCAGCGTTGGAAACGGGCGCACGAGGAGGAAACGCCGACGTACCAGCACGTGGCAAGTGTAATTGGCTTATAAGCGGATGTTTCATCAAAATGCTATGAGCACAGTTTGGTTGGAGCGGCCTGCCGACGCTGCCGCGGAAGCAGGAATCGCCGAAGAGGAGGCGCACGCAATGGAGGATTTTGTCTATCACCGCCCAGTTTTGCAGAGAGAAGTACTCAGGTTACTTAATCCGAAACCAGGTTCCCTGATCGTAGATGGAACATGCGGCGGTGGTGGTCACACAGAAGCCCTTTTGGAAACGGGCGCCGACGTTCTGGCTCTGGATCAGGATCCTGATGCCGTGCAGCATGTGAGCAAGCGACTCGCGCGTCTTGGCCGCCGCATCGTCGTCCGGCAGACGAATTTCCGGCACGCAGCCTGTGTCCTTGACGAGCTTGGCATTCGCACCATAGACGGCGCGCTCCTTGATCTTGGTGTTTCTTCGCGCCAACTCGAGAATGCGGCGCGGGGTTTCAGCTTCGTGCGAACCGGTCCCCTCGACATGCGCATGGATCCGCAAACGCAGCTGACTGCCGCTACTATCGTAAATGAATACAGCGAAGAAGAATTAACCCGACTTTTTCGTGAACTGGGTGAGGAACCGGCCGCACGCAGAATCGCGAGCTTGATCGTTAAGATGCGCAAGACTTCGCCGTTTCGTGAAACTCTGCCGCTGGTGCGGGCGATCGAAAAGTTGGTCGGACGGCACGGACGGCAGCATCCAGCCACTCAGATTTTTCAAGCGTTGCGGATCGAAGTAAATGACGAGCTTCGCGCTCTCGAAGACGGCTTACGCGTTTTAACTGCGCGACTTGCGCCCGGTGCACGCATTGGAGTGATCACTTTTCACTCACTAGAGGATCGAATCGTGAAGAACTTTTTTCGCGACCATAGCCGGGCATGGCTCGACAAGCCGGAGTGGCCAGAGCCGCGGCGCAATCCCGATCACGACCTTAAATTGGTTACATCGAAACCGGTGGAACCGGCTGATGAAGAGCAACGCGCGAATCCCCGCTCGCGAAGCGCAAAGTTGCGCGTGGCCGAGAAGATACATGAACCGTTCACGTCGAAGAAACTGTAATACGGTAAATGCGGCCTCCCTTGCGCGCTGGATCGTGATGACTGCATTTCTGGCGCTGGCCGGATTGAGCTACGTTTATTTGACGCTGCAACTTTATCATCTCGGAGAACGCAAAAAGGCAGCCGAGAACGAGCTAATCAGTCTGCGCACTCAAAACGATATAGCCAGCGCGCAGATCGCGGCTTTGACCTCGCGCTCGGCGTTGCAACGCCGATTGAAAGAAGGCTACCTGAAAATGATCCCCATTTCGGAGGCAAACATCGTCCGGCTGACTATTCCTCCCCGGTCACCCGACGAAGACACGATCCAGCCCGTAGTTAATCCGTCCGCCGCAAGATGAATCCAAACAGCCGAAGCCGTTGCATGTTGGTGTGCGCTGCTTTTATCGGGCTCTTCAGCATCTTTTCATTTCGTTTGATTTATCTGCAGGCAATCAAGCACGACGAATACGCCGGTCTTGCTGCCGAAAAGCATGTCTACAAGCAAATCATCTATGCAGAGCGGGGCATGATTCTCGACGCGAATAAGGAAGTCCTCGCGCATAACATTCCTGTGGAAACGGTAGTCGCCGACGCTACGCATCTTAACAGCACAGAAGCGACCGTTGACCTCGTAAGCAGCGAACTTCGCATCCCGTCTGGAGAGCTTGCGGAAAAACTGAACAGCGGGCGCCGTTACATCGTCATCAAGCGTGACGTGCCGGCGCACACTGCAACCGCGCTTCGTGAGAAACTTCGTGCCGGCAATTTGCACGGAATTTATTTCGAGCATGACGCCACGCGGATTTACCCGAATGGCTCGATGCTTTGCCATGTGATTGGATTTACCGACTTCGATCATCACGGGATCCAAGGCGTGGAAGCCTCGATGGATGAATACCTTCACGGGCAAGACGGCTATCGTTTCATCGAACATAACCGGGCGGGCCAGGAGATCGTACCTTACCGAGGACAGGAGCGGGCTCCTCGCGACGGCTACCAGATCCATCTGACCGTCGATCTTGGTTTGCAAAACATCGTCGAGAACGAAATCGACGCTGCCATGCAGCAATATTCACCTCAAAAGGCCACGATCATTCTAATGCGGCCGCAGACGGGAGAAATTCTAGCGATGGCCAATCGACCGCAATTTGATTTGAACCTGCGCTCGGAGGCCAAACCAGATCAAATGAAAAACCGCGCCATCATAGACATGATGGAGCCTGGCTCGACTTTCAAGATCGTAGCGGCCGCCTCTGCTCTCAATGAGCGCAAGATGCGGCCTGACTCGAGCATTTTTTGTGAGAACGGTCTCTGGAATTTCGGCGGCGCCGCGTTGCACGACCACCGCTCGTTTGGGTATCTTACTGTGCGCGACATTCTCATTAAATCGAGCAATATTGGAGCGGCAAAACTCGCGCTCAGTGTAGGAGAACAAAAGTTCTACGAGTATATTCGACGATTTGGATTCGGCGAGCGCACGGGAATTGAGCTGCCTGGCGAGATCAACGGGCTGATTCGGCCCCCGCAGTCTTGGAGCAAAATCTCCATCACTCGTATTCCTATGGGGCACGAGATTGGAGTGACGCCTTTGCAAATGACTGTCGCGATGGCAACGATTGCTAACGGCGGCAAATTAATCATGCCGCGCATCGTGAAATCGGTTACGGCGGCCGATGGCAAAACGATTAGTTCACTTTCTCCAATGGTGTTACGTCAGGTCATTTCTCCTGAAATCGCAAGAGAAATTGGTGATGCGCTTCGAGGTGTGGTAAGCGATGCGGGGACCGCCGCTGCCGCAGCCGTGCCAGGTTTCACCATTGCTGGAAAAACAGGAACCGCACAGAAGGTTGATCCTCGAGGCGGGTATGAAGAAGGAAAGTACGTCGTTTCTTTTGCTGGGTATCTTCCCGCCGATCATCCAGAGTTTGTAGGTCTGGTCGTGCTCGATGATGCACACACGAGTAAACCCGAGTTGAATTACGGCGGGCTCGTCGCGGGGCCGATCTTTGCCCGGCTCGCGGAGAAAGCTGCCCGCTATCTTGATCTTGAGCCGCATGAGGAGATTCGCAAAGCGATTCCCGTGGAGCGAGTGGAAAAAAAGCTGCCGGCAGAGCGAATCCACAAACCTGCGTCGGCGGAACGAGTCGCCTTAACCAATGCTTCGCACCATTGAATGCCTCGGTTGGGAATGTTAAGCCTCATGCAGCTCAAGACTCTCCTCGCCGCGACTCCAGTTCGCCAAGTCATCGGGCCACTTGATCGCGCGGTGGAAAACATCGCATATGACTCGCGGCGAGTGCAAAGAAACACCTTGTTCGTTGCATTACGTGGCCAGAAAGCCGACGGACACCAATTCATCGGTCAAGCTATCAGTAAAGGCGCATCGGTGATCGTTGCTGAACGCGAGGAAAAAGACCCGCGCATTACCTGTCTCGTCGTTGAGGACACGCGTACGGCGCTTGCTGATTTTTCAGCGACTTTTTACGGACACCCGGCACGCAAATTGAAACTGGCGGCAGTCACAGGCACGAATGGTAAAACCACGACGACGTTTCTTATCAAGCACATCTGTGAAAGTGCCGGTTTGCGGTGCGGATTAATCGGAACGGTGCGCTATGAAATTGGCGAGCGGCTTCTGCCAGCCATCCGCACGACGCCGGAGTCGTTGGATTTGCAAGAGCTGCTGGCGCAGATCGCCGGTGCGGGTTGTAAGGCGGCCGCAATGGAAGTCTCTTCCCACGCGCTTGCGCAGAATCGCACGCGCGGCCTGGAATGGAACGTTGCCGTCTTTACAAATCTTACCCAAGACCATCTCGATTTTCACGGGACAATGGAAAACTACTTCGACGCCAAGCTGAAGCTGTTCAGAGGGCTCGCCGACCAGAAAAGAAAGCGCAAACCTGTTGCAATTGTAAATATCGATGACCGCTATGGCCAACAACTGCTCGACAAGATCGATAAACGGGTGGCGGTTGTCACTTACGGTATGGGCACGCGCGCGGATTTCCGGGCTTCAAATTATCGCGCTGAGTTTAGCGGCACATGCTATCAGCTCGACGCCCATGGCAAGAGTTATCTGGTTCGTCTCCCTTTAATTGGACGGTTTAACGTAACAAATTCGCTCGCTGCGCTGACCGCAGCCGACGCGCTTGGAATTAATCTGAGAAACGCAGTGTTTAGCGTTGCCAAGGCACCACAGGCCCCGGGACGCTTAGAACTAGTTCCAGCGAAGCGGCAATTCCAGGTATTCGTCGATTACGCGCATACGCCCGACGCACTCGCGAACGTTCTGAAAACTCTCCGGGAACTCGAGCCGCAGCGTTTGATTGCCGTTTTTGGTTGCGGCGGCGATCGCGACCGGCAAAAGCGCCCATTGATGGCGGAGATAGCAGATCGCCTTGCTGACTACTCCATCATCACTTCTGACAATCCGCGTAAGGAAGATCCAAACGCGATCGTCGCCGAGATCGAAAAAGGTTTCCGTTCGAATCGGTATGAAAAAATGGTTGATCGCACGCAGGCGATCGACCGCGCCGTTGCACTCGCGCGACCGCGAGACATTGTATTAATCGCGGGTAAGGGACACGAAAATTATCAGGAGTTCGGCGATTACACGATCCCGTTCGACGATATCCAAATCGCGCGACGCGCGATTGAAAACCATCCCGTCGAGTTCTTGTCTTCATGATTCTGTTTTTCAATGTGCGAGCGTGTGAATCGCGGATGATTCCGGGGAGCGCGGGCATGTTGCCCGCTCTGTCCGGCATTTTGCCGGACAGCATGCAGCGCCGCACCGCGTGCAACATGAAAACACCCCGCAATGGCCCCCGGCAACATGCCGGCGGCAGCGGGCAGAATGCCCGCGCTCCCCAATTACTATGAATCCGCTTCCGCTCTCTGAAATCGCGCGATTTGCCGGCGGCCCGATTTCGTGCGGCGACGAAACTGTCACCATCGAGAAAGTCACCACCGATTCACGCACACTTAAGCCAGGCGAATTGTTCGTCGCATTGCGGGGTGAAAATTTCGATGGCCACAATTTCGTGGAGTCTGCCGCACACTCCGGCGCGGCGGGTGCGATCGTTGAGTCCGCCTGGAACGGGAAAATTCCAAAAAACTTCGCGCTCGTTCGTACGAATGACACTTTGCAGGCGTATCAGGAGCTCGCGGCCAACTACCGGAAATCACTCAAATTAAATGTAGTGGCGATTACCGGAAGCAATGGCAAGACGAGCACGAAGGACTTCACCGCCGCAGTACTCGCCCGTCGTTTTCGAGTGACGAAGACAGAAGGAAATTTCAATAATCACGTCGGACTGCCCCGAACAATTCTGCAGGCCACTTCGGGAGACGAAGTCGCTGTCTGGGAGATCGGCATGAATCATCCCGGCGAAATTGCGGCCTTGGCAAAACTGGCAGTGCCCGATGTGGCCATCATTACAAATATTGGTGTGGCGCACATCGAGTTCATGGGTTCGCGCGAAAAGATTGCCGAGGAGAAAGGAGCGCTTGCAGAGGCAGTGGGCGCACACGGAACAGTAATTTTGAATGCGGACGATCCGTTTACGAGCAGCATCGCGGCCCGCGCACGGGGGAAAGTGATTTTGGCCGGTACTACCGCGGGAAATATCCGCGCCGGCGAAATAAGCCAGAGCGGAACCGGAATAGATTTCACGATTCTCGAGGGCGCCCATCGCTGCCGCGCCCAGTTGCCGGTGCCTGGCTTGCACATGGTGCAGAACGCGCTCCTGGCCGTCGCCGCTGGTCGCGCGTTTGGCCTCTCATTAGAGGATTGCGCCGCCGGTCTCGCTGCTGCGCCGCTCACTAAAGCCCGTTTGCAAATCAAGGATCTGGGCGGCGTGCAATTCCTCGACGACAGCTACAACGCAAATCCCGATTCGATGAAAGCAGCATTGCGCACACTGGTTGAACTGGACGCCGATGGAAAGCGGATCGCAGTCCTGGGCGAAATGCACGAATTGGGCGACGAATCGGAACGCGGGCATCGCGAGGTGGGCGAAACTGCGGCCGCGCTAAAGATTGATCAGTTGATAGCGATCGGCGACGCCGCAACCGCGATTGCTGAAGGCGCAAAACACGCCGGCTTACAAAAGACTACCGTTGTAAACTCGACATCGGAAGCCGCAAAACTGTTGAATGAGATCGCCGCGCCCGGCGATCTTATACTGATCAAAGGAAGCCGCGCCTCGCGAACGGAGGAAGTCATCGAGCATTTCGCGGTTCGTCATTCTTCATTCGTTACCTCCCCATGATGTACTATCTCCATCGCCTGAGTGATCATTTCATTGGGTTTAACGTTTTCCTTTATGTCACGTTCCGAGCCATTGCCGCGGCGGTAACCGCTTTCGTAGGCACATTAATGTTCGGCAATTTTATCATTCGAATGCTGATCGCACTGAAGCTGGGACAACCGATTCGCGGAGCGGCAGAAGTTCACCGTCTCGCAGAGCTGCATGGCGTTAAGCAGGGCACACCTACCATGGGAGGCGTGCTGGTTATCGGAGCCGTTTTCGTGGCGAGTGTTATGTGGGCTCGCCTCGACAACCAATTCGTTTGGCTGGCTCTGTTCAGCATGGTCTATCTCGGGGGGCTTGGCTTTGCCGATGATTACCTCAAGGTCACAAAGAAAAAGTCCGACGGCATCAGTGGCCGAATCAAACTCGTTTGTCAGATCGCTCTTGCGGCAATCGTCGCTGGCGTTTTCCTCACCAATCCGGTGCTGGAAGTGCAGGCACGCGCTCTGTACGTGCCGTTCGTCAAGGCGCCCGTGATTGCGAACATGAGCTGGTTCACGTTCGTGTTTTTTGCGCTCGTCATTGTCGGTTCGTCGAACGCGGTGAATCTCACCGACGGGCTGGATGGATTGGCGACCGGTTGCACCATCACGGTGGCATTTGCATATGCGTTGCTTTCTTACGCCGCTGGCAATTTCCGGATCGCGGAATACTTACAAGTCCCATTTTACCCGTTTGCTGGCGAACTGACAGTTGTCTGCTCGGCACTCATCGGCGCGGGTCTCGGTTTTCTGTGGTTTAATTGCTATCCAGCCAAAGTTTTCATGGGGGACACGGGATCACTGGCGATCGGCGGCATGTTAGGCGTGGTCGCCATCTGTTGTAAGCAAGAACTACTTTTGGTCGTCGTCGGCGGCGTTTTCGTGATCGAAGCCGTCTCGGTGATTTTGCAAGTGTTGAGTTTCAAACTGACGGGCAAGCGCTTTTTCGTCATGTCTCCGCTTCACCATCATTTCGAGCTGACTGGCTGGAAAGAAAGCACCGTCATCGTTCGGTTCTGGATTCTATCGATCATCTTCGCGTTGCTTGGTTTGGCGACACTCAAACTGAGATGAAGAACGGGCGCTACGAAAATCAAAATATCGCCGTTGTGGGTGCAGGCTTGAGCGGCAGCGCGGCGGCGCTGCTGCTCAGATCAGAGGGCGCACAGGTCACCGTGCTGGATAGCGCGGCAGAGAAAAATTTACTCAAATCAACCATAGACAATCTGCGGACGCATGGTGTCCGTGTGATTTGCGGCGCTGCGGCTGATGAAGATTCAGCCGCATATCACATGGCCATTTTGAGTCCGGGCATCGATCCGGTTTCACGACTGGCAGGCAATTTTTCTTCGCGCGGAATTGAGACTATCGGCGAACTCGAGCTCGGCTGGCGCTCCTGCGATCTTCCGGTCATTGCTGTTACAGGCACGAACGGCAAGACGACAACGACCGAACTTCTGGCTCAAATGTTGAATGCCTGCGGTCAACGGACGATTGCTTGCGGCAACATTGGCAAGCCGCTTTCAGAAATCGTGAGCGAAAAGCAGCCTTTCGATGTGCTCACGGTGGAGGTGAGCTCGTTCCAACTGGAAGCAATCCGCACGTTTCGCCCATCCATCAGCCTCTGGCTCAACTTCGCTCCCGATCATCTCGATCGGTATCGCTCCGTGTCGGATTATCGGGCGGCCAAGCTGCGCATTTTCGAAAATCAAACCGAAACGGATGTGGCAGTCCTAAACGCGATCGAAGAGTTACCCGCAATTTGCCCGCGTAAGATCACCTTTAGCGCGTACGTAGATCACGCAGACTTCCACGTTTCACAAGGTGCGATTGTTTATCACGACGAAACGGTCCTGCGGCTGGCGGATACCAAACTGCGCGGCTTGCATAACATCGAGAACTTGATGGCGACACTCGCCGCCGGCATGGCGCGCGGATTGTCGTTCGCGGAGATGGTGCCACCGCTGTGTGCATATGAGCCGCGTCCGCATCGGTGCGAATTTGTACGCGAAGTCGGCGGCGTCGAATATGTGAACGACTCCAAGGCGACGAACCTCGACGCGGTAGACAAAGCGCTGCGTGCACAAAACAAGCCGGTCATTCTCATCGCTGGCGGGAAGAACAAAGGCTTTAGTTTTGATCCACTTCGGTCTTTGGTGAAGGAGAAGGTCAGATCGACAATTTTGATTGGAGAAATGGCCGACAGTATCAGGCGTTCCTGGAGCGGCGCGGCCGAGTGCGAAATCGCAAACTCGCTCGCGGACGCAGTTGAACGCGCCCATGCCAGCGCAAGGCCAGGAGAAGTGGTCCTATTTTCCCCGGGCACATCCTCCTTCGACATGTTCAAAAGCTATGGCGATCGCGGTGACCAATTTCGCGCGCTGGTGCGTGCGCTTCCCAAATAGACCAATGAAAATCCCGCAGCTTTTCAGACATAAAAAACTCCTGGCCGCAACCGCGCGCCGCGCTTCGGCTGCTGCCGGAATGGATTTCGAGAATATTCCGGAACCAAATATGAAATTGTCGCGGGCGCTGCTGATAGTTCTGCTCCTGCACGTGGTTGCGGTGTCGGGAATCATCGCGTTCAACGCGATCAAGACGCGAGAGAGCTCATTTGTACCGGCCGCGCCAACGAATGCGGAAAACAATGTGGCTGACAGCGCGCCAACGCCGGGCCACGCGGATGCTACAAAACGCCGGCCTGCTATCTCCCAAAGGGAAATTGCGCCACGTAGCAATCCGAAACCTTCCCATTCAGTTTCGAAAGATGAACACGCCAAGACGCCTTCCTCATCGGGAAAGACTTACATCGTAAAGAAGGGCGATAATCCAGTCACAATCGCGAAGAAACTTACGGTCTCCTATGACGATCTGATCGCTCTGAACCACATCGAAGACCCGCACAAATTACAGATAGGCCAAAAGCTGCTGATCCCCGCCAAGGTGGCCAAAACAAAAACGAGCAAGGTCGACCAATGAAGCTACGAGTTAACAGCCGTTTGCGTGTAGCGGAGGTGTTTACAACATAGTTATGCATCGCAAGAGCGCTTATATCCTTTTTCTCGCAGTGCTGGGGTTACTCGTCATCGGGATTGTCATGCTTTTCAGCACGAGCGCGTTTGCACGTGATAGCCATGGAGACGTTTATTTCTTCATCAAACGCCAGGCGATATGGTTTGGCGTGGGACTTGTGGTCTGCATCTTCGCCGCCCTGACCGATTATCATCTATGGCAGCGGACGTGGTGGCTTTGGTTCGCAGTGGCGCTCGTTGTCTTGGCGCTCTGTTATGTGCCGCATATTGGCATGCGCCTGAACGGGTCCCGCCGCTGGATCGGCTGGGGCCCAATTACTGTTCAGCCATCTGAATTGGCAAAGGTTGCGGTGATCTTTTTTCTCGCTGCCTGGTTCTCGCGATATGAAAAAACCGACCGCAAATTACTCCTGGGATTTATTCTTCCGCTTGCGATCATCAGCCTGCCAGCAGCGCTTGTGTTGGGCGAAGTCGATTTGGGAACAACGGCTTTGATCGGAACAACTGCGTTTGTGGTGATGTTCATTGCCGGAGCCAGTCCTCTATGGCTCGGCGCCGTGTCGCTCACCGGCCTGGGCGCTCTTTTAATCGTTGCTACGCAAATCTCCGAGAGGATGGGACGACTCTCCGCTTTCCTTCATCCGCAGCATTTCAAGGAAGATGCCGGTTTACAACAGATGCAGGCGTTGATCGCCTGGGGCAGTGGTGGAATGGAAGGACTCGGCCTGGGGAACGGGCGCCAGAAGATGCTTTATCTACCGTACGCGCACACTGATTTTATTTTTCCAATTGTGGGTGAAGAGCTTGGTCTGCGGTTTAGTCTCCTCGTGGTTTTTCTGTTCGTAGTGATAATTGTGTGCGGCACTATGATTGCGCTACACGCCAAGGATCGTTTCGGCCTGCTCCTGGGCTGCGGAGTGGTCTCGCTGCTGGCTCTGCAGGCCGCAGTTAACATTGGCGTGACCACCTCGCTCCTGCCGAATAAGGGGCTGCCGCTGCCTTTTATTAGCTACGGAGGTTCTAACCTTGTCGCGTGTATGTTCGGCGTCGGTTTATTGCTGAACATTTACCGGCAGGGCATTCTCGAACCGCCGCATAAGAAAACCGCCACCATGCATGCCAGAATGATGCCGCGGATCTAATAATCATCAGTCTCATGACTTACATAAGTCCCATATGAATGCAGTGATCGCATGCGGAGGCACGGGCGGCCATCTTTTCCCCGGCATCGCCGTGGCAGAAGTGCTGCGCGATCGTGGCCACGACGTGATGCTGTTAATTTCCGAAAAGGACATTGACGCTCTGGCGGTTTCCGGGCACGCAAATTTCCGAGTCGAAAAATTGCCGACGGTTGGGCTCCCCTCGCCTTTTTCTCCTGCTTTCTTTGGTTTCGTTCGCCGCTTTTACGAAAGCTTATCACTTTGCCGCTCTCTGTACCGTAAATTCAAACCTCAGGTGATCCTCGGCATGGGTGGATTCACTTCCACGGCGCCGGTGTTGGCCGGACGAATACGAGGCATTGCGACCTTTATTCACGAATCAAACGCCGTGCCCGGAAAGGCAAACCGATTGACGGCACGGATGGTGCACGCGGTGATGCTCGGCTTTAAGGAATGCGCGCCTTTCTTTCCAAAAACACGCACCGAAGTCACCGGCACGCCGGTCCGGACTGAACTAGTGCGTTTGGATCGGAGGGTCGCGCGCCAAAAACTCGGGCTGGATGAGGATCTGCCTACGTTGCTTGTGATGGGAGGCAGCCAGGGGGCAAGCGGAATTAATCAGGCGTTGATTAAATCGCTGCCATTCTTGCAAGGTGTGCCGCTGCAGGTGATCCATCTTTGCGGCGCACGAGATGAGCGTTTGGTTTCAGATAACTATCGTCGCGAAAATATTCCCGCTTACATCGCCGCTTTTCATCATCGAATGGAAGAAACTTACAGCGCTGCAGATCTCGTCGTGGCACGGGCCGGCGCGGCCAGCCTTGCCGAGTTCGCCGCTTTTTCGTTGCCCGGGATCCTGATCCCGTTTCCCTATGCCACTAATGATCATCAAACGCGCAACGCAGAAATTTATGCGCGCATTCAGGCAGCAATTCTCATCAAGGAATCAGAGGTCTCCGGCGAATTGCTTGCGCGAAATATTCGCGAGTTGATCCAGGACCGGCAGCGGATCGAGCGAATGGCTGCGAATTCCTCACATCTGGCGTCGAAAGATGCGGCTGGGCGGGTGGCTACCACAATGGAGAAATATACGACTCATGAAGCCCGTGTCTGAGGAATGCAGCGCGCCTGCCGATCGCGTCCTGGCAATTGATTTGCCGCGATTCCTGACGCAAGAGCATCACCGGATTCATCTTGTTGGTGTAGCGGGAAGCGGCATGAGCGGTCTCGCAGCGCTTTTGATTGAGCTCGGGCACACGTTGAGCGGCTCAGACAAGGCGAGCACGATGGAAACAGATCGATTGCAGCGGCTCGGGCTGCGCTTTTATGAACAGCATCGTCCGGAACACGCATGCCCCGCCGACCTTGTTGTTTTTTCCTCCGCAATTAAGAGCGACAGTCCCGTTCTCGTGACCGGGCGTGATTCGGGAAAACCCGTCGTCCGTCGCGCGGAAGCGCTCGCTGCAATCATGCGCGCGAAGCGCGGCATTGTTGTCGCCGGAATGCACGGCAAAACAACTACCTCGGCAATGACGGCGCACGTTTTGCGCGAAGGCGGCCTGCATCCATCCCATTACGTTGGCGCCGAAATCCCAATTCTGGGAACGAACGCGCACTGGGACCCACGCGGCGAATATTTTGTCGCTGAAGGCGACGAAAGCGACGGCACTCTGCGCTGCTTCCACCCCGAGCACGCTCTCATTCTGAATATAGAAGAAGAACATCTTGATTTTTATTCCGATCTCGCCGCGATCGAAGAAGTCTTTGCGCGGCTCATCCAGCAAACCAGCGGAACAGTTTTTTACAATATCGATGACGCGAACACGGCGCGATTATGCGCAGCCCGCAAAAACACGATCTCGTTCGGGTTCTCGGACGCGGCCGATTATCGAGGCGGCGAAGTAGACTTGCATTCTTTCAGCTCAGATTTTTGCGTTTATTTTCGGGAGCAAAAACTCGGCGAGGCCGTGCTGAACGTGCCAGGGCCGCACAATGTCCACAATGCCCTCGGAGTGATTGCGCTCGCGGTCGAGCTTGGAATTCCGTTTAAAAAAATTGCAGCTTCTCTTCGTAAATTCGAGCACGCGCGACGCCGGTTTGAGATCAAATATGAGAGCGAGCGCTTTTTGCTCGTTGACGATTACGCGCATCACCCGACCGAAATTCGCGCTACATTGAAGACTGCGCGAGCGACTGGCCGGAAACGGGTGCTCGCCATGTTTCAACCGCATCGTTATTCGCGCACGCAAGCGCTATGCACGTGGTTTGGCGGTGCCTTCGACGACGCAGACCGCTTGGTGGTGACTGACGTTTATCCTGCGAGCGAACCGCCGATTCCTGGCATCAGCGGGCAGACGATTGTCGATGAAGTCTTGAAACGCGGTCATCGCGCTGCCACGTACCAGCCGCGCTTCGAGCGCATCCACTGCGATATCGGCAACGCACTCGACGTCGGCGATCTCGTGTTGAGTCTCGGCGCCGGCAACATTCACGAGCAATTGTCGATTTTGGCGGCGGATCTCGTGATTGCTGAAAAGTTAAGGGCGATCGTGGGCGAAAGCGGCGACGTGCGCCTTTATGAGCCGCTCTCCAAACACACCACGTTGCGCGTAGGCGGCCCTGCGCAATTTTGGGTCGAGCCGCAGAGCGAGAACGCGTTTGCCGCACTGATTCGATTTTGTAGGGATGAAAACCTCCCACTTTTCGTGATGGGTCGAGGCTCGAATCTTCTTGTCCGCGATGGTGGGATTCGTGGCGTCGTGGTTCACCCGTACGGCGGCGATTTCGACAAAATCGAGATTAACGGGTCCGAGATCACTGCAGGCGCAGGCGTGAAGTTGAGGGAAGTTGCTTATGCGGCGCGAGCGGCAAATCTCGGCGGACTCGAATGGATGGAGGGAATCCCGGGCGCAGTGGGGGGCGGGTTGCGAATGAACGCTGGCGCGATGGGGGCGCAAACTTTCGAGAACGTGGCGCGCGTTCGTTACCTTGATACCGAAGGCAATCCGCACGTGAAAAATCGAGATGAACTGGAGGTTTTTTACCGGCGATTCCCGTTACTGGAGAATAATTTCGCGATTTCGGCGACATTCCACGCGCAGCCGGCTGAGCGCGCAAAGATCGATGAGCGCTTGCGTGAATCACAGGAGAAACGACGCACGACACAGCCAGTCGCCAAGAGCGCGGGTTGCATTTTCAAGAATCCCGACAGCATTCCCGCGGGAAAACTGGTGGATGAATTAGGCCTCAAAAACTTGCGGATAGGAAATGCGCGCGTCTCGGAGGTTCACGGCAATTTCATTGTGAACGATGGCGGCGCGACGGCGACTGAGATGCTCGAGTTGATCGATCGCATCAAGCAAACGGCAAAGACGAAGCGCGGCATCGAATTAGAAACGGAAGTGCAAATCGTGGGAGAACCGCGTTCATGAAAACAGAAGATTTACCGAAGAAGATAGCGGTCCTGATGGGCGGACCTGGTTCCGAGCGCGACGTTTCGCTTGCGACGGGTCGCGGAGTTTCAAAAGCGTTGCGCTCATTAGGGGCCGACGTCGTTGATGTCGATGTGCGCGACGAAGATTTCCAACTACAGAAAAATGTCGATATGGCTTTCCTCACCATTCATGGAACTTTCGGCGAGGATGGGACGCTGCAAAAAATCCTGGAAGACCGCGGCGTTTCCTATACTGGCGAGGGCGTCGAAGGAAGCCGGAGCGCGTTCGATAAAATTTTAACCAAAGAAAAGTTTGAGCAGCACGGCGTGCGGACCCCGGCGTGGGAAACGATTGGTGCGCACGAGCGTCCCCGCATGCAGCCACCGATCGTAATCAAAGCGCCGCGGCAAGGCTCTACCGTCGGCGTTCACATTGTGAAAAATGCGGAGGAAATTGCGACGGCGATCTCCGGTTCTGCAAAGTACGATCGCGAATTATTGATAGAAAGGTTTGTATCTGGCCGGGAATTAACGATAGGTATTCTCGGTGACCAAGCCTTGCCCATTCTCGAGATAATTCCGAAAGGCGGCTTTTACGACTTCACCAATAAGTATCCTTTCCTCAATCCTCAGGCGGGCGGCGGCGCGGAGCATGTTTGCCCGGCGCGGATCGACGAAAAGAAAACAGCCGAAATTCAGGAATTAGCGTTGCGAGCGTTTCGCGCGCTCGGCTTGCAAGTTTACGGGCGCGTTGATGTCATTTTGTCCGACAGCGGAGAACCGTTTGTGCTGGAGGTCAACACCATTCCCGGAATGACCGATGCGAGTCTGCTGCCGGAGGCTGCTGCGGCGGCCGGTATCGGCTACGTCGATCTTTGCGCCCGCATCATCGAACTGTCTCGCGCCAGAACACAAGGGATTCGGAGATGAATTTCGGCCATAAAAGTCCACGATCGCGAAATCGACGAGTGTCCAATGTGCGCCAGCGGCGCCAGCAGCACTTGCTCGATGTGAAGGTCCGTTCCCGCAGAGCGACGCAGCATCGCATTCGAAGGGCGATGGGCGTCCTCTGCAGAGTATTTTTAATCGCTGCGTTGTGCGGCGCCGCTTATGCCGGCGTGCGCGAAGGTGCAAGACGCCTCTTGTTTGAGAATTCAGATTTTCGAATAAAGACAATTGAATTGCAGACTGACGGCACTCTGCAGCGAGAGCAGGTTTTGAAAGCCGTCGATCTGCACGAGGGCGAAAATATTTTTAAGGTAAACCTCGCGCGGGTGCATGATTCCATACAGCGGCTTCCTCAAACTGACGAAGTTGAGGTGGTGCGAAAATTGCCGGGTGAGATCGATATTCATGTAGTGGAACGAAAGCCGGTCGCCTGGATCACCAGCGAAAAAGAAATTTCCGATCCATTTGCATCCGATGCTGCGTTTTTGGTGGACGCGCGTGGTATTTTGATGAAACAAAAGAAGTTGTTGCCCGAATATCTCGGACTGCCGCTCATCCTGGGGTGCTCGAGCGAATCGCTCGAGGCGGGGAAAGCTGTCGAATCACCCGAAGCGAAAACAGCCTTGGAGCTACTGCGTCTAAGCGAGCGCAGTTTTTTGCAAATGCGCTTCCAGATTCGCGAGATCGATGTTTCGAAAGGTTATTGCCTGCTGGTGACGGACAAAAATCGCGCGCGCGTGACGCTCGGGTTTAATGATCTGCAAACGCAACTACGGCGGCTGGAACAATTCCTTGTTTATTGCGACGACTCAAAACAGGAACTCGGGACCGTAAACCTGCTTGTGCAACGAAACATTCCCGTCACTTTCGCCGAGCTTCCGGCCGCGGTTATTAACGATACGATCGCGCCCGCTGTGGAGCCGCGGATCATGAAGGCAATCCCAGTGGCTGCGCCTGAAACCCGCCTGCGCCGAAATTCGCGCGCCGGTTCAACGCCCTTTACCAAGGCAAATCCCAGACAACGACAGAAAACGGATTAACAACCATGGCTAACAATAATTTGATGGTCGGTCTTGAGATTGGCACATCCAAAATCTGTGTCGTTGTCGGCGAAGGTCGGCCTGACGGCACCATCAAAATCCTGGGAGTCGGCCAGGCGCCTTCACGCGGCGTGCGCAAGGGGGAGATCGTCGATTTTGAGACGGCGATGAAATGCGTGCACGAAGCAGTGGTGGATGCCGAACAGAAAAGCGACGTGATGATCCGGAGCGTTTATGTCGCCGTCGCTGGCTCCCACCTGCAAAGTTTCAATAACCGCGGATGCGTCATGCTGCCCGAGGATCGCGATGAAATTGATGAGCGGGATGTCGAGGACGTGAAAATTAATGCGCGCGAGGTGAGCATTCCGGCGCAAAACGCGTTCCTTCATTCCCTCATTCAACATTATCATGTGGATGGACAAAACGGCGTGCTGAACCCGATAGGAATGCTTGGGCAAAAATTGGAAGCCGATTTTCATATCATCCATGGCGTGCGCACCCGGATTCAAAATACCATTCGCTGTGTGAAAGAGCTGCCGCTGGATGTGGAGGACGTTGTTTTCGGCGGGCTTGCTTCTGCGCAGGTCGTGCTCACCCAGCATCAGAAAGATCTTGGCGCGCTGGTGATCGATATGGGCGGCGGGACGACTGATTACATCTTGTACGCCGACGGTGCGGTGAAACAAAGCGGTTGCGTGGCTCTGGGCGGCGACCACATCACCAACGATATCTCGATGGGGCTGCGCATCCCAATGGCCCGCGCGGAGAAATTAAAAATCGAAGAAGGCAGTTGCACTCTTGGTAATTGTTTGCCTGGCGAAATGATTTTGTTAAAGGACGATTCAGGGTTCGCCGGAAGAGAGATCGAGCGGGAAATGCTGAACACAATCGTTCACCTGCGCGTGCGTGAAGGATTTGAGTTACTTAAACGCAGGCTGGCCGAAGAGCCGTATCTCAATTATCTCGGCACAGGCATCTTCATTACCGGCGGTTGCAGCCTTCTTAGTGGTATCGATCATCTCGCAGAGGAAATTTTCGAGATGCCTGCGCACGTCGCGCACGCGCAGACCACCTGGGGCGTAACATCTGCAGTGGAGGACCCCCAGTTCTCGACGGCGATCGGCTTGGTCAGGTTCGCACAAGTGATGCATACAGATCGGCCGCCGCGAGGGTTTGGCCGAATCATTGGAAGGCTTTTCAGCGGAATGCGATGAAAGCGGATCGAAAATTATGATTCAACTCAGTAAAAATTACAGTCTCCCGGATCGGCTGTCAGAATTTGTTCCGGTTAAAGTTGTGAGCGTTGGTGGTGCCGGGCTAAGCGCTCTGGATCGAATCGTGCTCGACGGCTTGGAGAAGGCCAGCGTAGTTGCGATCAATACCGACGTGCAGTCACTCACTAGTTCGGTTGCGGCGCATAAGGTGCAGCTCGGCCGCAGTATAACGCGCGGTTTGGGGACGGGCGGCGACCCCGAACTCGGTTATGACGCAGCTGTGGAATCGGTTGATGAAATTCGCGAGGCAATGGCCGATGCGCGTATGATTTTCGTTTGTGCAGGGCTTGGCGGCGGCACCGGGTCGGGTGCGGCACCGTACGTTGCGCACCTGGCTCGTGAAGTTGGGGCGCTTGTGATCGGCTTCGTTACCCTTCCGTTCACATTTGAAGGCAAACGGCGCAACGTCCAGGCGCGAGACGCGCTCGCCCGGCTAAGCGAGGTTTGCCACTCGGTGATCTGCTTCGAGAACGATCGGATGGGCGATTTGGTCTCGCCGCAAGCAGGAATTCATCAGGCGTTCGCAATGGCGGATACCACAATCAGCCAGAGTGTGCGCTCCGTTGTGAACTTAATTCAGCGGCCGGGACTAATTCGAATCGGCTTCGATGATTTGCTGGCAGCATTGCGCACGCACAACGGCCGTTGCTTGTTTGGCTTTGGCGAAGCCGATTCGGACAATCGCGCGCACGACGCTCTCACGCAGGCGCTTAAAAATCCATTGATGGATCGTGGCCGGATGCTGGCGGACGCTACAAACGTACTCGTGCAGGTGGCAGGTGGGCCCGGTATGACGCTCTCTGAGGTCGAAGTCCTCATGCAGGAACTTGGCCGTCACGTTAACGAGCAGACACAAATTCTTTTCGGCGCAGTCGTTGACGGACGACTGGGAGATCGTTTGACCGTGACCATTATCAGCTCGCTCGCTGCAGAAGACGATTTGATTTCGCAACCGCAGGACTCCGCGGCGTTGAGCAGCGCATCCGCGCAGCCCCCAGTCCGGGAGCATTACCAGCACCCCCAGCCACAAATTCATATCGAGCCGGAACCAGCAGCGATGGAGCCTGCTCCTCTTGAGGAGAATGTTTCGTTTGAAGAACCGGTGGCCGCCGAAACGCCACCGGTGCCTCCATTCGTGCCAAACGAACCGGAGCCGCTCACTGTTGCGCCACAGAAGAAAGCGGTTCCGCGAAAGGAACAGAAACTGCAAGCCGAAAAGTCTCTGCAGGCGAAACAGGAAACTTTGCAATTCGAGCCGGTCACCCGCGGACGATTTGAAAAAAGTGAGCCAACGATCGTCGAAGGCGAAGATCTCGACGTGCCCACCTATCTGCGGAAGAACATCAAGGTAAAGTGACCGTCAGGTCATCCCGAGCGGAGCCACGGAGTCGATGATCCAACGGAGTTACCGAAAAGTATCGCTAGGATTCCTCGACTTCGCTCCGAATGACTCGATGCCGTCATTTCTTCATCAACTCCAGCACGGCTGCTGTCATGGCCACAATGCCTGTACGAATCGTCGGCTCGGGAACAGGCGCAAACTTGCTCGAATGCAGGCTTGGCAATGGCTTCCCTGTCTTTTTACTTTCGGCGACCTTCTCGGCATCTACTGCGCCCACGTGAAAATCCACAGCGGGAATGGAATGATCCGGTAAACTGTATTCGGAGAAGTCTTCGCCGCCCATTGTTGGATCGACAATCTCCACGTTTTCATTGCCTAACGACTTCTTCCAAACAGCAACGAGACGTTTCGTCAGCTCCGGATTGTTGTAAGTAGCGGGCGTGAATTGATCTTTGGCGACGCTGACAATCGGCCCGCGCTCCGGGGGAACTCCCCCAGCGGTGGCGATTCCCTTCGCGATCTGATCAATCGCCGCCAGCACGCGCTCGCGCACGTCGGCTTTGTAGGTGCGCACAGTCAACTGCATTTTCACTTCATCGGGAATGATGTTGTGCTTCGTCCCGCCGTGAATCGAACCCACCGTTACCACAATCGGATCGAGCGGATTATTTTCGCGGCTTGCGATGGTTTGCCACGCGTTGATCATCTCCGCCGCTAGCACGATCGGATCCTTCGTTTTGTGGGGATACGCGCCGTGTCCGCCCACGCCTAGGACAGTGACATCGACTGAATCGACATTCGCGTAGGTGTAACCTTCCGTGACGCCGATGTGACCGGTTTGCATGTCAGCCTTGTCGTGAAATCCCAGCGCGAAATCCGGTTTGCCGAAGGTTTGGTAGAGTCCGTCTCTTAGCAACGCGCGCGCACCATTGCCGGTTTCCTCCGCCGGTTGCGCCACGAACAGAATCGTGCCGTGCCACTGGTCTTTCAATTTCGTGAGCGCGCGAACCACGCCAATGAACATCGAAATGTGCGCGTCGTGCCCGCATGCGTGCATCACATGGACATCTTTACCTTCATCGTTTTTCACGACGACCTTGCTCGCGTACGGCAAGCCGGTTTGTTCTTCCACGGGCAACGCGTCCATGTCGGTGCGGACGAGCACCGTCGGCCCATCGCCATTCTTCATCACCCCTACCACCCCGTAACCCTTTAGGTCCGACTTTTCATATTTGCCAAGATGCTCGGTGATCTGGCAGCCTGCCGCGCGCAATTCCTTTGCGACTAACGCTGCCGTTCGCTCCTCATGTGCGGATAATTCCGGGTGAGTGTGAATGTCTTTGTAGATCCCAAGCAAAGAAGGAAGGTCAGCGTCAGCGAGTGATTGCGGCGTTTGCTGCGCGAACCCTGAAACCGCGAACACCAACCACAAGCATACCGCTGACAACAAAACAATTTTCATATCGGATGATGAACGCGATGCCATTGTAGGGCAACCGCTCCGGTTGCCGCGGCAAGGCAGGCGATGCGCCTGCCCTACAATTTGTCATTCCGAGCGAAGTCGAGGAATCTCTGATCAATGGAATTCGAGAAAAACACGTCGCTGTTTGGCGCTGATCCCACGCCGCGAATTGTCGCCGTCGAACTCGGCGAAACCGGAACCGTAAAAGTCTATCGACGCGAAAAGAACGGTTCGACTGTTGCCGATGTCGAGCCGTTTCATCCGTTCGTCTGGGCTGACAGCGACGTTGTCGATCTCGGGATCGAAACCGAAAAACTCCAGAGCGATCTTAAGTACGGCTGGATGATCACCGTCGATAGCTGGAAGGAACTAGTCGCCTTGCGCAACGGACTGAAGAATGGCGGGCGCGATTTCTTCGCGTTCACCGACCCGGTGCAACACTACCTCACCGCCACAGGCCGCACTTTGTTCAAAGATCTGCCCTTTGAAGAACTAAAACGAATCCAGCTTGAAGTGCTTTCGTTTGATGCTGTAGCCGGAGTCGTGGACTCCGGCACCGGGGTCGCCGATCCCAGGTACAACGATCATCTGATGAGCATCGCCCTGTCAGACAACAACGGCTGGGAAGAATTGATCATTGTCGATCAGATGAACGTTGAGGAGTCCGAGCGCGCTGCGCTGAAACGGCTGACCAGTCTCATCAAAGAGCGCGATCCAGATGTGATCGAAGGTCACAACCTGTTCCGGTTCGATTTGCCTTATGTGGTCGCTCGCGCAAAGAAGTTGAAAACCAAACTCGACTGGGGGCGCAGCGGCGGGTTTCTCCGTTCCCGTCCGTCGCGACTCCAAATTGCAGAGAAAACGATCGATTACCCGAAGTTCACAGTGGGTGGGCGCCATTTCGTCGACACGTTTTTGCTCGCGCAATTTTACGACGTCGGGATGCGTTCGATGGCGGGTTTTGAACGAAGCGACGTCGCTCGGCACTTCGATCTTTGTGACGGCGAAGAGATTTCGGCGCTTACAGGCAAAGAACTGCAGCGCGTGTACCTGGACAATTCAGAAGCGTTCCGCCGCCGCGCACTATGCGGCGTTCGGGAAACGCGCGCGTTGTCGGAACTCTTAAGCCCGAGCTATTTTATCCAGGCGCAGATTTTCCCGTACAACTATCAGGACGTGATCGTTAGGGGAAATGCGACGCGTATCAACGCGCTGTTTCTGCGCGAATATTTCGGCCAGCGGCACAGCATTCCGGAGCTGCCGATGCCGCGCGCGTTCGAAGGCGGTTACACCGACATCTTCTTTACCGGTGTGGCGCGCAACGTCTGGCACTGTGACATCGCTTCGCTGTATCCATCGGTGATGTTGCAGTTTGACTGTTTTCCGGCAACGGACCAGCTACAAATCTTTCGGCATTTGCTGACGGATCTCCGTACGTTCCGCTTGGAAGCAAAAGCGAAAATGCGCGCGGAAAAGGATCCCGCCAAGCAGCATCATCTTCAGGCCCTGCAAAACACGTTCAAAATTCTGCTGAACAGTTTCTATGGATATCTCGGATTCGCACAGGGACATTTTGCTGACTTTGACGCTGCCGCGCGTGTGACGCAGATGGGGCGCGATCTGCTTAGGAAGATGATCGACTGGCTCAATACGCACGGCGCGCATGTCATTGAGGTCGATACCGACGGAATCTATTTCGTGCCGCCATCAACTGTGGCGGCAGGCGTGTCGCCTGGAAAAGCGCAATCCCATGCAGCCGGCGCGGCTGCCACTACAGAAAATCAGGCCAACGAACTACAACATGCCTTGGCGAAGGAATTGCCGCCAGGAATAGATGTCGAAATCGATGAGCAATTCGATGCGATGTTCAGTTACAAAGCCAAGAATTACGCGCTGCTCACAAAAGCTGGCGACGTCATCATAAAAGGCGGCGCACTGAAGTCGCGTGGACTCGAAAGATTCCAGCGCGTTTTTCTCGAGGAAATGATCAAGCTAATCATGCAGGGAAAATCGGAGGCAGTGGGCGATTTGCGAAACGAATTTGAACAAAAAATTCGCAATCGCGAATGGAAGATCGACATGCTGATGAAGACCGACACGCTTCAGGATTCTCTCGATAAATATCGGGCCAAGATTGCGGGCTCAGCGCGGAATCGCGCTGCAGCTTATGAGCTCGCTCTCGCCAGCGGCCGCAGCTACAAACCCGGCGACCAAATCAGTTACTACATCAAAGCTACGCCGAAAAAAGTTCCCGCCTACGAAGCCGCCAAGCTGGCCAGCGAATTCGATCCGCAGAATCGCGACGAGAATGTCGATTATTATGTCGCAAAGCTGGGCGACCTGATGAAAAAATTCAGCGGCCTCTCTGGCGCTACCCGTTCGGCTCCGAAGCAGGAGAGCCTCGCGCTCTAGGCCGAATTCTCACCGATTTTTGAGCAGTCTCCGAATCTGATCGTGGATGCCCAGGTGGTTAAACGCCAGCACGTCGGGCTCAACATCGAACAGCAGGCGCAGTTTCAGACCAACGCGGCACTCAAATACACTGTCGCGCAAGTGGCGAATCCCCAGCCCTGAATGCAGGTGAGGTGCGCCGAAGCCATCCCGAACAGCGGTGATAACGTGCCCAATCTCTTTGCGCTGTCGCTTAGGTAGTCTGCGGGATCGCTGCTCGGAGTTGTGGCGATAACTCAATCCGCAATGTCTTTTTCGATGTCGCCACTGAATACCTTCATCCGGCCAGCTCGTCGATCGCGTGCGATTTGCCGCTGCATCCGCTTGACGAAACGATCGAGCTCTTTTTCAGTCACACCGTACTCCTGAAGCGCATAATCATCCGAGTGCACTGTCACCGGCCGAAGAGCGATCACTTTGTCGCCGTGCAAAATGCCGATATCTTCCCCATCCGCGGCGCGTTTCAGCAATGAGGTCAGGTTTGCGCGTGCGCGGGTCGGAGAGAGTGTTGTCATGCGTCTATGTTAAGACGATATGGAGAGCAGCTAAAGTGGCTCTGTTATCACTTGCCACCATGCAATGCGCTGCCAGAAGTAATAATCATGAAAACGCTTTTCCGTTGTTCAATCATTGTCCTTGTCGCTTCGATCGTGGCGACGTTCTCTCGAATCCAGGGAGCAGAACGTGATCTCGGTGTCATCAAATCTGAAATCACCAAACGCCATGATGAGGCCGTGAAGCGATTGCAGGATTGGATTGGCCAGGTGTCGATCGCGGCGGAGAACCGCGGTTATCCCGAAGGCGCTGAGTACATGGCCAAGCTCGCGCGCGATGCGGGATTTCAGCAGGCGACGGTGATCAACACCGATGGGAAACCGGGAGTATTCGCGACGCTGGATGCAGGCGCACCGAAGACGGTCGGGCTTTATTTCATGTACGACGTAAAGCAGTTCGATCCTGCGGAGTGGACGTCGCCACCGACGGAAGCCCGGATTGTGGACAAACCGCCGTTGGGAAAACTCATCATCGGTCGCGGCGCGGTGAACCAGAAAGGACCGGAAGCAGCTTTTCTGGCGGCGCTGCACGCGATTCGAGGCGCTGGAAAGAAGATGCCCGTGAACCTCGTGATGGTCGCGGAAGGCGAAGAGGAGATCGGTTCGCCGCATATCCCGCAGCTCGTCAGGCGACCGGAAGTTCTGGACGCGCTGAAGAAATGTGTCGGCGTGTTCATGCCGTCGGCGACACAGGATCTCGACGGTATCGTGACAGTAAACCTTGGATCGAAAGGCGTGATCGAGCTTGAGCTGGTGTCGAGCGGTGAAAAATGGGGACGCGGTCCGGCGAAAGACATTCATTCATCACTTAAAGCGATGGTGGACAGTCCGGCGTGGCATCTGGTGAAAGCGCTCGACACGCTCGTGTCCGATGACGGCAATGAAATTGCAATCGACAATTATCCAAAGCCGCTGCCGCTGAGCGCCGAAGAAAAATCGATGATCGAAAAAGTCTCAAAGGTACGCAGCGAAGCGCAGGCAAAGAAGCAATTCAGCGTGCAGCATTGGATCAACAACCTGCCGTGGGACCAGGCCAACGAACGCCTGGAATCACAGCCGACGGTGAACATCGAAGGTTTGGTCGGCGGTTATACTGGTCCGGGTGGCAAAACCATTCTGCCGCATCGCGCCGTGGCAAAGATCGACATGCGCCTCGTGCCGGACATGAAAGCCGCCGACGCGCTCGCTGCATTGAAAGCACATCTAGCGAAGCGCGGCTTCGGCGACATCGAAGTAAACATGACCGGCGGGTACGATCCGACGAGTACGTCCAAAGATTCAGCGCTGATCAAAGCGCAGGTCGCCACATACAAGAAATGGGGAATAGATCCGCTGCTCTGGCCACGTAACGCTGGGTCGTATCCAGGTTACATTTTTACCGGAGAACCGCTGAAGCTTGCTGCTGGACATTTTGGTCTCGGTCACGGCAGCGGCGCGCACGCGCCGGACGAGTATTACATCATCGAATCGACGAACCCAAAGGTTCAGGGATTCGATGGCGCGATAATGTCCTTTGTTGAATACCTGTACGAGTTGGCGAAATGATGCTTCGAGAAATCGTTTGCACGGTGCGCTGAAGAATTTGTTATCAGAACTCCCTCTGTTGTAGCCACGGCCCTGTGGGCCGTCTTCCCCTAGTTTCAACAGCAGTGCAGCAGCTGGACCGGCCACAGGTCCGCACAAGGACGGATTCGTCCTGCGGCGAACCGGTGGCTACAACCTGTGAAATCGCGCCTATACCAATTTAGCGTCGAGATTAATCTGCGCGCCGGCCAAAACGACGGAGACCGGGCAGGTTTTCTTTGTTAGCTCGGCTTGCTCGCGAAATGTTGATTCATCGATTCCAGGGACCTCGGCTTCAGTTTTTAGGTCGATCGTGGTGATTTTTGGTCCGCCACCCACCATTTCCAGTTTCACGGTGGCCGTCGTGCTGATTCGCTTCGCCGGATGACCTGCCTTTTCCAGGTTTGCCGAGAGCGCCATTGAGTAACAGCCCGCCTCAGCCGCCGCGATCAATTCTTCTGGGTTTGTCCCCTTTCCTTCCTCGAACCGCGACGAAAAAGAATACGGACCTTCGAACGCGCCGCTCCCGAGTTTCATCGTCCCTTTTCCCTGCTTCAGAGTTCCATCCCACACTGCCGATCCAGTTCGTGTTGCCATGTTTTCCTCCTTTGATTTTGATTTGTTCGTTTACGTTTCGCGCTGGATTTCGACATGTGCAATCCGCTTTTTGGCCGTTCCATCATAAAGGAGTGTCATGTTGAGCGGAGCGAAACATCTCTGGGGTCTTGCCGTGCCCGAGATTGGCCAGAAATGATCAGAGATTAAAACCTGGCCTCGCGGACTTCGTCCGCTGCGTTGCAGCTTCGCTTCTCTCAGAATGACAGTGCAAGCAATTACGTAGCTTCCGGTGCGGCGGCGCCGTGGATTACAGTGGATCGCTCGCCCTGCGCTTCGGCTAAAGCGCGTTGTTTGCGACCCAGCCAGATACCTAGGGCGCACCAGATTGCTCCAAGCGGAACTGCCAGCCAGGAAATGCCGACTAGTCCCAAGCCAAACCACCGCATTAACGGATAGGACCACGCACCGATTTGATCGCCAAAGCGGTAGCCGAATGTATCGATGAGGCTCTTGGCTTTGTATTTATCCTCTCGGCGCAACACCGTGAAGAGAACCTCGCGCGCTGGTCGAAGTAGGGCGAAACCTGCGGCCCGTCGCAAAATCTGGAACGTTGCAAGGACGGTGAGAACCGGTGCGAAACCAATCGCCGCAAACCCGACCGCGCTCAAAAGCGGCATGAGCACCAGTGTGATTCCAACTCCGAACCATTTCATTAGACGGCCGGTCAGGAAAATCTGAATCATCACGGTAATCGTGTTTACCGCGATATCGATGTTCGCCAGGAACGACGTGCGCGCGGCTCGGTCCTGCAACTGATGTTGGGTAAGGTCGGATTGTTGAAAATACGCCCACGTGTTCGTGAGCGTGTAGATCATGAGAAACGCGGCGAGACCAAGTAAGTAGGGCGATCGAGCAATGTGCGTCGCGCCTTCCCAGAATTTGCCGCCGATTGGTTGCTCACTTCGCTCGTCATGCGTCCGAAAATCGGCGGGAAATCGGCGCACACATTGCGCGGCAATCTCCAGCATGACCGCTGTGATGAGGAGGAAGAGTCCGGTGCTCAGCTTTCCGGCGAGCGAACTCGTGACCAGACCACCAACAATTCCGCCAATTGATCCGCCGACAGCAATAAATCCGAAAAGCCGTTTGGCTTGCGCTGGGGTGAAAACGTCAGCCATGAACGACCAAAACATTGTTGTGGCGAAAAGATTAAAGACGCTGACCCAGATGAAAAATATGGGCGCAAGGATCGTGCGTCCCAGAGCGGCTGGCATCCAGCGCATGAGGAAGAAGAACACAAAAAGGTTCGCGATGGCGAAACGGTACGCGATCGGAATAAACCGCCGCCGCGACATACGCGTGACGATGGCGGCATAAAGCGCGTTCGCGATCAGCATCCCGACCAACGTGCCCGTGTACATCCACGGTAGATTTTCAACGCCGCGATCGGCGCCGATCTCGTCGCGGATTGGCCGGATGACGTAATACCCGCCGAGAACGACAAAGTTGAAAACGAACGCCAGCAGCAGCGCGTGGATCTCGTTCGGTTTTACGTCAACGATTTTGGTGAGAACTTTTTTCATGCTGTAGCCGCGGCCCTGTGGGCCGTGCGCACGCGTCGCACAGCGACGCGGCTACAATTTCTTCTTCCACGCGGCAAGCACTTCTGCTTCGCGTTCGGGCGTAAGACCTGCGCGCAATTTCGCTTGTCGATCTTGTGTGAGCGATTTGAACCAGGCGAGTGTGTCGCGCGCAGTTTCGGCGGGCGGCCGGAATGTCAGCCCTTTGTTCAGCGCACGATCGATTTTTGCGAGAGCAAGTCCGCTGTCCTTGCCGGTCCAAACAGGCATATCGGACCACGGTTCCACTTTTTGTTGCGTGAGAAAATCTTCCGCTACCCACGTGAAGGTGGCATTTGATTTCAGTTCGGCTTTGATCCCATCAAGCATTCCGCCGATGCCTAACGGTTTGGCTGGGCCGGTTGCATTGTAAATTCCGGTTTCGCGGTTTTCGGCCATGCGGATCGTCCATTCGGCGAGATCTCGTGCGTCGATGAATTGCACCGGGTCGTCAGGCGACCCCGGCGCGAGCACTTCACCTGCAAGATCGATCCGCACCGGCCAATAAGTGAAGCGATCGGTTTCGTCTCGCGGCCCGACGATGAGCCCCGGCCGAATAATCAGCGTTTCACCGGGAAACCATTTCTCAGCTTCCTTTTCGGAGAGCGCCTTGAGCGGACCATAAGTTTTGTAACCGCCGGCCTTCATCGCCTCGAGCGTCTCCTTGTAGGGATCGGCGCCTTCATATCTTTCCGTCGGCGCGTTTTCGTCGGGGCCGGTTTTCACCTCTCCATAAACGGAAATCGTCGAGATAAACACGTACCGCTCGACATTTCCTTTTAGAATTTGCGCAGCATCACGGACCCATGATGGCAGCGTCGTCGGATTATCGATAACTACATCCCATTGTCGACCTTTCAGCGCATCGAGTTTGCCGTTGCGATCGCCAACGAGTTGTTCGACTTCGTTCGGCAATTCGCCCGGATGCGTTTTGCCGCGGTTGAAGCTCGTCACCTTGTGCCCCCGGCTGAGCGCGTACCGCACCTGATACGGACCGGTGAATCCGGTGCCGCCGAGAATCAGAACGCGCAGAGATTTCACGGATTTCTCTGCGAGAATTGTTGCCGGTCTTGTGTTTAGGGCAAACGCGACGGCACTCGCAGTGGTCAGTCTGATAAAACGGCGGCGCCTCATTTTGATATAACCCGCTAACCATTCTTGTCATTCCGAGCGAAGTCGAGGAATCTCTTAACACCGTCCTCTGTGTGATCAGAGATGTCTCGAAGCCGCTCGACATGACAATTCGAAAGGTTAACGAAATGACTCGCCGCGAAGCCGCGCGTTTGATTGGCGCAAGTGCGGCCGGACTGGTTTTGCCGATCAGCATCCGGGCGGCGAACGAATCATCGACGATGTTAACGCGCGTCATTCCATCCTCTGGCGAAAAGCTGCCGGTTATCGGCCTAGGAACATGGCGAGCTTTTGATGTCGATCTGACGACGGATAATCGCAGACAGCTTGAAGAGGTGCTTTCGCTCTTCGTGAAACTTGGCAGTCGGGTCATCGATTCATCGCCGATGTACGGTCGCGCTGAAGAAGTGATTGGCGATCTCACAGCGACCCTGGGCATTCGAGATAAAGTTTTCCTCGCCACGAAAGTCTGGACTCGCGGGAAAGAGAGCGGAGTCAAATCGATGGAGCGTTCGATGGCGCTGTTGCGCACGAAACGAGTCGATCTAATGCAGGTTCACAACCTGGTGGATGTCCAGACCCATCTGGCGACGTTGCGGGAATGGAAGCAGCAGGGCCGCATACGGTATCTGGGGATTACCCACCACGAGGCAGGCGCTTTTCCCGATGTCGAGAAAATCATGCGCAGCGAGAAACTCGATTTTTTACAGATCAACTATTCGCTCATGGAACGCGAGGCCGAGCAGAGGATTTTGCCGTTGGCGCAGGAGCGCGCGATCGCTGTCCTCATCAATCGACCGTTTGGAGCCGGCGATCTCTTCGGCAAAGTGCGCTCAAAGCCACTGCCTGGTTGGACCACGGAATTTGATTGTCGCTCGTGGGCGCAATTTTTTCTGAAATGGATCGTCGGGCATCCCGCGGTGACCTGTGCCGTCCCTGCGACTGGCAAGCCGGGTCACCTCGAAGACAATATGCAGGGCGGAGTCGGCCGTTTGCCCGATGAAAACATGCGCCGACGGATGGTTGAATTGGTCTCGTCACTCTAGAGCCGCCGGCTCTTCGCGCATTCGGCAGATGTCAAATTATAAATCTTGCGTTCGTTGAAAAAAATCGGTTGCGGGCATGGCCGATATGCTGGATAGGACGCGCGCTTTATGTCAAAACTTCTCACCATTACCTTCGCCGTTTTGGGATTTGCGGCCTTTTGTCCGCATCCCGCGTCAGCGTTGATCTTCTCTGCGCCCAACCCCAAGTTTGCTTACACAGATTCCAGTGGGAAAAAGCAATCGGTCGAAATCGTGGACAAATATTACCCCAAGAAAATCGTGCATCCGTTTGCGAAGGTGGATGCAAACATTGATCCGAAATTGCGTCGGGCAGCCACGATTGCCGAGGAACGGGCGCATGCCCACTCGCTTTCGAAATGCTGGCATTTTGTGAAGGAAGCGCTGGTTGCTGCAGGCGTGGTGAAGTCCCGGCCGCAGACGACACTGGCCAAACAAGCCGGCCAGGAGCTGGTGAACAGTTACGGGTTCAAAAAACTTCCAGTCTCGAATCCCTACGAAGCACCTGTCGGGTCTGTGCTGGTCTATGGCGCTAAGAGCGCAGCTGGCCACGTTGAGATCCGCACTGAGGACGGCTTCGTTAGCGATTTTCGCTCAAAGATACCATCACGTCGACCGCTCCTGGGCGTCTTTGCAAAGAGCTAGGATCCTGCCCACGCGCGCTCGCGTAAAACAAAGACGTACCGGCTTTGGTAGAGCGGGCAGTCCTCTGCACCGCATTTGCGTCTTCGGAGGACGGCGCGCATTTGGTAGGGCTCGCAGTCCCCTGCGAGCCGTTTGGGCCCAGATTCGGCGCGCACGGGAGTGCGTGCCCTACCGTGACTCGGCAGATCCGATTTCGGCTGGCAAATCGCGCAGCCGCACGAGAATCTTTGCCAATGCCTCAGCCAATCCGCATCGCCATGTGGTCGGGCCCCCGAAACATTTCAACGGCGATGATGCGCGCGTGGGGTAATCGGCGGGATACTTTTGTTGTCGATGAGCCATTTTACGCCTGTTACCTAAATGCGACCGGCAAAAGACATCCCGGCGCTGATGAGGTGATCGCAGCAGGCGAAACTGATTGGCGGAAAGTCGTTGTGCACCTGACCGGTCCAATCCCGAAGGACAGGCAGATTTTCTTCCAGAAACACATGACGCACCACCTGTTGCCGGAAGTAGATCGCGAATGGCTCAGCACAGTGACAAACTGTTTTCTTATTCGCGACCCACGCGAGGTCATTGCTTCGTATATTAAGAAACGCGACGACCCGGCGCTGGAGGACCTCGGCTTTACACAGCAAGCAGAGATTTTTGATTTTGTCCGCAATCGCACGAAATCGGTTCCACCGGTTGTTGATGCGAAAGACGTGCTGGAAGATCCTGAACGAATTCTGCGGCTTCTCTGCGATGCAGTCGGCGTTCAGTTTAGCAAATCGATGCTTTCCTGGCCGCCGGGATTGCGCGAGACCGACGGACCCTGGGCCAGGCACTGGTATGCTGAGGTTGCAAAAACGACCTCGTTTCGGCCGTATCGGCGCACGGATCACAAGGTGCCAGAGCATCTGCGACAAATTTACGACCGCTGCCGCGAATATTATGAGCAGCTTTATCAACACCGATTGCGTTAAGGATCATCCACAGATTTGCGAAACCATTGTAGAGGCGCTGGCGGCGGCGAGCCCTTCGTTAACTTGATGGCGTTTGACACAAACGCCGCTACAACCAAACAGTCCGCGTAATCAGCGTGAACCAATGCTGCAGAAATTTGACGACCGAAACCGCGACCTGATTGTCAACCTCAACGGACAGTTGGTGCATCGGGACAAGGCGGGAATCAGTCCGTTTGATTCGGCAGTGCAGGGCGGCGATGCGGTCTGGGAAGGCTTGCGTCTTTACGACGGCCGTATCTTCAAGCTGCACGAGCATCTCGACCGGCTGGAGCGTTCGGCCCGCGCGCTCTCGTTCGCCGAAATTCCCTCGTACGAAAAGGTCATTGAGGAAATCAAACGCACGCTTGCGGCAAACAAAATGCGCGACGGCGTGCATATTCGCCTGACACTTAGCCGTGGCCTAAAGATCACTTCAGGCATGGATCCCCGGCTAAATCAGAGCGGGGCGACGTTGATTGTTTTGGCAGAACACAAGGCCCCAGTTTATTCAAAGACTGGGCTGACCTTGATTACGAGCAAGATTCGGCGCCCGCCACCCGAGGTTCTGGATGCGCGAATTCATCACGCGAACCTGCTGAATTCGATCCTGGCAAAGATCGAAGCAAACAACGCCGGCGTTGACGATGCGCTTATGCTCGACACCCGCGGTTTCGTCGCAGAAACGAACGCGACCCACATCTTCATTGTGCGCAATGGCGATCTTGCGACCAGCCGCGTCGTCGCCTGCCCTGAAGGAATTACTCGCGCGACGGTGATCGAAATTTGTGCAGCAGAAAAAATTCGCTGTATCGAGACGGACTTGTCAGTTGTCGATGTTTATGGTGCAAATGAAATGTTTTGCACAGGCACAATGGGCGAACTGGCCGCTGTCACAAAGATCGACAATCGCCAGATCGGCGATGGGACAGTCGGTCCGATGACGAAACGTCTCAGCGATCTCTATGCCCAGCGCACCGCGAGAGAAGGCATCCAGGTTGTCTAATTGCGCGGCTGGTTATCGATAATGATAGCGGAGCTGTGCAACAAAAAGTTGATCACCAACTTTCTTGTAAACTATCCGATGCTCGGAAGTGATTCGGCGTGACCAATATCCTCTCAGCGCGTGTCTTAGCGGCTCAGGTTTGCCAATGCCTGCATACGGCTCCCGCATGATTTCTCTAATCAACAGATTGATCCGCGAAAGGATTGCTGGCTCGTTTCGCTGCCAATACAGGTAATCTTCCCAAGCCTGTGGCGCGAAGACCAGATTCACACCTGGGACTTCAACTTGCGTTTGAGGCCCTTGCCGCGTGCCAGCGCATCCACTGCTTCGATAAGACGTTTCGCGTTCGCTGGTGAGCGGAGCAAGTACGCCGTTTCTTGAAGCGACTCATACTCCTCAAGTGACAGCATCACGACCGCCTGGTCCCGGTTCTTGGTAATCACAATCGGTGCGTGATCTTCGCAGATCCGGTTGATTGTGCTCGCCAGATTTTCTCGAGCCGCAGTATAGCTAATGGACTTAATCTGGACAGGATACTGTCCATTGGGCGCGGATGCAAGCCCGCACAAACCCTAACGCCGCTCGTCCCAGGTTCTCTTTTGAAAAGAAACTCGTCCCGATCCCTGTTCAAATGCTTCGAAGTGCTCGGGGTTTTGTTGATAATATTTTTGGTGATACGCCTCGGCAGGATAAAATTTCATCGCCGGCAAAATTTTGGTGACGATTGGCTTCTTGAATTTGCCGGAGTGCGCCAGCTTCTCTTTTGAAGCCTCGGCGGTTTTCTTCTCCTCCGCATTGCCATAGAAAATCGCGGCGCAATAACTCGGGCCGACATCAGTGAACTGGCCGTCGACTTGGGTCGGATCAATCTGCCGCCAATAGATCTCCAGCAGTTGGTCGTAGGAAATCTTCGCCGGGTCATATGTGACTTCGATTGATTCGCGGTAATTCGTTTTTTCGGATGTAACGAGGTCATAAGTCGGATTCGGTTCTGTTCCACCAGAATAACCGACGATCGTCTTGATCACGCCCTTAGCTTTGTCGAAGGCCGGCTGAATGCACCAAAAACAGCCACCAGCGAAAATCGCAGTCCGTGTGGTCCCGGGAGAGGAACTTTGCGCAGGGCCATGCGTAATAGTAACGGCGAGTGCTATGCAGCCGAGAGTCAAAAGAAAAACTCGATTCATATTATCGAGATTAGACATTCTACGAATCAAGGCGTTGTGAATAAGTCAGACCGTTTTTGCTTGCCTTCAACAGGCGAGACTGTCATAAGCGGATTCACCTTCAGCCACAGCGAGACAAATAATGATCAAAGCCGCCGCGACTCTCTTTAGTATCATTTTCCTGGTTGTTTCTCGGCTTCGGAACTTCTGCTGCCAAAGCGGCGGTTTGGTTTCTCCTCAGCGTGCCTGCGGGTGAGGATAGCTTAGCTCACCGCAGGCACGTCTGTTCTCGAGTGATCCCGCAGTCGCGTGATTCGGTCACACAGCAGCTCGATCTGGAAAAGATCTTTGGACGCAAAGCGCCATTGCACATCGATCTTGGGTGCGGCGAGGGTTCGTTTCTTTGTGCGCTGGCGCAGCGCCTGTCCGACAAAAACTTTCTTGGCATCGAACGATTACTCGGTCGAATCCGCAGTTCCGCGCGTAAGGCCGCAAGCCTCGGCAATGTTCGGCTACTGCAGATGGAGAGTTCCTACGCAGTGCGTTATCTTTTGCCGGCTGAATCAGTGGAAACATTCTATCTCTTGTTTCCGGATCCATGGCCAAAACGGCGTCATCATCGGCGCCGAATTGTAACGCGAGATTTCCTGGCCTGCGTTCATGCCGTGCTTGAAAGGAATGGTGTGATTTACATTGCAACCGATCACCTTGATTACTTTGGAAGAATCAACGAGATCGCGCGGTCAACTTCGGGCTTTGCAATGGTCAAACTTGATGTCGAACTACCGCCGAGCGGATTTGAGTTGATTTTTCGCCAGAAAGGCGCGCCGATTCACTGGTTGGCGCTGCGAAAAGTTTCGCCGGTGACATAACTTTGCGCTTCCCAACTATTATTGTGGAAGTGCAGGGTCACCGCGCCGGTCTCGTCCTGACGGAAAAGTTTAATGCCGCGCTTCTGCATTTCTTCTGCCCAGGATTCGCTGATTCTTTCGTGATCGGGAAAATCGCGCGAACTCGCGATGATCAGCCGCGGAGACGCAGCATCAAGGAAGGCTTCGGAGCCGGATTCTTCGGAATGATGCTGGCCTTTAACGACAATGTCGCTGCGAAGATCCGAATGGCGGGCCAACAATGCCTGTTCGGTTTTGATGCCAGCATCCGACATGAACAAGATGGACCCTGCCGGCCCGACCAACACGCGAATGACATAGGCCTGATCATCGGCGACCGGCGAGCTGAAGCTACGCGGAGGGAACAGGACTTGCGCAGTGACTTCGCGCGACAGACGGAAACTGTCTCCCGCAGCCAGCGCAGCCGGTTTGATTTCGCGTTCTTGAAAGAGACGTTGCAATCGCCGGTGGATAGTTGAGCGATCCGGCGTCGGATTATCCAGCACACGGACTCGAGGAAAATCGTCCAGCAACTGTGCCGTCCCACCCAGGTGAAGCGCATCGCCATGCGTGAGCAGTAAACCTGAAAGCCGGTTTACGCCTGCCCAGTGCAAATACTCGCGAACCACACGTTCGTAGCTCCGGTCATTACCGCAATCGAACAACCAATTCGTCTCTTCCGTTTGCAAGTGAACGGCTGCTCCCGCGCCGACATCCAACACCGTAATCTTCGCGACCAGCTTTTCGGGCCAATGCGGCTCTTCGACGTAAAAATGCCCGCCAGGAATTTGCGCGAACAGATGGACGACGCCGATCACCAGCGTGGCCAGCGCCCAGTTGGCGTTATTAAAAATAACAGTAAGCCACGGCAACAGCGGCGCTGACACCAGTGAAATGAGCGCAATGGCGATAACGAAGAATGCGATGGGAACAACGACCAGATTCGCGAACAAAGAGATCGGCGTAACCAGATGGAAATACCACAGAATGAGTGGCAGTGAGCCCGCCCAGGCCGCAAGAGAAACGCTGCTTCCACGACAGATCCAGTCAAAGCCGGCGTGCGTCCAACGTCGCAGCCCGTGGACGAGAGAACGTGGCAAAAAAGGATCGGGCGCGCTCCAATGTTGTAAGAACGCCGAGAGAGGATCAGCCAGCAATATGATGGTGCCTACCACGGCAAAAGAGAGTTGAAAGCCTGTCGAAAAGAGTTCGTTTGTCTCCCAGCAAAGAAGAAAGAATGCCGCCGCTGCGAGGCTGTTAAGGACGAAAGCTTTTCGGTCGAAAAAGAAACCGCCAAGTAAAATCGAGCTCATTACCGCCGCGCGGACGCTCGAGATATGTAGTCCCGTCACCGCAGCGTAAAAAAGGAGCAGCGGAATTATAAGCGCCGCCGCTGACTTGCGCGAAAGCCGCGCGACCGTCGAGAGCATCCACAATAGGGAGGCGACTATTCCCACGTGCAGACCAGCCACGGCGAAAAGGTGAAGAGTACCAGTTTGTTGAAACGGTTCCTCAATGTCCTCTGGCGTCTGATGCCTTAGACCAAGCACGATTCCGCTGAGAAAATCCTGTACCTCAGGCGCGCCCTCCAGCCCCCGGCAAAGTGTGTTCTGCATCCAAGTACGCGACTTCTGCGCTGCGCGCATGATCGGGTTGCCACCGCCGTGTCGAATCAGCGTGCCGGCTTCCGGATAGCGAACGAAGAGCATTCGACGAACATCCCGGCGCGCGAGATAGGAACGCATATCGAATTCGCCGGGATTTCGCGGCGGCGGTATCGGCTCGGCAGTTCCAGAAAACTCTAGTTCGTCCCCAAATTCCGGCGCGCCTTTCCAACGGACCTGCCAGACAGCGTGTGTGGATTGTTTTCTGCCCTCTAGCTGAATTGATTTCAGCTTGAGTAGAAAGGTAGCGAATCCGCTTGGTGCGGTTTTTGGCTCGCTGGTCACACATCCGACTGCTGTAACGACTCGTGCGCGGCCGCCCAGTTCGTCAGCGAGCTGCTGACCTTCCGTGTTCGTGGTCTGGAAATTGTGCAACAGGAAAAAACCAGCTCCGACGATGGCGTATGTCACGAGCAGTCTCGGCCAGCACGCGAAAGTGAAAATGCAGAGCGCGAGAATTATTGCTGTTGCTGTGAGGGCGACCGATGGAAGTGGAAAGATTTCCGCTGCGATAATTCCCATTGCAGCCATGAGCGCCAAACCGACGAATGGCTGGCGCGGCGCACTGAGCAATTTCATCTGGTGGGCTTTTCGCTTATCCAGCCTTTACAAGGCAAGCCGCAATCCAGAGCCGCCATCTCTAAGACGTAAAAAAATGTTACGCAGTCGAGCCTACTTGGCACCCTGCTTAGGCTCAAGATCGTATGCAGACAGTCCTGTCTGCGTGATCTCCTTGGCACCCTTGCAGGCAAGATTGCCTGCATCTCGCCCACGCCGTAATTTTGCCAGGTGCGCGATTTATTCGAGGAAAAGGAAGACGTTGAAACCGCGGACAGCGCAGCGCCGCTCGCCACGCGCATGCGACCCCGCTCGTTGGAAGAACTTGTCGGCCAGGAACACATTCTTGGCCCCGGCAAACTGTTGCGCCGCGCCATTGAAGCCGATCGCTTGCCGTCGGTGATCTTCTCCGGACCGCCGGGAAGCGGAAAGACCACACTGGCGCAGATCATCGCGGAGATGACTCACGCCAAGTTCATTCGAATCAGTGGCGTGGAGAGCAACGTTGCCGAGATGCGCCGCGTCATCGCTGCGGCGACGAATCGCCTCCGCACCTCCGGACAAAAGACGATCCTGTTCATCGATGAGATCCATCATTTCAACAAAGCGCAGCAAGACATTCTTTTGCCCGATGTCGAAGCCGGAAGCCTCCGCCTGATTGGCGCGACCACTTACAATCCGTTCTTTTATGTGAACAGCGCGCTCGTCTCGCGCTCGCAGGTCTTTCGACTTGAACCGCTCAGCGTTCAGCACCTCGAACAGCTGATCGATCGCGCGTTAACCGACAAAGAGCGCGGTCTCGGAAATTACAACGTGAAGATGGACAAGGAGGCGCGCCGTCATCTAGCAAAACTCAGCGACGGCGATGCCCGCAAATGCCTAAACGCGCTTGAGATTGGTGTGCTGACAACGCCTCCTATAGCCGGCCGCGGTGAAGCAGGTGATCCTGAAGGCAAAAAAACGCCTCATTCTGTCAAAGCCAGGGTCAACGCCCCCGGCTACGTTCCGGGCGAAATTCACTTCACACTCACTGTTGCCGAGGAAAGCATTCAGCAGAAGGCGGTGGTTTACGATCGCGCGGGCGACGCGCACTACGACACCATCAGCGCGTTCATTAAAAGCATGCGCGCGTCGGATGAAAAAGGCGCGATGTACTGGCTCGCGAAAATGTTGCATGCCGGTGAAGATTTCCGTTTCATCGCAAGGCGCATTGTGATTTTTGCCAGCGAAGACATCGGTCTTGCCGATCCAGAAGCGTTGCAGCTCGCGATCGCGACTCAACAAGCGGTGGAATTTGTTGGTCTGCCCGAAGCGCGAATTCCCCTCGCACATGCGACTGCTTACATGTGTCGCGCGCCGAAAAGCCGGGAAGCCTACGATGCGCTGAATGCCGCAACTGAAAAGATCGAAACGGAACACACGAAAGGTGTGCCCGAAGATCTGAAAAACATACATTTCCCCGTAAATCCGGAACGATGAGGGGCGACTATGCGATCCGCGCCGGATTTCAATCGGATCGCTTCGAGTACCGCGATCTGGCACGGCTATGATTTCGCCGTTGCTTCACCGCGTCACACGCTGCGCTGAGGACAGCGCACACTACAGCAAACTTAGTGAATTATCATGACACTGCGTGACGGTGCACCGATCGCTCGCTTTTTACGGTTGATCCGTTTTTCGCATACAATCTTTGCGCTACCATTTGCGCTTGGTGCACTGGTAGTGGCGGCAAACGGCTGGCCGTCGTTGAGAATTCTGTTTCTCGTCGTTGTCTGCATGGTGCTCGCGCGCACTGCGGCTATGCTTTTCAATCGATTGGTTGACTGGTCGCTAGATCAACGAAACCCGCGAACGGCTTCGCGTCACTTGCTCGTTTCAAAATCCGTTGCTCTCACTTTGCTCGTATTCAGTTCCGTGGGATTCGTTGCATCAGCAGCCACAATCAATCGACTGACTTTCATCCTGGCGCCGGTTGCTCTTGCGCTGATTTTTTTCTATTCGCTTACCAAACGCTTCACCAGTGCAACGCATTTTTTTCTGGGCTTGGCGCTGGCCATTGCTCCGGTCGGCGCCTGGATTGCGCAGACCGGGAGCATCGATCTTGCGCCGATCATCCTGGGAGCCGGCGTAATTTGCTGGGTGGCAGGTTTCGATCTGATCTACGCCACGCAAGATTACGATTTTGACCGGCGCGAAGGAATTCGGTCGCTGGTCGTAAAGCTCGGGATCGCGCGGAGCCTCCGATTGGCGCAGGTGTTGCATCTCCTTACGTTTGGCGCACTAATTGGTTTTGGTCTCATCGCGAGACTGGGTGCGGTTTATTTCTGGGCGATGCCGATCGTTGCGGCGGCGCTTTTCTACGAACACAAAACTGCAACGAACCTGGATTTAGCTGGAATCAATCGCGCGTTCTTTCAAAGCAACGCATTTGTCAGTGCCGTATTTCTCGTCGCGGTTTGCGTGGATCGACTAATTTAACAGAAGAGACTAACAGAAGGAAACAAAGGGAACGAAGGGGGATCTGTATCCAATCCAAATTAACGATCTTCGTTTTCTTCGTTGCCTTCTGTAAAGTTTCCCCGGGGATCGCTAAAAAAGATCACATCGCGTTTAACATTGCCACGCGTTTCGCGTGGCGGCCGCCGTCAAATCCGGTTTCAAGCCAGATGCGGACGATGCTCAGTGCAAGATCTTCTGGGATCAGACGCTCGCCGAGTGAAAGTACATTAGCGTCATTGTGTTGTCGCGAAAGTCGGGCCGACTCTTCATTCCAACAAAGCGCGCAACGCACGCCGTGCACTTTGTTCGCCACCATCGCCTCGCCGTTGCCGGAACCACCGAACACAATACCTCGTTCGCATTCGCCGCGTGCTACTGCTTCCGCTGCAGGGCGAATAAAAAGCGGATAGTCCACCGGGTCTTCACTGAACGTGCCGCAGTCTTTCACTTCGTGCCCGAGCGAGGCGAGCAATTCTTTTACCGCTTCCTTGTAACGAAAGCCCGCGTGATCTGAGCCGAGGGAAATTTTCATGGTTTTGTCATTCCAAGCGAAGTCGAGGAATCTCTAATTGTTGATTTGATTACGTTAGCCAAGAAAGAAGAAATAGTCAGAGATGTCTCGACTTCGTTCGACATGACAATCTTGTTATGCGCCATGCAGTTTCGCTAGGTCGCTCCAGATCTCGCGTTCGCGTTCAGTCAGTTTCTTCGGCACATTGATCTGAACAACAACGTAAAGATCGCCGCGCTTACCAGAGACGCCAGGCAGTCCACGTTCACGCAGACGAAACCGCTGTCCGCCCTGTGTGCCTGGCGGAATTTTCAGGCGCACTTTCCCTTCGAGAGTGGGCACTAGCAATTCAGTGCCAAGCACTGCCTGCCACGGCTCGATTTTCACGTCGTGAATCAGATCGCTGCCTTCGACTGTGAAATCCGGATGGCGCGCCAAGCGCACGCGAAGGAAAAGATCGCCGCTTTTTCCTCCACGTGCGCCCGCTTCGCCCTGACCGCGCAAGCGGATTCGCTGTCCTTCGTGAACGCCGCGCGGGATCTTAACCTGGTAATTTTCCACTTTATTTGAACCAGCGCGGCGCAACGAGACTGTTCGAGTCGATCCGTGCAATGCTTCTTCAAGTGTGACCATGATGTCGGCTTCGACATCGGCGCCACGTTCCGCTGTCGCCTGACGTCCGCCAAATCCGCCGAAAGCCGAACGGCCGCGGCCACCGCCGAAGAATGCTTCGAAGAAGTCGCTGAACCCCGTTCCGTCGAACTCGAATTGAACTCCGCCGCCGTCTCCGCCCCATTGATAAAATCCGCCGCCGGGTTGCTGTCCTTGTCGTTGCCAGTCAGGCGGTGGCTGGAACCCGCCCGGACGATTCCAATCCGCGCCGAGCTGATCGTATTTTTTCCGTTTCTCGGGGTCGCCCAGCACCTCGTAGGCTTCGTTGATTTCCTTAAATTTTTCCTCGGCGGCCTTTTTATCCTTGGCGACATCGGGATGATATTTCCGCGCCAGCTTGCGAAACGCACTGCGAATCTCGTCGTCAGTGGCCGTTTTCGGAACACCAAGTGTCTCATAATAATCTCGGAACTGTACGGGCATTTCCTCTCAAGCTTGTGCCTTCGCTTGATTCGCGCAACTTTTTGAACGATGCGCGAGCTGGGCAAATTCATCGTGATCATCGGTGTCATCACGACGCTGGTAGGATTGGTGATGTGGAGCGGCTTCGCTCCAAAATGGCTGGGACGATTGCCCGGGGATATCCGAATCGAGAGGGAACATTCGGCATTTTATTTTCCCATCGTCACCTGCATCATTCTCAGCATTGTTCTGAGCTTGCTGTTGTCGCTCTTCTCAATGTTTCGGCGCTAAGGAATTTTCAATCGTCTTGTGGAACCTCAAGCGCTGTAGCCACGGGCCTGTGGCCCGTCTGACCTTGCACATGGTTCGTCCGTATGCGAACGGCCCACAGGGCCGTGGCTACAAAAACTATCCAAAATCAATTCGATCAACATGTATCGGCCTTGCTGCAATGCCGTCGCTGCCCACGGATGGAATCGACGCCGGTCTCCGGCGGCGCGATCGTCAGCGACATAATAGTCGTCGGACAGGCACCCGGCCCGAGAGAGCCGGTTTTACAACGACCATTCGCGCATACCGCTGGCAAAACGCTCTTTCGCTGGTTCGAAGAGTTCTGCGGCATGAATGAGGCTACTGTTCGATCGAAGATTTATTTCGCGGCTGTTTGTCGCTGCTTTCCTGGAAAGAATTCCAGCGGCACAGATCGCGTTCCGGCGCCGGATGAGATTCGCAACTGCTGGTCGTGGATGGACAATGAGATCCGAATCTTGCGGCCGCGTCTCATCATCCCAGTCGGCCGATTGGCCATCATGCAATTCATCGACTGTCCGAAACTGGACAAAGTGATTGGTCGCAACTTTCGAGTGGAACGCACAGGACACTGCTTCGATTTAATTCCATTACCGCATCCCTCCGGCGCATCACCATGGCACAAAATTTCGCCAGGTCGTGAGTTAACTAAACGCGCGCTCAAACTAATCGCGCGTCATTCTGTAATCGCGGCGCTCTCTAAACGACGGCGCCAGTCAGAGAACGCCGCTAAGTAGGCTAGTCTGAATTCGGTGTTGGACGTTCGGCGCTAGGCGTTCGACGTTTTGCGAATGTCTGGCATGGTCGCAACTCGCTCTGAAATTCCCGAATCCGACAAATGGGACCTCTCTCATCTTTTCATCGACGTCGGGAAATGGCAGGAAGATTTCGCCTTGCTTCAGGGCGCCTATCCGAAATTTCAGGAGTGGAAGGGCAAAGTAGGTGAGTCTGCGCAAATGCTGGCTGCGGTTCTTGCGTTTGAGAAGTCGCTCGAGCAGAAGATGGAGCGTGTCTATCACTATGCTTCACTGCAACTGGCGGAGGACGGCACGAACAACGAATACCTCGCGCGTGTCGGACAGGTTCAGAACCTGCTAACCAAGATCGGTGAAGCGGCGGCGTTTGTCGTTCCCGAAATCATGGCGATCGACGACGAAAAGTTCGCACGCTTCGTTGCCGATCCGGCGTTGACGGATTGGCGAATCAAGTTGCACAAAATCCGGCGGCTGAAGCCGCATGTGCTCTCAGAGGCCGAGGAACGTCTACTCGCTCTGGGCAGTGTCGCGCTCAGTGGTTACGACGACACATTTTCGCAATTGACCGATGTGGATATGAAGTTTGGCGTTTTGATGGATGTGACCGGACGCGAAAGACCGCTCACCCAAAGTTCGTTCAGCTCATTCTTGGTGAAGCGCGATCCTGAGCTCCGCAAACGTGCGTTCCGTCAGTTCTACGCGGAATTTCGCGACCATGAGTACACGCTTGCAGCATCGCTTGCCTATTCCGTCAAGGCGGATGTCTTTCACGCGCGAGCGCGACACTATTCATCCGCGCTGGAAGCGGCGTTGTTTCCCGACGACGTGCCGATCGCAGTCTATGATGGATTGATCCAATCAGTCCGGGCGAACTTAAAACCGCTGTTTCGCTATTTCGATCTGCGCCGGCGCGTTCTTGGTTTAGACGAACTGCATCATTATGACACATACGTCCCTCTCGTTTCGGAAATCGAGACACGCTTCACTTTTGATGATGCCGTGGAAATGGTTTTGGCCGCGCTAGCTCCGCTAGGGAAGGAATATGTTGACGCGCTGACGGAAGGCTTGCGCTCGAAACGCTGGTGCGATCGTTACGAAAGTAAAGGCAAACGGAGCGGCGCCTTTTCATCCGGAAGCTACGGTGCACCGCCGTACATCCTGATGAATTACAAGGAGGACGTCTTCGCCGACGTTTACACGCTGGCACACGAGGCCGGCCACTCGATGCACAGTTGGTTCTCGCAAAATTCGCAACCGTTTCAGGATTACGAGTATCCGATTTTCCTGGCAGAAGTAGCCTCGACGTTTAACGAAGAATTGCTCACACATCATCTGCTCCAAACAACCACGAATCCGAAGATGCGGGCTTACATCATCAATCGGCAAATTGACGATCTGCGCGGCACTCTTTTTCGGCAGACCATGTTTGCCGAATTCGAAAAACTCATTCATGCCGTCGAGGAAAGCGGCGATGCGCTGACCCTCGCAATTTTCAAATCGGAATATCACAAACTCCTCGAAACTTATTTCGCCGAAAATTTCGTGCTCGATCCCGAGCTCGATCTCGAATGCTTGCGAATTCCGCATTTCTACCACGCCTTTTATGTTTACAAATACGCGACAGGAATTTCCGCTGCGGTGGCACTTTCACAGCGCGTGCTTACCGGCGAGCCAGGAAACCTGGATGCGTATCTGAATTTTTTGCGCTCGGGCGGCTCCCAGTTTCCGCTGGAGACCTTAAAGGCGGCAGGCGTGGACATGGCCACGCCTGCACCGATCGAGAGCACATTGCGTTTGTTCGAACGTCGGCTCACAGAACTCGAAGAGCTCTTGCTGTAGGGCGCGGCCACTCCGCGTCCTACCATTCCGCCAATGCAACTGGAAAGCGGCCAACTTCTTCAGCGACTGAAGCCGCTGTTCCAAGAAAATTTCGAGAAGCTTGGCGAGTTAGGCGCTGCGGTATCGGTTTGGCAAAATGGGAAGCCGATCATCGACCTTTGCGGCGGATTTCGCGATGGTCGCCGCGAAAACCCGTGGACAAGCGACACACTTGTTTTGGTGTGGTCGGCGACGAAAGGGATCGGCAGCGCGTGCGTCTTGCACACATTGCAGGAACACAATATCAACCTCGACCGACGGGTGGCAGAGTTCTGGCCCGAGTTCGCACAGAGTGGCAAAGATAAGATTACGCTCGCACAGTTGCTTTCCCATCAGGCGGGGCTTTGCGCTTTGGATCGGCGAGTCGATGTGCTGGATTACGATGCGGTTATTCGGGCGCTCGAGGCACAAAAACCGTTATGGCCACCAGGCACTGCACATGGCTATCACGCGCGCACGTTTGGATTTCTTCTCAATGAACTCGTGCGCCGCATCGCTGGC
>Ga0193721_1000025_pt1 | contig 44450 bp, 48 predicted proteins | sample U2s2metaG_FD_145078 | JGI IMG/M metagenome (GOLD analysis project Ga0193721, IMG submission 145078) | Soil microbial communities from a riparian zone of the East river system, Colorado, United States - U2s2 | ecosystem: Environmental > Terrestrial > Soil > Riparian zone | place: USA: East River...
TCCTCCGCCTCAGGGGTCCCGACCGTCACCACGCGGCACGCCTGGTTCGAATCGAGCCCGTTGACGAGCGCCACCAGGGCCCCCTCCCCGGCCAGCGTCTCGGCGTGGGGTACCCGGAAGAACCTGACTCCCTTCACGGTCGGGAGGTAGCGATCCGGGAACACGGTCAGCGTGACCGCCGCCTGGGGCGCGGAACCGCTCCTGGTCGCGAGGAACTCCGCCTCGACCCACACGCCGCCTGCCCGGCCCCGCACCACGACCGCGTCGCCGCCCGGCGGGCGGCGGTTTCCCACGGTGCTATCTTCCAAAGCGGCGAGGGTGAGCGGTTGATCGGCCACCCAGACCACGACTTCCGCGGCGCGGACCAAGGGAACGGGCGAGCCGTCCCCGTAGTACCAGAGCGACCAACGACGGTGGTCGTCGAGCTCGAAACGCAACCTTCCGGCCCCCGGTCCGCCGGACCGCCCGACCGCCCTGGTCGGATCGCTGGACAGCCGGACGGGCGGACGGAGGAGCGCCCCCGAAGTGGCGCCTGTGAGGAGGACGAACGTGCGTCGGTCCATCATCACAATGTTGGCAGCCCTGGCGGGTTTGTCTACGCCGCTCGCGGGTCAAGGGGGTGCATTCACCTTGGGGCTCGCGGGCACGCTGGGCGGGGGCTGGCAGATCGAGGCGCTGGATGTGGGGTACGCGCGCCGCGTGCACGCGGGCCCGATCGCCGCGCTGACGCTCAGCGCCCGGCTCGGCTCGTTCATCGACGAAGGCGCGATTATCGGTGGGGCGCGGGGCTTTGTGTTCGGCACTACGCTCGGGATCCGCACGCCGACGGCGACCATCGCGGAGCTCGGCTCGGACACGAGCGCCAGCCGCGTGGGGCTCGATCTTACGGTCGAGGCGACGGGATACGCGGGCTCGAGCTCGCCGCTGCCGGTCGGCTCGCCGTGGGGCGCCGTGTCGGTGCTGCCCGGCTTGCGGTTCGGCGATCCCAACGGCACCCGCTTCGGGCTGCTGCTCGGCCCCACCGTATTTTTCGGGGACGTCACGGAGACGCGGGTGTTTCTCGGAGTGCGGATCGAGGTGCCGCTGGCGCGGCGGGAGCGCCATCCCTAGCTTTGCGACCGATGGTGGTCCCCTCCCTCGATACCGAGCATCCCGGTATCCGGGTCATCGCCGAGGTGGCGTCGGTGCTGCAGGCGGGTCTCGCGTCGGGGGAGGCCCTGCAGGGCGTCGTGAGCGCGCTACGGCGCGGCCTCCAGCTGCGTGGCTGTCGCTTGTGGCTGCGCACCCCTGACGGCACCCGCTTCACAGCGATCACGACACGCGAGGACGAGGCGGAGTTGCCGGGGGCTGCACCGGCCGTGGCCGACTGGGTGCGCCTGGGCGTCCAGCGTGAAGCCGTGCTCGGGGGCACGGTCGTGCGGCTCCCGCTGATCCGCGACGACGAGCCGCTGGGCGCGCTCGAGGTCATCATCCCAAGGGGCCCGTACGAGGGAATCGCCCACGACGTCGTGGTCGTCGTGGGCCACATCCTCGCTCCGGTGCTCGCCGCGTCGGAGCTGTCACAGGACTTGGCGTCCGAGGTGGCGCTGCGCACGCACGAGATGGAAGCGCAGCGCAATTTCGCGGCCCAGATCATCGATTCCCTCCCTGTCGGGTTGTACGTCATTGATCGCAGCTACCGCATCCGCGCCTGGAACCGCAAGCGCGAGACCGGCACGCAGGGTGTCTCGCGCGAGGAGGCGGTGGGCGGTAGTGGCGCGCCTCGCCGCGCGACCTATTGAAGCGTGAGTTCGACCGCGTCTTCGACACGGGCGAGCTGCAGCAGGTGGAAATGGAATCGCAGGCGAGCGGCGAGGCGCGCCACTACCGCATCACGAAGATCCCGATGCGCCAGGACGGCAGCGACATTTCACACGTCGTCACCATCGGCGAAGACATCACCGAGTGGCGGCAGGCGCAGCAGCGTCTGACCGAGACGGAAAAACTCGCTGCGGTTGGCCAGCTCGCGGCCGGCGTGATGCACGAGATCAACAACCCGCTCGCGACGATCCTGGCGTGCTGCGAAGCGATGGTGCTCCGGACGGGGGACCTCCCGCCCGGCGAGCGCCGCGGCTACGACGAGTACCTGAAAATCGTCGACACCGAGGTCCAGCGCTGCCGCCGCATCGTCGACAGCCTGCTCGATTTCTCACGCCCGAAGAGCAGTGACAAGAAGCCGGTCGACGTGAACGGGGTGGTGGACCGCACCCTGTTCCTGCTCAAGCATCACACGCGGTTCAAGCGGCTGACGGTGCTGCGGGAGCTGGCGGCCGGCCTGCCGTCGGTGCACGCGGACCAGGAGCGGCTGATCCAGAGCTTCATGGCGCTGATGCTGAACGCGATGGACGCGATGGACTCACGCGGCACGCTCACGGTGCGCAGCCGCATCAATCCGGAACGCGCGGACGAGATCCTGGTGGAGTTCATCGACACGGGCATCGGGATCAAGCGCGAGGACCTGCCCAAGATCTTCGAGCCGTTCTTCACCACCAAGCCGCAGGGGCGGGGGACCGGCCTCGGCCTCTCCATCTGCTACGGCATCATCGCCGAGCACCGCGGGCGCATCGACGTCGAGTCGCAGGTCGGCGTCGGATCGAACTTCAGGGTGTACCTCCCGACCGGATGAAGATCCTCGTCGTCGAAGACGACAAGACGGTCGGACAGTACGTGAAGCGCGGCCTGACCGAGGCCGGCTTCCATGCGGATCTGGTGGGGGATGGCGCGGAGGGCCTGCGCCTCTCGGCGGGCGGGCATTACGACATGCTGGTGCTCGACCTGCGTCTCCCGGCGCTCTCCGGCCTCGAGGTGCTCCGCACGCTGCGCGACCGCGGCGACGGGATTCCCGTGCTGGTCCTCACGGCGCAGGACGCCGTCGATTTCAAGGTGCAGGCGCTCAAGATGGGTGCCGACGATTACGTGACGAAGCCGTTTTCCCTGGAGGAGCTGCTCGCCCGGGTGGAAGCGCTGGGGCGCCGCCCCAAGGCGATCGCCCCGCCGGTCCTCAAGATCGCGGACCTGACGCTCGACACGGGCAGTCGCGAGGTGCGCCGCGGCGGGAAGGTCATCGACCTGACCCCCAAGGAGTACGCGGTGCTCGAGTATCTGATGCGTCACCCGGGACGCGTGATGCCGCGGACGCTGATCACGGAATATGCCTGGGACTACCACTTCGATCCCGGCACCAATATTGTGGACGTCGTGATCACGCGGCTGCGGAAGAAGATCGACCACGCACGCGAGCCGAAGCTGATCCACACGGTGCGCGGCGTGGGCTACGTCGTGAAGGCGTGACGTGCCGACGTTGCGCGGGCGGCTTACCGCCTGGTACTCGGTGGCTCTCGCCCTCACCCTCGCCGCGTTCGCGGCGGTGTTGTACGTCGACCGGCGGAGTGCGTCCTACCAGGACTTGGACCAGCGGATCCAGTCCGAGGCGTCCCTCACCGCGGGGATCCTCGCCGAGAGCTACCGCGCCCGCGGCGTGCTCGTGCGGGCCGACACGGCGGGGCGCCCGGTGCTCATCGCGGACCTTGCGGCGCTACTCGAGGCGGTCCCCGACTTCCTGGTCATCACCGCGCACGACGGCAGTCTGTTGTTCGCCTCGTCCGACGCCCGAGCGCTCACGTTTCAGCAGGTGGAGCAGCTGCGACGGTTAGCCAGCGCCCCCGTCTCCGGCCGAACGTCGGGCGCGCTCCGGCTCGACCCCGACGGGCCCAAGATCCACTACGCCGTGCACTACGTCACCGACGCGGGGCCGCAGTTCGGCGCGATTCTCGCCGGTGCGAACGTCCGCTCGGCGGAGCTCGGACCCGAGCAGCTGCTCTCGACCTTCGCCCTGATCCTCCCGCTCGGCCTCGTGGTGGCGCTGCTGATGGGCACGTGGATCGCGAGCCGTGCGCTCGCGGCGGTGGACCAGATCATCACCGAGGTGCGCGAGATCACCGACGGACGGAGCCTGCACCGCCGCCTCGCCGAGCCGGTGGTGAAGGACGAGCTCGGGCGGCTCGCCGAAACACTGAACCAGATGATGACCCGGCTGGAGCGCAGCTTCGCCGCGTTGCGCCGCTTCACCGCCGACGCGAGCCATGAGCTCAAGACGCCCCTCACCGTGCTTCGGGGCGGCGTCGAGCGCGCGATCACGACACCGAACCTGCCGCAGGAGACGCTCGCCGCGCTGGAGGAGACGCTCCAGGAGATCAAGCGGATGACCGAGCTGGTGGACGCGCTCCTCACGCTGGCGCGCGCCGACGAGGGGATCGCGCCGTTACACCGTGAGCCGGTGGATTTGCGGGGCATCGTCGCAGAGGTGCAGGAGACCGGCGAGCTGCTCGCCGAACAAGCGGGGGTGACGATGGAGGTTGCGACGCCCCCTGAGCCGATCATCGTATCGGTGGACGCCAGCCGCATCCGCCAGCTGATTCTCAATCTCCTGACGAACGCGGTGAAGTACACACCCCCCGGAGGCAGCGTGCGCATGCAACTCGGGCCCGCGAACGGTCGGGTGGCGCTCAGCGTAGCAGACACGGGGGTCGGCATCGCGCCGGGCGACCTGCCGCACATCTTCGACCGGTTCTGGCGCGCCGATTCGGCCCGGACCCGCACCGGCGAGCGCCCGGGCACGGGACTCGGCCTGGCCATCTGCAAGTGGATCGCCGAGGCCCACGGTGGGCAGATCGACGTCGTGAGCCGCCCCGGGCGGGGCACGACGTTCACCGTGATGCTGCCCCGCGAGGCACCGCCCGCCAACCCGTAAACCGCGCCGTACGGGTGTTGATGCAGCGGCGCCTCAATTACCCTGGCTCATGAGCCGCGGTAGCCGACCCCTCACCCCGCTGTCATCGTTTTGTAATGCTCGATCCACTAGCGGGCGATGCGGTTTCGGCAGTATCTCATACGGTGTCACCGACTGTGGACCGGAGGAGCAAAGTCCGTGTTCGACAAACTGATCGAGTCCAGGCCGACAAAGAATCGGCGGCGGGGCTTTGGCGTGGGTGCGGTCTCCCTGGTGATACACACCGTCGTCATCGCGGGGGCTGTGTACGCGACCCTGAGCGCGGGGCAAACGGACAACACCGTCAGGGTCGATACGGCGATGGTGTTCGTCGATCAACCGAAGCAGGAGAAGCCGCCGGAGCAACAGCCGGTGCAGCTCGATGTCCCGCTCAAAGGCTTTCAGACGGTGGTCGCGCCCGACGTGATCCCGACCAACATCCCGCCGGTGAATCTCCAGGAGCACTTCGATCCAAAGGACTACTCGGGCACCGGTGTCGAGGGTGGTTTGGCCACGGGGCTCGTGCCGACCGGCAACGAAGTCTTCATGGAAGCGATCGTGGAGGAGAAGCCGGAACGTCTGTCCGGTCCACCGTTCGTGTATCCGGAGCTCCTGAAGCAGGCTGGGATCCAGGGACGGGTGATCGTACAGGCCGTGATCGACACGCTCGGTCGCGCAGAGCCGCCCTCGGTCAAGGTCCTGCAGAGTCCGAACCCCGGGTTCGACCAGGCGGCGAAGAACCTCGTTGCCAAATCCTTGTTCCGTCCCGCGCGCGTGCACGGCCGGGCGGTGCGGGTGCTGATTCAGATCCCGATCGACTTCCGGATCAAGCAGTAGTGACGCACGACGTTTCACTCGGTCTCGGCCCAAAGGAGCCCTGCGCACCATGAGTCTCTCCCTTTACGACCTGTTCATGACGATGGGCCCGTTCGCGAAGTTCATCGTCGTCGTTCTGGCGGCGATGTCCATCTTCTCGTGGACGAGCGCCTTCCAGAAGCTGTGGCAGATCCTGCGGTCCCAGGGAGAGACGCGGCGGTTCGCCCCCGAGTTCTCCCGCTTCCTGCAGGAGGAGCAGCTCGACGGGGCCATCAAGCTCGCCGAGAAGCAAAAGAAGAGCCACGTGGCCCGCGTGGTGGGTGAAGCGCTCTCGGAGGTGAAGCCGCTGCTGCGCGACCGCGCCACGATCACGGCGGCCGACATCAACTCGGTGGAGCGCGCGGTGGAGCGCGAGATCCTCATCGTCTCGGCCGAGCTGAAGCGTGGTCTCGGCATCCTCGCGACGACGGGCTCCACGGCGCCGTTCGTCGGGTTGCTCGGCACGGTGATGGGTATCGTGAATGCGTTTACCGGCATGGCGGCGTCGGGCGGCGGTGGCTCGCTCGCATCGGTGTCCGCCGGTATCGCCGAGGCGTTGATCACGACCGCCTTCGGTCTCATCGTCGCGATTCCCGCGGTGTGGCTCTACAACTACTTCACAACCAAGATCGACTTTCTCTCCGTCGAGATGACGTACACCTCGAAGGAGCTGATCGACTACCTGATCAAGAGCGTCGGGTCCGAGTTCGGACGGTCGATCTTCACGAAGGAATTCCAGACGCAGAAGGCGTCCCAGACCAGTGGCCCTGTCAGCCACTAGCGCCCGCGCGGCCGTCAAGGCCGACATCAACGTCACGCCGCTCATCGACGTGATGCTGGTGCTGTTGATCATCTTCATGATCGTCACGCCCCTGATCGCCAAGGGCTTCCAGGCCACGATCCCGCGCTCGGAGAACCCCGAAAACCGCCCCGAAGGGTCGGACGAAGTGCGGCTGGGCATTGATCATGAGGGCAAGTTCTTCCTCGACCTGGGCGCAGGACCGAAGCCGATCGCAGACGAAGAGCTTCCGGGACGGCTGCAGGCCATCTACCAGACTCGCACGCAGGACAAGATCCTGTTCCTGAAGGCGGATCAGGACATCGAGTTCGCCCGAGTGCAGCAGGCGATCGAGATCGCCCGGCAGGCCGGGGTCCGCGTGGTCGGGGCCATTACCGAGCAGAAGCAGACGCTCGGGCCCAAGAAGAAAGAAGGGAGCTGACCATGGCGATGTCGTCCACCGGCGGCGGTGAGGGGCTCAGCTCCGAAATCAACGTCACCCCGCTGATCGACGTGCTGCTGGTGCTGCTGATCATCTTCATGATCACGCAGCCGATGTCGCGCAAGGCGTTCGACGTGCAGGTCCCGCCCGAGCAGAAGAGCAAGCAGAAACAGCCGCCGCAGAGCCAGATCGTCCTGGAGCTCAAGGCCGACGGGTCCTACGCCATCAACGGTCAGCCGTATGCCGTGAGCCAGCTGGAGCCGGCGTTCCGGCTGATCTACGATCCGCGCCCCGCCAAGCTGTTGTTCATCAAGGCGGCGCCGAACCGCAAGTACCTCGACGTGATGCAGGCGATGGACATCGCGCACGCAGCCGGCGTGCAGGTCATCGGGTTTACACCACCGGAGCCGGCAAAGCACTGACCCAGGGACCGCGAGGGACGCCACGGGGGTGGGGGTAGGGGCGCAGCATCCGGCGCCCCTACGTTCGTTGTCGGGGTATACCGAGGCACTGTGGACCCGACGCGTGCTCACAAACCGCCGCTCCCCCGGCTCGGCTTACCGCTGCGCGGCCGGGGGCTCGGTCCCGGCGCCGCGCTGGCCCTGTTCGCGCACGCGGCGATCGTCGGCATGCTGCTGGTGGGTGGGCGTGCGCTGGTCCGACGCACGCCTGGCGATTCGACCGGAGACGCGCGTGGGGGGGGTGGGGGACCGCGGGTGAACTTCTTCACGATGCCCCCTGCGGCACCGGCCGTCGTGGACGTGGCGGCGGCGCCGCGCGTCGCCGTTTCCGATCTCCTGGCGCTGCGCCGTATCCCGGTCGAGCTGCCGCCGCTCGAGCTGCCGCGGGCAGTGCCGCCCCTCCCGGCGGTGGCGGTGGGCGGGGAGGGTGGGGGCGGCGTCGGTGCCGTGGCTGGAGGGAAGGGCACGGGGTTGGGTGCGGGTGCCGGGGGCGCCCTGGGGCCTGGAACGGGAGGCGAAGCGGGTTACATTTTCCCCGCCTCGCCACGGACGGCGATTCTGCCGCCCTTGGCCAGGGTTCCCGGCTCGGTGGCCGGTCGCACGTACCACGTGAGGTTCTGGGTCTCGGCCGAGGGTCGAGTGACCCAGGTGGCAGTGGACCCCCCGATCGCCGACGCGGCGTACGGCCGGGAGTTCCAGGAGCGGATGCTGGCGTACCAATTCTACCCGGCCCACACCCGGGACGGGCGGAATGTGGCGTACGTCGCAATGGTTCCCCTTCGAATCGGCAACTAGCCCGCCACCGGGCGGGCTCCAAGGAGCTCACAACCGACTATGCTGATTGCCCTCGTCCTGGGGTTGAGTGTCCTCGCCCTGGCCGTCGCTTGGGGTCTGCGGGGCTACGTGCTCCGCCAAGACACCGGCACCGCCGACATGCGGAAGATTTCCGACGCGATCCAGGAAGGCGCGGAAGCGTTCCTGCGGCGTCAGTATCGCACCATCGGCACGCTGAGCATCGCGCTCGGGGTCCTGATCTACGTGCTGTACGCGTTCTTCCGCAAACCACACGCCGACGAGCCAGTCGCGGCGACGCTGGCGCTCACGACGACTCTCTCCTTTTTGTTCGGCGCGCTGTGCTCGGGCGTGGCCGGCATCGTCGGCATGTACGTCGCCGTGCGCGCGAACATCCGGAGCGCGAGCGCGGCGCGCACGAGTCTGAACAAGGCGCTGCAGATCGCGCTGCGGGGCGGGGCGGTGAGCGGGTTGTTCGTGGTGTCGCTGAGCCTGTTCGGCGTCGGGCTCCTGTACACGGTGCTCGATGCCCTGCACTTCGAGCCGACCAAGATTCCCCTGATGATCGTCGGGTACGGCTTCGGCGCGTCGTTCGTGGCGCTGTTCGCGCAGCTGGGCGGCGGTATTTACACGAAAGCCGCGGACGTCGGCGCCGACCTGGTGGGCAAGGTGGAAGCGGGGATTCCCGAGGACGATCCTCGCAACCCGGCCGTGATCGCGGACCTGGTGGGCGACAACGTGGGCGATTGCGCCGGGCGCGGCGCCGACCTGTTCGAGTCGACGGCGGCCGAAAACATCGGCGCGATGATCCTTGGGTCGGGGCTGGCGCTCGCCAATCCCGGCGTGTTCAGCCCGGCCCAGGTGGTCGGGCTGATGTTGTTTCCCCTGGTGGCGCGCGCCTTCGGGCTCGTCGCGTCGATCATCGGGGTGCTCATCGTGAAGGCGCGGGAGGACGAAGACCCGATGCGCGCGTTGAACCGCGGCTACATGTGGACCGCGGTGCTCGCGGCCGTCGGGTTCGTCGGTGGGACATACTGGCTGCTGAATCCCGCAGGCTACCCGGCCGCCTGGTGGCACTTCGCCATGTGCGGCGTGATCGGCATCGCCACCTCCATCGCGTTCGTCTACATCACGCAGTACTACACTGAATACCGCTACCGTCCCGTGAAATCGATCGCCGCCGCCTCCGTGACCGGTCCGGCGACGAACATCATCGCGGGGTTCGCCGTGGCACTCGAGTGCACCGCGCTGCCGACCTTCGCGATCTCGGCCGCCATCATCATGTCCTACAAGCTCGGCGCGTCGAGCGGCCTCGCCCACTCGGGGTTGTTCGGCACCGCGGTGGCGACGATGGGGATGCTCGGCACCGCGGCGTACATCCTTGCGATGGACACGTTCGGGCCCATCACGGACAACGCCGGCGGCATCATCGAGATGTCGCACCAGCCCGAGGACATCCGCAAGCGCACTGATCGGCTCGACGCCGTGGGCAACACGACCAAGGCGCTCACCAAGGGGTACGCCATCGGCTCGGCAGCCCTCGCCGCGTTCCTGCTGTTCTCGGCGTACCTGGACGAGGTGGCCGCCCTCGGCTCCCCGCTCGCCGCTGTCGACATCTCGAAGCCCGAGGTGTTCGTGGGCGGGCTGTTCGGCGCCATGCTGGTGTTCTGGTTCTCGGCGCTGGCCATCAGCGCGGTCACCAAGGCGGCGGTGAGCGTGATTCAGGAGGTCCGGCGCCAGTTCCAGGCCGATCCCGGAATCCTCAAGGGGACCTCACGTCCCGACTACGGTCGGGCGGTCGACATCGTGACCGTCGGCGCGCTCAAGGCGATGGTGGCTCCCGGGCTGCTCGCCGTTGGCATGCCGATCGCGGTGGGCCTGGTCTTCAAGGTGTTGTTCCATGTCGGCGCCGAGGCCGTGGCCGCGTTTTTGATGGTGGGCACGATCGCCGGGATTCTCATGGCGACGCTGCTCAATAACGGCGGCGGCGCGTGGGACAACGCCAAGAAGTTCATCGAGACTGGGGAGTACGGCGGCAAGGGGAGTCTACCCCACAAGGCCGCCGTGGTCGGTGACACCGTTGGCGATCCGTTCAAAGACACGGCGGGGCCATCGCTGCACGTGCTCATCAAGCTCTTGAGCACGGTCACGCTGGTGCTGGCGCCGCTGTTTGTCTAGCGCCAAGCAACTCTTCCGGCGCAAGCCGATCGCCGAGCTGCTCGTGCCCGGCGAAAGTCCGTACGCGCTGAAGCGCGCGCTCGGGGCCGGCGATCTCATCATGCTCGGCATCGGGGCGGTCATCGGTGCCGGCATTTTCGGGGCGATCGGCACGGCGGCGGCCGGGCAGTACGACGCAGCCGGGCACCTCGTCCGGAGCGGGGCGGGGCCCGCCTTGGTCGTCTCCTTCTTGTTCCTGGGGGTCGCCTGCGCGCTGGCCGGCCTGTGCTACGCCGAGCTGGCGGCCATGATCCCGCAGGCGGGCAGCGCCTACGCCTATTCGTATGCCACGCTGGGCGAGCTGGTGGCGTGGATCATCGGGTGGGATCTGATCCTCGAGTACGCCGTGGGAAACGTCGCGGTGGCGATCTCCTGGGGCGACTACTTCACGTCGTTGCTGGGCAGCTTCAACGTCCACCTCCCCACCTGGCTCGTCACGGGCTACCGCACGGCGTTGCTCTCGCCCGATCCCGGCGTCCACGGCCTGCTCGAGACCGCGCCGCACGTCGTCGGCGTGCCGATCCTGGTCAACGTGCCGGCGTTCGTCATCGTGATGCTGATCACGTGGCTGCTGATGCTCGGCGTCCGCGAGAGCGCCACGGCGAACAACATCATGGTGACGATCAAGCTGCTGGTGCTGGGCCTGTTCGTCGTCGCGGGGCTCACTCACATCAGCGCGGCGAACTACCACCCCTTTGCGCCCAACGGCTTCCGCGGCATCCATCAGGGCGCCGCGATCGTGTTCTTCGCATATATCGGCTTTGACGCGATCTCCACGGCCGCCGAGGAAACCAAGAACCCGCAGCGCAATCTGCCGATCGGCATCCTGGGCGGCCTCGCCATCTGCACCGTGATCTACATGATCGTCGGCGCGGTCCTCACCGGCATGGTGCCGTACACCGAGCTCGGAGTGGCCGATCCGCTCGCCAAGGCGTTGAACAGCGCCGGCTTCACGACGGTGGGCTGGATCGTGGCGCTCGGCGCGATCATCTCCATGTCCGCCGTGCTCCTGGTGTTCCAGTACGGGCAGCCGCGGATTTTCTTCGCGATGGGGCGGGACGGCCTGCTACCAGCCTGGGCGGCCAAGGTGCACGCGAAGACTCGTGTGCCGTACGTGACCACCCTCATCACCGGCATTTTCGTGGGGCTATGGTCCCTGATCGGCGACGCGGGGGAGACGTACAACCTCACGAACATCGGCACGTTGTTCGCTTTCGTGCTGGTGTGCGTCGGCGTGCTGGTGCTGCGCGTCACCGACCCCGGGCGGCCGCGCCCGTTCCGCGTGCCAGTGGTCTGGGTCGTGTCGCTCACGGGCGCTGCGCTGTGCGTGTTCGTCATGGTCGGACTGCCCGGTGAGACCTGGTGGCGGTTCGCGATCTGGCTCGCCATCGGTCTGGCCATATACATCGTCTACGGCTTCCGACACAGCCGCCTGCATCCGCCCCCGGGCCCCGGGCAATGAAGCTTCACACCAAGATCATCATCGGGCTGCTGTCGGGCGCCAGCGTGGGCATCGTGGCGAACGCGTTCGCGAAGGGCGCGGCCTGGTTGAGTTGGACCGGTATCACCGCGGAGGCGGCGGAGCCGGTGGTGCGCTGGATCGGCAACAACGCTGCCGGTCCGGTTGGCCAGATCTTCCTGCGCATGCTGCTGATGACCATCGTGCCCCTCGTGTTCACGTCGCTCACCCTCGGCGTGGCGGGCCTCGGCGATATCCGCAAGATCGGCCGAGTTGGCGCCCGGACGATTGCCTACTTCCTGGTCTCCACCGCCATCTCAGCGACCATCGGCCTGATCCTCGTGAACGCGGTCCGCCCTGGAGTCGGGCTCGATCCGGCGCTCGTCCAGGAGCTCCTGGCGACCTACCGCTCCCAAGCCCAGGGGTTGCAGGCGGGCGGCGGGGGCAAGTTCGGCATCGACCTGTTCGTGAACATCGTGCCCCGCAATCCGATCCAGGCCGCCGCCTCGCTCGACATGCTGGGGATCATCTTCTTTTCCCTGGTGTTCGGCGCCTCGCTGACCCTGCTCCCCGAAGAGAAGACCAGGCCGCTGGTGCGCGTGCTCGATGCGTTGGGGGAAGCCGTGGTCAAGATCATCGACTTCGCTATGCGGCTCGCCCCCTACGGCGTGTTCGGGCTCATCTTCGTCGTGACGTCCCGCTTCGGCTTCGCGCTGCTGCAAAAACTGGGGCTGTACGTCGCCGTCGTCCTCGTGGGGCTCCTCCTGCATGGTGCCATCTCGATCTCCGTGCTCGTCCGCGTATTCGGAGGTCTCTCGCCGCGCGTCTTCTACAGCCGGATCCGGGCCAGCATCATCACGGCGTTCTCCACCAGCTCGAGCAACGCCTCGCTCCCGACCAACATCGCTGTTGCGGAACAAGAGCTGAAGATCCCGCCCAAGATCGCGGGTTTCGTGCTCCCCCTCGGGTCGACGATGTGCATGAACGGCACCGCCTTGTTCGAGGGTGTCACTGTGCTCTTCCTCGCGCAGGTGTTCAGCGTCCCCCTCACGTTGCCCCAGCAGGTCGTGGTCATGTTGCTCAGCGTGATCACGGCCGTTGGCGCCGCCGGGGTCCCCGGTGGATCCCTGCCGTTGTTGATGGGCGTGCTGGCCGCGGTGAACGTCGAGCCACTGACGATTGCGTTGATCATCGGTGTGGACCGAATCCTGGACATGTCTCGGACCACGATCAACGTCGTGGGCGACATGAGCGCGGCGGTGTACGTGGCGCGGACGGAGAGTGAGTGGGATCCGAAGCTCGTTGATGCGGGCGCGAGGTTAGCTCAGGCAGCTTAACGGGGAGACGGGAGAGGGGAGAGGTTCGTTCCGGTGCAGTACCTCTCCCCTCTCCCCGGTCCTATTCCAGCTCCGCCGCCAGCTGCAGCGCCCCGACAGCTGGATCGATCCGATCAGGTTTGAGTCGCGCTCGCTTGATGGCGGCCGCGAGCCGCTGGCGGAACGCCGCGGTGAGGGGCGACTGCGGCAGGAGCAGCCCTCCCGCGATCGCAACCGGCACCGGCCCCGCGCCAGGGAAGTGCCGCGCCAGCCTGTCGACCAGGTCCACGAGCTCACCAGCCGCCTCGTCCACCGTTCGCCGCGCGACGACCTCGCCCTCGCGGGCCGCGTTCAGGACGTGCGGCGCGAGTGCGGCCACCTGCTGCGGGGTCGCCGCGGCGGTCCAGCGCACGAGGTCGTCGAAGTGCTGGAGGCCGAGCGCACCGAGCAGACGCGCCAGCAGCGTGGATCCCTCGCCCCGCCCGTCCTGCGCACGGGCCGCGACGTCGAGTGCGCGGTGCCCGAGCCAGTAGCCACCCCCTTCGTCGCCGAGCTGCCAGCCGTACCCGCCAGCGCGGTGCAGCTCGCCCGCGGGGTCGCGGGCATACGCGATCGAGCCCGTGCCGGCGTTGACGAGAATCCCGGGACCGCCGCCGAACGCCGTCGACAGGGCCACCTCGCCGTCGGCGCGCACGCGCACGCGCCGCGCCACGCCGGCCTCGACCAGCGCCGCCGCGAGCTCCGTCTGCTCCTGGCTGCGCCCCGCCCCGGCCGCGCCCACCACGGCGCGCTCCACCGGCAGCTCGACTCCCGCCTGCGCCGCAGCGCGGCGCGCCGTCTCTCGCAGCACCGCGGCTGAGGTTGCCGCCCCGCCCGGCCGCATGGCCGCGCCCGGCCCGTCGGCACGGCCGAGGATCTTGTTGGGGAGGCCGATCACCACGGTGGAATGCGAGCCCCCCGCATCGGCACCGAGAAACACGGCGGTCGGGCGGTCGAGCGGTCGGGCGGACCGTGCAGTCATGCTGCCTGGGCGTTCTGTCCGCCCGTCCGCCTGTCCGCCGGTCCCATCAGTGAGGACAGCATTCCCACCGCCACCGTGACCGCCGTCCCCAGCGGCACGTACCACGGCCACGCCAGGCCCGGCAGCAGGCGCCACGGCACGCCGAGCACGACGGGGGTCATCCCCAGAACGCTCACGATGATCGCCACGATGACGTCGCGCTGGCGCGCGCGCGGCCACATGCCGCCGAGGACGTACGTGCCGAGCAGGCCGCCGTACGTGATGGACGCGATGCTGAGCGCCAGCTGGACGACCGGCGTGTTCTGGTTGCGGAACGCCATGGCTCCGGCCACGAGCACCGCCGTCCAGAACAGGGTCAGCCAGCGGCCCACCCACAGCAGGTGGGTCTGGTCGTGGCGGCCGGTGAGCGGGGCGTAAAAGTCGTGGGTCGAGGCCGAGGCGAGCGAATTCACGGCCGAGGCGTGACTGCTCATCGCCGCAGCGAGGATCCCCGCGACCACGAACCCGGCCAGGCCCTCCGGCAGCGCGGTGATCACGAAGGTGGGGTAGATGGCATCGCTCCGCATCCCCGGCTGATCCGCGCCCGCGAGCCACAGGCTCGTGCCCACGAGCAGGAACAGCGCGAATTGCAGGATGATGAACGCGCCGGACCCGATGAGGGCCCGTTGGGCGTCCTTGAGGCCACGGGCGGCCAGCAACCGCTGCACGATCAGGTGATCGGTGCCGTGCGAAGCGCCTGCGATGAGCGCTCCGCCGACGACGCCGCCCCAGAAGGTGTACAGGATGGTGAAGGACAGCCGGAAGTCGAGCGCCACGAGCTTCCCTTGGTCCCACGCGCGCGCGAACTCGCCCACGCCCCCCGCCAGACGTGTCGCGACGACGAGAGTCGCGATCCCGCCCACCAGATACACGCCGAGCTGGATCACGTCCACCCACACGACGGCGCGGAGCCCGCCCACCCAGGTGTAGATCACCGTCACGATACCGATCGCGAGGATGCCGGCGGCGAGGCTCCAGTGGGTGATGATGGCGAGCGGAATCGCGGTGGCGAAGATGCGGACGCAGTCGGCAAGGGCGCGGGTGAGCAGGAACATGCCAGACGCGGCGCGCCGGGCGCCGGGCCCGAAGCGACGCTCCAATCGCTGGTAGGCGGTGTCCTGGGTGCCCTCGAAATAGCCCGGCAGCAGGTACGCGGCGACGCCGATCCGCCCCACCAGGTATCCGAACGCCAGCTGGAGAAACGTGAGATCGCCGCGCGCCGCGATGCCGGGGACCGAAATGACCGTGAGGGCCGACGTCTCGGTCGCGACGATCGACAGCATGATGGCCCACCACGGCAAGCCGCGATGGCCGAGGAAGTAGTCGCTCGCGTCGCGCTGGCGCCCCGACAGCACCAGCCCGAACACGATGACGGCGGCGCAGTAGGCCGCAATGACGGCTACGTCGAGCGGGCGCACGGGCGGGCAACAAAAAGCCCGCGACGCGCGCGGGCTTGGCATGCCGAAAGAAAAAAGGCCAACGGCCTCAGACCGTGAAGGACGTTCCGCAGCCGCAGCCACCCGTGGCGTTCGGGTTTTCGAAAGCGAAGCCCGACTCCTGGAAGTTGCTCTTGTAGTCCAGGGTGACGCCGTTCAGGTACTGAGCGCTGAATGCGTCGACGAAGCACCGCACTCCCGCAGTCTCGACGACGAGGTCGTCCTCGCCCGGCTTGTCTTCGATGTTCAGGCCGTACTTGAATCCCGAGCACCCCCCCGGGAGCACCGCGATGCGAAGTCCGGCGGTCTCGGGCGACACCTTCTCCTCCGCCATGAATTTCCTGACCTCGCCGGCTGCCTGCTCGGTCAGCGTCAACGTAACGGGCGTCGTGTTCTGCGTCGTCGCCATTGCGATCCTCCAGTCACGTGCCAACTTAGACGGTTCCCGCGGGCAAGTCAACTCTCCATCGCGAGGCTGCCGCGTCTATGCGACTTACGCTCGCCGACTGGTCGGTCGTCGCCTTGTACTTCCTGTTCAACGTCGCCGTCGGTCTGTACTACAGGCGCCGGGCCGGCCGCAGCACCGCGGAGTACTTTCTCTCCGGAAGAAACGTGCCCTGGTGGCTGGCCGGCACGTCGATGGTCGCCACGACGTTCGCGGCCGACACGCCGCTCGTCGTCACCGGTCTGGTCGCGCGCAACGGGATCGCAGGAAATTGGCTGTGGTGGAACCTGCTCGCGAGCGGCATGCTGACGGTGTTTTTCTACGCCCGCCTGTGGCGGCGCGCCGGCGTAATGACCGACATCGAGTTCTCGGAGATCCGCTACGCCGGCCGGCCGGCCGCGTTCCTGCGGGGCTTCCGGGCAGTCTACTTGGGCTTGCTCATCAACTGCATCATCCTTGGCTGGGTCAACCTGGCGATGGCGAAGATCCTGCAGCTGGTCTTCACCATCTCGAAGGGCGAGGCGCTGTGGATCGTCGTCGGGTTGATCGTCCTGACGTCCACGATCTCGACGCTCTCGGGGCTGTGGGGGGTGCTGGTGACCGATCTGTTCCAGTTCGTGATCAAGATGGGCATGGTGATCGTCCTCGCCGTGGTGGCCGTGCAGGCGGTGGGGGGGATCGAGGCCATGAAGGCGAAGCTCTCGAGCGACGGGCAGGGATCGGTCTTGAGCTTCGTCCCCGACGTCGGCTCCGCGTGGATGCCGATGCTCACCTTCTTCGTCTATATCGCCGTGAACTGGTGGGCCACGTGGTATCCCGGAGCCGAACCCGGCGGCGGCGGCTACGTGGCGCAGCGGATGCTGAGCGCGAAGGACGAGAGACACTCGTTGCTCGCGACGCTGTGGTTCAACATCGCGCACTATGCCGTGCGGCCCTGGCCCTGGATCCTGGTGGCGCTGGCGTCGCTCATCCTCTATCCCGGACTGGCCGACCCGGAAACCGGCTACATCCGGGTGATGATCGACTATCTCCCGTCGTCGCTCCGGGGGCTCATGGTTGCCGCGTTTGCGGCGGCCTTCATGTCCACGATCGCCACCCAGCTCAACTGGGGAGCCAGCTATCTCGTGAACGACTGCTATCGCCGCTTCGTGCGCCGCGATGCGAGCGAGTCGCATTACGTCCTGGCGTCGCGGGTCGCCACGGCCCTGCTCACGGTGATCTCCGCCGCCGTGGCCTTCCGCATCGAGTCGATCGGCGGCGCGTGGAAACTGCTGATCATCACGGGCGCGGGGACCGGCGCCGTGCTGCTGCTGCGCTGGTACTGGTGGCGCATCAACGCGTGGAGCGAGGTCGCGGCGATGATCACGGCGTTCGTGGTGTCGGTCTTGTTGCAGACCGTGGGCGGGCTCGATAGCGACCAGCCGCTCGACTTCGCGCGCATCGTGCTGGTCACGGTGGCCGTCACGACGGTGGCGTGGCTCGCCGTCACGTTCCTGACGCGTCCCGAGTCGGAGTCGACGCTCGTGGCGTTCTATCGCCGCACCCGGCCGTCCCGGGCGGGGTGGGGGCCGGTGGCCGCGCTCGCCCCGGACGTGCACCCGTCCACTGACGGCCTCTCCAACCTGATCGACTGGGTGGCGGGCTGCGTGCTGGTCTACGGGGCGCTGTTCGGCGTGGGGAAACTCCTGCTGCACGAACCCCTACCCGGCGTGCTGCTGCTCGGGGTCGCCGCCATCGCGGGTGGGATCATCTACCGCGACTTGTCGCGGCGCGGCTGGCAGACGGTGGTAGAGTAACGACGCTCTTAGAGCTCCGGATGAGTGAGCGCGTCGGCGACGAGGTCCGCTACGCGCGCCCGAACGTGCAGGATCGCCGTGTTGGCCCGCGTGGGATGGACACGGTTCGAGAGCAAGATGACGAACAGATCGTGGTCTGGGTCCATCCAGATCGAGGTGCCGGTGAAGCCGGTGTGGCCGAAGGCACGCCGCGACAGCTTCGCCCCCGCGCTCGAGTACCCCGAATCCGCTGGCGTATCCCAGCCGAGCGCGCGCGTGGAGCCCGGCGGGAGGTTCTGACGCCGCGTGAATTCTTCGATGGTCTCGGCGTGGATGAGCTGCAGCGTGTCCCACGCCCCGCCGTTCAGGAGCAGGGCCGCGAACCGGGACAAGTCGAGGGCGTTGGAGAAGAGCCCGGCGTTTCCCGAGACGCCGCCGAGCCGCGCTGCGCTTTCGTCGTGGACTTCGCCACGGAGCCAGCGGTGGCGAAACACGGTGTCGTGCTCGGTGGGCGCGATCCGGTCGCGCCAGGACGCGGGCGGCAGGAACCGCGTCGCGGGCATACCGAGCGGCCCGAACACGCGCCTGGCGAGAAAACGGTCGAACCGCTCGCCGGTGACGCGCTCCACCGCCTGCATGAGCGCGATGGCGCTCAGGTCGGAGTAGCGGTAACTGGTCCCCGGAGGGGCGACGAGCGTCGCCGAGTCCACCGCGGCGAGCGCGGCCTGTCGCGTGGCCGTCTCGGCGTAGAGCGGCAGGTCGGCGGCGAGCCCGGCCGCATGGGTGAGCAGTTGGCGGATGGTGACGCGGTCTTTCATGGCCCCGCGGAAGGCGGGGACGTACCGCGCGACCGGCGCGTCGAGCGCGAGCGCCTCCTGGTCCACCAGCAGCATGCACGCCGTCGTGAGACCCACGACTTTGGTGAGCGAGGCGAGATCGTACAGGGTCCCGGGCTCGACCGGACGCGAGTCGTCGAGGCCGTAGTGCCCCACCGGCGCGAGGAGAGCGAGCCGGCCGTGCCGTCCGACGGCGACCACCGCGCCTGGGAACGCGCCGCTGTCCACCTCCGACCGGAGATAGTCGATGACCGCCGCCAGCTTCGTGCTGTCGAAGCCGAGGGCCGCGGCGGGGGCCCGCGGGATGCCGGCGCTCACAGGGAGCGGCGGCCCGGTGCGCCCGCACGCGGCTAGGGATCCGGCGAGCGCGAGCAGCGCGCCTGGCTTCACGGTCGGGCGTCCGGGACGGCGACGCCCCAGCCGACGGGGTAGTCCGGGGGAATCCGGGTCGGGAGGTGGCCGCCGATCGGAACCCGGCCGAGCAGCGCGAGCGCCACCGCGCGCTCCGAGGCGCGGACGCCGCTCCAGGCGATGAGGTACGACTTCACGCCCGGGATCTGGCTCAGGAGGTAGGGACTGCCGAGCGAGACCAGCACGGTGGGACGCGCGCTGTCGGTTGCCGCGACCAGCTGCGCCAGCGAATCGGGGAGGGCGATGTTCCCGCGCGCCGAGATCGGTCGCACGTTGGCGACGAAGACCGCCGCCGGCGCCCGCGCGACGACAGTGCGCGCCGAATCGTACGACAGCGTGCCCGACATCGGCCACAGCCGGAAGTAGTCGACCGTGTCGCCTCCCTGCCGCAGCAGCTCCGCGAGGTATTGGCCGACGGTGGCATTCGCCTCGTCGGCATACGCGATCAAGGCGAGCCGGCCGGGGCGCGTGCGCAGGGCGTGCAGCCGCCCGCCGACGTCGCGTACCAGTGTGAGGGAACGAACCGCCATGTCGGTGGCCGCGTCTTGGAGCCGCCGGCTGCCGACGAGGTGCATGATCGAGTCGAGGGGCACGGTGCGGCGCTGGAACAGTCCGAGCCGCCGCTTGATCTCGAGCACGCGCCGCACCGACCGCGCGAGCCGCTCTCCCGTGATCCGTCCAGCGGTCACCGCCGCCGTCATCGCGTTCAGCGCTGAGTCGGGATCGGCCGGGATGAGCAGCAGGTCCGAGCCGGCGAGGAACGCCCGCACGGTCGCTTCGCCGGCGCCGTATTTCGCCACGATCGCGCCCATCGTCAAGGCGTCGGTCACCACCAGACCGCCGAACCGCAGCGAGTCGCGGAGCAAACCGGTGAGCACCGCGGCCGACAGTGTCCCGGGGTCGGTCGACCCGGTGAGGGCGGGGAAGGCGATGTGTGCGCTCATCACCACGTCCGCGCCGGCGGCGATCCCGGCCCGGAACGGCACCAGCTCGAGCGAATCGAGTCGCGCGTAACCGGCCGTGATCACCGGGAGGCCGATGTGGGAGTCGGTCTGCGTGTCGCCGTGGCCGGGGAAGTGCTTGAGGGTGGCGAGCATCCCGTGCTCGTGCAGGCCCTCCACGTACGCCGCCACGAGGCGGGCCACCATGCGTGGATCCTCGCCGAACGACCGGACGTTGATGATGGGGTTCGCCGGGTTGTTGTTGACGTCGGCGTCGGGGGCGAAATTGACGTGGATCCCGACCGCCCGGCCCTCTGCCGCGGCGGCCGCGCCGATGGCGTACGCGTCCCGCGGATCGCCGGTGGCACCGACCGCCATCATCTGAGGAAAGGCGGTGGCGCCCACGACCCGCATGCCCGCACCCCATTCCAGATCGGCCGAGACCAACAGCGGCAGCCGGGACCGCCGTTGCAGCGCGTTGAGCTTGGCGGCGATGTCGAGCGGCGAGCCGACGGAGATGATCAGGCCACCGATTTCCAGCGAATCGACCCACCGCGCCGCGACTTGAAAGAGCGAATCGTCGAGCGCGGTGTAGCTTCCGGAGAGCCACGGGATGACGAGCTGGCCCACTTGTTGGCGGACCGTGAGGGTGGCGAGGAGCGAATCGACGGACAGCGGGGGGACGGGGGACGGAAGACGGGGGACTGGTTGCCCCGACCGCCCAACTGCTTGACCGCCGGCACATCCCAGCACGACGGCAACGACCAGGAGTCTATGCGCCTGCATGCTCGCTCGCTGTTGGTGATGTTCGCCTGCGTCGTGGCTCCGCCCGCGGCCGCGCAGGTGCGCCCGGGGATCGAGGTGCTGGTGTCCGATTCCATCGGCCTGGTCACCGGCAAGCGCCTCGCCCTGCTGACCAACCAGAGCGGCGTGGACCGCCTGGGTCGGCGCGACGTCGACCTGCTGCGCGGGACACCGGGCGTCCGCCTGATGGCGATCCTCAGCCCAGAGCACGGACTCCGCGGGACGGAAGACCGTCCGGGGCTGCCCGACGCAGTCGACTCCGCGACCGGCCTCCCAATCTACAGCCTCTACGGCGGGACGTCCCTGCCCGCGATTGCCGCCCTCGATTCGGTGGACATCGTCCTGATCGACTTGCAGGACGTCGGCGCCCGCTACTACAGCTACCCCGTGACCGCGGTGCTGCTCATGCAGGAGGCGGCGCGCCGCGGCAAACCGGTGGTCGTGCTCGATCGGCCGAACCCGATCGGTGGCGTGGCCGTCCAGGGCAACGTGGGGACGGCGCGGGCCCTGGAGCGCGTCGGGGACTTTCTCCCGATCCCGATGCGCCACGGCATGACGCTGGGTGAGCTGGCGCGGTTCGCGAACGACGTGCTTGGGATCCACGCCCGTCTCACCGTGGTGCCGGCGGCGGGGTGGCGGCGGGCCATGTTCTACGACGACACCGGGCTTCCCTGGGTGCGGCCGTCCCCCAACCTGCCGACCCCCGAGAGCGCGATGCACTATGCTGGAACCTGCCTGTTCGAGGGAACGAATCTGTCGGTAGGGCGGGGGACCACGTTCGCGTTTCAGGTGGTGGGCGCGCCGTGGCTCGATACCGGCGCCGTGTTGTCGCGGCTGCGGATTTGGGGACCGTGGGCGCAGGGCGCGTTGACGGGTGTGGAGGTTTCAGGCGTGGCGTTCACCCCACGGGCCCCGACTGACGGCAAGTACGAGAACGTCGTGGTGCGCGGCATTCGCCTGCGCGTGACGGATCGGCGGCGGTACGATCCAACGCGCGCCGCCATTCTGATGCTGGGGGCGATCCGAGCGTCGCAGCCCGATTCGCTGCGCTTCGACGGGACGCGGTTCGATCGGCTGGCGGCTGGATCGGAGCTGCGTCGCGCGATTCTCGCCGGCCGCGTCGGTGAAGCGGTATGGCGGGTCTGGGAGGGGCGGCTGGCGCGGTTTCAGCGTCTGCGCGCCAAGTACTTGCTCTATTGAGAGTTTTGCCGACCCTCGCTACTTTCCCCCCGCTATGAATGTGATCCCCCAGCGGGTGCGAGACGGCTTCGGGAATCTGCTCGATCCACTCGCCGCCGCTCTCATCCGCCTGCACGTTCGGCCCAACCTCATCACCACCGTCGGCACGCTGATCGTGATCGCGTCGGCCGCGGCATTCGCCGTTGGGCGGGTGCGGTGGGGTGGGGCGCTGCTGCTGGTTTCCGGCCTGTTCGATATGGTGGACGGTCGGGTGGCGCGCCGGGGCCACATGATCACGACGTTCGGGGCGTTCTACGACTCGACGCTCGACCGCGTCGGCGAGGCGGCCTTGTTCAGCGGAATCGCGGTCTACTTTCTGCTCGGCGGCGTAGCGCCTCCGCGGATGACGCTCGCGGTGCTCGCGTGCTTCGTCGGGCTCACGGCGTCGCTCCTGGTCTCCTACACGCGGGCCCGCGCGGAGGGGTTGGGCCTCACCGTCAAGGTGGGCATCGCGCAGCGGGCCGAGCGGGTGCTCCTCTTGGGCGTCCCGACGATGTTTCTCGGGGCCGGGAACCATGGGACGTTGTTGTTCTGGATCGTCGCTGCTCTCGCGCTCGCCACGTCGGTGACGGTGGTGCAGCGGATGGTCTACGTCGCGCGCATCGCCGCCGGGCCATCGGTGCGGCAGCCGCCGCACCAGCGGGAGACGCTCCCCGGACACGCGCCGGCACTGCAGTCGCGGAAAGGACAGTGATCGTGGCACGGCAGGAGGGCCGCGACATCGCGCCGGCCACGGGTAAGCTCGGCGTGATGCTCGTCGGACTGGGTGCGGTGTCGACCACGTTCATCGCGGGCGTGGAGCACGTCCGGCGGGGGACCGGGCTGCCGGTCGGATCGCTCACGCAGATGGGAAAGATCCGCCTCGGCAAGCGGACGGAGAAGCGCGCACCGAAGATCAAGGACTTCGTGTCGCTCGCGGACGTCAAGGACCTGGTGTTCGTCGCGTGGGATCCGATTCCCGACGACGCCTACGGTGCCGCCCGCAAGGCCGGGGTACTCGAGCCACACCACCTGGAGCCGATCGCCGACTTCCTCAAGGGGATCAAGCCTCTGCCGGCGGCGTTCGACCAGTACTACGTGAAGCGGCTCACCGGCACCAACGTGAAGAGCGGGAAGACCAAGCGAGAGCTCGCCGAGCAGTTGCGCCAGGACATCCGCGACTTCAAGAAGCGGTCGGGCGCCGCCCGGCTGGTGATGATCTGGGCCGCCTCGACCGAAGTGTTCCTCACGCCGGGCCCGGCGCACCAGAGCCTCGCGGCGTTCGAGAAGGCCATGGAGCAGAACGACCCGGCGATCGCGCCATCGATGCTCTACGCTTACGCCGCGCTGATGGAGAACGTGCCGTTCGCGAACGGCGCGCCCAATCTCACGGTGGATATCCCCGCGCTCGAGCGGCTCGCCGAGGAGCGCACCCTCCCCATCGGCGGCAAGGATTTCAAGACCGGTCAGACGATGATGAAGACCGTGCTCGCGCCGGCCTTCAAAGCGCGCATGCTCGGGCTGGCCGGCTGGTACTCGACCAACATCCTGGGCAACCGCGACGGCGAGGTGCTCGACGACCCCGAGTCGTTCAAGACCAAGGAGGAGTCGAAGCTCGGCGTGCTCGAGTACATCCTCCAGCCCGACCAGTATCCCGAGTTGTACGGCAACGTGTTCCACAAGGTGCGGATCAACTACTACCCGCCCCGCGGCGACAACAAGGAAGGCTGGGACAACATCGACATCTTCGGATGGCTCGGCTATCCGATGCAGATCAAGGTCGACTTCCTGTGCCGCGACTCGATCCTGGCGGCGCCGATCGTGCTCGACCTCGCGCTGTTCTTCGACCTCGCGCAACGCGCGCGGCTGTGCGGCATCCAGGAGTGGCTCTCCTTCTACTTCAAGAGCCCGCAGACCGCTCCCGGCCTCTACCCCGAGCACGATCTCTTCATCCAGCAGACCAAGCTCAAGAACACCTTGCGGTGGCTGATGGGCGAGGACCAGATCACCCACCTCGGCATCGAGTACTACGAGAAGGCGTGAGCGTCGCGCAGTACGTCGTCACGGCCGCCGGCCTTGTCGCGATCGTCTGGGTGCTGTGGTATTTCCTGTTCTCGAGCGGGCCCGCGGCGGCCGCGGCGACGGTCGGGGGCGTGCAGGAGGTGCGGGTTACCGTGAAGGGCGGCTACACCCCCGACACCGTCGTGGTGCGGGCCGGGACGCCGGTGCGGCTCCAGTTCTACCGCGACGAGACCGCGGACTGCTCGGAGCGCGTCGTGTTCGAGGACTTCGGGATCGACACGGCGCTACCGGCGTTTCAGACCACCACCATCGAGTTCACGCCGGACGAGGCCGGGGAATTCCGTTTCCGCTGTGGCATGCACATGCTCAAGGGTCTCCTGGTCGTAGAGCCGGCCACGTCCGACCGCCGGCCGTCGGCCTCGCCCCACAAGTTCCATGAGTAAGGCCCGCATCGTGCTGCCGATCGAGGGCATGAGCTGCGCCTCCTGTGCCGCCACGGTGCAGGAGGCGCTGACCAGCGCCGGCGGCGTGGCGAGCGCCACGGTGAACTACGCCACGGCAAAGGCCGCAGTGGACTACGACGACGCGCAGACGCACGTCGCCGAGCTGATCCAAGCCGTCCGCGCGGCGGGCTACGACTGCGGCAAGGCCGGCGTGACGTTCACCGTCGAACAGCTCCACTACGCGCCGAGCGTCGTGCCACTCGAGCAGGCGCTGCGCCGGGTGCCGGGGGTGATCCGCGCCGTGGCCAACCAGGCGACGGAGACTGCGACGGTGGACTACATCCCGGGCGCCACCACCGCCCAAGAGCTGGAGCGAGCGGTCGAGCAGGCGGGCTTCCGGGTCGCCGAGCCGATCGCCGCCGAGGATCCAGTCCAGCGGGAGCGCTTGGCGCGCCACCGCGAGATCCGCACGCTCACCGGGAAATTCGCGCTCGCGGCCGCCGTGACGGTCGTCAGCATGCTCGGCTCCATGCTCCTCATGGCCCACGACGCCGACGTCACGCTGAGACAGGTCGATTTGTTGGGGCGGCTGCTCATGCCGCTCGCGCTGCGGTTGCAGGAGGGACTGGCGGGTCGCGGCGCCATCGACCCGGGCTGGATCAAGGTGGGACTCGCGATCCTCACCCTGCCGGTCGTCGTCTGGTCGGGCCGCCCGTTCTATCGGGGGACGTGGAGTGGGTTCAAGCACCGCACCGCCGACATGAATACGCTCATCGGCGTCGGCACGGCTGCCGCTTACCTGTACTCGCTCGCTGCCACCTTTGCCCCCCAGCTGTTCACCGGCGCCGGACGACAGGCGGACGTCTACTACGAGGCCGTGTCCGCCATCATCGGGCTGATCCTCCTCGGGCGATTGCTCGAGGCACGCGCCAAGGGCCGGACGTCCGAGGCGATCCGCCGCCTTGCGGGGCTGGGCGCGCGAAGCGCGCACGTCGTGCGGGATGGCAAGGAGGTCGAGCTCGCGGTCGAGGCCGTGGTACCCGGCGACCTGGTGATCGTCAAACCCGGAGAGAAGATCCCGGTGGACGGCATTGTCACCGAGGGCACCTCGGCCGTGGACGAGTCGATGCTCACGGGGGAGCCGATGCCGGTGCCGAAGCGGATCGGCGACGAGGTCGTGGGCGCGACCCTGAACACGACCGGCAGCGTGACGTTCCGCGCGACGCGCGTGGGGAAGGATTCGGCGTTGGGGCAGATCGTCCAGCTGGTGGAAGACGCGCAGTCGACCAAGGCGCCGATCCAGCGACTCGCCGATCGAGTGGCCGGCGTGTTCGTGCCGGTCGTGATCGCGCTCGCCATCGCGGCGTTCGTCGTCTGGTTCGATCTGGGACCCGAGCCCGCGCTCGTGTTCTCGACCGTGGCGTTCGTGACCGTGCTGATCATCGCCTGTCCCTGCGCGCTCGGGCTCGCGACCCCCACGGCGATCCTGGTGGGGACGGGCAAAGCCGCCGAGCATGGGATCCTCATCCGCAGCAGCGAGGCCCTCGAGCGGTTGTCCGCCGTGCGCACCGTGCTGCTCGACAAGACGGGGACCATCACGGAGGGCCGGCCGAGCGTGACGCATATCATCACGGCCAAGCGACCGGACGGCACGCCCCTGTCGGCATCCGAGGTGCTCAAGTGGGCGGCCGCCGTCGAGCAGCGCTCCGAGCACCCGCTGGCGCTGGCGGTGACCAAGGCGGCGAAGGACCGGCAGGTGGACATCCTTCCGGTCGAGAAGTTCGCGGCGATGGAAGGCCGGGGCGCGCGGGGGACCGTGGATCGGCGGATCATCGAGGTGATCTCGCTCCGCCACGCGCGCGAGCGTAGCCTCGAGCTCGGCACCCTCGGGTCGGACGCCGACCGGCTTGCGGCCCAGGGACGCACGCCGGTGATCGTGGTGGTGAACAACACGGTGTACGCCGTGATCGCGATCTCGGACCCGATCAAGCACACCGCCAAAGACGCCATCGCCTACCTGAAGCGCATGGGGCTCGCCGTGAAGATGGTGTCCGGCGACTCGAAGCGGGGGGCGGAGGCGGTGGCGAAGGAGGTCGGGATCGAAGACGTCCTCGCCGAGGTGCTGCCGTCGCAGAAGGCGGATATCGTCAGGAAGCTCCAGCGGCAGGGCAAGCACGTGGCGATGGTCGGGGATGGGATCAACGACGCCCCGGCGCTGGCGCAGGCGGATGTGGGGATCGCCATCGGCACGGGGACCGACGTCGCGATGGAAGCGTCCGACGTAAGCCTGATGCGCGGCGATCTGCGCGGCGTCGTGACCGCGATTCAGCTGTCTCGACGCACCGTGCGGACCATCCAGCTGAATCTGTTTTGGGCGTTCCTCTACAACGTGATCGGCATTCCGGTGGCCGCCGGTGTGCTGTATCCGTTCTTCCACGTGCTGCTCTCGCCGGTGCTCGCGAGCGCGGCCATGGCGTGGTCGAGTCTGAGCGTGGTTCTGAGCAGCCTGACGCTGCGGCGCTTCCGGCCGGCGTGGACCTGAGGACGGAACGGGAGGAGCGGTGCGATACTTCCATCGGACGACCCTGAGCCCCGACGACGTCCTGGCGCAGGCCCGGGCGTTCTTCGGCGCGCGGCTCGCGCCCGCGGACGAGGCGGCGCGACGGCGCAGCTACGCCGGCGCGCTCGGCAAGGTGACGATCACCGCCCGCGCCGAGGGGGGACACTACACGTTGGTGGAGGTTGGCACCGATCAGGTCGGCGAGTCGGAGCTCGACCGGCTGGCCAAGCGGTTCCTCGCCGAGGTGCACAAGCAGGTGGAGCCCGGGCACGATCTCCGGGGCGCGTACTAGCCGGCGACCTTGGCGCCGTAGCCCGCCTTCGCGACCGCCGCGATGAGCTGGTCGGTGGTGGCGGAGTCGTCGTTGAAGTCCACCTCTGCTTCGCCGCTCTCCAGGTCGACGACGGCGGAGTAGACGCCGCTCGCTCCCTTGAGCGCCGTCTCGACCTTCGCCCGGCAGTGCCCGCACGTCATCCCGGTTACGCGCAACTTCAATGTCGCCATCGGTCCTCCTCGCGCCGGAGCTTGATTTGCCCGCCCCGTCCCGCCAAGTTTCACGCCCACTACAATTTACGTCATGGTATCGCGCGCCGCTTCGACCCGCCACTCGCCGCCCATTCCGGCGGGCCTCGGCCGCGATCAGTTGCTCGAAATCTATCGCTACTTGCGGCTCACCCGAGTGCTGGAAGAGCGCCTCAGCGCCCTGTACCGCCAGAGCAAGGTCATCGGCGGCTTGTTCCGCTCGCTTGGGCAGGAGGGGGAGTCGGTCGCCTCGGCGTACGCCCTCACCCGCGGCCGGAACCAGGACATCCTCTCGCCGCTGATCCGGAACCTGGGCGCGATGCTCGTGATGGGCGCCGCGCCGATCGAGATCCTGCGCCAGTACATGGCCAAGGCCGAGAGCCCCACGCACGGGCGCGAGCTGAACGTCCACTTCAATGACCTCGAGAAGGGCTACCTCGGACAGATTTCGCACCTCGGCGACATGATTCCGGTGATGGCGGGGATCGCGCTGACGTTCAAGCTGCGCGGCGAGCCCCGCGTCGGGCTCGTCTACATCGGTGACGGCGGGACCTCGACCGGCACCTTCCACGAGGGGCTCAACTTCGCGGCGGTGCAGAAGGTGCCGCTGGTGGTGATCGCGGAGTACAACCGCTGGGCCTATTCGACGCCGCCCGAGAAACAGTTCGCCGTGAAGGACCTGGCGGACAAGGCGAAGGGCTACGGCGTCCCGGCGGTCACGGTGGACGGGAACGATGTGGTCGCCGTGTACGACGCCACCAAGTTCGCGGTGGAGCGGGCGCGACGCGGTCACGGCGTGCACTTCATCGAGGTGAAGACGTACCGCCGCACAGGCCACGCCGAGCACGACGACCAGCACTACGTGCCCAAGGAGGAGCTCGACTGGTGGGCGAAGGAGAACGACCCCGTCGACCGCTACGTGCAGCAGGTCCTCCAGAACGCATGGGCTGAGGAGCGCGAGCTCAAGACGATCGACGCGGAGGTGACGGCGGAGGTCAACGAGGCCACGGACGCGTGCGCGGACGAGCCGCTCCCACCGGGTGAGTCCGCGCTCGGCGGTGTGTACGCCGCCGCGCCCGCTGCGCCACCCCACTGGTACCGAACCCTCTGATGGCGGACGTCACGTACCTCGAAGCGTTGCGCCAGGGGCTCTGGGAGGAGATGGAGCGGGATGAGCACGTCTTCATCCTGGGAGAGGACGTAGGGGCCTACGGCGGCGCGTTCAAGGTCACCGACGGGTTCACCAAGCGATTCGGCGAGCAGCGCGTGATCGACACGCCCATCTCGGAGGCGGCGATCGTCGGCGCGGCGGCCGGCGCGGCCCACATGGGTATGCGGCCCGTCGCCGAGATGCAGTTCATCGACTTCATCTCCTGCGCCTACGACATGCTCACCAACTACGTAGCCACCGCGCGCTATCGCGCCGGGCTCGCGACACCGATCGTGGTGCGAGGGCCGTGCGGCGGGTACGTGCGGGGCGGCCCGTTCCATTCGCAGAACCCGGAGGCGGCGTTCTTCCACACCCCGGGCCTGAAGATCGTCTATCCCGCCACCGCGCGGGATGCCAAGGGACTGATCAAGGCGTCCATCCGGGACGACGATCCGGTGATCTACCTCGAGCACAAGTGGCTGTATCGTCGCATCAAGGAGACGCTGCCGGATGGCGAGGAGATCCTCACGCCGATCGGCGAGGCGCGGCTCGCGCGCGAGGGCAAGGATCTCTCGATCGTCACATACGGGGCGACGGTCTGGAAATCGCTCGACGCGGCGGACCAGCTGGCGAAGGACGACGGCCTCGCGGTCGAGGTCCTCGACCTCCGCACGCTTTTGCCGATGGACGACGCCGCGATCATGCGGACGGTCCAGAAGACCAACAAGGTGCTGATCGTGCACGAGGACACGCGCACCGGCGGCGTCGCCGGCGAGATCGCCGCGCGCATCAACGAGCAGGCATTTGCCTGGCTCGATGGTCCCATCATGCGGGTGACGGCCCATGACGTGCCCCTGCCGTATGCGCCGACATTGGAGGATTTCGTCCTACCCCAGACGGACGACATTGTGAAGGCGGCCCGTTGGTTAGCCGCCTACTGAGGTGTCAGGTGTTGGGTGTCGGGTCTCAGGGTCTCCCGACACCTGACACCCGGCACCCGACACCTTTGGAGACGTCATGGCTCGCATAGACGTACTGATGCCGCAAATGGGCGAGTCGATCGCCGAAGGAACGCTTTCCAAGTGGCTCAAGCAGCTCGGCGACGAGGTGAAGCGGGACGAGCCGCTGTTCGAAATCTCGACCGACAAGGTCGACGCCGAGATCCCCGCGCCCACGGCGGGCGTCCTCGCCGAGATCAAGGTGCAGGAGGGGCAGACGGTCCCGGTGCAGACGCTCGTGGCGGTGATCGAAACCGACAAGGCTGCGGCGGCGTCGCCCGCGGCGCCCCCCGTCGCGGCAGCCCAGCGGGCGTCCTCCGCGGCTCCAACGGCGCCCCCCGTCGTAGCAGCCCAGCGGGCGCCCGCTGCTCCGGGGGGCGCCGTCGTCGCCGCGCCGAAGGGAGACGGCGCGGAGACCGCCGAAGAGCGCCTGCGCCGCAAGTCCACGCCGCTGGTACGCAAGATCGCGGCCGAGCACCAGGTCGATATCGCCAGCATTCCCGGGACGGGCTTCGCGGGCCGAGTGACCAAGCAGGACATCCTCGGTTTCATCGAAACCGGTGCGAAGACGCCGGGGGCTCTCGCCTCCCGCCTCCCGTCTCCTGCGCCGTCCGGGCCGCTCGTGCACCCCGTGGTCGCGCCCTGGCCCGGCGACCGGGTCGAGCCGTTCTCGAAGATCCGCAAGATCACGGCGGATCACATGACCATGTCGCGTCGCACGTCGGCGCACGTGACGAGCTTCTTCGAGGTCGATTACAGCCGCGTCGCCGAGCTCCGCCGGAAGCACAAGGCGGCGTACGCCGAGCGCGGGGTGAGCCTCACCTATCTCGCGTTCATCGCGAAGGCGTGCGGCGAGAACCTGCGGAAGCATTCGGTGGTGAATGCGGCCGTCTCGGGCGACAACATCATCTACCGCCACGACGTGAACATCGGCATCGCCGTGGCGCTCGACTGGGGGTTGATCGTGCCGGTCGTGAAGCGCGCCGACGAGCTGTCGCTCGCGGGGCTGGCCCGCGCGATCAGTGACCTGGGTGAGCGCGCGCGGACCAAGAAACTCTTGCCCGACGAGATCCAGCGCGGCACCTTCACCATCACCAACCCGGGGGTGTTCGGCTCCTACGCCGGCGCGCCCATCATCAACCAGCCCCAGGTCGCCATCCTCGGCGTGGGCGCGATCGAGAAGCGGCCCAAGGTCGTGACGCTGCCCGACGGCACCGACACGATCGCCATCCGCACGATGGGCATGGTCTCGATGTCGTACGATCATCGCGTCGTCGACGGTGCGGATGCGGACCGGTTCCTCGCGGACGTGAAGCGGACGCTCGAGGACTTCCCCGAGGGAGCGATCTAGCCATGCCCAAGGTGCTTACCGCGGCGCGGGTGCGCGTGCCCCCGACCAACGAGGCGGACTACCTGGCCACGCTGCGGGAGCTGTGCCAGTTCGCCGATGCGCGGGGCCAGCGCATCTGGCTGTTCCGCAACGCCAAGGACCCGCAGCTGTTCACCGAGTTCTCCGAGAGCCAGACCGAGATGTCGCACCGCGCCCAGGCGTCGCGGCTGCCGGAGGAGATCAAGCTCGAGAAGCGGCTGCAAAGCCTCGGCACCTACGCGTCGGATGCCTGGGAGCTGTGGACCGAGGTCTCACTCGCGGCTCCCGCCGAGGCGTAGGCGCGACGATGGCGGGGCGAACGATCGTGGTGGACGGGGAGACGTGGGAGGTCGCCCCGTCGGGGCGTACGACGGTCTACGACCGCGATCAGTTCGGGGTGGTGTTCGAGCAGGGGACCGGCCCCGAGCGCCGCCGTCGCTACACGCGCTTCGCGCCCGTGGGCAGCCGCAGTCCTGACCGCGCGTTAGCCGAGCTGTCCGTGCGGGAGCTGGTGGAGCTGTTTCGCCAATCGCAGCCGGCCTGGACCGCGCCGGAGGGCGCCTACGGAACGCGTTGACCTGCATTGTCATTCGACGGCATCGGACGGCGAGTATCCCCCGGCCGAAGTCGCGCGGCGCGCGCGGGTCGCGGGCCTGGCGGCGATCGCCCTGACCGACCACGACACCACCGGCGGCGTGCCCGAGGCGACCCGCGCCGGTGAGGGGCTCGGTGTGCGCATCGTGTCCGGATGCGAGTTCAGTGTGAAGGCGCCCTGGGGCGAGCTGCACCTGCTCGCCTACTTCCTGCCGCCTGGTCATCCGCGACTGGAGGAGTTTCTGGCCGGCACCCGCGCCGCACGGTACCGGCGTGCCGAGCGGATCGTCGGGCACCTGCGTCGGCTCGGTATCGACATCGAGCTCGAGGACGTCGTAGCGACGGCGGATGGTGGGGCGCTGGGACGCCCCCACGTGGCGCGGATCCTGGTGGAGCTCGGGGTCAGCGCCGATATGAACGAGGCCTTCACTACCTACCTGGGCCGGGGCAGGCCGGCGTACGTCGAGAAGCCGCTCCCGACCTTGGGCCAGGTCGCCGACCTGGTACACGCGGTCGGTGGGATCGTGGTGGCCGCGCACTTGGCGGACCATGGGACTGAAGGTCAGATCCGGCAGTTTCAGGCGGATGGGCTCGACGGCGTCGAAGTGCGGCACCCCAGCCATTCCGCCGGGGCCGAGCGACGACTCACGGCGCTCGCCCAGCGCCTCGGGCTCGCGATCAGCGGTGGCTCCGATTGGCACGGCGACACGGAGCTCGGCGCCACGCATGCCCCCCTCGGCGGGCTGGAGATTCCGATGGCCTGGCTCGAAAAACTCGAAGAGCGTCGCGCGACGACGTCACGCGAAAGCGTCGCGCAGACCCGTACGGAGACCCCATGAGCGAGCTCCTGGCCGTCGGCAGCAAAGCGCCCGTGTTCAGCGCGGCCGCGTCGGACGGCAAGACCTACAGCCTGACCGACGTGCTGAAGACCAAACAGGTCGCGCTGATCTTTTACCCCGGGAACAACACCCCCGGCTGAAACCGCCAACTCTCCGCCGTGCGCGACGAGATGACCAAGTTTCAGAGAGCCGGCATCCAGCCGTTGGGTGTGAACCCGGCTGGCGTGGAGAGTCACGCGAGCTACGTAGACAAGCTCCGCTTCAACTTCCCGCTGCTCTCCGACCCGGACCGCGCGATCGCGCGAGCCTACCGCGCGGTGAAGGATGACGACAAGGGCATCCAACGCTCCGTGTATGTAGTGCAGCGGAACGGCACGATCGCCTTCGCGCAGCGCGGCGCGCCTCCCGTGGACGAGATCGTCGCGCATGCCTCCTGACTTTCGCGGCAAGGTCGCTCTCGTGACGGGCGTGGGTCGCGTGGGACAGATCGGGCACGCGGTCGCCCGCGGGCTCGGACGGGCGGGGGCTCGCCTCGTCGTGGCGGACGTGAACGCGGCCGAGGTTGGAGCGCGGGCGCAGGAATTCACGGCGGAAGGCTTCACCGTCCAGGCCGCCGCGGGTGATCTGACGACGCCGGACGCCGCGCGCGGGGCGGTGGTCGCGGCGCGCGAGCGCTTCGGGGGGCTCGACGTGGTGGTGAACGTCGCGGGCGGCCTCGTGAGCTATGGCCCGGTGCTCGATCTCAAGCCGGCGCAGGTCGAGCGCGAGCTCGCGATCAACATCAAGACGACGTTCTACGTGTCTCAGGCGGCGATCCCCGCGCTGCGCGCGCGCGGCGGCGGGGCCATCGTGAACTTCGCGTCCGCGGCCGTCCTGAGGCCGCAGAGTGAGATGGCCGTCTACATCGCGGCCAAGTCCGCCGTCGCCGGGCTCACGCACGCGCTGGCGCGCGAGCTGCGCGACGACGGGATCCGGGTGAATGCTGTGGCGCCGGGCACGATGAAGACGCAAGACAACCTCGTACAAATGAAAGGCGCCAAGGTACGCTGGGTGGAGCTCGAGGATCTGGTCGCCGCGGTGCTGTACCTGGCCAGCGACGAAGCCCGCGCCGTCAGCGGCGAGATTCTCGCGGTGACCGGAGGAGACCTCTAGGCGTGGAGCTCGCGGGCCGGCGAGCGTTGGTCACCGGGGCCGGCCGCCGGGTGGGGCAGGCGATCGCCGTCGGGCTGGCGCGCGCCGGTTGCGACGTCGCTATCCATTATCACGGCTCCCGCGCGGGCGCGGACGCCACCGTCCGCGAGATTCGCGCCTCGGGCCGCCGCGCCGACCTGGTAGCGGCCGACCTGCGGGATGCGGCCGCCGCCCGCCGCCTGGCCGATGAGGCGGCCGCGTCCCTGGGGGGCCTCGACGTCCTCATCAACTCCGCGGCCGTCATGGTCGAACAGTCGGTCGAGGACGTGACGCCCGAGACCTGGGACGCGACGCTCGATCTGAACCTGCGGGCGTATTTCTTCGTCGCTCAGGGCGCGATTCCTCATCTGCGGCGCGCCCGCGGCAAGATCGTCAACCTCGCCGACGAGGCGGCGTTCGAGCCGTGGCCGCGGTACGTGCCGCACTGCGTGAGCAAGGCGGGAGTCGTGATGCTGACGCAGGTTCTCGCCCGCGCCCTCGCGCCCGACGTCACCGTCAACGCGGTGGCGCCCGGCGCGGTGCTCCTGCCGGAGGCGTGGGACGACGCGACCCGCGAGCGCTTCGTGCGGACCACCCCGCTCCAGCGACTCGGCAGCCCCGACGATGTCGTGCGGGCCGTGCGTTACCTGCTCGAGGGCGGCGACTACGTCACCGGTACCACGCTCGTGGTCGATGGCGGCCGACTGATCCGATGAGCGATCCCGTCGTGATGCGGGACGTGATCGTCGTCGGGGGTGGCTGCTACGGCACCTTCTACGCGACGCAGCTCGCCAAAGCCCGGGAACGGGGCAAGGCGCGGTTCCGGCGCGTCCTGATCGTCGACCGCGATCCGGTCTGCCGTGCGCGGGCCGAGCTGGGCGAGGCCCCTGAGCGTGAGTTCGTGGCACGCGATTGGAGCGCGTTCTTCCATGAGTTCCTGGGGGCCGCCCAGCCTGCAAGCGCGGCGGAGCCGCAGGACTACATCGTGCCGTCCCCGCTCATGCCACACCTCATGTTCGAATGGGTGCTGGCGCGGGCGCGCGAGCGCTGGCCGGGGCGCACGATCGACGTGGCGCCGGTGCCGGGTACGCTCGGCACGCCGTACGACCGCATGGCCCCTCCGCCCAGCCGGACTCGCTACGTCTCGTTCGCCGACTGGATTTGTCCGACGCATTGCGTCGAGCCCGCCGTGTGTCCGGCGATCGGGAGCGCGCGGACCTGGGAGATGGGCGATGCGATACGCGCGCTCGCCGGGCGGTTGCGGGCGGCCGGGGAGCCGGTGCATGGGCCGGCCCTGTTCGAGTGCCGGCATCACGTATTCGGCGTCGGCACCTTCGCGGTCGCGATGGTACGCGCGGGCGACGCGATCGTACAGGCCGCGGGCGAGAGCGGCGCGGCAGCGGCGGTGCTGGTGGGGACGATCAGCTCGTGCCACGGAGCGCTGAACTTGTTGCGGATCGGCGCGGTAATGGGCGGTAAGAGGCGGTAATGGGCGGTATCGTACGGGAGCTCTACCGCCCTTTACCGTCCATTACCGCCCTCTACCGCTCATGACTCCCGAAGTCCGCCGGGCGCACGTCACCCGCGCCCGCGAGCTGTTCAACTCCGGCGACTATTGGGCCGCCCACGAGGCCCTGGAAACCGTCTGGCGTTCTATACTTAGTGACGGCCATGAGGACGCGGCGCGCGTCTGGCAGGGGTTGATCCAGGCGGCCGCCGCGTTGCTCCATCAGCGTCGTGGGAACCGGCATGGCGTTGCGGTGGTGGGGCAGGCGGCCCTCGACAAGCTGGCCGGCGATCAGCGGTGCGATGTAGAGCTCGAAACGGTTCGGTTCCGCGAGCAGCTGGCGCGAGCGCTCGCGGGCGAAGCCGAACCGCCGGGGCTGGAGCTGCGGGAGTGAGACGGAACTGAGGGCGGATGACCGACAAGGCGATGACCGGATACGACGTGATCATCGTGGGTGCGGGGCCCGCGGGGCTGTGCGCCGCGATGTACGCGGGGCGCGGTATGCTCAAGGCTCTCACCATCGAGCGCGGGGCCCCGGGCGGCGAGTTGCTGAATACCGACGTGATCGAGGACTACATCGGGTTTGAGAGCGTGAAGGGCTGGGAGCTCGCCCAGAAGATGACCGACCACGCGAAGAAGTTCGGCGCCGAGATTCGCACCGACACGGTCGAGAAGATCCGCAAGGCGCACGACGGCTGGTTCGATGTCGTGACGGCGGGGGGAACGACGTATCGGGCACCGGCCGTCATCCTGACGGCGGGTGGGACGCCCGTGAAGCTGGACGTGCCGGGCGAGAGATCGGACGCGGGGAAAGGCGTCTCGTACTGTGCCGTGTGCGACGGAGCGTTCTTCAAGGGCGAGATCCTCGCCGTGGTGGGCGGTGGCGACGCCGCCGTGGAGGAAGCCGACTACCTGACCCGCTACGCGACCAAGGTCTACATCGTGCACCGGCGGGATCAGCTGCGGGCGTCCAAGATCATCCAGCAGCGCGCGTTCGCGAATCCCAAGATCGAGCTGGTCTGGAACAAGCGCGTGGCCGAGATCAAGGGCACCGAGCGGGGCACGGATCACCTGGTGCTCGAGGACACGGTGACCGGCGAACGCTCGACGCTCCCCGTGGGTGGGGTATTCATCTTCGTGGGGTTCAAGCCCAATGCCGGCCTCGTCGACGGGCACGCGAAGCACGACGCAGGCGGCTACTTCGTCACCGACGACCGGATGATGACGTCCATCCCGGGTCTCTTCGCCGCGGGCGATGTGCGCAGCCAGCTGACGCGCCAAATCACGACGGCGGTGGGGGACGCGACCACGGCGGCGATCGCGGTGGAGAAGTATCTCACTGCCCTCCGGCAGACGGACTAGGCGAGCGCCCGTCATGAGAGTCGTCCAAATCCCCAACGGTCAGTTCGTCGAGAACTGCTACCTCGTGATCGACGACGCCACGGCCGAGTGTGCCATCGTCGACCCGGGTGAGGACGCGGACCTGATCGCGCGCCGGCTCGGTGCCGCGGGTGTCCGGCCGGTGGCGATCTGGCTCACCCACGCGCACGTCGACCACGTCTTGGGCGTCCCCCGCCTCAAGGCGGATACCGGCATCCCGGTCTGTCTCCACCCGGCGGACCGGATACTGTACGACCACGTTCCCGAGCAGGCGTTTGCGTTCGGGATGCGGGCGGAGCGCTTGCCGCCGCCCGATCGCGCGCTCGCGCACGGCGACCGCCTGTCGGTCGGCGCGCTCGAGTTCCGCGTCCGCCACGCCCCGGGGCATTCGCCGGGCAGTGTCGTGTTCGAAGGGCACGGCGCCGTGTTCGGCGGTGACGTGCTGTTCCAGGGATCGATCGGCCGGACGGACCTGCCTGGCGGCGACTTCGACACCCTGCTCCGGAGCATCGAGCGCGAGTTGCTTACGCTGCCGGATTCAACCATCGTGTACAGCGGTCATGGACCGGAAACCACCATCGGACACGAGCGCCGCGCCAATCCCTTCCTCACCGGCGCCCATCGCCTCGGCTAGGCCGCGGCCGACCTGCCTGCGCTGCGGCGCCGAGGTGCGGTCCACGCCGTGGGGCTGCAAGAACCCCTGCCCGAACTGCGGCTTCAACTACCCGCTGGGTGACTGCTCCGACTGAACCGATGAATCACCTGCTCGCCCTAGCGCTTCTGGGGCTGGACTGTCTCGTCCGCGCCTGGCGCATCCAGATCGCCGTCTGGACCGCGGGAGGCCGGCTCGCGTTCAGCGATGCCGTGAAGCTGAACCTCTACGGCGAGGCCGCGTCGCAGCTCACGCCCAATCGCCTGGGCGGCGAGCCCGCTCGGTTCCTCGGCCTGACGGAGGCCGGCCTCCGGCCGGTGACCGGAATTGTGGCGATCGGCGTCGAAGTGGCATGCGAGTGGCCCGTGTTTCTGCTGGCGGGCGCCGCGCTGGTCGTGTTCTACGTGCCCGATTGGCAGGACGCGGCGCGGATCTGGTTGCACCGCCACCGCGCGGGCGAGCTCGTGATCATCGAGATCGTCACGCTGCTCGTCTTGGTATCCGCCTATCTGCTGCAGCGCCTGGCGCGCGCCGGGTTCGTACGTCACCGCGTGCGCCGCCAATGGCGCGTGGCCTGGGCTCACGTGCGCCGCGCCCCCCGGTGGGCACTCGGGGTCGGGGCGCTCCTGACCGTGATCAGCGTCGCCGCCCGCGCCCTCATCCTCCCGGCGCTCGCCTGGGGCGTGCCCGGCCAGCCGCCCTTCAATCAGATGTTCTTCGGCGCGCTCGCTCTCCTGCATGCGCCCCTCGTCGTGCCGCTGCCGTCCGGGGGCGGCGGGCTCGAGGTGGCGTTCCTGAACGGGTTCGCGGGAGACTTCGGCGCACGCCAGGTCGCGATGCTGCTGTTGTGGCGGTTCTACACGGCGGGGCTGCTCACCGTGCTCGGCGTCTACGTTCTGGTGCGGTCCGTGGGCTACCACGCGGCCGTCCAGTTGTTCAAGGTCGGTTGGGGAAAGCGAAGAGGAGCAATGCCATGACGACACCACGGATCCGTCCACTGCCACCGGACCAGGCCGCGCCCGAGGTCCGGCCGATCTTCGAGACGTACCTGAAGGAGCGAGGGAACGTCCCCAACATGTTCCGGACGGTGGCGCTCCGGCCCAACCACCTGCGGACGATGATCGCCCACTTCCGCACGGTGATGGGCGAGGGCACCGTGCCCCCGCTCCTGAAAGAGCTGTTGTGGGTGCGCATTTCCCACTTGAACCGGTGCCGCTACTGACTCGGCTCTCACACTGTCTTGGCAAGACAGAAGGGCGCGAGCGCACCGCTGGTCGACGCGATCCTGGACAGGGGCGGGCGCGAGCCGATCGATGCGCTCGAGGCAGGATGGCGGGCGGCGCTCGACTACGCGGACGTGGTGCATCGCTCGGGGCACGAGGTCACCGACGAGCTGTACGGGAAGCTGCGTGCGGCGTGGGATGAGGGGCAGATCGTCGAGATCACCCTGGTCATCGGGATGACGGAGTATTTCAATCGATTCAATGACAGCTTGCGGGTTGAGCCTACGACGTGACTACGCGGTGGGCGCCGGCGTGATCGCCACCAACACGAGCGTGCGTTCGAGCGCCCTTGCCACCCCGTGCGGCACGCCCTGGGGCGCCAGAATCAAGTCTCCCGGCCCGGCTTCGACCGTCGTATCACCCACAACGAACCTCGCCTTTCCACTCACGACCACGTAGAATTTGTCGGCGCTGGCGTGCGTGTGCACCTTCTGCGCCTGTCCCGGCTCGAAGCAATTGAGGCCGACGAGGAGGCGCTCCGAGCGGAAGCAATCGATCTTGGTCATGGTCGTGGCCGAGAAGCGGGCCCGCTCGGAGAGGTGCTGCAGGAGATCCTGGGCATCCATGGGCGATTCCTGGTTCGAGACCGACGGGGCTGTAACCGAACGGACGGAGGCGATGAGCGCGACCCGTATCGAGCGTGACTCGTTGGGCGAGCTGCCGGTTCCCGCCGACGCGCTGTACGGGATTCAGACCGAGCGGGCTCGCCTGAACTTCCCTATTTCGCACGAGCGGCCCCTCGCCCCGCTCGTCGACGCCGTGATCCGGATCAAGAAGGCCGCCGCGCTCACCCACAAGGAAACGAAGCGTCTCGACGTGAAGCTCGCGGACGCGATCGTGCGCGCGGCGGACGAAGTGCTGGGCGGCGCGCACCGACACCAATTTGTGGTGGACCCGTACCAGGCCGGCGCGGGGACCTCGCACAACATGAACTGTAACGAGGTGCTCGCCAACCGTGCGAACGAGCTCCTCGGCGGCAAGCGCGGCGAGTACCAGCCGATCCATCCCAACGACCACGTCAACATGGCCCAGTCCACGAACGACGTGATCCCCACGGCGATCCGGCTCGCTGCGTTGGCGGAGCTCCCGACGCTGCTCGACGCGATGGGCCGGGTGGCCCGCGCCTTCCTCGGCAAAGGCAAGGCGTTCGATGCGATCCTCAAGGCCGGGCGCACGCACCTGCAGGACGCGACGCCCATTCGCCTGGGCCAGGAGTTCACCGCCTACGGGCACACCATCGAGCGGAACCGGGAGCGGGTCGCGCAGACGGCGGACGCCCTGCGCGACCTCGGGATCGGCGGCACGGCGGTCGGCACGGGGCTCAATGCCGAGCCCGCGTACCCGGCCCTGATGGTGAAGCACCTTCGGACCATCACGGACATCGAGCTGCGCGAGGGGAAAGACCGCGTCCAGCTCATGCAGTCCATGGGCGACGCGGCGGCGTTTGCGGGAGTGCTGCGCACCTACGCGATGGACCTCGGCAAGATCGCGAGCGATCTCCGGCTGCTCGCCTCGGGTCCGCGGACGGGACTCGCCGAGGTCGTCCTGCCGCCGGTCCAGCCGGGCTCGAGCATCATGCCCGGCAAGGTGAACCCCTCGATTCCCGAAATGGTGAACATGGTGTGCTACCAGGTGCTCGGCAACGACGTCACCATCGCGGCGGCGGCGGAGGCGGGACAGCTCGAGCTCAACGTGATGATGCCCGTCATCGCGCACAATCTCCTTTTCACCATGCTGATTCTGACGAATGCCTCCCGCGTGTTGGCGGAGCGGTGTGTGGAGGGCATCGAGGCCGATGCAGCGCAGTGCGAGCACTGGCTCGAACGCAGCCCGGCGCTGGTGACGGCGCTGGCGCCGAAGATCGGGTACGCCGAGGCGGCGAAGCTCGCGCAGGAGGCGGTGGCCAAGAACGTCACGGTACGCCAGCTGGTGATGGAGAAGGGCATTCTCAAGGGAAGAGATCTCGAAGCGGTGCTCGATGTGCTCGCCATGACCGAGCCGGGAGTGCCGGGCCAACGGAAGTGATCCGGAGACGGGCCGTCTGCAGTGCACACTCTATAGGAGGAGGAGCACGTATGAACTGGGTCGTCGCGGGTCTCATCGGTGGCGTCGGCGCGTTCTTCGCCGATTACGTCATGTGGGGGAAGGTCTTCACCGGTCCGGAAATGCGCGGGTTCGGCACGATGCCGCCCACGCCCGAGGAAGGGAAGAAAATGATGGCGTCGGCCATGCCCAAGGCGGCAGTGTTGGCGCTGGTCTTCGGTGTGCTGCTCGCGTGCGCCTACCAACGACTCAAGGGCGGACTGTGGGTGCAGGGTGGCGGTCCCCTGGCGGGGATGGAATTCGCGACGCTCCTCTGGTTGTGCACGATCGCGTTGTCGACGGTTGGCAGCGGCGTGTGGTATGACAAGGTGCGACCGCTCCTGAAGGCGACCTTCTGGTCGTGGCTCGTCCGGATGAACGTCGGGGGTCTCATCATCGGGATCCTCGTCAAGTAAGCGCCGTTCCCTTCATGCGCACGACCCTCTGGCTCGCGACGGCGCTGTCGCTGACGGCCGTTCCGTCCGCGCACGCGCAGCACCGCTTCCGCATCGGCCCGACGGTGTCTTCGATCTCGCTCGAGGACCAGTCGGGGAACGGGCACAGTTTCTCGTCGTTCGGCGGCTCGGCCGCGCTCATCACGGGGGACGACGGTGAGACGGGGCTGACGATCTCCCGCTACCACGATCTCTCGACTGACGGCCGGACGCGCCGTCTGACGCTCGTTGGGCTCGACTCCTACTACTACCCGGTCGGAACCCGCGGCCTCGCTCCGTTCGCGGCGACCGAACTGGGCCTCGCCCGGGTCACCGAGTCGGCCTCGCTGTGCCCGCTGCTCTGCCAGGACACCGTGTCCACCTCGAGCCAGTTCGCGCTGGCGTTTGGACTCGGGGTACGGGTCAATGTCGACCGGGGCGTCGTGATCGTGGAAGGGCGTTTTCTCCAGGTCCCCGGCAGCCAGATCCAGGCGCTCGAGGCGCGTGCCGCCGCGGCTATCGCCCTTGGTAGCCCGCGCAAGGGCGAGTTCCTCGGGGGCACGCTCGGGCCGGCGGTGAGCGTCTTCATCCCGATTTCGGGACCGCTCCGGAGCCGCGGTCCCTTCGGGGGGGTTCGATTCCGGCGCGATACCAAGAAGCCGGGGAGCGTCGGCCTGGAGATCGCCTACGCACCGCTCAAAATCACCGGCAGCTGCGCCCCGCCCGGGTGCGAGCCGAACGCGATCCTGTTCGCACCGGGTTACGAAGCGTCGGTTCGGCCAGCGTGGGGGCGGCTCTACGCCGAGGCGGGACTCCTGCTCGCCGGCGTGTACACCCAGGGCCCCGACCGCGGCATCGCCCAGGGAGCGCACGGGGGTCTGGGCGCCGACGTGGACGGCGCCCGGATCACGTGGAACCTCAATGCGCGCCTGTTGTGGCTGCAGCGCAACTCAGGGGAGAATGTGTTCGGAGTGCAAGTCGGGGCCTCCCTCAGCCCTCGAATCGGTGGCGTGCGGTAGAGAGCGGGGAGCGGTGAGCGGTTCGTTCCGATGCGCCGGAGGGTGCCGCTCCCTGCTCCCATTGAATCCCCGAACTCCCTCTCGCATATTAACTCCCATGCGCGTCACCACCTGGGCGGAGTACGGGCTGATCGTCTCGCTCAACCTCGCGAAGTGCGCGGGGCGGGGGCCGATCGCGGCGCGCGAGCTTGCCGAGCAGGAGCGCTTGCCCCACGACTACGTCGAGCAAATTCTGCTGCGCTTGCGGCGTGCCGGCCTGGTGGATTCGGTCCGGGGCGCCAAAGGCGGTTACCACCTCGCCCGTGAGCCGCAGACCATCACCGTCAAGGACGTGATCGAGGCCTCGGAGCACGTCACCTTCGAAGTCAACTGCGATCTCCATCCCGTCGATCCCCAGCGATGTAGTCCGGAGGCTGCGTGCAGCATCCGGCCCGTCTGGCGGATGCTGGAGCAACGGATCAATGATCTGTTGGCCGGCATCTCGCTCGCGGACCTCACGCACGACGAGCCTGAGCTGTACCACATCGCCGGGGTTCTGGCCGGGAACTAGTTCCACCGTCCCGATTGTTTTTTTGAACTGAAACCCGACTCGCGCGGTCGGGTTTAACCTGATTGGAGGCAAGCGTGCCATACGCCCATCCCGACGTGCTCGTGTCCACCGACTGGGTGGCGGGGCACCGCACTGACCCGGGCATTCGTTTGATCGAAGTGGATGTGGACACCACGGCGTACGACTCCGGGCACATCGCGGGGGCCGTCGGTTGGAACTGGCAGTCGCAGCTCAACGATCCGGTGCGGCGCGACATTCCGGACAAGAAGGCGTTCGCGAAGCTCTTGTCCGACGCCGGTGTCACGCCCAAGACGACGGTGGTGCTGTACGGCGACAACAACAACTGGTTCGCCGCGTTCGCGTTCTGGCTGGTGCAGCTGTACGGGCACGCCCACGTCAAGCTGATGAACGGCGGCCGCGCGAAATGGGTGGCCGAGGGGCGGCCGCTGGTGACCGATCGAGCGAACGTCCGGGCGACGAACTATCCGGTGCCGAAGAAGGTGAATGCCGCGATCCGCGCCAAGCGCCCCGACGTCGAGAAGGCGCTCAAGGCCAAGAAGACCGCGCTTGTGGACGTGCGGTCCACCCCCGAATTCGTCGGTGACATCATCGCGCCGCCCGGCATGACGGAGACGGCGCAGCGTGCCGGACACATCCCCGGCGCGAAGAACATCCCGTGGAGCAAGGCAGTCGCGACCGACGGCACGTTCAAGCCGTACGACGAGCTGATGGAGCTCTACAAGGGCGCGAAGGTGATCGATGGCAAGAACGAGGTCATCGCGTATTGCCGCATCGGCGAGCGGTCGAGCCACACCTGGTTCGCGCTCAAGTACCTGCTCGGCGCGAAGAACGCACGCAACTACGACGGGTCGTGGACCGAGTGGGGGAACCTGGTCGGCGCGCCTATCGTGAAGGGAGCGGAATGAAGACGGCGGCAGCGGGCGGCACGGGGCGGCAACGGGCGGCACGGGCCCACGGGCAGGAGCCTGCCCTGTGGAGCCTGGTCGGCAACACGCCGCTCATCCCTCTGCCGCCTTTTGCCGCCCATTCCCGCCCAGTGCCGCCCGTCTTTCTCAAGGCCGAGTGGCTCAACCCGGGCGGCTCGGTGAAGGACCGTCCCGCGCTGTTCATTCTCCGGGACGGCATCGCCAGCGGGGCGCTGCCCGCGAAGCGGCTGCTCGATGCGTCGAGCGGCAACACCGCCATCGCGTACGCGATGCTCGGCGCGGCCGCCGGGATCGGCGTCACGGTGTGCGTGCCGGCGAATGCGAGCGCGGAGCGCAAGGCGCTGCTCGAGACCTACGGTGCCGAGGTGATCTTCACCGACTCGCTCGACGGCTCGGACGGCGCGATCCGCGCGGCGCGCGAGCTCGCGGCGGCGAACCCCGACCTCTACTGGTACGCCGATCAGTACAACCACCCGGCGAACCCCCGCGCGCACTACGTCACCACCGCCGAGGAGATCTGGCGCCAGACCGCGGGCCGGATCACACACCTGGTCGCGGGGCTCGGCACCACCGGGACGCTGATGGGAACCGGGCGCCGTTTAAAGGAATGGAACCCGGCGGTCGAGCTGGTCGCGGTCCAACCCGACAGTCCGTTCCACGGACTCGAAGGCCTGAAGCATCTCGCGACGGCGATCGTCCCGGGCATCTACGATCCGGCACGGGTCGACCGGACGGAGTTCGTGGCGACGGAGGAGGCGGACGACGCGGTGCGCCGTTGGGCGAAGGACGCGGGCTTGTTCGTGGGCTGGTCGTCGGGCGCGGCGTTAGTGGCCGCACACCGCGTGCTGTCCGACAGTCCAGCCGGGCGTCGGTCCG